>Ga0068877_10001986_pt1 | contig 16691 bp, 10 predicted proteins | sample NOAtaG_FD_66437 | JGI IMG/M metagenome (GOLD analysis project Ga0068877, IMG submission 66437) | Freshwater lake microbial communities from Lake Erie, under a cyanobacterial bloom - NOAA_Erie_Diel6S_1000h metaG | ecosystem: Environmental > Aquatic > Freshwater > Lake | place: USA: Ohio, Lake... | reverse complement strand
CCACGGCCTGACTCGGATCCAGGATCGCCGAGAGCATCCAGTCGAGCGGCTTGCCGGCGACCATGCCGAGATCGGGGCCCACCTCATGACCCTCGCCCCGCAGGCGATGGCATCCGGCACACAGCGTCGTGAATTGACCATGACCCCGTTGGGCATCGCCCTTCAGCGACGCGGTGCTGGCGGCGTACTGCGCGATGACCTGCGCCCGGTCGGCCGAACTCGGCTTGAGGACGGGTGTCGTCGCCACGGGCGCGGGCTTCTGGCCCGATTTCAATTCAGCGAACAACGCACGGTCCGGACGCAGGGAGGTCTGGATGGCCGTGAGGATGAGCTCATCGTCGGCATCCCGGGCGGCCAGTTCGCGCAGGACCGGTTCGGCCTGCTCCGCAGGCCATTGGCCCAGCGTGAAGGCCGCCTGCAACCGCACCGACGCCTCCGGGTCCCGCGCCAGCGCGGACACCGCCAGGAAGAGCTCCGGGTGACGGGTCACCAGGCGCTCCGACTGCTCCAAGGCTTGGCGTCGGACCGCCGGGTGAGGATCGGCCAGCGCGGCGGTCACCGTCGCCGCATCGAGGGCCCCCTTCAGCAGACCCAAGGTCGCCAGCGCCTGAACCCGCACCGTCGGGCGATGGTCTGGCGACATCAACCCCCGCAGGCCGGCGGCGGCTCCCGCGTCACCTCGCTCGACCAGGAGCCTCTGGACCCGGTCACGCTGCCATCCGTTGGGTGCATCCATCGCGGCAACCAGCCCGGCCGTGTCGAGGAGACCCGGCCTCGGCATCGGACGCCGTGGAGCACCGCGAGGGGAGATGCGGTAGATGCGGCCCCGGTCGTCGCCGGCGCGCACGTTCACCCGGGCCTGCATCTCCTGGGAGATCCACTCGGGATGCTCGAGCACGAAGCGGTACATGTCGGCCACATACAGGGCCCCATCGGGACCCACCTTCAGGGTCGTGGGCCGGAACCAGTTGTCGGTGCTGGCCAGGAATTCGGAACGCTCCTCGCCGGCGGCCCGCCGGCTGTGCAAGGCGCTGCCCCGGGCACCCAGGACCTCCTGATGGATCACGTTGTGGACCGGCTCGCTGATGAACACCGAGTGCGCGTAGGCCGGCCCGAACAGGTCGTCGCGATACGGGGTCGGACTGCACCCGCTGGTCACATGGTTCAGCGACCAGGGTTGGTTGGGCCGGGTCAAGGGCGCCGAGGCCGGGAAGGTGCGCGTGGAATCCTCGCGCTCGGCCAGCATCCGGCTCACCCGCTTCACCGCCACCTTCGGGTTCCGGCGCAGGTAGTGCTCGGGCAGGGTGACCTGCCACAACCAGGTGGGGTTGTTGTTTCCGAACCAGTGGCCCCAGTCGTCGCGACGCCGGCCGAACTGGGTCTGGGCCGAGACGGTCTCCATCTCGCCGGTGTCCGGATCCACTCGAAGATCCCGCCCGCTGAGGGACAGGGTCTTGCCGGTCTGGAGGGATTTCACCGTGCCGCCGCTGTCGCCGTTGGCCAGGTACAACCAGCCATCCAGCCCCCACTCGAAGCCGTTGAAGCGGTGCTGCTGGTTGCCCTCGGTGAAGCCCGTGAAGAGCACCCGGCGCACATCGGCCCGCCCGTCGCCATCGGTGTCCTCGGCGTAGAACAGGTCCGGGGCCGCCGCGACGAGCGCCCCCTTTCCGAACGGCAACACGCTCGAGGGAAAGGCCAGGTCGGTGAGGAACGGCACCCCACGGTCCATGCGCCCGTCGCCATCGTCATCGTGGAGGACGTTCACGCGGCCACCGGGCTTGCCCCGGCCGTCGAGGCCCAGCGGGTAGTCGCGCATCTCGACCACCCACAGCCGACCCTGCGTGTCCCAATCGAAATGGACCGGATCGATGACCAGGGGCTCCGACGCCACCAGCTCGATCTGGAAGCCCGGCGCCAACCGCATGGAAGCCAGCGCCTCGGCCGGCGACTTCGGCGGCGGCATGCGCACGGCGATGAGTTCGCGGGCAGAGAGCCGTTGGGTTCGGGCCGGCTGCGCACCGCTGGCGGGCGTTTCGATGATCAACACCCCATCGGCCACGCGCACGGTCGTGCCGACCAGTGAGGGCGGCTCATCGGCCGACCCGGTTCGGCGACCGGACCGGACGAACTGCGACCAACCCTGGGTCCAACCCAACTCGGCTCGGACATGGCGGTTCCAGAGGTGGATGGCATAGCCCTCGGGATGGGATTGGAGGAGGTCGTCGAACCCGTCGCCGTTGAGGTCCACCCAGCGCAGCCCGGCATCCTGGCCCTGGGCATCCCGCACGGAAAGCCCCTCGGGAAACTGGAAGTCCGCCGGCCGGCCATCGGGTTTCTGAAGGAGGGTCTTGCCGGGCTGGTGGATCAGGGTCTCCGGCACCCCATCGCGGTTGAAATCGACGGCCTCGGCCGACAGGCCTGAAACGCCCGAGGCAAGGAGGCCCAGCAGACCGACCACACCGGCCACGCGCCGGGCAGCCCGTTGAAACATCCAGGATCGGGACCGGCTCATTTCCCCAATCGGTCGAGGACGTTGCGGGTGATGCGCTCGACGATCGGGTCCCGACCGCGGAGCCCGTGCGACCAGTCGGTCGAGCCGCAGGTGAACACCGTGCCGCCGCGGGTGTAGGTGCCGAGCACCGCATGACCCTTGCGACCGGGCTGCCAGCGTTCGTACCACTCGCAGTCATCCGGATGCCATTGGGCGGGGGCCGTCGCCAACACCTCGAAATTCGACGGCGTCCCATCGCGATGGGTGGGCTTGGGAACGCCCCCCGTCCATTCCAGCTCACAGCCGTCGCACTCGTAGCCCACGATGGTGTCCTTGGCGCCAAACTGCCCGCCGGCCTTCAACGAGGTGCCCGCGAAGACCCAGTGGTCGGGCCGGTGCACGTCGAATCCGCCCGAGGCGTCCATGAGTTGGCCATGGCTCTTGTGATAGCCGCCCCACAGGAATCCCACGCCCGTGAGCTGGTTCTCGGGCCGTTGCACCAGGTGGTGGCTCCAGAGCGTGGAGAGCGTGGCCTGGCTGCCCCGCGCCACGAACACGGGGTCTTGCTGGACATTCTGCTTCCAGCAGGTCAGCGCCGAACCGTTGTCCTCGGAACGCACCTGCCAGCAGCAGGTGTTGCCGCTGAAGAAGGCCACGTTGCCGCCGTCGCCAATGAACTTCTCGAGGTGATCCCGCATGGGGGCCGACCAGTACTCGTCGTGACCGACGCTCAGGACAAGCTTGTACGCCTTGAGGATTTCGGGGTGCGACTCGAGGTCTCCGTTGGCGGCGTATTCCAAGGCGTAGCCCTGCGACTCGGCCCACTCGACGAAGGCCTGCTCCCAGTTCGGGAAGAGCGAGCCCGGCGGGCGCAGGAACGACACCCGGTGCCCCTGGTTGCCACCGCGCCCGTTGTAGGCATAGAGGCTGAAGCCGCCCCAGTTGTTGTAGGCGTTGTAGGTGTTCGTGGCGAACTGCAGGAGGATCTTCGAGTCCCGGCCCGGCTGCGCCGCCCGGACGATGAAGAAGCAGGTGGACTCGGCGACCCGGCGGGTGCGCCTCACGAAATCACCCCCGCGGTCCTCCGCCCGGAACTGCACCTGGTAGTAGCCGGACTTCCACTCCGGGCCGATGGGCACGCGGACCGCGACCGGCCAGCCGCAGCCATGCGAGGAGGCGTTGGCCGGGATGGGATGGATGGCCCCGGTCTCCGGCGTGCCCTGCCAGACCACCTCGCGTCGGGCCCCCAGTCGGGCGATCTCCACCGAGAACCGCCGCTGGCTGGAGGACACATGCAGGGTCAGCTCGGCCCCCTGCGGATAGCTCACCCGGCCGGCATAGCCCTCGAGGTGCAGGTCGGGCGCGGTCTCCTCGGCACGGGCCATGCCACCGGCCGCGGTGGCCAGGCAGGCCATCCCGGCCATCTGCAGGAACGGGCGACGTCGGATGGAATCGCGGCTCATGGAACGGTCGGGCTCAGGGCTTGGGCCAGCGCAGGTGGCGGTGGAGGAAGTCGAACGTTCCCTTGCCGTGGATGGTGTGGGGGCCGTCGAAATACTCGATCTCGGTGCGGTCGCCCAAGCCCAGCTTGACGTACTGGCGGCGGGTCTTGGCGAACTCGTAGGCCACCCACTCGTCGGGTGCGACCCCGTCGTCGTGACCGCGCTCCACCATGAAGGGCCGTGGGATCATCAGCCAGCTCAGCTCGGCGTAGTTGAAGGTGTTGCCCAGGTTGAACTCGGGCATGTCGTACTCGCCCCAGTACAGGTAGCAGTAGGACGACCGGGCCGAGACGTTCTTCCAGATCCACTCGTTGTAGTCGGCCGAGCAGATGCTCAGGCAGTAGCGGTCGATGACCTGCGGGATGCGCATGGCCGTCTTGCCGCCGTAGCTCAGCCCGTAGAAGGCCATGCGGGAAGGATCCACGAAGTCCTGCGAGGCCAGCCAGTCGAGGATCACCTCATGCTGGCGCTGGATGAACGACCAGAGGGTGAGCTTGAGCGGCTGTGCCTTGCGCAGCACCTGCCGGAACCGGTTCTCGCCGATGTAGCAGTTCTGTGGGGCGAAGGTCACGAAGCCGCGCTCGGCCAAGCGCCACGCGTAGGTGTGGTAGGCCCCGGCGTCGATGCGCGGATCGGCCACATCGGTCGGCCGGCCCTCGAGCCCGTGCTGGCAGACCACCACCGGGCGCTTCTCCCCGGGGCGGATCCCGCGCGGCACGACGAGGATGCCGTAGGCCACCACGTCCGGGTGCACGTCGAGCATCACCTCGTAGGCGGTCATGCCATTGGTCTCGATGAGCTTGCGGGTCCGCGGCGAGGGCGGCAGCGAGGCCGGAGGGATGACCCCGAGGATGTCGCGCTGCAGGAGGTCGCGGTAGGGACGGGCGCTCTGGGCGAAGGTCTCGGCGTTCTTGCGATCGGCCTTCTTCCAGAACTCGCCCCGCGTGAACTCGGCCTCGCGCATGAGCCACTGGGTGTCCTCGAGGATCTGCGAGTACTGGCGCAACTGGCGCGCGGTGTTGTCGGGAAGTGGCTGGAGGGCCGAGACCTTCGAGGCCGCGGCCGCCGGGGCCTCCGCAGCCCCCAACCGACCGGCGAAGGCATCGATCGCCTCGTCGTTGAACAGCTCCTCGGGCTGGGCCGCCACAAGCTTCCACTGGTCGACACCGGGAACGCCCGCCAGCCAGGCTCCCGCCTGCTCCAGCACCGCGCGCGAGACCTCGGGATCCGGGCGACCGAGCCGGCCTGGCGCGGCTCCCTGATGGGACTGGCCGGGTGGGTTCGGGTACTGCGTCTCGGGGAAACGCCCGCCGACCCAGACCAGACCGCGCGGGGCGATCAGGCCCGCGATCTCGCCCGCGCCGAACTGGTCCGTCAGCGACCAGACGTTGCGGTAGATGGGCTCGTCGTGGAGGCGCGGGTTCACGTGGTAGCCGCTGACGGCCGTCGCCTCGATGCGGGGATCCAAGGCCCCGGCGAAGCAGGCGATCAATCCGCCCTCACCGTAGCCGATCACCCCCACCGGCACGCGGGCTCCCGAGGCCGGCTTCTGCGACTCCAGCCAATCGACCGCCGCCAGAACCTTCTGGATCTCATAGCCCTGCACGGTCCGGCCCATCTCGTAGGCGGCCCGCCACAGCACCTCGCGCTGCGACTGCTTGAGCTTGCGCACCCCGGGCAGGCCGCTGTGGGTGTCGGAGCGGTCGACCAGCGCGGGGATGAGCACGCGGCAGCCGCGCTCGGCCAGCCGGCGGGCGAACTGGTCCGAATCGGACAAACCGGGCTGGAGGCCGGCGATCTGCTCGGGCGTCTGGTCGGCATCGGCGATGGCCACCACCGAGGCCTTGGCCTCCCCCTCGGGCACCAGCATCAGGCCCTCGGCCTCCACGCCACGGACGACCGGCCAGGTCACCGAGAGCACCCGGAACCCGCGACCCCGCCCCACCTCGGCCGGATTGCCGGAGGCCGGGGCCGACACCGGGGCCGAAACCTTCAGGAGCGCCGGGGCACGCCGGTCGACCACGCCGAGGATGCGGGCCAGGTGCTGGCGGTTGGTCTCGATGGACCGCACATAGGCCTCGGGCGAGGAGAGGTCGCGGTTCCAGTGGCGGGCCCGGGCGGCCGGCGCGGCCTCGAGCACCCGGTCGAGGTAGCGGTCGATGCCGCCGACCAGGGCATGCGCCAGGTCGCCGGTCTGGGTGAGCGGCGCCGTGCCTGGGAACACCGCCGGGGAGGGCTCGGCCGCGGACAGTCCCAACGCCAGGAGGAGGGCGGCGGGACGGAGGGCTCTGGTCAGGATGTTGGGGGACCTCATGGAGGGGTTGGCGTTCGGGAGAAAGGGATTTCGGGGTGCTGCCCCTGATCCTGAACCGGTCTGCCGGGAGTTCCAAGAGGTCTTCCAGCGCCCCGGGGAGGCCGCAACGCACGATCCCGACCCGGCCGGGAGGCTCGCCCAACGGGCCATTTGGCGGTTGCGCACCGGGCCGTCGGCGCTATCGGTGACTCATGCGCCGCTGGATCACCCGCCTGTCCGCCCTCGTCGCCCTGGCCGGATGGATCTCCTTTGGGCCCGACGTCGCCCGGGCGTCCGCCGAAGCCCCGGACCCGCCGGCCGCGGCAACATCGAAGCCACCGACCCGACCCGCACTCCCAAAAAAGACCACGATGCACCCCAACGCCCCGACCAACCCGCCCGCCGTGGCCGCGACTTCGCCCAAGCCGACTTCGGCCCCCTCGCAGGCGCTGGAAACCATCTACCTCGCCGGCGGCTGCTTCTGGGGCATGGAGGACATCCTGCGCAAGATTCCCGGTGTGCGGGACACGCAGGCCGGATACACCGGCGGCTGGCTGCCCAACCCGAAGTACGACGACACCCACGACAGCAAGTCGGGCCATGCCGAGTCGGTGAAGGTGGTGTTCGACCCGAAGGTGCTGTCGCTCGAGGTGCTGCTGGAGCGTTGGTTCTTCCGCATGCACGACCCCACCACCCTCAACCGCCAGGGCAACGACGTGGGCACCCAGTACCGGTCGGCCATCTTCGTCTTCGACGACACCCAGAAGAAGACCGCCGAGACGGTGAAGGCCCGCGTCAACGCCTCGGGCAAATGGAAGCGCCCGATCGTGACCGAGATCACCTCGGCCTCCACCTGGTATCCCGCCGAGGCCTACCACCAGAAGTACCTGGTCAAGAATCCCGGCGGCTACACCTGCCATTTCCTGCGCGACTGACCGGACCCGCCGCCGCGGGCCGTCACTTCGACCCGATGCGGTAGAGGTGATCGGCGCCCCTCAGGTACAGGGCCCCGTCGTCGACGGCGGCGCTGGCCAGCGTGCGCTCGCCCAGCTCATTGCGGGCCAGCAGTTCATAGGTCTTGCCGGCCCGGACCACGAAGCCCACGCCCTCCTCGTTCTGGAAGTAGATGCGTCCCTCGGCGAGCACCGGCGAGGCCGAGAACCCGCCGCCCAGGCGCTCGTTCCAATGCACCCGACCGGTCCGGGCATCGGCGCAGGTGGCGATGCCGGCATCGGAGACGAAGTACAGCTCGTCGCCCACGACCAGGGTCGAGGGCGTGCTCGGGGCCCCTCGCCCGGTCTGCCAGGCCAGGTGCGTGGAGGTCACGTCCCCGTCGCCGCCGGGCCGGATCGCGAAGAGCTTGGGGAAATCGTAGTCGGTGTTCACGAAGAGCATCCCGTGCGCATACACCGGACGCGGCACCACCGAGAACCCGTTGCCCGTGCCGACCTGCCAGAGCTGCCTGCCGCTGGCCGGATCGTAGGCGTAGATGCCGCCGGCGCCCGGGCTGATGAGTTCCTTGCGTCCGGCGTGGGTGATGAGCAGCGGCGTGCTGAAGGAGAACTTCCGCGGCACCGCATCGTTCGGCCGCCGGGTCTTCCAGCGCACCTGGCCGGTCTTCTTGTCGAGGGCCACGATGAAGGGCTCGGACGAACCGTCGCAACTGAACACGAGCAGGTCGCCCGCCAGCACCGGCGACCCGCCGTTGCCGTGCATCGGCGGATACACGACGGAGGTCTGCCGCCAGACCACCCGGCCCTTGAGGTCGAGGCAGGCCGTGCCGAGGTGTCCGAAGTGGGCGTAGATCCGGCCGTCCGCGACCACCGGCGTCGGGCTGGCGTAGCTGTTCTTGCGGTGGAGGCTCGAGCCGTTCTCCGGCGAGAGCACCTGAGTGGTCCAGAGCACCTTGCCCGATCGCGCGTCGAGGCAAAGCACGGCCAAGTCGAGGGCGCCCGAGGCGTTCCGGGCCGTGGCGCCGGTCAGGTAGATCTTCTTCTGGACCAGCACCGGCGACGACCAGCCGGCCGCAGGGATCGCCGTCTTCCACGCCACGTTGCTGCTGCCGCTCCAGTGGATCGGCACGCCCTTGGCGGGCGAGAGCCCCTGCCCGGTCGGGCCCCGGAACTCGGGCCAGTCATGCGCCCGGACCGAGAGGGCGGCGGCGCCGAGAAGGGCCGGGACGGCGACGCGCCGGGCGGCAGACAGCCAGCGGGTGACGCGGCTCGGACGGGGATAGGCTGAGCAACGGGGAAGTCTCATGGGACAGGCGAGGTTTCCGGGGATGTTGCCATGACCATCCCAGACCCTCCCGGAAGCGCACCAGAAAAAGCCGACGCCCTCCCAGGCCACCGGCCTCTCCGGACTCCGGGGGCCTACTCGATGAGGTCCATCACCCGGTGGTCCCGGCGCCGGAGCACCTCGTCGTGGCGCACGCGGTCGAGCCGCCCATCCGGACCCAGCAACGCGGTGGCGGCCTGGGCGCCGGGCGCCGCCGGCTTCCACAGCGCCTCGATGCCGGCACGGAATCGACGGCGCTGCGCGTCGTCGCCCATCGACAACGAGGGCACCCCCTGGAACTCCGGCATCGAGCGCAGGGACCGGGCCGCGATCTCGCGCACCGCCGGGTAGGGGTCGTCGAGCAACTCGAGCAGGTGGGGCACCAGGGCCCCGGTCCCGGACACGGCGCGGGCATCGGGGTTCGCCGCGTTGGCGGCCACCAAGGCCCGCTGCGCCACGTCGCCCCGGGTCATCAGCAGGGCGGCCAGCGACACCGACCGGTGCTCGGCCGGGAGGGCCGGGGCGGGCTTGCCCGTCCAGTCGGCCAGGTGGCGGGCCGTCCACCCGAGGGTCTGGTCCAGGTGGCAGAGGTTGCAGGCGTTGGGCCGGCCGGTCTCGAGGGTGGACCGGGCCGAGGGGCTGTCGATGTAGTGGTTGCGCACCGCCTTGAGGAGTCCGTAGGTGGCGTGCGGCATGTGGCAGTTGTAGCAGCGGCTGCCCGACGAGTCGGCCGCATGGCGGGTGTGCGCCGTGGGGTTGGCCGCGATGGACGGATGGCACTGGAGGCAGGCCTGGTCGCCGGTCCGGTCGCGCCGCAGCTGGTCGTCGGGCGGGGCGTCGTGCATGGAGTGGCACGACAGGCAGGTCATCCCACCCTTGAGGTGGCAGGCCGATTCGTGCAGCCCGCTGTACTCGCGGCCGGTGACCCGGATCATCCCATCGGGCCAGAAGATGTTCGCCATGGCCTGCGGGTCGCTGAGGATTTCGGCGGGGATCCCCTTCGGATCCCGGAAGCGCGGGTGGCGCAACAGGGGGGTCCCGGGCTCCATCTCGCCGCCGGGCCGGTACGAGAAGCCCGCCTGCAGGTATTCGTCGAACCCGTGCACGAACTTCATGCCATGACACTGGCCGCAGACCTGCGTGGAGGCCCTTGGCGACAGTCGGGCCGGGTTCACGATTCCGAGGTCGTCCTTCCCGCCGCCGAAATGGCGGAGGTATCGGCGCAGCGGATTCCGTTGTGCCTGCACATGGGCCTCGCCGGGACCGTGACAGGCCTCGCAGGAGATGCCCATCTCGCCGACCCGACTGTCGAGCAGCCCGCTGCGCGGATCCCGGCCCGGGACGCCGCCGGTGACGTGGCACTGGATGCAGTTGAGGTTCCAGATCTGGTTGGGCGAGGGCGCCTCGGGATCGCGGATGAAGGTGTCCTTGCGTGGGATCCAGCGTTTCTCCTCCACCAGCCAGGCCAGCGGCAGCGAGAACTGCAGGTTGCCGTGGCGCCCCGGAACCCAGTAGGCCTGGAAATTGTGGGAGCCGGTGGTCATGCCGACGCGCTTCCAGACCCGGGGAGCGCGGGCCGGGTCCTCGACGCGGAAGCCCTTCCAGCCGGCGCGGGCCCGGGCCTGGTCATGCGTCCAGTCGGGGTCGACCATCTCGGCCCAGAACTCGTCGCCGCGCCGCTCGAGTCGGATGGGGTTCCCGTCGACCGTGAACTCGCGGTGGTCGAAGTCACCCAGCACCGCCCCGGGCGTCGCCCGCTGGGTCATCCGCCGGTGGAACGAGTCGTGCCAGGACTGGTGCGGACCCGGGTGGCACGAGGCGCACTGGTCGCTGGAGACATAGCCCGAGTGCGGCGTCTCGCGCGGGACCTTCGGGCGGAAGGCCGCCTCGCGGGCCGCCACCTGGGCACGCCCCGCCTGCCAGACGCGCCCCGCCGCGCCGGCCAGGATCACCGCGCCGGCGACCGCGCCGACGGGCCCCCACGACCGGCCCCCACCGCCCCGCGGGTGGGTCCAGGCCACCAGCGCGGCCACGACCAGGCAGGCCAGCGCGAAGAGCGTCCACTCGAGGGTCATGGCTCGGGCGGTTTCCGGCCACGGGTCTCAGATCCGTGCATCGCCCCGGGAACCAAGGCGATCAGGCCGACCGAGACCACCAGGCAGGCCGCGCCGACGGGCACGAGGAAGACGCCCACGCCCGGGTCGCCTCCGCGGTAGAACCACCCGCCCAGAAGGAACCCCAACGGCAGCAGGCCCTGCGCCGCCAGGAGCAGGCCCGAGGCCCAGACCCAGCGCCGCGGCCCCGGGGACACCGCGACCAGGCCGAGGTAGGCGGCGAAGGCGAGCTGGATCAGGCCGAGCAGCGTCCCGTGGGCATGGGCCAGGGTCCACATCAGGCGCCGTGTCGACTGGGATGGACCGAGGTAGGAGGGATCCTTGAACCCGTGCAGGGCCTCGAGCACCACGCCAAGACACAGGAACGCCCAGAGCGCCCGCCACCCCCAGCACCAGTGGCGCGACGCCAGCGCGGCAGGGATGCCACCCGTGGCTGTGGGAGCCATCGGGACCTCGCGCCTCGGGGACTCCGATTCGGAGCCTCGACGGGTTCGCTCAGGAGACTTCATGGGTCGCGGGGATGTTTGCTGGACACTAGAAATCAAGGACCAGCGGGGTCAATCCGGCATCGGTTGCGGCCCGGTCGGAACAGATCCGATCGAATCGGCCCTTTGACAGACCACGGCCGCGCGGGTTGCATCGAAACGGTCCCATGCGCTCCATCGAAGTCCTCCGATCTCCAGATCCGCATCGCTCCCGGGCCTTCACGCTCATCGAGCTGCTGGTGGTGATCGCCATCATCGCCATCCTCGCGGGCATGCTCTTGCCGGCGCTGTCCCGGGCGAAGGCCAAGGCCCAGCGGGTGCGCTGCACCAGCAACGAGAAGCAGATCGTGCTCGGCTACCTGCTCTATGCGGGCGACCAGAACGACTCCCTGCCCGTGGCGGGCACCGAGGTGCCGGTCGGGTCGGGATGGGTCGCGCCGAGCCGGTGGTTCGCCGAGATCTCCACCTACATCGCCAGCGACAACCGCAACTTCACCAACCTCGTCGCGCGCGACAAGGTGGTGGCCTGTCCCACGGCCAAGATCGGCACCAACGTCATCCCGGCGAGCGTGCCCGGGTACCAGGGTTACGGCGGCTATGGCCACAACTACGCCTACCTGGGGTACACCCCGGCCGACCGCGTGAAGGCCTCCATCATCACCAAGCCCTCGGACACGATCCTCAACGGCGACGGGCTGGACCCGACCAAGGGCCTCGAGTGGTGGAACTACGGCTACCTGTACCCGCCCAGCCTCAACATGGCGCTCTTCCGCTACGTGCGCCACGGCGACGGCGGCAACTACGCCTGGGCCGACGGCCACACCTCGCCGATGGCCTGGAAGGTCCTCTCCAAGGGAGCCAACGGCCGCGTCGACTGGTACTACCAGCCCGCCCAGTGAGGCCGGAACCTTGAATCATGGCTGAGGATTCGGCAGTCGCGCCGGCCGGAGCCATGGTGGGCCGTCCCGCGACATTGATCATTGAACCGGGATGGGTTTCCCGCTTGGGTCCGGCAAAACCGCCGGCCTGCAGCCGATCCGCATGAGTCCTTCCTCCACCCTTCGTTCGCTGCTGCCACCGGGCTTCGGCCTGGTGGTGGGGGTGCTCGGCACCGTGCTCTTCCTCAACAGCAGACCGGCGCCGGAAGGATCCGCCGAGGCCCGCGTGCAGACCTTGGAGGTCGAGTTGGAGCGGGCCCGGACCCGGATCGCGGCCCTCGAGGAGACCCGTCCCAGGACATCCAAGAACCCCATCCAGACGGTGTTCGACCGGGGCCGTGAGATCGCCCAGCGGCTGCGCGACGGCCGCCCGGTCAGCTCGGAGGAGCTCTACCGTGCGGCCCAACCGGTGCTGCGCGACTTCGCGCCCCTCTTCGAGCGGATGATAAACCAGAAGTCCCGGCGCCACATCGACACGGAGGTCGGCGAATTGACCCGGACCTATCACTTGGATGCGCGTCAGCAGGGCGAGCTCGCCACCTGGTTCCGGCGCAAATCCGAGGCCGAAACGCGGCGCTGGATCGAGGCCCTCTCGAGCGAGAACAGCAGCTTTTTCGAGACGATGAAATTGCTGAACCTCCACCGGATGGACGACGGGCTCGATCCGGTGATGGAGAAGATGCTCAGCGGCGACCAGCTCGAGACGTTCAAGGCCGATCGGCTTCAGTTGCGCGCCGACCGGGTGCAGAACTACGCCGACATGCGCGTCCAGCGCATCCACCAGATCGTCGACCTGGACGCGCAGCAGACGGACCAACTGTTCGGGATCATGGCCCAGGCCTCCCCGGACTACGACCCGTCGATCCGGCTCGAGGGGTTCCAGGGCGAGATCCGCCCCTCCGGCGTCACGCCCCGGGAGGCGATGCTCTCGGTGCTCCGGCCCGACCAACGGGAGCGCTATGAGTTCGAGCGCGAGCGGCTCCGCTCGACCCGCATGGCGGAGTTGGCCGAATTGGGGCTGACGATCCCAGAGAACTGGGACGAGCTCGACGCCGATCCCTGAGCCCGCCCCCGGGGCCCCTGCCGCAACGACCCGTGTCGCACCCCTCCATCACCCCGGGCCCGGTGGCCCCGCCGCCCGCCCTCGAGATCCGGTCCCTCCGCGTCGACTACGGCGACTTCGTGGCCGTGGACCACCTGAACCTCACGGTGCCTCCGGGCGAGATCCTCGGCATCGTCGGCCCCAATGGCGCGGGCAAGACCAGCACCTTCCGCGTGCTGGCCACCCTGCTGGAGCCGACCCACGGGGAGGTGTTCTTCGGCGGCGTGGACATCGCCGAGGACAGCCACCGAGCCCGCCGGCTCATGGGCTACATGCCCGACCTCGCCCCGGTGCCCTCGGACCTGCGCCTCTGGGAGTTCCTCGACTTCTACGCGGCGGCCCATGGCATCACCGACGCCGACGCCCGACGCGCCCGGGCCGACGAGTGCCTCGACCAGGTGGGCCTGCTTCCATTGCGCGAGCGGGGCTGCCGCGAACTCTCCCGGGGGCAGACCCAGCGCGTGGTCCTGGCCAAGACCCTGCTGCATGGGCCACGCCTGCTGATCCTCGACGAGCCGGCCAGCGGGCTCGATCCGCTGGCCCGCCGGGAGCTGCGCCTGGTGCTGCAGGGTCTCGCCCGCACCGGGGTGACCGTCCTCATCAGCTCGCACATCCTCGGGGAGCTGGCCGAGATGTGCACCTCCCTCTGCATCCTGCACCGGGGCCGGGTGCTGGCCCACGGCTCCGTGGACGCGGTGCGGCGACAGCTCGGCCATGCCACGCGCCGGCTCACCCTCGGGATCGTCGGCCCCGTCGAGGCGGCCGCCGCCAGGTTGTCGGGGCGCGACGATGTGCGGGACCTGACCGCAGGCGTCGGCATGATTTCCTTCGACTTCGACGGCGACGACGAGGCACAGGCGGACCTCGTCGAGGCTCTGGTCCGCGACCGGGTCCGGGTCAAGTCGCTCGAGGAACGCCGCTCGTCGCTCGAGGACCTGCTGGTGGAAATCGCCGCCCCAGGGAGGAACGCGTGAGCCCCGTCGAAGCCGCCGCGCCGGCCCCCCGGGGGCATCCCGCCTGGAAGGTCTGGTCGAACCCGATCTTCCGCCGGTACTGCCGCTCCAGGCTGCGGCTGCGCCATCTGGCACTGGGATGCTGCATCACGTTCCTCCTGTCGGCCTTCATCGTGGGCATCACGTCGTCCATCGGCGTCCGGAACGAGACGGAACCGGAGAGCGCGGCCCGTGCGGCGATCATCCCGCTGCTGGTCCTGCAGGGATTCGTCCTCTTCGTGGTGGGCACAGCCCAGGTCTCCGGCGGCATGATCACCGAGCGGGACGAGGGAGGCGTGGACTACCAGCGCCTCGTCCCGATGTCGCCGCTCACCAAGGTCCTCGGCTACCTCTTCGGACTCCCGGTGCGGGAGTACGTCCTCGCCGGCGTGAGCCTGCCGTTCACGGCCTGGGCGCTGGCCCGGGGCGGGGTGCCCGCGTCGGCCTGGGCCCCCCTGTACTGGGTGCTTTTCACCACCACCGTCGCCTACCACGCCACCGGGTTGCTCACCGGAACCGTGGTGCGGAACCGCCGGTGGGCCTTCCTGATCTCCATCGGTCTGGTGTTTTCGCTCTACACGATCATCCCGCAACTGGCGCGCTTCGGGCTGGTCTTCTTCAAGTACCTCACCATCACGCCCGTGTTCGACGAGAGCCTCCCGGATCTCCTGCCCGAGCGTTCGGGCGCCGTGGTGAAGTTCGGGCAGCGCTTCCTGTCCCACGCCACGTTCTTCAACCTCGGGCTGCCGGAGGCGCTCTTCACCACCTGCTCGCAGGCCGGGCTGGTGTTCCTGTTCCTGACCATGCTGTGCCGGAAATGGCGGCGCGAGGAGGCCCACCTGCTGGACAAGTCCTGGGCGGTCGGGGCGTTGGTCGGGGTCCAGGTGCTGCTGCTGGGCAACGCCCTGCCGCTCATCGACCCGGGGGATTTGTTCCCCAGCCGCAACTTCCGGTTCTTCATGTCCCCGGGCAAGGACTGGGCCCCGGGCCACGGCGAGGCCCTGGGCATGATCGCGCTCTACGGGCTCTTCACGGCCGGGTTGATCTGCGTGCTGTCCGGGATCATCACGCCGTCGCTCGAGCACCAGGTCCGCGGATGGCGTCGGGCCAGGAACCTCGGCATGGATCATCTGCCGGCCCTCGGGGACAGCGCCTCAGGTCGGTGGGCGACACTGGCCATGTCGCTCCTCGGCGCGGTGGGCTGGTTCATCTTCACCCGCCAACTCCTCGAATCGCGATGGTTCCCCGGCCACCATGCCGACTGGAAGGTGCTGGCGGGCTATTGGCTGGTGCTCACGGTGGTGTGCGGTTCGTTCCAGGCGCTGTTGGACACCCGGGGCGGCCGGACCGTGGCCGTCGCGGCGATCTTCGCGGGCGTGCTGCCCCTGCTGGTCGGAGCGGTCGTCGCCGGCATCGGGGACCGGTACCTGCACCCCGGCCTGTGGATTGCCGGGCTCTCGCCGGTGTCGTTGCCGCTGTCCGCACCGCTCGCCCTGCTGTCGATCACCGAGGTCGACCAGCTGCCCGTGCGGGCGATCCAGGCCATCGCCAAGTTCGGCTGGATCGCCTGGACCCCCGTCTGCCTCGGGCTGCTCCGACGCCAGCAGGCCCACCGCTCGGACCTGCGGCGGCGGATCCTCGGCGGAGGCGGGGATGGCGTCGCGCGCACCTGAGACCGGCAGCGGTCGACACTGCCGACATCGGGCATCGCAATCGGCTCGGCACCATGCTCAGCGCCGGAACAGTCGGAACCGCTGGAAGGGCCGCGAACCGTCGAGCGGGATCGGCACCTCCACCGGGGTGGAGTCGCCCAAGGTGCGGACCGGGGGCACCGAACCCAGCGCCTCCCACGCGTCGCCCGACAGGTCGCTGGCCTCGACCACATACTCGGCTCCGTCAGGTCCGCTCACCCTCAGCGCCAGCGTCCCATCGGCCCGCCGCTCCATCGCCATCCGGGCCGGCATGGCCGACTTCGCCTCCGCTCCGGGACCGGACCCCACCGGACCCACCACGATCCGGAAACTCGCCTGCACCCGCGCCACGCCGTCGGTCACCGAAACCCGCACCGCGTTGGTGCTGTTGGCCAGCGCCGCCGCGGGCGTCCACTCCAGCAATCCGTTGGTCGACACCGTCAGGCCTGCCGGGCCCAGGTCCAGCCGGTAGCCCAACGCCTGCACCGGGATGTCCGCGTCGGTGGCCTTGAGGTTCACCGCCAACCGGCCCGCCGCCGCCACCGTCAGGTTGCTGACCGCAAACACCGGTTGGGCGTTCGACTCGCGCACCGTCACCACGAAGGCAACCGTCGTGCTCAGCGGCGTCAGCGCATCGTCCGTCACCCGCACCACCACCGTGTTCGTGCCCGGACCCTGGTCCTCGGTGGGATTCCACACCAGCACTCCCGACTCGCTCACCGTCATCCCGCGCGGCCCGCTCACCAGCCCGTAGCTCAGCGTCTGCACCGGCAGGTCGGTGTCCCGTCCCACCAGCTTGAACTCCA
>Ga0068877_10001982_pt1 | contig 16717 bp, 10 predicted proteins | sample NOAtaG_FD_66437 | JGI IMG/M metagenome (GOLD analysis project Ga0068877, IMG submission 66437) | Freshwater lake microbial communities from Lake Erie, under a cyanobacterial bloom - NOAA_Erie_Diel6S_1000h metaG | ecosystem: Environmental > Aquatic > Freshwater > Lake | place: USA: Ohio, Lake... | reverse complement strand
GGGTGGGGAGGGCACGGTAACCGTACACCACTATTGAAAATCCGGGGCGATATGCGCCAAAACGATATTGAGCACAGCGCAATGAACAAATCACCGCTTGCCTGCCTGATTTTTTCATCTCAAAAGTGCGCAAAAAATGGCAAAAATGGCCTGCGCCTATTTTGTTTAATCTTTTTAGGTCGGGCCAGTTTGTTGCGTTTTGTATTTTAGTTCGGAAAAAATGTCAACGGCCTGGAGAGCAAGACCAAAACACGAACAAAAAAACGATCCCGCATATACGGGACCGCTTTGGATGTTTTCACAACGGAATATTCCTTATTGTGATTTGCTTTTAGATTGTAGGACAAAAGTACAAAAATAAATATGAGCAGCAAAACAATTCTTGGCTTAGATCTCGGTACAAACAGCATCGGGTGGGCGTTAATCAATCAGGATTTTAATGAGAAAACGGGGAAAACTCTCGGTATGGGAACGCGTGTGATTCCCATGCCTCAGGACATTCTGGGAGAATTCGACAAAGGCAACTCCGTTTCGCAAACTGCGGAAAGAACGAGACTACGCAGCGCCAGACGACTGCGCGAAAGGTATTTGCTGCGCAGGCAACGATTATACCGCGTCCTGAACATCTTAGGATTTCTGCCAGACCACTTTGCTCAAAAAATCGACTTTGGAATACGCCCCGGCCAGTTTAAAGATGACTCGGAACCGAAAATAGCTTACGATAAAACAGGCTTTATCTTCCAAACTTCGTTTGCCGAAATGCTCGAAGATTTTAAGATCAATCAGCCCGAATTACTTAATCGAACAAACCGAAACGGAGAACCAGTCAAAATACCTTACGACTGGACCGTGTATTACTTACGGAAAAAAGCGTTAACGCACAAAATCGAAAAGGCCGAGTTGGCGTGGGTACTCTTAACTTTCAACCAGAAGCGTGGGTATTATCAACTCCGAGGCGAAGAGGAAGAAGAAATCGCTAACAAACTAGTTGAGTTTCACTCCCTTAAAATCACCGAGGTGAAAGCCGATCAACATCCCGTAAAAACGAAGGATGAAACATGGTACTCGCTCACGTTGGAAAATGGCTGGGTGTACCGGAGATCAAGTAAAGTACCTCTAGAAGATTGGGAAGGTAAAACGAAGGATTTTATCGTAACCACCGATCTAAATGAAGATGGCAGTGCTAAAAGGGACAGAGAGGGAAATGAAAAACGAAGTTTTCGGGCACCGGGTGAAGAAGATTGGACTTTGCTAAAAAAGAAGACTGAACGCGACATTGAAAAAAGTCAAAAAAACGTTGGCGAATATATCTACGACACCCTGCTTCAAAATCCTAACCAAAAAATAAAAGGAAAGTTAGTTCGAACGATTGAACGCAAGTATTATAAGGAAGAACTTGAAGCTATTCTAAAAAAGCAAATTGAATTCCACCCGGAGTTGCAACAGGAAGAACTGTTTGTAGACTGCATCCGTGAACTCTACCGCAACAATGAAAATCACCAGCACAATTTGAACAGCAAAGACCTTCAGCACTTACTCATAGACGATATTATTTTTTATCAACGACCCCTGCGTACACAAAAGTCTTCTATTAGCAACTGTAGCCTGGAGAACAGGAAATTCAAAGACGCGAATGGTAATGAACAGGTTGCTCCGGTAAAAGTAGTCCCAAAATCAAACCCCTACTATCAAGAGTTCCGAATCTGGAAGTGGATTTGGGACCTGAACATTTATCGAAAAGAAGATGAAGGCAACGTTACAAGGCAATTTTTAAAGTCTGCAGAAGATTACGGTTTTCTTTTTGAAGAACTAGCAAAAAGAAAGGAAATTAAGCAGGAAGCATTACTAAAATTTCTGGTTGAACGCACCGGGCTGAAAGGAAAGCCAGCCAGTGCAGAAGCCAACAAATACCGCTGGAACTTCGTGGAGGACAAGGTCTATCCGATGAATGAAACCTATGCGTTAATCGCAACTCGCCTCGAAAGAGTCAACGGCTTGCCAGCCCACTTTCTGTCGAAAACGAACGAATTCCAACTATGGCATCTCATTTACTCGATTACCGACAAAACTGAGTATGAAAAAGCACTAAAAACATTTGCCCGAAAACACAAGCTGGACGAAGCCTCCTTTGTTGAGCATTTCAGAAAATTCCCGCCATTTAAAAGTGAATATGCTTCTTACTCAGAGAAGGCCATCAAAAAGTTATTGCCGCTCATGCGCGCAGGCAAATTCTGGAGCTGGGAGGCAATCGACAGCAACACGCGGGCGAGGATTGAAAAACTGACAACCGGTGAGTATGATGAAACCATTAGTCACCGCGTAAGGGAGAAAACAAAAGAACTAACCGAGCCGCATCATTTTCAGTCGCTTCCCGACTGGGTGGCTAAATACATCGTGTATGGGCGCCATGCGGAAGCAACCGACCTTACGAAGTGGAATAGCGCAGATGATCTGGAACACTACCTTCAAGACTTTAAGCAACACAGCTTACGCAACCCAATTGTTGAGCAGGTAATGACCGAAACACTGCGAGTGGTGAAAGACATTTGGCAACAATATGGCAATGGTGCAAAAGACTTCTTTAATGAAATACATATTGAATTGGGCAGAGAGATGAAAAAAACTGCCGATGAACGAAAAGGACTATCGAAACAGATAAGTGAAAACGAAAATACCAACCTGAGACTAAAAGCTTTGTTGGCAGAAATGATGCAGCAGGGCGATGTAGAAAATGTACGCCCCCACTCCCCCACACAACTGGAAATTTTGAAAATCTACGAAGATGGTGTGCTGAACTCGGATATTGAGATTCCGGATGACATTCAGAAAATCAGCAAAACTGCACAGCCGAGCAGTAAAGAACTGCTGAAGTACAAGCTATGGCTGGAACAAAAGTACCGCTCGCCCTATACAGGCGAAATCATACCGCTGAGTAAGCTTTTCACCCCTGCATACGAGATTGAGCACATCATCCCTCAAAGCCGCTACTATGATGATAGCTTTGGTAACAAGGTAATTTGCGAATCTGCGGTGAATAAACTAAAAGACAACCAGCTGGCGCTGGAGTTCATCAAAAATCACCATGGTGAAAAAGTACAAACTGGGTTTGGGAATACAGTTACGGTATTCGAATTGGAGGCTTATCAGGAGTTTGTGAAAAAGCATTACGCAAAAAGCAGAGGAAAAAAGACAAAACTCCTGCTGGACGAAATTCCGGAACAAATGATCGAGCGGCAGCTGAACGACACCCGGTACATCGGCAAATTCATCAGTGCGGTGCTATCCAGTATCGTCCGCGAATCGGAAAACGATGATGGTGTTAACTCCAAAAATATAGTTCCGGGCAACGGAAAAATTACCGCAGAACTAAGGCACGACTGGGGACTGGATGATGTATGGAACGATTTGATTCTGCCGCGATTCGAGCGAATGAACGCGTTGACAAAAAGTGCTGCGTTTACAGCCTTTAGTAAAGTACACCAGAAGCAGTTGCCGACCGTACCGCTGGAGCTGTCAAAAGGATTTCAAAAGAAAAGAATTGACCATCGGCATCATGCCCTTGATGCGCTTGTGATTGCGTGCGCAACCCGAGATCATGTCAATTTGCTGAACAACCTGCACGCCAAATCCGACAACATGCGATTTGATCTTCAACGAAAGCTAAGGAGGTTAGAAAAAGTAAAGTACTTCAGTGCCAAAGAGAATCGGTTGCTGGAAAGAAACGTACCCAGGGAATTCATCAAGCCCTGGGCAAGCTTCACCGCGGATGCTAAAACAATCCTGGAAACGATCATTATCAGTTTTAAGCAAAACCTACGTGTGATTAATAAAGCCTCGAACAAGTATGAAAGTTTCAAGGATGAAAATGGAAACCTGAGGCTTGGCAAAGATGGTAAACCAAAAAAAGCCCTGATTCCTCAAACGAAAGGTTATAACTGGGCAATCCGAAAGTCAATGCACAAAGACACCATCTCCGGGCAGGTAACCTTGCCACGAGTAAAAATGGCCAAAGGCAAAATCACTACCGCAACCAGGAAAGCGATTGACTCCACATTTGATATCGGTACAATCGAATCGATTACCGATACCGGCATTCAAAAAATTTTAAAGAATTACCTGGCCTTCAAGGGCGGTAACCCCGAATTGGCTTTCTCGCCCGAAGGGCTTGAAGAAATGAACAAAACCATTGAAAAGTATAATGATGGGAAACCCCACAAGCCAATTTGCAAGGCGAGGGTCTATGAAACAGGAAATAAATTTCCGCTCGGGCAAACAGGGAATAAAGATAAGAAGTACGCAGAAGCCGATAAAGGCACCAACTTGTTTTTTGCGGTGTACTGGGATAACGAAAAGAAAAAACGCAATTACGAAAGCATTCCGCTCAACGAAGTAATTGAACACCAAAAGTGGCGGGCTACGCTACCTGTAGCCGAGCAACGGCAAACACCCATAATTCCGGTCAACAGAGAAAATGGTGAATTCTTGTTCAGTTTATCACCAAATGATTTGGTGTATTTGCCAGACGGTAATGAGGATACTATTAAATTAACCACCGGTCCAACCAGAATTTACAAAGTTGTAAGTTTTTCAGGCAACCAGTGCTTTTTTGTGATGCAAACAGTGGCAACGAGCATTGTAAATAAGGCAGAGTACACAACATTGAACAAAATGGAAAGGAGTATTGACGGAAAAATGATAAAAGAATCATGCATTAAAATAAGAGTAAACAGACTTGGACAAATTGAGGCCAATCAAACATGAAACACCCATTCCGCATACTGCCCGTCTTCCGGATGAAAACCGCGGTCAGCGGTGACGTGCGTGTTGAGCACTTCTACGGTAGCCACGCGGTTGAGTTGCAATTGCCGATACCCCGCACGCCCTCCAGCCTTGGTAAAGCCCAACGCCTGCCAGCACACCAACACGATAGGCTGCCGGGCGGTGCGACAAATACCATACGGATGAACCATGCGCCACGGGCTCGCCTTCCAACGTTACCCGACAAACGAATGGTTGCTGCGCAGCCCGCCATCACAACTGAGCGATTTCTTCCATCTCAACACGAATATACCTCAAACGAAACTTTTCAGGGAAGGAAAATGCTATAGGGCAACTAAACCTCAAAGGTGGTGAGCTACGATAGAAATGAAGGCGGGAAGATATGACATATAATAACCGATCATGATTAAACGAACGCTTTTCTTCGGCAACCCGGCTTACCTGAGCACCCACCTGGAGCAACTGGTGGTGCGCCTGCCCGAAGTAGAAAAAAACGTCACCCTGCCCGATCATTTCAAGAAGGAGGCGCAGGCTACCATCCCCATTGAAGACATCGGAGTGGTAGTGCTGGACCACCCGCGCATTACTATTTCACAGGCCCTCCTGGCAAAGCTGCTCGCCCATAACGCAGCCGTGATTACCTGCAACGAAACCCACCACCCCACCGGCCTGCTGTTGAACCTGGATGGCCACACGCTGCAAACCCAACGCTTTAAAGCCCAACTCGAAGCCAGCGAGCCATTGAAAAAGCAACTGTGGCAGCAGACCATACGGGCCAAAATCAAGAATCAGGCTATCGCCCTTTCCGTGGCCGGTAAAGAAATACAAAACATGCTGCATTGGGCCGAGGCGGTAAAATCGGGCGACACCGAAAACCACGAAGGCCGCGCGGCTGCCTGGTACTGGAAGAACATTTTCAAAGACCTGCTGCCCGGCCCGCAGGAATTTATACGCGACCCGGCCGGTGAACCTCCGAATCCGCTGCTGAATTACGCTTATGCTCTCATTCGGGCTACGGCCGCACGGGCGCTCACCGGTTCCGGCCTGCTGCCTACACTGGGCATCTTCCACCGCAATCAATACAACGCTTATTGCCTGGCCGATGACATTATGGAGCCCTACCGCCCCTATGCCGACCTGTTGGTAAGAAACCTGCTGCGCGAAGAGCACGGGCGGGCACCCGAACTGACGCCCGAAGTGAAGAAAAAACTGCTGAAACTTCCCGCAATGGACGTCAAACTTGAGGGGGAAACCAGCCCGTTGATGATTGCTCTGCAGCGCACCAGCGCATCGCTGGCCCGATGCTTTTTGGGAGAATCGCGAAAGATTGCCTATCCGCTGATGGAGTAGTGAATGAGTCAGGTTGAACCGCCCGAAAACGTAACAACGCCTGCCAGACGCTGACATACCCACTTGTATGAAAACCGATCGCTTAAACGCCTATCGCATTATGTGGATTATGGTGCTCTTCGATTTGCCAACGGAAACCAAAACCGACCGGAAACACTACACCGACTTTCGCAAACGCATGATGAAAGACGGCTTCAACATGTTTCAGTTCAGCACCTATGTGCGCCACTGTTCCAGCCGCGAAAACATGGAGGTGCACGTAAAACGGGTTAAAAAAAGCCTTCCGCCACGGGGCCATGTGGGCATTTTAACCATTACCGACAAGCAATTTGGCATGATGCAGATCTTTTTTGGGCGGCAAGAAAAAGCAAAAGCCCCCATACCCGAGCAGTTAGAACTGTTTTAGTATGAGGGCTCTTCCTGAAATTGCACCCGAATTTTTAATCCTGATTTTGGTCGTAACGTATTGATAGACAGAACAATGACCGGGGGTACACTGGATGCAATCTATCAAAAAACACAATCTGAAAGCAAATCACAACGGTAATTGTGGGGTGGGGTTCATGGCAATTACTGGATGCAATCTATCAAAAAACACAATCTGAAAGCAAATCACAACTCCGTCCCGCATTGTATCGGGCATTGCTTGACTGGATGCAATCTATCAAAAAACACAATCTGAAAGCAAATCACAACGTTAGCCTAAAAATGGCATTAGGTGCTCCAACTGGATGCAATCTATCAAAAAACACAATCTGAAAGCAAATCACAACTCGGGCGTGTAGGCCGCGTGGGTGTTGCGGACTGGATGCAATCTATCAAAAAACACAATCTGAAAGCAAATCACAACAATACCCTGCGGGGGAAATTATGCTAAACTACTGGATGCAATCTATCAAAAAACACAATCTGAAAGCAAATCACAACTCGCTATCGTTAAGTCCTTCGGGGTTGTTTACTGGATGCAATCTATCAAAAAACACAATCTGAAAGCAAATCACAACCCCGTTACGGGGTTTAGGTAATGAATGCGAACTGGATGCAATCTATCAAAAAACACAATCTGAAAGCAAATCACAACTGCATTAGTGTAGGGACATTGTAAAGGAGACTGGATGCAATCTATCAAAAAACACAATCTGAAAGCAAATCACAACTGAATGCGCACCGTTACCCCACTGCCTGTGACTGGATGCAATCTATCAAAAAACACAATCTGAAAGCAAATCACAACTGAGGACAGAAATTCCGAATTTGATCGATCACTGGATGCAATCTATCAAAAAACACAATATGAAAGCAAATCACAACTGCATCGCGTGTGAATTCCTGCCGTACACCACTGGATGCAATCTATCAAAAAACACAATCTGAAAGCAAATCACAACGTAACAATTCAAACAACAGCAAAACTATGAACTGGATGCAATCTATCAAAAAACACAATCTGAAAGCAAATCACAACTGAGTGAACCACTAATGATGTAGGTGCGTACTGGATGCAATCTATCAAAAAACACAATCTGAAAGCAAATCACAACACAAACTATGCCGAACCTGGACAAAGGATAACTGGATGCAATCTATCAAAAAACACAATCTGAAAGCAAATCACAACTCATACGTTGATCATTACAGGGTTAGCGTACTGGATGCAATCTATCAAAAAACACAATCTGAAAGCAAATCACAACCGGAGAGGAGACTACAGAAAAGTTTATGAGACTGGATGCAATCTATCAAAGAACACAATCTGAAAGCAAATCACAACAGTACGTTTGATCCTAACAATACAGCAGACACTGGATGCAATCTATCAAAGAACACTCCCGATAGCTATCGGGACTGAAAGCAAATCACAACCAGAACGTAGTCTTGGCCATGTCGCGCGCAAACTGGATGCAATCTATCAAAGAACACTCCCGATAGCTATCGGGACTGAAAGCAAATCACAACTAAAGCTTAACAATTCAAGCAATGGAACGTACTGGATGCAATCTATCAAAGAACACTCCCGATAGCTATCGGGACTGAAAGCAAATCACAACAGATATTTCTTCATAATAGAATATATCCTTAACTGGATGCAATCTATCAAAGAACACTCCCGATAGCTATCGGGACTGAAAGCAAATCACAACAAACAAACAGAGGCATGGAAGCAATTGAATACTGGATGCAATCTATCAAAGAACACTCCCGATAGCTATCGGGACTGAAAGCAAATCACAACACAAAACGCCATCGGCTTCCGGGCGCGGGCACTGGATGCAATCTATCAAAGAACACTCCCGATAGCTATCGGGACTGAAAGCAAATCACAACTCTGAACAAGTATCCGAAACCAAAACGGTAACTGGATGCAATCTATCAAAGAACACTCCCGATAGCTATCGGGACTGAAAGCAAATCATCACGCGAAGCGCGTGACAATCTATCCCTGCCTGAATGCGTCACGCAGGCAGGAAAGAACACTCCCGCAGAGCGGGATGAAACAAATCTGAACCTTCCTTATCCATGCTTGCCTGTGAAGCCGCCACAAAAAAATGCGAGCCTGCTTGACCGCATTTATCGTGAAGGGTTGCGGTAACTAAAAGGAAATAAGTGTAATGTCTGCACCGTAGGCGTCCAATTTGACAGTGTATCCGTCAGAGGACTTCACTTTGACGTACAACTGAACCTCTTTGCCTGTGGCCGGATCTTTAACGGGGAGGTAGATTCTTGCATTTGGGGTTTTCAAGCCTTTCTGGATCGCGGATTGTGTACCTGGGGCATTTTGAAACTGACATTTGTAGTATTTCCCCGGTGCACAACTTTGGTTATCAATTTTTGCTTTTAGCCCCAACACAAACAGTGAGATCGTAGCCTGACCAAAGGATGCCAAGGCTGAACCAAAGAAGAAAAGTAAAAACAGTGTTTTCATGTACATAACGTTAGTGTGGGTGAAAATAGGTATTGTATAGAATTAATACAACAGCCGACTCAATTGTTGCAACGTTTTAAATTACCACACGTGTAAAAGGGAGGGCACCCTCAGCTTTCATGATGCTGGTGCCGTACTTGCTGGCTTCTTGTTCCGTAAGCAATCTATCCCTGCCTGACTGCGTCACGCAGGCAGGAAATAACACTGCCGCAGAGCGGGATGAAACAACTCCCGCCACTTGCAATTTCAAAAGAAAACAGGACATTGTACCAATATTCGTGACCCCAGTGAAAAAGCGAGTTAGCTTTAGTAAAAAAGCCTTGGCAGGAATTGACCACCTTGCTGCCAAAATAGCCCTTATTCGTCAGCAGAATGATCAGAAACAGGCCGATGAACGCAGGGAATTGGAAATGGTGCTAAAAGCCCGGGCGGAGGTCATCGAAGTATTGAAGAAGAACCAAGAAAAGAAGTAAGATCCCCCGTAGGCCGTAAGCAAACTGTTTCGTCTACTTCCAAAACCCAAACCCGTAGGATTCATACATGGCCCTGGGGTTATACAAATTACCGTTCTTCATCGTCAGCTCCACTCTTCGAATTTTCCGGATGTCCGACACGGGGTCTCCGTCAACCAAAATCAGGTTTGCCTTTTTTCCTGCCTCAACGGAACCCAGTTCGTTGCTGAGCCCCGCCACTTGGGCAGAGGTGAACGTAGCCGCCTGCAATACCTGCGCGGGCGTCATGCCCGCCTGCACGTAAAGTTCCAACTCGCGGTGCAAGGTAAAACCCGGAAAATCGTCTGTGCCCGGCACTACGGTTATTCCATTCTCGTGCAACAGGCGCAGCATCTTCACCATATTCTCGAACGACTCGCGGTACTCGCCCACGTGACCCTTCATGGTGGGTAACCCGCCATAATAAAACGAACGCCTGAATGCCGCAGGAAACATGTCAATAGTGCCTTCATACCCATGGGCTAATTTCCCCGGCTCGTTAGTAAACATGGATTCGAAAATCGCTGCCGTAGGGTCTACCACAATGTTTCGCTTTTTCAACAGTCGCATAAACCTCTTCACCTCATCACTGGCCAGGTTAATGTTGTGTGCGCGCTCGGCCACCCGGATAAAGCGCAGCATGGAGCGCGTATCCAGCGTGTCGCCCAGAAAATTGAGCATGATCATATTCAGGTGGATGATCTGATCATACCCGTCTTTCACGGCACGCTCGGCCGTCATAAAAGACGGAACATGGCCACAAACTTTCATACCGCGTTGATGCGCCCGTTCGGCCAGCGGCTTCACCCAGTCAGGCGGGATGGAACTGTATAATTTGATTTGCTGGTAGCCTTTGTCCGCATAAAAGTTCACGGCCTCCAGTCCCTCTTCTAAGGTACTTACAATTTTGCCGGTAGGCCCGGCATAGGGCCCTGCAAAATCGATGAAGCCCGACATCACGGAAATATCCGGTCCGAGCAGCAAATCAGCATCCACTTTTGCCTTTACCTCCGGCAGATCCAGCGAATTGGCCATGTCTTTGATATTGGTAACACCCCCCGCCAGGTGGTACAATCCGGTGGAGGCATCGTAGTGCGCGTGATTATCCCACAAGCCGGGCAATAAGGTTTTGCCGGTGCCGTCAATAACCCGGGCGCCAGGCGGCTCGGCAACTTTACCTGCTTTACCTACTTCCGTCACCTTTCCGTTAACCACCACTACCGACTGGTTGGCGTGTACCTTGGCTGTTTTTGAATCGAATACGTTTACATTCTTAAACACGACCGGTGTCAACTGTTTCTCAGTGAATTTTTTTGCCTGGCTGACGAGGTATTCCTGCTCCACTTTGTCCTGCGCCTTCTTCAGGTCATCGATAATTTTCTCGTTGCCCTCCAGCACGACCGACATCCAACCGCCAATGGAGGCGAAGAACTTTTTCTTGGGAGTGAACCAAACATACTCGGGCGGACCGCCCGAACCCGTAAAGGCATACAGTTGAAGCTCCAGCGGGAATCCGAATACTTTGGAGACATGGTTGCGCACGTGAACTACGCGGGTTCGGCCTGCAGGCACCACTTCTGCCTCCTGGTTGGGCAACTTAGACAACGCCAAAAGCGTCAACTCCACTTCACCGGGGGCACCGTTAAGGGCAGCATACAACACGTTGCCGCTGATGGCCCGGTGTTCATTTTCAATATGGTTTCTCCAGCTCGCCTGGCCGTTTACCAGTGAAAAAGACTCCTCAACCGGAGCTTTGTAGTAATCAACACCGCGCACCTGCCGGTTGGTAATGAATCCCTGATCATCGTATGTAATGTTGACCGACAGGCGGGGTCCCCGCCCACGGTCGTTGTATTCAAAAAAATAAGATAACTGATTGGCAGCGTCTGACCACACCAGGTGCTTACCCACGGGTTTACCAGACATGAGTACGACATAGCGGGTGGTGTCGGCTGCGAAAGAGGTAAAACAGATGCCTACTGCCAGCGTGAGCAGAATCTTTTTCATGTTGCCTGGTTATACTAACGTGCGGAAGAACTACTTCTTCAATACGGTAAATTCTACCCTTCGGTTATTCGCCCTTCCCTCGTCCGTCTCGTTCGTATCAATCGGCTGCGACTCACCATATCCCCGCGGAGTCAGTCGGCCTCGCCCGATGCCCTGCGTAACCAGATAATCAACTACCGACTGTGTGCGTCCCTGCGATAACTTCTGATTATACTCATCCGTGCCTACAAAATCGGTATGCCCTCCAATTTCAATTTCAACGGTTAGGTTTTGATTAAGAAAATCCACGACTTTATTCAACTCGGTGAACGACTCGGGTTTAAGCGTGGTGCGATTGAAATCAAAGTAAATATTTTTTAGCCGCACGGTAAGACCCACCTCAATCGGGGTCAACAACACATTCTTTTGAACAGGTGAAGTATTTTCATCGTCCGCCAATACGCTGTCTACTCCGTTCAGGTATCCTTCACTACTGGCACTAATCACATACCATCCCAGCCCGGGAACATCCTGCGAAAACGAACCGTCAGCAGCCGGCCCTTTGAACACCGAGCCCCGCTGTGTCCGATACACAATCTCAATATTCGCGTTTACGGGTTGATTTGTTTTTTTATCCAGTACCTGGCCCGCCAATACCAACTTCTTCGCCAGTGGCACCATCGGGATGTCGATGTGAAGCGTGGTATCATTATTGATTTTAGGCATGGTGAAATTTTGATCGAAGGCTTGATAACCAGCTGCCGTAGCTTTCACCCCATACGTATCCGTTTCCGGAATTCGCGTTTCAAACTTACCGGCAGGTGTGGATTTGACACCAAACGGCTTTTGATCCTTCAGGGTAATCTCGAGGGGCACACTCAAGGATTGTTGCGTTTTCTGATCAAACACGTTGCCCGTGAGAGTGATTTTCAGATTGCGCGGCTTTAGCATAAGGATGTCCAGGTTACCCCCGTCCATGACGTTGCCCGCCCGGGTGATAAACACGAGGCCACTGGCATCAACGCTAAAGTAGGCGTCTTCCACACCGGTATTAATGGGTTTGCCGAGGTTAAAGGGCTCTGACCACTTTTGCCATGTGTCGTCCAATCGTTCGCTTCTGTAAATGTCTACGCCCCCCACGCGATTCTTCACCACGCGGCCACTGGCAAAGTACAACGTCTTTTGATCGGGGCCGATAAAAGGTGCAAACTCGTCACTGACCGAGCTGATGGGCAGTTTCTCCGGGCGAGTCCACTGGCCATCATCGCGAAGATTTGAGATGTACAGATCTGAAAACTTGCCCTGCTTCATTTCGGAGAAGTATAGAATCAGATGCTTGCGGTCAGCCGAAATAGCGGCACCGTTGAATAGCCCCTTCATCATCTCCTCAAGCCCAGGCACTTTTAACTCGGTCCAACTGCCCCCTGAAGCGCTGACGAGTGAGAATCCCACCGAATTTTTCGCGCGCCCTCCCCGAACCAGAAGCGAACCATCGGGCAGCACGGTGAGCACCCCGTTAAAACGGTTCTGATTAAAAGGCGAACCCAGGTGCTTAGCCGGTTGCCAATCGCCCTTGTCATCACGGGTGGTCACCCAGATATCCTGACTGTTGTCTTTTCCGTAGGTGTTTTCCGGATGGTTGGCCACAAAAAAATACAGCGTCTTGCCATCGGGGGAAACGATGGGATTAGCCTCGTGGTGCGAAGAATTGACCTTATTGGAGAGCGGAACCAGTTCATAGCGGGTTGAGAAAACCTGGGCGAAAGCACCCGAAAGAGTAAAAACCAGGGCCAATACCAGACAAAACACAGTTGGACGCATGTGACGAAAATAACAAGATTGCTGCAAAATGTGTTAAAAAATGTACTGTTCTTACCTATGGACCGCAAAGAATTCATCCGGCTTGCCGGGGCCAGTGCAGGAATGGCACTAGTCGCCAGCTGCTTTCAATCTTGCTCAAGCGATGATGCCGACCCCAACACACCAACCGGTGTGGACTTTACGCTCGACATCTCATCGGGGCTGCTGGCTATGCCTGGTGAGTTTGTGGTACAGAATCGGGTAATTGTGGCTCGGGTGAACTCCACTGATTTTGTAGCGGTTTCGGCTGCTTGTACCCACCAGGGCACCACGGTGCAGTTTCAACCCTCCCAAAACCGGTTCAACTGCCCGAACCATAACTCGAATTTCAACCTCAATGGCACGGTTATAAATGGGCCCGCAACCCGTCCCCTCACCCAATTTCAAACCAGCCTGTCCGGAAATACGTTGCGGGTGTTCTCCTGATCATGGTCTAATCAGAATGCCGCGGCCGCTCTGCCATAACACGAGCACTACGAGCAACAAGGCGATGGAATTGTAAATCAGGAGGGTGCGGAATTTCGCTGCATCTTCCGGTTTCTTTTTTGACTTTACGCGGCCTACGGTAATCAGCACAACGCCCACCAACATGCCGGTAATGTGTTCTACCGCCCAGTACCGTAATCCGGGGTTGGACATGGTTTCGCTATTGAATTGAACCACATCACTCACGAAATACAAAGCCAAACCCGAAAGCAGTTGCAGATGCGTGGCGATCAGCAACCAAAGGCTCAGTTTGTTGTCAAGCGGGAGAAAGGGCTTTTTCGCGAACACGCCCTGAGCAGCCCGCACCAGAACGGCTACCAGCAAGAAAAGGACCAAATAACGCAGCGCGGAATGAGAATGAAGCAAACCCGTAATCATAACTAATTCAGTTTAGGCCGTAAACTTAGCACGGCAAACGCTCAAAATCATTACGCAAACGGTGATTTACGTGCCACTATTTTTGTAACCTTTACACTTCAAACACTCTTAGGCATGAAGAACAAACTCATATTAAACATTTGGATGGTGGTTGCGCTGGTGACCTCGACCAAAGCGCAGGAAAACATGACGTACCAACGCCCAGTGGCCGCGATTGCCGACCTGGTGGAGGCTCCGCTGACCCCGGCCATTTCCATTTCACCCGACAAAAACTGGATGGCGTTGCTGGATCGGTCCGACTACCCGGCCATCGAAGAATTATCGCGGCCCGAACTACGGATTGCCGGCCTTCGCATTAACCCGGATAATTTCGGCCCAAGCCGGAACAACTTTTTCGTTGGCGTGAAGTTCAAAAATCTGAAAGACAAAAAAGACTACGCCATAACGGGTTTGCCCGCCAGCCTCCAAATCAGCCAGGCGGCCTTTTCGCCCGATAGCAAAAAGGTGGCTGTACTCAACAGCACACCTGCTCAAATTGAGTTGTGGGTGATTGACCTGGCCACCCTGGCGGCCAAGAAAATAACCAATCAGAAAATCAATGCCACCATGGGCAATGCCATGAGCTGGTTGTCGGATTCGCAGACCCTGGTTTTTCTGGCCGTGGCCACAGATGGAAAAACGATGCCGATTAAAAATCGCGTGCCGGCCGGACCTGTAATTGAAGAAAACCTGGGTAAGCGTGCGCCCAACCGCACCTATCAGGATTTGCTGAAGAATGCCCATGACGAAGCACTCTTCGACTATTTCACAACAGCCCAGTTGATGAAAGTTTCCTTAACCGGAGGCGAATCCAAAATCGGGGCACCCGCCATCTACCTGTCGCAGAGCCCTTCACCCGATGGCCAGGCGATCTTGACCAAGACTATTCAACGGCCGTACTCTTATCTCGTACCGGCCAATGCCTTTCCGCAAAAGATAGACGTAGTTGACCTCAACGGATCGGTGATTAAGAACCTGACCAACATCCCACTGGCCGATAACCTGCCGCTGGGTTTTAACGCTACCATAAAGGGGCCGCGCAGCCATGCCTGGCGTGCCGATGCGCCCAATACGGTGTATTGGGTTGAAGCCCAGGATGATGGCGACCCTAAAGTGAAAGCCGACATCCGCGATAAAGTCATGATGTCGGTTGCTCCCTTCACGGCCAGTACGGAGTTAGTGTCTCTGCCGTTGCGCTACGCGGGCCTGCTGTGGGGCGATGCCAACCAGGCGTGGGTGTTTGAAAACTGGTGGACAGACCGAAAGGAACGCACGTACATGATCAATCCCTCACAACCATCCAACAAAAAAATATTGTTCGATCGTTCGTCCGAAGATGCCTACTCGGACCCTGGCAACCCGGTTACGAAATCAAACGCGTACGGGCGCCAGGTGATTCACATCAACAAAGACAATTCGGTTTTGATGACGGGTCAAGGATCATCACCAGAGGGTGACCGCCCATTCCTCGACAAGCTGGATTTGAAAACCGGCAAGAGTACACGTCTGTGGCGTAGTGAGGCACCCTATTTCGAGTATGTCGTCAATATGCTTGACCCGGTTAAGGGTGTGTTCATTACCTCACGGGAATCACTCACCGACAATCCGAACTATTTTGTTCGCACCATTAGTTCAAAGAATATTACACAGCTTACCGCATTTCCTCATCCCTATCCACAAATTAAAGATGTAAAGAAACAAGTACTGAAATACAAGCGAGACGATGGAGTTGATCTGAGTGCCGACTTGTACCTGCCACCCGACTACAAGAAAGAAGACGGCCCGCTGCCAACCTTCTTCTGGGCTTACCCGGAAGAATTCAAATCGAAAAGTAACGCAGGACAGGTGAAGGGCTCGCCTTACACGTTTACCCGCCTCGGCTGGGGCACCCCCATTTATTGGGTTACACGCGGATATGCCATTCTTGACAATGCGTCAATTCCCATTGTGGGCGAAGGCAATCAGGAACCTAATGACACGTACATCCAGCAGTTGGTCGCCAGCGCAAAAGCCGCCATCGACTATGGTGCATCGATGGGTGTAGTTGACCCCAAGCGGGTAGCGGCCGGAGGCCACAGCTACGGTGCATTCATGACGGGTAATTTGTTAGCGCATTCCGATTTGTTTGCAGCCGGCATTGCCCGAAGCGGTGCGTATAACCGCACACTCACTCCGTTTGGGTTTCAAAGTGAAGAACGCACCTATTGGGAAGCACCCAAAGTGTATTATGATATGTCGCCTTTCAGCTTCGCTGACAAAATCAAGGAGCCCATCCTGCTGTTCCACGGTGAAGCGGACAACAACACCGGCACCTTCCCCATTCAAAGCGAACGTTTCTACAACGCACTGAAAGGTCATGGTGCCACGGCTCGCTTCGTGCTGCTTCCTTTTGAAAGCCATGGATACCGCGCCAAAGAATCTGTGC
>Ga0068877_10001977_pt1 | contig 16750 bp, 9 predicted proteins | sample NOAtaG_FD_66437 | JGI IMG/M metagenome (GOLD analysis project Ga0068877, IMG submission 66437) | Freshwater lake microbial communities from Lake Erie, under a cyanobacterial bloom - NOAA_Erie_Diel6S_1000h metaG | ecosystem: Environmental > Aquatic > Freshwater > Lake | place: USA: Ohio, Lake... | reverse complement strand
CGCCTGCAATTGGGGCGGGTGGCTGTTGGTCCAGTGGTGGGTCAGTACAAGGAGTGAGGGGCCAGAGATGACAGGGAGTCCAGGAATCGATCTGCCATGGCCGATGTTGGTCCGACAGGCCAATCGCAACCGAGTCCTGTTTCTGCTGTTTCAAGCCTATCATCTGGCGATGCTGTGGTTGATGGTCGAACCGATGCGGCTGGAGACGTTGATGGCCAGCGCGGTGCTGAACATCATCGCCTACGGTGGATTGCTCTTCAACGAATTTCGTTGCTCGCCGGCAGGACTCACCCCTTTCATGACCTACCTGATCGCCGGTCTGCTGCGGATCGGTTTCGGGGCGTTTCATTTGGCGATGATCTATGCTTCGGGGTTTTTTTACGAATTGCGAGTCGGTCGATTTCCGGTGGATGCCGACCTGCTGTACGGACAATTTCTTCTGATGGCAGCCGATTGGCTTTTGATCGCCAGTTACTGCCTAGTTGACAGGAATCTTTCCGTAGCGGCTGGTATGATGCTGCCGCAAAGACACCTTTCGTTGCGGACCACGGTTCTTTCCATCGCTCTTTGTCTGGCCCTCGGATGGTTCTTCAAGGTGCTGGGGGTCCTTGGCATTTCCATGGTACGCACCAGTTTTCTACCGAAACTGCTGGCGACAGTTCTGCCTGTGGCTGCCAGCTACTTGATGCTGGTCTTCAGTGAGACGCAAACGCGCTACAAGACGTTGATCCGCTGGAGTGCGTATGGGTTTGTCCTAGTCGATTGCGCTCTGAGCCTGGGTGGGTACATGAAGAGCGGTGTGTTGATTGCCGGCTTGCCGATTGTGTTTTACAAAGTGAATCAATTGCGAGTTGATTGGGGGCGGGGCGACCTGCTCCAGACGTTTAAAAGGATGGTGCCGCTGGCTGTCACTCTGCTGGGAGTGGCGCTCGTTTTTTTCCCTTTCAATGAGATCCGGCGTTCGCGCGGTGATTCTCAGCGAGTCGAATCGTATCCGGTGTTACCTGACTTGGTGGCGGCATTGGAAGGGGCGATTCCTGGGACAGAGGCATTTCGCGAGACTCATGAGTTTCCGCGACGTGGTTTTTGGGGGCTGGTGCAGCGGCATTGCATCGGTGCGACTGCCGCTTGCTTTTATCGCCTAACGATCATCTACGGGACGCTGGAAGGGCAGTTCTTCCTAGATGAAATCGTCTCGCTGGTCCCTCGAATCTTATGGCCGGACAAGCCGATCTATCGGCCTGGCGCCAAGTGTTCGGCGATCCTGGGCTTGGCATCGTACGAGGAGAAAGCGACTACTTCCACCGATGCCGGGGGGATCGCGGGGGCTCTGTTTTTCAACTGGGGATGGCCGGCGGTGATTATCGGCATGCTGTTGAATGGTGCGATGATGGCCAGTTATTGTCGTATCGCCATGCCTAGAATGAAGCACAATCCGGCTGCCGCTGCCGGGTGTACCCTGCTGTTCGTCGAGACGCTGCGCTACTTTGAAAGCAGTTTTGGGGGCAACATCAACCTGTTTTTCCTGCTCTTCGTGGTGGCCTGTCCGCTCATGATTTTTTGGGAAAAAATGGTGCATGCGAGCCCTGTGGCAGGCATCCGCTGGCGCACCGGGGTATCCCCTGTTGGCGCACCTAGCTCCGTGCGGTGAAGCCAGGTGGCGGTGTGAGATGAGCCGGCCAGAGTGGACGGCGGGAAGAGCCGAACCATGTGTGGGATAGCAGTGATTGTCGATCGCAAGGGGGCAGGCACGGAAGCCGTCTGCGCCAGCATGCTGCAGTCGATGGTCCATCGCGGCCCCGACAGCAGTGGTCAGCTTTCGCGTGATCTGGGTGAGCATCAACTGCAGTTGGGGCATCGCCGCTTGGCGATCATCGATCTGTCGCCCCTGGGCCATCAGCCGATGGAGTGTGGGCCAGCTGCGATCAGCTTCAATGGTGAGATCTACAACTACCGAGAACTGAGGCAACAGTTGCTGGAGGCCGGGCACGTCTTTCGCGGTCGCAGCGATACCGAAGTGCTGCTGGCCGGCTATCTGCACTGGGGACGCGATGTACTACGGCGTGTGCGGGGCATGTTCGCCTTGGCGATCTGGGACGATCGAAGTGGAAAAGTTCTTCTGGCACGCGATTTCATCGGCATGAAGCCGCTGTACTATCGCTTGTCAGGCAATCGCTTTGCGGCGGCTTCCGATCTGAGGGCACTGGTGCGGTCGTTCCCCGGGGAGGCCGTTTTGGATCGTGCGGGGGTGGCAAGCCTTCTGGCATACGGTGCCGTGGCGGAACCGTTGACGATTTGGCAGGGCTTTCGCATGCTTCCACCTGCCAGCTGGATGGAAGTAACGATGGAGGCGGAGAGGATTGAGCTGGGGCCGATCCAGCGGTATTGGGACTACCCTCCCCCTGGATTCCAATCCGATCCCAGCGAAGGAAGGGATCGACTGCAGCAGGCGGTGTCCAGGCATTTGGAGAGCGATGTACCGGTAGCTATCTTCCTGTCGGCAGGAGTCGACAGCACCGCCGTGGCGGAGGTGGCGGCCCGAGACGGGCGCCAGGGGCTGCTAGCGCTGACGGTGGGATTTCCCGGTGATCGAGGATTGGATGAAGCTAGCGTGGCGGCCGAGACGGCAGCAGCCCTGGGGATCGAACACCGATCGGTGGTCCTTCAGGAGGAACAGCCGCTGGAATGGTTCCACCAGTGGCTCGACTCGCTTGATCAACCCACACTGGATGGACTGAACACCTTCCTGATCTCCGGAGCTTGCCGTCGGGAAGGGATCAAGGTGGCCTTGAGTGGACTTGGTGGAGATGAAGCCTTCGGCGGCTATCAGGTTTTTCGTTCCCTGCCTCGATGGATGGTGGGGCTTGAGGCGATCGCTCGGGGAGATGCCCTAAGCGGCGGAGGGCTGGGCAAGTTGCTGCGATGGGCGGGCCATCGTGGTGGGTTGCAGAGGTATCGACGGCAGCTGGAGGCGTTGAGCGAATCGCCGAAGAGGCTGGCCGATGCGGTGCTTTGGAAAAGAAGGCTCTTTCGACAGGCCGATCTTGAGAGGATGCAACTGGAGGTGGCGGGATTGGACGTCAACAGTCTGCCAGCCGATCGGCCGCGACCGTTGGGTTGGGATCATGCCGACTGGGGTACGGTGATACGCCGGATGGAAGCAGACTACTACATGCGCGATACGCTTCTTCGCGTTTCCGATCAGGCCAGCATGGCTCATTCCCTCGAACTGCGCCTACCGCTACTCGATCAGGATCTCTGGGAATGGGCGATGGGGCAACCGATAGGAGGCAAAGGCCAGCCATCGAAACAATCGCTTGCGTCGGTTGCTGGCCCTCGGACCATGGAGGCCGCATCGCGCCCCAAGCGGGGGTTCTCGCTTCCTTATCGGGAGTGGCTGCTGGGACCGTTGCGGCCAAGCGTGTTGGAAGGGATTGAGTCGTTGGGGAGCTTTGATGGGTTGGTGGATCGATTCTACATCGGGGAGATGGCTGCTTCGCTTAGGGCCGGTCGCCTCGTGCACCGCTGGTCCGCCTACTGGATGCTGGGGGTCCTGGGCCATTGGCTGACCAGCCACGCCGTAAAGGGAGTGCGATGAGCTCCCCTGCCCCACTGCGCTGCGACCACGTGATCGCGTCGATCGCCACCGAGGCGTCGGGGCCTTCGTACTCGGTCCCAAAGCTGTGCGAGGCATTGCAGGTATCCGGTTGGCAGGCCCATTTGCATGTTGGGGGAGATCGGCCTTCGCCCGACCGATGGAGCCTACCGATTCACTGGTACCGCGACGATCGACTGTGGCCGCGACGTTTGGGGGTCTCCACCTCCATGAAGCGAGGACTGCAGGCTGCGGTTGGCCAGACTGCGGTGCTCCATAATCATGGCCTCTGGATGATGCCAAATGTGTACTGCGGGCAGGTGACCCTCCCGAAAGGATGCAAACTGGTGGTGGCACCCCGAGGAACCTTGGCCGACTGGGCGTGGCAGCGTTCCCGCCTCCAGAAAGCAGTCCTGTGGCGCTTGGGGCAGGCCAGGACGCTCCATCAGGCCGATCTATTTCATGCGACCAGCGAGGACGAGGCGACGTCGATTCGTCGCCGAGGCTTCCGCCAGCCAATCGCCATCGTCCCTAATGGAGTGGATCTGCCCGATCTGTCGGTAGCTGAACCTCATGGTCCACCCTATCGACTGCTGTTTCTAGGGAGAATCCATCCGGTCAAGGGAATTCCGGAGTTGCTGGAGGCGTGGCGACGAATCCATGCAAGGCATCCTCTATGGCAGTTGCATCTTTGTGGTCCAGGGGACCCAGAGTATCTCAGCCAACTGAGGCATCAGGCAGCCTCCATCGACCGTGTCGTCTGGCATCCGGAAGTCTATGGGGCAAAAAAGGAAGAGCTCTACCGCACCGCCAGTCTCTACGTCTTGCCTAGTCATACCGAGAATTTCGGATTGACGATCGCCGAGGCGTTGGCGAGCGGAGTGCCTGTGATTGCCAGCCGTCAGACCCCCTGGCGGGGACTGGAAACCGAGCGTTGCGGATGGTGGGTGGAATTGGGAGTCGACCCCTTGGCGCAGGCGCTGGAGGAAGCGATGCGGCTGGATGCTTCCGAGCGTTTTTGGATGGGGGCGCGCGGCAGAAAATGGATCGATGACTCGTTCTCCTGGGAAACACTGGGTGGGATGATGGCCGATTGCTACCGCTGGCTGTTGGGAGAGGGGCCGATTCCTTCCTGTGTTCAATTAGACTGAATAAGGGGAATTCCACCGCCCCAATCCGCCTGGCGAAAGGGCATTGACAAGGCATCATCTATGAAACAATTGTTGCAGAACTGGAAGAATGGAAGGATCGCACTGGAAGAGATCCCTGCGCCAGGTATTCTTCCGGGCGAGGTCTTGATCGCCAACGAATCTTCGGTCGTCTCGGCGGGGACCGAGAAGATGGCAATCGACATCGGCAAGAAGTCGCTGCTGGGAAAGGCCCTGGACCGGCCCGACCAGGTGCGCCGAGTGCTAGAAAAAATCCGACAAGAAGGGTTGAAGTCGACCTGGACGCAGGTGCAGCGCAAACTGCAGGAACCGAACAAAATTGGATACAGCTCGTCGGGAATCGTCCTGGCCTGCGGGGCTGGTGTGGAGCAGTTCAAGCCAGGGCAGAGGGTGGCATCCAACGGCCCCCACGCGGAGGTCGTTTCAGTACCCAAGCATCTGGTGGCTGCTGTCGATGCTAAGGTATCGGCTGATCATGCGGCCTTTGGCATTTTGGGAAGCATCGCGCTTCAAGGGCTTCGGTTGGCCCGCTGTGAAGTCGGCAGCTCGGTGCTTGTCATCGGCCTGGGGCTGATCGGTCAGTTGACGGTGGGGCTGGCCCGAGCAGCAGGGCTCCGGGTCTGCGGTGTCGATCCGGCGTCCTGGAAGAACGATCTGGCGATCCGGATGGGAGCGATGCATGCCGCCGCCCAGTGGGAGCCCGCCGAGCTTGAGCATTGGGCGCGTGGGTTAGGTTTTGATGCCGTACTGATCGCCGCCAGCACTTCGGCCCCAGGACCGATCGATCTTGCGATTCAGGCCGTGCGCCCGAAAGGACGCGTCGTCTTGATCGGAGTGGTCCCATTGGAATTGGATCGACGGCCCTGGTACTTCAAGGAAGCAGAGTTTGTCGTCTCCTGCTCCTACGGACCAGGACGGTACGATCCCAATTATGAAGAGCGAGGCCGCGATTATCCAGCTGCGCATGTCCGTTGGACCGAACAGCGCAACCTGCAGGCTGTCGTCGATCTGATCGCGACGGGCGCTCTGGATGTCGAGCCATTGATTACGCATCGTTTTCCGATCGATCGAGCGATGGAGGCCTATCCATTGCTGGACGACCCCGCATCCCGTCATCTTGGCATGGTGCTTCAGTATTCGCGTCCGCAAATCGCTACCCAGCCTCCCGATCAAACGATTTGCCTGAACCCGACCAAGTCGGCTCGATCAGGAAATCCTGTGCGACTCGCGGTTCTCGGTGCGGGAAACTACGCCAATGCCGTTCTCATTCCCATGCTCCAGTCTCAGCCAGGGATCGCCATCGAGGCGGTTTCCAGTGCTCGAGGGGTAACCGCTTGGAACGCCGCTCGCGATAGCCACGCCTCTCTGGCCACCACCGATTCGGACCATTTGCTTCAGTCGCCTGATGTCGACGCCCTGGTTGCGGTAACGCGTCATGACTTGCATGCCCAGCAGGTCTGCAAGGCTTTGGAGTTAGGCAAACCGATCCTGGTCGAAAAACCGCTCTGTCTGACAATGGAGGAATTGCGAAGGATCGAAGGGCTGGTGGAGCGGCATGGAGTCGCTGGAGATCCCCGGCGATTGCAGGTCGGTTTCAATCGACGCTATGCCCCGATGATTCAACAGGTTCGCCGGGCGATGTCGGGAAGATCGCATCCATGGACCATTTCCTTTCGGATGAACGTCGGTACCATCCCTGCAGGGCACTGGGTCCAGGAAATCGGTGAAGGCGGAGGCCGACTGATCGGGGAGGCATGTCATGCCATCGATTTGGCTGTCTTCCTGACCGGTGCGCTACCGGTGCGAATCTATGCCGAATCGATTGCCGATCCCGGCAGTTCCATCACCGACGATCAAACTTTCCTGCTGCTTCGATTGTCGGATGGAAGTGTCTGTAGCATCGGCTACCTTGCAGGAGGTGACCGAAGCATCGGCAAGGAGTCTTTGGAAGTGATCGGCGGCGGGATGGTGATCTCCATGGAGGACTACCGGACGTTGCAGGTCACCTTCAAAGGAAAGACCAAACGCCTTCGGGCAGCTCCCGATAAAGGGCATCGTGCCGAGATTGCCGCCTGGAGTGCGGCGCTGCGGGGGGAGTCGGTGGAGCTGATTCCTTGGGAGCATTTGCGTGCGGTAACTGCGGCGTCGATCCTGGCGGTAGAGAGTTTGCGGGACGGTTTGCCCCATTTGCTGGGAAAGGACTCTTCGGATGCAGACCTTGAACCATAGAGCTTGGATTCTGGCCATTCTGGCGCTGCTGGGACTAAGTCCGCTGTTGGTCCTGGAGGGACGGAATCTTTGGCAGCAAGAGCATCTTCAGTTCTATCCACTGGCATGGACGGCGGCCGTCTATTTTCTTTGGACCCAGATCAGCGGGGCGCAGCAACCGACGCGTCTGCGAAGACTGGTCGCGCTCGCAACTGCCTCTGCTGGCGCGGTGGTAGGACTGGCAGCCGCGTGGTATTTCTCTCCCTGGTTGGCTCATCTTTCCGCCATACTCTGGTTCGCCTTCCTGGTGTTCCTTCAGTGCGCGCGGGCGCCCATGGGAAGCATTCTTGCGATGATTGGATTGCTGGCCATCACTCTGCCATTGCCTTTCAATCTCGACAACGAACTGATTCTATGGCTCCAGCAGCTTTCCACATGGGCTACGGCCGCGTTGATGGATGGTCTTGGGGTCCCGTACTCCCGCCAGGGAACCATCTTGCAGTTGCAGGATAAGAGGCTGTTTGTGGAGGAGGCATGCAGCGGCGTCACCAGCATGTACAGCTTGGCAGCCATTGCTCTGGGCGTTTCTCTGCTCCAGCAGTCCAGCGGGAAAGTGACCCTGCTGTCGCTGTTGACTATTCCGTTATGGTCGGGCCTTGGCAATTTTCTTCGATTAGCGACGATCGTTGTCGCCTGGCATTACTTCCAGGTCGATTTGACCCATGGCATCTGGCATACAGTTCTTGGGGCAGCAACCTTTGCGATCGCAGCCCTCGGTTGGATGCTCAGCGCTCTGTTGATGCAGATTTTTGAAGCGCCAATTCCGGTCGATCGAAACGACTTGCAGGAAAACCAGTGGATCGCTTGGTTCAATCGCAAGCCACGCACCCTTCCTGAAGGGAGAGGGGATCCGCCAGGGGCCGTGTTTCAGATTGCCTTGGGAAGTATCGGTCTGCTGGCCGTTGGCCTGATGGCCGCCGCGATCCCCACCGGATGGCTCACCTTCCAAACCTTGCTCAACGACCTCCGAGCCCCTCGCATCACCGAGCAGGACGAGAAGTTTTTCCCGGGCGAGGACGGGATGCCGCAGCAATTGAAGGTGGAGGCAAGGAGGGTGCGATTCCAGGAGGAAAAGAGGGAGCGAACCAGCATCTTTGGATCGTATTCCCGAACGTGGACGTACCGAATGGCTGGGGGCCATCTCCTGACCGCGTCGCTCGATTTTCCATTCACCGGGTGGCACCGGCTCTACGTTTGCTACGAAAATACTGGGTGGGAGGTGACTGGCTACGACCTGATGGAGGCGGACCCTGGAGACCAGGGGTGGCCTTGGGTAGAGATGAAGCTGAAGAACAAGTATGGACAGCACGGCCGAGTCCTCTTTTGTTTCCTAGACGAACTTGGCCAGCACTACATCCCGCAGCCAGATGAAGTGAGGCATCGTTTGCGCGACAATTCGATTCAGGAACGCGCCCGTCAAACACTTCCAGGTCTACTCAAGGAGGTCGCGAAAGCACGGCTCCCGAACACGTACCAGTTCCAGGTAGTCCTTTTCGCCGATCAACCACTTTCCGATGAGACAGTGCAGCGCATGCACCAGGGCTTTTTGGAAACGCGGGATCATGCGAAGAGCGAAGTGGAGAAGATGCTGCGTCGGAGGTTGCCATCCCAGACCGCTCAGGCCATTCCATTCCTCCAGGGGCATTCCAGTTGGCAGCGAACCAGAGATGAAACCTCATGGTCCACTGCAAACCTCCTGCACAGGCTGAGCAATCTCCCCTCCGTGCCAATGGCTCCCCTTGCGCCATTGCCACCCTTCGCATTCCAGGAATATTGGTGATGCGGGTCGGCCAGCTATGGAGGACGATCCAGCCGATTCCGTGGCCTCAACGTTGGGCACTGCTCCAGCACCGCCTGCGTCGGTTGGTGCCGATTCTAGAGCCGTCGATGCTTCGCCTGCGTCGAAGCTGCCCGATGGTCGCCCGAACGGTCGGGCTTACCGTTGCCGGGGCACCCGTCCAGTGTCCGGAGGGGACGAAGTCTCTAGTCGACTGGGATACCGCCACCTTTTGCTTCCAACGGGAAACGCGTTCGCTTGGCTGGCCGATCGACTGGGAAGCCATCGAGGCTCCCCTACTTTGGCGCTACCATCTCCACTACCATGACTGGCTTTGGTGGTTGCCGACATGCGACATCGGGAAGCTCAAGCAGTCAGTTTCTCATTGGATTGAAGGGCATCGCTGCTCGACGAAAGCGGTCGGCTGGCAGCCCTATCCACTCTCACTGCGGCTGATCAATTGGAGTCTGTTGTTGCTGGAGCATCACCGGGAGAGCCTGCAGGGAGACGCGGAGTTCTGGCAGCTGTTGTTGCGCAGTTACGAGGATCAGTGGCGTTGGCTGGAGTGCCACGTGGAATGGCATCTTGGGGCAAATCATCTGCTGGAAAACCTAGCGGCGCTTCAGCTGGGACTGTTCTATCTGGAGCCCCCTGCCAGCTGGCAGGACAGGGCGCGACAGATCGAGAAGTGGCTGCTTTTCGAATGCCAGCAACAGGTGTTGCCGGATGGTGTCCATTACGAACGAAGCCCTATGTATCAGCTTCGCATTCTCTGGTTGCTCGAGGTGCTGGCCCCGCGATGCCAGGGCGATCTCAGACGGCAACTCGAGGAGACGGTCGAGCGGATGCGGCAAGCGACCGCGCTGCTGTTGCATTCAAACCACCAACCTGCATTGTTGAACGACAGCGTGCAGGGAGTCTACAGCATCCCTGATTCGGTACACAATCGAAAAAGTCCCGGCGCCTGGGCCTTGCCCAACGCGGGCTATTATGGATTTCATTCCCAAGAGGGTGAATCGCTGTTGATCGATGCGGCACCGATCGGTCCGGATCACCAACCCGGCCATGCGCATGCCGATTTGTTTACCTTCGAGTGGTCGCGGCAGGCAGAAGCATTATTGACCGACACGGGGGTCTTTCAGTATGCCGCCGGGCCGCAACGCGATTGGGATCGATCGACTGCTGCCCACAACACCGTCTCGATCGATGGAAAGAATTCATGCGAGGTGTGGTCGAGCTTTCGGGTGGGCAGGCGGGTAAAACCGATCGTTCTGGACTTTCAGTTCAGTGACCGACATATGACCCTGGAGGCATCTCACGCGGGCTATGCACCGACGATTCATCGCCGGCGGTGGCATTGGACCCCTGGGCAACTAGTGGTACACGACTGGCTGGAGGGTGCGACGGGACGCAATGCAGTCGGCCATTGGCATTTGGCGCCGGGATGGGTCGGCCAAGTTCTAGCCGATCGATGGGTCTTCGAAGGACCGGGAGGGCGAGCGGAACTGATGCTGGAGGGGGCCAATCAGGTGGAGTTGACTGAGTCGCCTTACAGTCCGCAAATGGGAGTCCGCATCTCGCGTCCCAGCCTGATTGTCCGCTGGAATCCTATCGAGGGTGTCCCCTGCATCGCCCACTGGAGTTGGCAGCAGGTGGAGGCAACCACCCCAACCCACCGTCGCCAAGCGGGAGACGCAAGTCCACTATGAAAATCCTCTTTCTGACTCATTATTACGCACCGGAAGGAAATGCTCCAGCGACGCGTGTCGATGCGTTGACTAGGCGATGGAGCGACAGGGGGCATTCGGTCCGAGTGATCACTTGCGTTCCCAACGTTCCCGACGGCAAGGTCTACGCGGGGTATCGCAATCGATGGTGGCCCCAGCGGGAGACGAGGAATCGAGTGGAAGTCCAGCGCGTCTGGACGTTCCTGGCGGCCAATCGTGGCACGTCGCTTCGCATCGCCAACTACCTTTCATTTCTTTGGAGCGTTTGGGTGCTTGCCCCCTTCCAGCCGCGCCCCGACATTCTGATCGCCACCTCGCCACAATTCTTCTGCGGATGGGCAGGAGTGATCCAGAAATGGGTCTTCCGCATCCTTCGGCCCTGGTCACAACGCAGGATTCCACTGGTGCTGGAGATACGAGACATCTGGCCAGAGTCGATTCAGGCGGTCGGGGCGCTGCGGGGCCGCGCGGTTCTGGCTGTGCTGAGATGGTTGGAAAAGACGATGTATCAGCAGGCCGATTGGATCGTCACCGTCGGTGAAGGTTACAAAAGGCAACTGATGGAACGAGGGGTTCCCGAGTCGAAGATTGAGGTCATACCCAATGGGGTCGACTGGGACATTCTTGCAGGCGCGACGCATGAAGGTGCACAAGCCATCCGGAAGCAGTACGATCTGGCGAATCGATTCGTCTGCGGCTATCTGGGAACGATTGGGATGGCCTGCGGACTGGAGGTGGTGCTGAAGGCCGCTAAGCGCTGCCAGAAGGATCCTGCTTTATCTTCCGTGCTATTTCTGATTGTCGGGGATGGCGCTGTGCGTGCATCGCTACAGGAGCAGGCCGTCACACAAGGATTGACAAACGTTCAATTCATCGGCCGAGTCTCCAAGGAACAGATACCCGATTGGTTGCAGGTCTGCGATGCATGCCTAGTGCATCTCAAATCACAGCCTCTTTTTGAGACGGTCTTGCCTTCGAAGATCTTCGAAGCCTTTGGGATGTCCAAGCCAATTATCTTGGGTGTCCGAGGCGAAGCCGCGAAGCTAGTTGAGCTGGCTGGAGGCGGTTTGGTAATCGAGCCGGAGAATGCCGACGAGTTGGTTGAGGCGGTGCGGTGGATGATGGTGCATCCGGAACAATCGCATCAGATGGGCCATGATGGCTGTGCATGGGTCCGGCGTCATTATGACCGAGATCACCTGAGCGATCGGTACCTTGAGTTGTTGGACCGATGGCGAGCTGATGGTGGGGTTGGGAAAAAGGACCTTTGACGCGATCCTTCCTTTTCCGGTCGGCTAGAAACTTCCGCCCAGGACAGGCTAAAAGCTACCTGACTGCTGAAGTCCCATCATCTCCATGAGGCATGGCAATGACCCGAGAAGACAAGTGCGGCATGTCCGCTGAGGATCGCGCGGGGTCCACGAGATTCCACCGTCACTACCCCACCACGTCGCGATGCCTGATAGCCAACCAACTTCGATTTCGAGAGAATTTCACTCCAGTACGACACTAGGCAACAGTGTGCTGAGCCGGTGACAGAGTCTTCATCGATACCGACCGATGGCCCGAAGAAACGGCTCAGGAAATCGTAACGTTGGTCATCGCTTCCCGAGGTAATGATCCAGCCGCGTCCAGGGAACTTCGCCAGTGTTGGGAAATCCGGGGACAGCTGCCGAAGCTCCTCAGCTCCATCGACATGGACCAGCCAATCCATCCGATTGCGGAGAACGGAGATGGGAGGTCGCGTCAACCCGAGGGCGTCTTCATAACCAGCCGGGGGTTCTTCCACCGATGCCGGTTCCTGTGGGAAGTCGAGCTCAATTCTTCCATCCCCAAGCAAGGTCGCGCGAAGCGCCCCGCTGCGTGTCTGCAAGACGATCGCCTGATCGCGTGCGACCCGCTGCTGCTGCCACAAGATGAAGGCAGCGGCAAGCGTCGCATGTCCACACAGATCGACTTCACAGCGTGGCGTAAACCAGCGCAGGACCATCCATCGCTGTTCGGGATAAACAAACGCAGTTTCCGCTTGATTCATCTCCATCGCCAGCGACTGCATCCAGGAATCGGGAGCCGCCTGATCCAAAAGGCACACGACAGCGGGGTTGCCCCCAAACGGGCTCTTTGAAAAGGCATCGACAAGGAATAAAGGAGGCATCAATGGGACTCTCGATCGCGGGTCTCCGTGAAACAAAGCCTCCGTATTTTAATCGATCCCAGCCGCTCTCAAGTGGCGGTCCCTAGGGTGGTTTCCAGTTGCGCACGAGCAAGCCGATTCAGCGACCGGTAGGTGTCGCAGCAAAGCGATTCCTTGTAACGGGCGAGGATGGAGTGCGTTGAGTCCCGGGGGCGGACGGCACGAACCATCTTCGATATGGCTTTGGAAAACCTGGAAACCCGAATGAATCAGTCGACGGCACCGCGATCAACTCGCCTCTTCAGCCGTTCCGCCAGACGCTCCAGAGGACGGCTGGCATCACCTTCTGCCAGCTTGGCATGGATCAGGTGGAGCTGACTTCGGTCTTTCCAGCATTCGGTGAGAACTTGATCGAATGCTGCCTCGTCCTCGACGACGTAGCCTTTTCCACCTCCATAGACCTCCGGCAGCTTGGAGTAGTTCCATCTGCCGATCTCGTTGTACTCCCAGTGTCCATCCTGCAAGAATCGTTCGGTGCCGTATCCATGATTGTCCAGGACGATCACGATCGGTGTGTAGTTGCGCCGGACCAAGGTTGCCAGTTCGTTGCCGGTCATCTGGAACGCACCATCCCCGCAGAGCACCAGAACCCGCTCGTCCGGCCTCGCCACACTGGCTCCTAAAGCGGCCGGGACGGAGAATCCCATCGAGGTGTAGTAAGCAGGGGAGAGGAAATCGGAGGGCTCACGCATCACCAATTCGCTGGCGGAAAACAGGGCATCACCGATGTCGGCAATGACGATGGTCTCTCCGTCGATCGACTGATTGATTCGTTGAATGATCCGACTGATCCGCAGGGGGGTATTTGGCTGTACCTGGAAGGACGGTACGCCGCTGCTGAGTTCGGGCGGAATCTCCCGTTGGCTGCGAGGGAGGTCACCAGCAAGCAGCTTTTCCAGAAAGAGCCCCAGGGGTACGGCGGGATAGTGGTGGTGGGAAATCTGCAGTTGCTCGCTAGTGGCGTAAACGCACTGGCTGACGTTCAGTTTCGCCGTGTAGATCCCCAGATTGATATCGGTCATGAAGGTGCCCAGCAGCAGCACACAGTCACTCTCTTCGACATACCGCGTCACCTCCTCCTTCCCCATCGCACCTTCGTAGATGCCGATGAATCTGGGGTCTGACTCACTGATCACGCTCTTGCCAAGGATTGTCGTAGCGATCGGGAGATTCCCCTTTTCCGCCAGTTCCATGACCATCGATTGAAGGCCGAATCGATGGATTTCCACCCCCGCGATGACCATTGGCCGTTTGGCCTTGGACAACATCTGAAGGGCTTCGCGAACCGCTTCCTCGAGCGCCTGTGGGTCGGGAGACTGAGTCGTCTGCCGATAGGGATGGGAGATAGGTGGCACAACGTGCACCATATCGCGCGGAATCTCGATGTAGACGGGACGCTTGAATCGATGGCATGCATCCAGGACCCGATCGATTTCACGAAACGCCGTCAACGGATCGGTCAGTTCCGTTACCGCGATGCAAAGTTTCTCAAAAACTTCATACTGCGTCGAAAAGTCTCGGACCTTATGGTGCAGCAGCGGATTGTTGACTCGTTCGTTCAATCCTGGAGAACCGGTGATGACTACGACTGGGGATTTCTCGGCAAAGGCTCCTGCCACACTGTTGCAGATGCTCAGTCCGCCAACGCAGTAGGTGACGCAGACGGCACCCATTCCCTTGATTCGCGCGTAGGCGTCGGCTGCGAACCCCGCGCAATCCTCCCGCGTGCAACCCACCACCCGTATCGGGCTTTTTTCCAGCATGCTGTAGAACGAGAGGACGTAATCCCCAGGGATGCCGAAAACGTCGGAGATCCCATAATCCTCCAGGCGCTGAATCAAGTACTCGCCGATCGACAGTTCACTTCTCTTCCGATTCGAACGATCCTGTCCGGGACGTGACTGGTGGGCCATGGGAATCAACTCCCTTTCTGTCGGTGCATGAGAAATCCAGCGGAAAAGGACAGACAACTCCAAGGTTAGTTTAGCGAATTGCCAACCTGGGAGGCCTGAAGGGGGCGGGCTAAGCTACTCCAATACCGCAGCGGGGGAAGCGCGAAGCAACCCTCCAATTTTGGAGTTGTATTGGCTGTCGAAATTCCGGTCAGGGCGCGGCCTGTGGAGACCCCGAGTCTTCCATCTCCCAGGAGGTTGTTCCTGCGGACGACCCCATGGCAGGATCGCTCATCGGCGAACCGACGCGGCCGTGAGTTGGGCTGGACCTAGGATGCTTCCCGCCGACGCCAGCGTAATCCCAATCGTGCTCGCAGCCACACAGGTGGCAACCGGTGCATGTCGACGCGAGAACCAGTAGCCCTGCAAGACGGAAAAGGTTGGAAGTGCCTGCTCGCTTCATCGTTCGAACCTTCCTCGCAGTTGCTCGATCTTCCTGATAGCAAGTGCTCTCAGAGGGAATGCAGGAGATCACCTACCGCAGGCGACTTTGGCCGACTGTGGGGTATCTATCATCCACTGGTAAACTGTATCGGTCAGGAGGAGATTTCAGGCCCAGCGGTTTCCCGAAAATTTGTAGGGAACAATCGCCAACAATCGCCTCTTCCGTCTGGGGTACGAGAGCGAACTGGGAGTTCCGCCGAGGGGTAGCTAGCTTTTCGTGCCGAGTCGATCGACCGTAGTGCGGTCGGAAAAACGGTGTTCCAAAAGCATGCCTAAGATGGCAACCGTCGCCCCGACGACCCCGACCCAGGCTAGGCCTCCCAGGCTCAGGCTGGCAATGCCCCAGATCGCCATCGCCATCCATGGTTGGCGACGGATACGACTCCAGCCCCAGTCATGAAGCATCCAAAGGACGAGGAGGACTGCAAGTAGGCCAATGCAGGCCAGAATTGTTTGAGGCCGGCTGCGAAGTTCGGTCCTCCATCTTTCCAGCGCCGAAGCCTCCCGCTTGGCAAGAATGGGGAGAGCCTTCCCAGCAACGATCATTGAGTCGACCAGTCCCTCGAATTCGGCTTCAGATTCCATCGTTGATTCGGTTGAAGACTGTGGAGATTCCAGTCGACGGTCGATGGCGAGGATCTCTGAGACGGGGTCGGTGGCCAGAGAAGGATCGGTTGGAAGATTCACCATCGCATCACGTTGGACGGGCAAGATCGATCGCTTTTGATTGACTTTCTTCATCGCCATCGATCGCCAGCGTTGGTACCACGCCAATCGCTCGTTCCTTGGAAGTTCCACCAGATCCGCCACGGCTCCCTCGATCAACGACGTGATCACATCGATCTGTGTCGAAAGAATCTCCTCTCTCTGATCCTCAAGGTTGAATTGGTCGGCGATGATGCTGGCCGATCGATCCAGGTGCCAATGGTCGCGATCGACTGGGGTATTCCTTGGCTTGGGGGCGAGCAACTTCCCGTCTGCAATCGAACTCTCGCAAGTTGCGATCATCTGCACCATGGTCGGCAGCGAGGAGTTCGGTAATGAGAGAGTGATGACAGAGCCGGTTCCGGAACCCGACGATTCGGAAGGTTCTGTTTGGGATTGGCTTGTTGCAGTGAACGCTAGGGCGCGATCGCCCAAAATGACATGTCTGCACTGCCATCCTTGTGGCAACTCGATCTGCAGGGAGTCGGCAGTGCTGCTGGTGAGAAACCACTGGCTTCGGATCTGCCAATCGGCTGTCGGGCGATCTGCTTGCCGAGCCGCTTTGGACAGATGATGAATCGCTAGCGGAATTCTTGGGGTGTCATCGGGAGTTTCTGGGAGTTGCAACTGCAGCGTACCACCCGATGAGGCAACTTCGTGAGGAAGGAAGCCACCATCTAGCGAAAGACCCGGGGGAAGCAGTGGGATCGCTTCCGCGTTGGCCAGTTGCCGCACTCCTTCGCCGCTCCATATGGCCCTTCGCTGCTCGATCTTCTCCGGGAGCATCGCATAGTGCAGCAGCTTACCACTTTCGATCCATCGAATCTCAGGCGGAGAGGAACGGCCGCTGGTGACGGGAGGTAAGCTGAGTTCGCCGTTGAATCGATAGATGCTGTCTGCTTGCGGCAAAGGGGTCAAC
>Ga0068877_10001976_pt1 | contig 16752 bp, 11 predicted proteins | sample NOAtaG_FD_66437 | JGI IMG/M metagenome (GOLD analysis project Ga0068877, IMG submission 66437) | Freshwater lake microbial communities from Lake Erie, under a cyanobacterial bloom - NOAA_Erie_Diel6S_1000h metaG | ecosystem: Environmental > Aquatic > Freshwater > Lake | place: USA: Ohio, Lake... | reverse complement strand
ACGACTCCGCCGTAATCTTCACACCGCTTCGGACGATGGCACCGTCAAATTCATTGAGGGATTTGCGAAGCTCGTCACCTTTGAGCCCTGTGCGAACCTCATATTCAAAACCAGGTGCGGCATTGAGAAGATCGAATCCTTCTTGAGCGATGGGATCTAAGACGAGTATGCGATGAGTCATGAATAGTTGTTGGTATGAGAGAATGGTTCCAAGAAAAGTGAGAAAGTGCGATTACCCTCTCTTTGAGGCGAAGTCTTTCATGAACGAAGCAAGGAGTTTCGCCCCTTCCATCGGCATCGCGTTATAGATACTCGCGCGAATGCCACCGACGCTGCGATGGCCCTTCAAAGAATCGAGCCCCAGTTTCTGAGCTTGGTCCAAAAATGCTTTCTCGGTTGCTTCGTCTGGGAATCGGAATGTAGCGTTCATTAAAGAACGATCTTCTTTGCGTGCATGCCCTTGATACAACTCAGGAAATGCATCCATCGCGTCGTAAACGCACTTCGCTTTTTCTTGATTGATTTTGTGCATTGCCGCAAGCCCGCCAACCGTCGTTTCTAACCATTCCGTAACAAGCCCCAGAACATAGACAGCAAAAGTCGGCGGCGTATTCCACATCGAGTCTTCCTTCGAGTGGTTGTTGAAATTCAAATAGCCAGGCAGATTGGCATTGGACCTTTCGAGTAAGTCGCGACGGATCACTACCACTGTTACGCCGGCAGGACCTGCGTTCTTCTGAGCACACGCGTAGATCAATCCGTACTTGCTCACGTCCAGTGGTCTATAAAGAAAGTCGGACGATGAGTCGCATACCAACGGTGCCGGCGAATTCAAATCGCGTTGAAACTGAACGCCCTGGATCGTTTCATTGCTCGTAATATGTACATACGCTGCATCTGGTCGAATCTTCAATTCGGCATCGCTTGGTAAGCGATCGTAGTTGGTCGCAGCCGAATCATAGAGGACTTCCGTTGCCCCTTCTTTTTTGGCTTCGGCGATCGCATACTTCCCCCACGATCCCGTCAGAACATACTGGGCAGGAGCTGACTGCCCTCGCAGCAAATTCATCGGAATCATCGAAAACTGAAGCCGAGCACCCCCTTGGAGAAAGAGGACGTCGTAGTCGCTAGGAACGTTCAAAAGCCGAATCAACCGCTGCTTGGCTGCTTCCTGGATGGCAATAAACGCCTTGCTTCGGTGAGAAATTTCCATCACCGACGCACCGCAACCGGGCAAACAGAGCATTTCGTCGCGGATTCGTTCCAAGACCGGAACTGGCAGTACTGCCGGACCTGCAGAGAAGTTATAAAGTCGTTTTTCCATAGTTATCTGTTATCGAGCAGGCGTTTGCGTCGGATGTTCGGGGGTAGAACCATTTTTCATGCATATACACGGAAGCCCGGAATTTTACGGGTTGTTCCGTGAACGCGAAAGGACAGTTCGGGCACATCATGAATCTAGCTTATGAACCATCGTAGCACCCGCGAGGCCGTCGAAGACCTGCGAAAGCACGGTCGCTTGATCGAAGTGAGCGAGCCTATCTCCCCACATTTGGAGATGGCCGAAATCCAACGACGAGTCTACGAACGGGGCGGACCTGCCATCCTTTTCTCCAATCCCACGGGTTGCAGATTTCCGATGGTCAGCAACCTCTTTGGATCGCTCGATCAAGCTAGATTTCTGTTTCGCCACACCATCGATCGCGTACGTCGAGCCATCGAACTGAAGATCGACCCGAACGCCTTCTTCAAAAACCCATGGCGATACCGATCTGCTCCGTGGACAGCTTTCTCGATGCTTCCCAAGTCGGTTCGACGCGGCCCGTGCTTGGACTATACGATTTCGATCTCGCAACTCCCGCAACTGCACTGCTGGCCCGATGATGGCGGTTCGTTCGTCACACTTCCACAAGTGTTGAGCATGGGGACCGAGACTAGTTTGATGAAAGCAAACTTGGGGATGTACCGCATTCAACTTTCAGGAAACGAGTACGAACCAGACAAAGAGATTGGTCTCCACTATCAATTGCATCGGGGTATCGGTGTTCATCATTCCGCAGCCTTGGCCGCGAACAAACCATTTCAAGTGGCTATCTCCGTCGGCGGTTCACCAGCCATGACACTCAGCGCAGTGATGCCATTGCCAGAAGGGCTCAGCGAATTGACCTTTGCAGGCGCACTCGCGGGTCATCGCATTCGGATGATCACTTCACCCGATCATGCTCCACTGTATGCCGATGCGGACTTTGTTATCCACGGAACAATCGATACGCAGAAGCTAAAGCCAGAAGGTCCGTTCGGCGATCACCTGGGCTATTATGCCAAGGTGCATAACTTTCCTTACATGAAGGTGCAGCATGTCTCGCATCGAAAGGATGCGATATGGCCGTTCACTGTTGTTGGTAGACCACCGCAAGAAGATACGACGTTTGGTGAACTCATCCACGAACTCACAGGTTCCATTATCCCAACGGTACTACCGGGAGTGCGGGGCGTGCATGCTGTCGATGCCGCTGGTGTGCATCCTCTGTTGTTGGCGATTGGTAGCGAACGATACACACCGTACCGCAACCCACTGCGTCCGCAAGAGTTGTTAACCCAGGCCAATGCGATCCTTGGCCAAGGTCAGTTATCACTGGCCAAGTATTTGATGATCGTGAACGGTAACGACGATCCGGATCTCGACATACACGACTGTTCTCGGTTCTTGCAACATTTGTTGGAGCGTATCGACTGGACTCGCGATCTCCATTTTCAAACACGAACCACCATCGATACGTTGGACTACAGCGGCGAAGGATACAATCAAGGATCGAAAGTGGTGTTTGCAGCCAGCGGCCCCAAACGGCGGTCTCTCGCGACCGGTGTCTCATCTGCGTGGCGGTTCCCTGAATCGGTTGTTGATCCGAGGATTGCGATGCCTGGCGTATTGGTGTTGCAGGCACGCAAAGGGTCCGATCTGCGAGAGTTATCGGCTACATTGGAGAGCACATTTACTAACTTGGGCGACACCGAGTCGATTGCGATGATTGTCATTGTCGACGACTCCGAGTTTGCAGCTAGATCGATCTCGAACCTTTTATGGGTAACGTTTACCCGAAGCAATCCAGCGCACGATATCGATGGCGTGGGAGCCTTTACCGAGCACAAACACTGGGGATGCCGAGGGCCCCTCGTGATTGACGCTCGAGTCAAACCTCATCACGCACCGCCTCTCATCGAAGACCGCGAAACGAGCAATAAAGTTGACGCGATGGCAGCCCGAGGCGGGCCGCTTGCCAAGTATCTTTGAGCACGTGCTAGGCACCTTGCGCGAGAACAATGCGACAGGGCGAGGAACGGAAGTAACCAGGGTTGTTTGCCTGTTTTTTCTTCAAACGCTCGCCTTTTGCTCCATTTGATGCTTTTCTTCGTCTTGAAGGGACGGGTCTGTTTCGTGCACAATAGCGTACTATGCTAGGCGCCAGTCAACAACATATCCAATCTACGAATCAACCCTGCCTTGAATTCTCGGAGGGTACGCTATCGCTTCGGGGCTGTAAATCAGAAGTGCTTCGATCTACTTACGGTAAGTCCGCATGGGAGTGGGATTCACGTAGCCAATCGTGGCGAGCTTTCGCCATGTCGTATTCGAAGATGGCTGAACAGCTAAGTACGCAACCGCATTCGATCCAGGATCTTGTCCCTGCTTGGCAACGAGTGAACTGGAACAATGTGCTCTTGCCCGAGTTGCGAGCCGAGCAGAAGCAAGCGGTCGAGGCGTGGTCGACTACGAGATCGGGAGTAGTGATTATGCCCACTGGTACGGGCAAGACGGAAGTCGCACTGCGGATTATGGCGGATCAATGTTGTAGCACGCTTGTGGTTGCGCCCATACGAGATCTGATGTACCAATGGCATCGTCGAATTCTGGCTGGCCTCCAGTACGATTGTGGAATCATTGGAGACAACACCTTCAACGTGAAGCCGGTCTCGGTCACCACGTATGATAGTGCTTGTATTCATATGCCCGCGCTGGGCAATCGTTTCAAGTTGATCATTTTTGATGAATGCCACCACTTGCCTGGCCCCATCCGATCCGACGCAGCGAGGATGAGTGCTGCTCCCTATCGGCTAGGACTAACAGCCACACTCGATGACCACGACCACCGTTCCGATCTTATTCAAAAATTGCTTGGACCGGTTGTTTATCGGCTAGGGATCGAAGAGGTCAAGGGAACGACCCTGGCGGATTTCGACATCTATCGCATTCAAGTAAAGCTGACCGAACGTGAACAACACCGCTACGACTTCCTAGCATCGCAGGTATCCAGCTATGTCTACGAGCGACGCACCGAAGATACCGAGTTCGATTGGAACCAACTGTGCAAAGACTCCTCGGAGAATCCAGATGCACGTCGAACATTAAAAGCGTTTCGCGAAAAGCAATCGATCGAGGACCGCGCCGATGCCAAACTGGATGTAATCGAGGATTTGCTGCGCCTCCATCACGGTACGCCGATGATTGTATTCGCAGGCTCCAATGCCATGGCTCGAGACATATCACTTCGCTTTTTGATTCCCTGTTTATTGAGTCAATGTGGTAAGGCAGAGCGATTAGACTATCTTGACGGGTTGCGGGATGGTGTTTATCCAGCGATCGTCGCCAACCAGATACTCGACGAGGGAGTCGATATCCCAGCAGTCAAGATTGCAATTGTCGTGGGTGGTATGGCCTCCACGAGGCAGGCCAAGCAACGACTCGGTCGCATTCTTCGAAAGTCCGGCAATGAGCGGGCGATCTTGTATGAAGTCGTTTGCGCCGACACCAACGAAATTGCACGATCGAGAAAACGTAGAAAGAACGATGCTTACTCGCGAACACGCAATCGCAAGAATTGAAGACGGGATCGTCGTTCCCGATCGACTCATCCGTTCCAAGCATGCGCATTACTCTGTACTTGCGAAGAGCGCCGTACGCGTTTACGAAGAAGGTCGAGGACGGACGCGCCGCGAGCTGCATTCAGCGATTCATCGCGTATTTGCCAACGAGTTGGATTGCCCTATCCGAAGAATCGATTCTTTTTGCAAACTGTTGGATGAGCGTGGCACTTTCGAAACGGACGAAAAGGGCCTCGCCTCGAAACTGAGGCGCGAAGTGTTTCGAAAAGCATCCGTCCATCACCCACTCGTTTCGCACGTCGACAAACTGTTCGGCAATGCAGAATTCAAAGTGAAAGATCTTATCGCCAGTTCGTTCTCGAAGAGTTGGATGGAATTGCAAGAAGGGATGTTCCGTGATTTGATCGAGAATCACACGCTCCTTGAATTTCAGCCCTTTGCGAACCCCGTCGAGCTTCTCTCACGCTACAACATCGCACAAACACAAGTGGCTCTCTTTGATGCGGTGGAAGTAATTGTTCAGATGCGCGAAGACTTTAAGTCGATCGTCCGTTATGCGAAGCTCGCTCGTCTCATGCATCGCATTCAGCGAACTTCAGATGGGTATCGTATCGCGCTGGATGGGCCTGCTTCTCTGTTGCAAAACACATCCAGATATGGCGTATCCATGGCCAAGTTTCTGCCAGGGCTACTTTCTTGCCGTGGCTGGTCATTATCCGCTTCGATTCGAAAGCCGAAATGGGGACGACTGCGGTTGTTGCTCGATGCAGAATGTGGTCTCAATTCGTCCGTCGTTGGGCCGAGCGAATTCGATTCGTCGGTAGAAGAAAAGTTTTATGAACGATGGAAAAATGCGGATACGTTAGGTTGGAGTATCGAACGCGAGACAGAGATTCTCAGCCAAGGTCAATCGGCGTTCTTTCCCGACTTTGTATTTAGGCACCAAGACGGTCGGGTGGCAATGATGGAGATCATCGGTTTTTGGACACCAGAGTATTTGGAACATAAAAGAAAATCGTTGTCTCTCTTCCCCAAGGACAATCTGTTCTTTGCTATTCATCAGTCGATCGATTCACCCAGTCTTCAGATCGACGAACGCCCGGTACTCCGATACAAGACGTCGATCTCAGTCGAGACGGTCCTTCGCACTCTGCAAGAGGCGATGAAGTAACTCCGGAGGAGTGATAGATCTTAGGCGGCGCGAGCCGCCGTGGCTTGGCTAAACCATTGAGTTGAACGTAGTGGAACTCGCTAAAATTCCCATCGCTCTTGGAATACTGGCGAGTCCCACTACCCCAGATTGAGCGTTGAAAACGCAATAGTGCATATTTCTGCTAGAATACAATCAGGACAACAAAAACCAAAAGCCAGAGAACTCAACTATGTCAGTCGTGACTTGCTGTTATCGGAAAGCCTACCGAAACCGTAACCCAATGTTTACCTTTGCGACTTCGCGTGAGCCCAGTGTTCAAACCCTCACTTCGCCTACAGCACCCCTCGTATCTTGTATGTAATAGGTCCTCGACGCTGCTGGGACCGTAGACATAAGAGTCAATCCGCGAGAGCGAAGTCTAAATCCTTCTTGCCGCCGGTAGGTACCTCCATCATAAGGGGAGTCGAAGTAGCCTGCGCGTATTTCGAAGGCAATAAGCGCTTCAATTTTCCTTCGGAGGCATTTCCCGTTGAGGCAGCTTCCATGCTAGAAGAACCACCAGCTGCGAATTCAACCTTTTCGACGGTAACTTTGTATTTCCCAGGCAGCGCGCCTGCGGCATCGACCGTCATAAGGCTAAATGCACCGCCCGCTGCCGTCGTCGCAGTCGCGATGCGACCGTCACCCTCTGGAATAAAGGTGATGATGGCGCCTTCGACAGGGGACCCTTTGTAGGTTACTTTGCCGGCGACCGGAACGGTTCCGGAAATGCTCGCAGAATTGCAACCAACCAGGAACGAGAAATATACGAGCCAAAGCGTGCGACAACGATGCATAATAATGTCTCAGATAAAAGGACGAACAGAGGACGAATGAACACTCATTCGCGGTGCTTTCGGATAGCGAACTAGTCGTTGAGTAAATTCACTTCACCACCAGCGATCGTGCCGAGCGAACCCCATACACCATAGTTTCGATTGGGAGCGACTCCGTAATTGCCGCAGTCGATCGACTGTGTGATGAACCGAATGCTTCCGTCCGCCATCCCTATCACGACGCCGCCTGTATGGTAACTGCTGACCGAAAATACACCCACCGAATTGCTGGGATTGTTGTTGTTACGTTCGTAGCAAGATGGGCTATTCGGTGGCAAAATTGTGGAGAACCCAGCCCAATTAGGGTGACCGAAAGCCCAAATGCCTCCCATATTCCAATCGGAAAGGAGGCGTCCCGGATTGTAAAGGCCATTGGTTGCGGTAGCGAGACACTGTGCTGCATTCGCATCGAGACCGGCCATTGGATAGGTCGCCAGACCACGGACCGAACGAGAACCTCGATCTCCCGTGGCTTTTTCCGACAATGCGACTGTATTGCTCGTACCATCGGTAATCGATCCCATGGTTCTCTTTACTTCGGAAGTAACACAAAGTGGCGCCACGGCACCGGGTTTGTCATAGCCGAAAAGTCCGTTGACGCGACCGAAGTAGTTATTGTCTGTGATTGTCGCACTCGTTCCTGCGCCGGATGGATTTGTTCCAACAGTCGTCCCCATCGATAAGTGGTAACTGCGTTGAGGCTGATTGGACGTTACTGGGTTGTTTGCAGCGAGAGGAGAGGAGGGACAAAGCAGTACCGTCATTGATCCCAGATACGGAGCATACGTATTGTTCCAAGCAACCTGCGGAGCTCCGCCTGAGATTTGGTCCGATCTAGGACCCTGTTCGATATACGGAAGTGCGAATACAAGGCCGAATTTGTCAGCACAGCGATTTTGATCGCCTCCAATCGGACCTCCACGCAGCGGAGGAAACTTCTTGAAGGCATCATGGAAGTTGTGCATCGCGAGAACGAGTTGTTTCTGATTATTTGTGCATTGGATGCGTCTCGCCGCCTCGCGGGCCGCCTGCACTGCAGGCAATAGCAGTCCTACTAAAATGCCAATGATTGCAATCACCACCAATAACTCGACAAGCGTGAAGGCAAATTTTTTTGACGCAAGCAACTTGATGCGATTTTCTTTTGTCACGGTACCATCCTCCGATTCACGGAAAAAACTACAGAAGGCAATCGCAAAACGAAGTTGTGCGATGCTGAAATAGGTAGCAGTTAGCAAGGTAAGAATTCTGGGAGATTTTCGTTTTATACGACCAGCCTAAGTCTCTAAACTTCCTAGATCGTCCCCTGACACTTCTCATGTGTTTACCATATTGACAAACAGATCGCAATTTTTTTGAGAATATTCTCCGAAAAATGTATTGGACATTTCTAATGCGGACCAGCCACCCAACCACCCAATGATTACCTTTGCGCCTCTACATGAAACCCATATCTCTTTAGATATTCATTCATAGCTGCGATTATGACCCGTCACACTAGGTTGCATACGGCTTTGCCAACTGGGCTGTTAAGGTTTGAATCTCTCGAAGCAATGCAAGCTGATCCATCGAAAAGGAAGCGCGATCGATTCGGCGATCGGTCGCTTCGGATTCTTCGTCCCCTAGCCCCGCTGTTCGATAACTCTTGGACAAGATTCGTTCACGCAGTGACTCCGCGTCATCGATACCCTCGAGCAATCCGACATGCGATGCGGACGCGCCGGCTTCTGCACCACCGTCACCACCTCCGGCCGTGCTGACGACCAAGTTTGCAAAGCCGAACCATCGCTGCAATGGGCCTTGCGAGATGCTCACATTCTGTATGTTTTCAAACGTAATCGTCGTCTCATAAATGCTCCAGATTCCACGTCGAATTCGCATGCTACGGTCGCTCAGGACATACCATGTCGTGTCGTATCGCAAGTGAATCGCAATGTACGCCAATATGTCAGGTACCACGATCACGATGAGCCATGGTGGAGCCGTGATCAGTCCCCACATCGGTGCGTTGATGATCAGAACAAGCCACAACAGCGAAAGAACAACATCGACAATGGCAAGACCGATCCAGAAAAGAAACTTTCGATAACGTAGATAAGCGGGCGAAGGTCGAAAATAGGCAATCGCTTCTCCCTCCATGATCGGTAAGTTAGGCGGCCCATCGGGCAAGCAAAAGTACTTTGTCAGTGTGCCCCAAACTCCTCGATAACACCACAAGCATGTTTCATGTAAGAGTCCCGATTCCTTCATATTCGGTTCTCCTTATGTGATGTAGCATTGTTCGAAGCAGCTTGACTTGAGTTCGCAACGAGCACGGCTAGATTGTCGCGTATGCCTCGCAATAGCGCAGTCACTTCCTCGGTATCTTCCATAGGTGTCGCACTTAAGTCATTGGTAGCATTTGCAGCAACCGACGAAGTCGTCTGTCCCTTGGCCCCTCGCATGCGTTCGTAGAGAAAATCGCGGATTCCATCGGGGTCTGTCATACCTTCCAGAACGATTTCTGGCATAGCGTTTCCGGACGCCGTTTGGATGCTCACGCTTGCGATCCCAAGCCACCGTTGAATAATGTTTCTTGAGACATGGATGTCTTGAATCCTTCGGAACGCAACGACGACTTCTTTGCGAAAGAAAAGCCCGACCTGCATTCGAATGCCGGATTCCTGTAATTCGTATTTCAACGTTTGATACCGGATCCACATCGCAGGCAAAACAATCACCACCGCGGGCAGAGCCAGCAAGCTGGACAGCACATAGTAGGTTAATAATGCAGGACTAGGCCGATCGATTTCGGGTGGGTTGATGGGTGGTTTCATGGATTGAATTTTTCATGATAGCAGAATTCGTTTTCCAACGTGTTTCGCTCAGAATCATGCGAGATTGGAAAAGCGGGATTCGTTTCGAATTTACAAAATCATCTCCGTAATCAGGATTCTAAGGTGTTTACCCCAAGTTTTGTGCAAAGAGCGTGAATCCCAGCCTGCCTTTGGTAAGATAGAGTACGAAATCTCTCCAGACTCTACCGAATGTCTTCCGCGTTGCCGTCAGCGCCAGAAGCAATCTCAACTGTACCTAGGAAAAACATACCTCGAGGAATTTTCATGCGTCGTTCGTTGTTTAGTCTATCAGCCTTGGCTGCCTCATCGCTCCTTTTCCTTTCCCCGTCGCGCGATGCCAATGCACAGTACGATGGTGCCATGAGCGTTCCCGAAACCTTGGCTCCCGGATTCGAGTCAATCTCCAAAGAACAATCCGAAGCGTGGCTGTCGATCTTAGCTGGCCCTGTGTTTGAAGGACGAGGAACGGGCCAAGTCGGTTATGTCCGAGCGGCACATTGGGTGGCTGGCAAGGCGGCTGAGTTTGGACTCGCACCGATGGGGGACGGCGGAACTTATTTTCAGATGCTACCCATGTCGAGACAAGTGATAGAAGAGTCGCAATCGAAAGTGACCGGCCCTAGCGATTTGTCGATCCCGTTTGCCAAAAATCTAGCCCTCGATCGATTCGCCTCGCAACCAGAAATCGCGGGCAAGGTTGCATTTGTGAAGTTGGTCGGTGACAAGCCACAAATCGTAGAGAACTCGCTGCGCGATAAGATTGTCATCTATGTAGCCGATGCCAAGAATGAAGCTCGAGCAGCACAGATCATTGGAACGCAACGAGCTGCGGTTCGTCTTCGCGTTGTGAACACCACTCCGACTGCAAACAATCAACTGCAACGCTCACGACGCGCACCCTCGAGTACCTCCGGCTCCATCAGCTTGAGCGCGGCTACGTTGATTGCGAATGCCATAGGTGGTTCGTCCGATTGGTTGACTATCGCTGAAGGTGGAAAAACAGAAGTGCATACATCGGACACAGAGTTGAAACTTCAATATCGCATTCGCGAGGAGCCACTTGCGGTTCCTAATGTATTGGCATGGCAACCTGGCTCCGACCCAGCCCTCCGAGATGAGTATGTTGTTCTAGGAGCTCACCTCGACCACTTGGGACTTCAAGGAGGCGAGATGTTTCCTGGTGCCGACGACAATGGATCTGGTTCGACCGCGTTGTTGAACATCGCAAAGGCTATCAGTGCAAACCCTGTCAAACCGAAGCGAAGCGTACTCTTTATGTGGTTCGCGGCAGAAGAGATTGGGCTCGTTGGTTCCGCTCACTACGTGGACAACCCCATCTTGCCCCTCGAAAAGATGATTTGCATGTTGAACATCGACATGGTCGGGCGGAATGAAGAAAAAGGAAACGAGACTGCAGCCGAAAACGAGACTTCACTCCATTTGATTGGAAGCAAGAAAGGTGACGTATCACTCCACGATATCATCCTAGATGCCAATAAGTACGTGAATTTATCGTTCGAATATGACGAAGAAGGGGTCTTTGGCCGAAGCGATCAATTTAATTTCTTCAAGAAAGGAACGTCCGTCGCATTCCTGTTTGGTGGCTTCCACCCTGATTATCATCGACCTACCGATGGGCCAGCCAAAATCAACTACAAGAAGATCGCTTCCGCAGCCAGATTGTTCTATTTGACAACCCACTTCGCGGCCGAGCATGGACATTTCAAAGTGCCAACCCCGGAAGCGAAGCCATCTGAGGCAAAACCGACAGATGCAAAACCTGTTGAGGCAAAGCCTGCGGAAACAAAGCCAGTAGAGGCTAAACCTGCTGAAGCCAAGCCGGCTGAAGTGAAGGCAGAAGTCAAATAGACAACTTGACGCAGCTTTCGTTCAGCCACTGCCGACAAAAGTCCAGGTAGACTGAGACGTTTGTCGACCATTTTACGGGCCGTCACTAACTGCTTGAAAAATCCATCAGCTCGGGACAAATGGTCCCAAGCTACAGTGGTCCCAAGCTACAGTGGTCCCAAGCTACAGTGGTCCCAAGCTACAGTGGTCTCAAGCTATAGTGGTCTCAAGCTATAGTGGTCTCAAGCTACGGTGATTCCAAACTACAGTGCTAAGCATCGTAACCAAGGTTCGGTGCAAGCCAGCGTTCAGCGGTCGATACTGGCCATCCCTTGCGCTTCGCATAATCTTCCACTTGATCTCGCGTGATCTGATCGACAGCAAAGTAACGAGACTCTGGATGGGAAAAATAGAGTCCGCTCACCGAGGAAGCAGGCCACATCGCATAACTTTCAGTCAACGTAATACCCGCACGCGCTTCCACTTCGAGCAGATCCCAAAGAATCTTCTTCTCAGTGTGATCAGGGCAAGATGGATAGCCAGCCGCAGGTCGGATCCCTTGATATTTTTCTTCGATCAAGTCATCCTTTGACAAGTGTTCCGAAATCCCCCATTCGCGTCGCACTCGCTCGTGCAACATCTCAGCGAAGGCTTCCGCTAAGCGGTCCGCGCACGCTTGTACCAAGATCGCTTTGCCGTCTTCCATCTCTTCGCGAAGCTTCTTCGCCAAGTCATCTACTCCGTGCCCGGCAGTCACCGCAAAAGCACCGATGTAGTCAGGTTTGCCGGTTGGATCGACATAGTCGGCCAAGCTTCGGAATGCCTTTTGATCTACTCGTTCCCATTGTTGCCTTAGCATCTCGAATCGAGCTCGCTCTTCGGTGCGTGTTTCATCCGTGTAAAGAACGATCGTATCGCCCAGGCTCGCGGCCGGGAAGAATCCATAGGATCCCTTGAGGCTGATCGTCGTATCTTTTTCGAATTGATCCAAAACTTTCTGAGCATCGTCGAATAATTCTTTGGCAATCTCGCCAACGACCTCATCCTTAAAGATCTTCGGATACTTGCCTTTGAGCTCCCATGTCATAAAGAATGGAGACCAGTCGATATACGGACGCAATTCAGCGACGGTAGTCGTGAAGTCGCGAACGCCGATGAATGCGGGCTTGGGCGCCGAGTAAGAATCCCAATCCAGCTTTAATTTGCGTTGTTGGGCTTCTGCAAAATCAACCAGTTTACGATCGCGACGCATCGCGAAACTTGCTCGTTCTTCTTCTTGTTTCTGTTGCACTTCTTTGCGGAAGGCTTCGCGACTCTCTGGGTTCACTAGTTTTTCAACGACTGGCACACTTCGAGAAGCATCGAGAACGTGCACCACTTCATGACTGTAGTGCTGCGCAATCTTGACCGCAGTATGTTTCGCACTCGTTGTTGCGCCACCGATCAAGAGAGGTACATTAAAGCCTTCTCTTTCCATTTCCTTGGCGACATGCACCATCTCGTCCAAAGAAGGAGTGATGAGGCCTGACAAACCAATCACTTGGGCCCCATGCTTCTTCGCTTCGGTAAGAATCTTCTCGCAAGGAACCAAAACACCAAGGTCGATGACCTCGAAATCGTTGCAAGCGAGTACGGTACCGACGATGTTCTTGCCGATATCATGAACGTCCCCTTTGACGGTCGCGAGCAGCACTTTTCCGCGGCTGGTATGTCCACCAGTTGCGCCGGCGGCTTTCTTTTCTGCTTCCATGAATGGAGTCAGATAGGCCACACTCTTTTTCATCACGGCCGCTGACTTTACGACTTGCGGTAGGAACATTTTTCCTTGACCGAACAAATCTCCGATCAGATTCATCGCATCCATGAGCGGACCTTCGATCACTTTTAGCGGCCGCCCGTATTCGACCCTCGCTTGTTCGGTATCGACATCGATGAATTCCGATATCCCTTTCATCAACGCATGCTTAAGTCGTTCTGCCACAGGCAACTCACGCCATGCATCCACCTTGACGGGACCTTTGTCTTTTGCCTTAACCGTCTCGGAGAACTCGATAAGTCGCTCTGTCGCATCAGGACGTCGATTGAGCAAAACGTCTTCCACGCGTTCTCGAAGTTCTGGTTCGATCTCGTCATAGACCTCGAGCATTTCGGGGTTCACGATCCCCATGTCGAGGCCGGCATTGATGGCGTGATACAAAAAGACCGCGTTCATCGATTCGCGTACCGTGTTGTTCCCACGGAAGGAGAACGACACGTTGCTGACGCCCCCGCTCGTGCGAGCTCCTGGGCATTCCTTTTTGATCGTTCGTACAGCTTCGATAAAGTCCACTGCGTAGTTCGCGTGCTCCGGTAAACCTGTACCAACGGTCAGGATATTCGGATCGAAAACAATATCTTCTGCAGGGAATCCATTCTCGGTTAACAGTTTGTAAGCGCGTTTGCAAATACGCACTTTGTTTTCATAATCGGCCGCCTGGCCTTGTTCATCGAATGCCATCACGACGACGGCTGCACCATGTTGGTGAATGAATTTGGCTTTGTTCAGGAACTCTGCTTCCCCCTCTTTGAGGCTGATCGAATTCACGATGGGCTTGCCTGGTGAATGTCGGATGCCAACTTGCAAAATTTCCCACTTCGAGCTGTCCACCATGAGTGGCACTTTCGCAATGTCCGCTTCGTGTGCAACGAGATTGAGGAACGTGCTCATGGCGGCGGCGCCATCCAACATTCCTTCGTCCATGTTGACGTCGATGACGTTTGCTCCACCGGTCACTTGGGCTTTGGCAACATTGATGGCGTCGTCAAACTTGCCTTCTTTGATCAAGCGGGCGAACTTTTTCGAGCCCGTGACGTTGGTTCGCTCGCCGATCATGACGAACGGGTTCTTCGGTTGCATCACGTAAGGATCGTTACCCGAATATTGTGTCGGCCGATTGCCGCGATGGGCGCGACGAGGAGTTATGCCCTCCACCGCTTCTCCGATGGCCTTGATGTGGGGAGGTGTGCTTCCACAACATCCTCCAACGATATTGACCCAACCTTGCTTGGCGAAATCGCGAACAAAGCCGGCCATTTGGCCTGGGGTCTGATCAAACTCACCCATTGCGTTTGGCAAACCGGCGTTCGGATAACAACTGATGGCAGAATCGGAAACATTCGCAAGTCTTTCGACATAGGGACGCATTTCTTGACCACCGAGGCCGCAGTTCAGACCAACGCTAAGCATCGGAAAGTGCGATACCGCGATCCAAAAGGCTTCGAGTTGTTGGCCGGTCATCGTGACACCGCCAGGGAACATCGTTGCCGATAACATGGTGGGCCATCGTCGTCCACGGCGTTCAAATACGTTCTCAATAGCGACCAAGCATGCCTTGAAATTGAGCGTATCGAAAGCTGTTTCAGGCAATAGGATGTCAACGCCGCCATCCAGCAATCCCTCAATGTTTACTTCATAGCTGGCCACCATCTCTTCGAAGGTCGCAGCTCGTATTGCAAAGTTTCCTCGCGCGTTCATGGAGAGGGTGATGGCGGTTGGGCCAATACTGCCAGCGACGAATCGGGGCTTGGATGGATCTCGTTTGAGGTGTTGCTCAACTGCCGAACGTGCAACTTCCGCTCCCGTTTTGGAGATTTCATAGGCAAGATCGGAAAGCTTGTTTTCGGCCAATCCAATCAAGCTCGCATTGAAAGTATTGGTTTCAATAATGTCGGAGCCAGCGTTCAAGTATTCGGCATGAATACTTCGAATGACATCAGGCTGGGTAAGCACCAACAAGTCCGTGGCTTTGGACAAATCAGCCGGGTGGTCTTTGAATCGCTCCCCGCGAATAGCCGACTCCGGAAGCTTCTTTTGGAAGATTAACGCCCCCATGGAGCCATCCAAGAGAAGAATTCTCTCCTCCATGAGTTCCTTGAGGAGGGCTTCGGTGTCGGACTGAGCACGCGTCAACATGTAAAATACCTGAATGATGGACTGATGAAAGAAGCGACTATTCTACTCCAGTAGCTGATTCCTCAAAGCCACTGGATTGATAGTACCGCCTTTATCTGGGTTTTCTAACTCATCGTAATCTCGAAGGTGAATCGATTGGTTTTTCGAGTCAGCAGTTAAAGATGGTATTACGAGGGGTAGGTTCGCTATTGTGCCCTGTAAGCTTTATTCCGGTTTTGAGATCTGCCGTTGGAACGTTAGCTGCTGCTGCCGGGTTGGGTGGGAGCGAGGATGTCTCGGTTCCCCAAACACCAACGAGGGCCGACGATATCCGTTTTTCCGATCTTTACCCGGATGAAGTAACGCGAGCGACCGGGGGTAGGGTGGTCCTGAATCTCGTTCCAAGGGATGCTAACGGGTTTGCATCCGAACCACTTCATAAACGTCACTGGGATGAGATGGAGATGGTCATCATCTATCACGGTATGGACGCATCCGCCCAGGTTGACAAACCCAATCGCATAGGATTGGAAACTGCGACGAACATGCGGATCCAATATCGGCTTGCTGGGATACTTCATCAATTGTCCCCAACTTGAACGGAGTAACACACCGACGATCGCGATGGTGAACGAAAGCTCCATTCCAACGATAAGAAAAATCACCCAACCTGGCATTCTTAGTATCCGCTTATGCAACGCACTCCGTCAGTAGCTTAGTAATCCTATCGACGTACCCCAAAGATTCTATCCTCGGCCCGAACTGGTCTGTAGACTACGCTCTGGATCATGAACGCCTCTATTCCATACTGTTGTACTCTGGAGGCCACCGTTTGGCAGGTTGGCAGAAGATCGAACTCGATGGTTATCGCGTTATGAAGCTTACTTCTCCGTTTAAGGGGACTCGGGAGAATGAACTCGTCTATACATCGATCTCATCGAGCTCTTCGGCACGCTCCATGATGAACCGGAACCGGGCGGATGCGTCGCGGCCCATGAGGTCGTTCATGATGCGGTCGGTCTCTAATTGATCGTCAATCTCCACCTTGAGCAATCTGCGTGTCGCGGGATTCAACGTCGTATCCCACAGATCCTTGGGCATCATCTCACCAAGACCCTTGAACCGTGTTATCTCGGGTTTTCCACGTTTCCCGTGTTTTTCCAAAATGCTGACTCGGGCCGCTTCGTCCGCTGCCCAATAACGTTCCTTCCCAATATCGATTCGAAA
>Ga0068877_10001974_pt1 | contig 16755 bp, 18 predicted proteins | sample NOAtaG_FD_66437 | JGI IMG/M metagenome (GOLD analysis project Ga0068877, IMG submission 66437) | Freshwater lake microbial communities from Lake Erie, under a cyanobacterial bloom - NOAA_Erie_Diel6S_1000h metaG | ecosystem: Environmental > Aquatic > Freshwater > Lake | place: USA: Ohio, Lake... | reverse complement strand
GACCTCGCGGTCGAGGGTGACGGATTCTTCGTGGTGAACACGCCCGGGGGGGAACGGTTCGTGCGCAACGGCAGCTTCCGCCTCAGCCCCGAACGCCAGCTGGTCGACAGCCGCGGCAATCCGGTTCTGGGCGAAGACGGACCGATCACCATTCCGCCCAGCGGCGTGGTGGAGATCGACGCCGCCGGTCAGATCGCCGTGAATGGCAAGCCGCTCACCCGCCTGCGCCTCGAGCGGGTGCCGAGTGGCACCGACCTCCAGCACGAGGGAGGCACCCTGTTCGTGCCCGAGGCCTCCCGGCAAGCCATCCCACCCGCCGAACGCCGGGTGCAGCAGGGATTCCTCGAGGAGTCGAACGTCAACCCGATGGCGGCCATGACCGACATGCTGAGCGTGCTGCACCGCTATCAGGCCGCGCAGAAAACGCTGTCCACCATTGATGCGGTGCGCGGTATCGCCGTGACCGACCTCGCCAAGCCCGTTTAAGCACGCCCGCCACGAGCACGCACCGGAGACCTGATCCATGAATCCCGCACTTCGCGCCGCCGCGACCGGCATGATGGCGCAGCAGACCCGCACCGAAGTCATCGCCAACAACCTCGCCAACGTGAACACGGCCGGCTTCAAGCGCAGCCGGGCACAGTTCGAGGACCTGCTCTACCAGACCATTCAGGGACAGCAGGTCATCGGCGGCACGGAAGCGGAGACGCTGCCGGCCATCCAGGTCGGCCGCGGCACCCGGCTCTCCGGCGTCCAGCGACTGCACGAGCAGGGCCCCATCGAACAGACCGGGCGCAACCTTGACGTGGCCATCGAAGGCGAGGGCTTCTTCCAGGTGCAGCTGCCCAACGGCGAGCTCGGGTACTCGCGCGACGGCAGCTTTCAGATCAGCGACCAGGGCGTCCTCGTCACGAGCGCCGGCTACGCCGTTCAGCCCCCGGTACGCATTCCGGTAGACAGCAGCGAGCTCACCATCTCCGGCGCGGGGGTGGTGAGCGTCAAGCGGGGAACGGAGCTGCTGCCCACCGAGGTGGGACGCATTGAACTGGCGCGCTTCGCCAATCCGAGCGGCCTGCTCAACCTCGGCCAGAACATGCTCATGGCCACGACGGCCTCGGGCCAGCCGATCCTCGGCTTCGCCAACGAAGACGGCATGGGGCGCCTGCAGCAGGGAAGCCTCGAGGGCTCGAATGTGCAAATCGTGCAGGAGATGGTGGAGATGATCGCCGCGCAGCGCGCATACGAGATCAACTCCAAGTCCATCAAGACGGCCGACGAGATGGGCCAGATCGCCAACAACATCGTGAACTAAGCCGCACGGGACACGGACGTTCTGATGCACTCGCCAACCCATCGCCCGACCACGCGCGCCGCCGCGTCCCGGCGGTCGCTCCTCGCGGTCGCGGGACTCGCGGGGCTGCTGCCCATGGGGCTCGCGGCCCAGGCGCCACGCGCGCGGCCCGACATGGCCGGCGCGCTGCGCGCCGACCAGCGCCGGGTAACCGTCGCGGTTGCGCTCCGCCCGCTCGGGCGGGGGGACACGCTGCGCGCGGAGGATATCGGAGTGGCGGACACCGTGATCACCTGGCGCTGGAACGGCATCGCCCCCGACACCACGCGGGCACAGGTCGGGTGGATCGCACGGCGGCCCATCGCCGTCGGCGACGTGCTCCGTGCCCCGGCCGTTACGCCGCCGCCTGTAATTGCGAGTGGCACGACCGTGACCGCCGTCTGGCAGGATGGGCCGCTTACGCTCGTCCTGAGTGGCGTCGCCACCAATACCGCCGCCCTTGGCGCCCCCGTGGGCGTCCGCATCGATCGCACCCGCCGGCTCGACGGCATCGCCGTGGCGCCGAATACCGTTCGCCTTCGCTGAGACTCCCCATGTCCCGTCAGCGCTCACCGCGCGCCCTCGCCGCCGCTCTCGCGTTCGCCCCGTTCGCGGTGTCTGCGCAGGCGGCATCCCAACCCCCCAGTGGTCAGGCCGCCGGGGCCACGGCCCCGGCAGCCACGGCCCCGGCAGCCAACGCCCCGGCAGCCAACGCCCCGGTCATCACCGCTCCTCCGCCGCGCAACGCCTGGGTCAGCGACCGTCGCCAGTTTGCGGTCGGCGACATCATCACCGTGCTCATCGACGACTACACGATCAGCACGGCGGTCAAGGAGAACCTCAACCAGGACTTGCGGAACCGCGGCTTCGGACTGAACGCGCGCATCCCCGGCAGCAGCCAATCCGCGAACATCGACGCCCGCAACAACGCCGACCAGACGCAGCGCGGCCAGGCGCGGCGCGAGAACCGGTTCCAGAACGAAATGAGTGTGCGCGTGGTCGCGGTGGGGCCGAACGGCCTGCTGCAGGTGAAGGGGACCAAGAAGATCGACGTGGACCGGGCCATGCAGGACATCGTCTTCACCGGGTGGGTGCGGGCGCAGGACGTCTCCGTCACCAACCTCATCGAGTCGAGCCGCGTGGCCGACGCCCAACTGGGCTACGCCTCGCCGGGCCCGCTCGGGAAACCCAAGCAGGGCATCATCAGCAAGGTCCTCGGGATGGTGTGGCCGTGAACATGTTGCTGCTCCGCTCGCGCAGGGGCCGCGTGGTGGCCCACGACACCGTCCGCCTGCTCCGCACCGTCGCAGCGGCCATCGCCCTGCTGCTCCTCATGCCGTCGCTCGCGGTCGCGCAGAACGACGTCAAGATCCGGGACCTGACCCAGGCCGAAGGGGCCCTGCCGGTGCGCCTGGTGGGCTATGGGCTCGCCGTGGGGCTCGACAACACCGGTGACCGGGCCATCGGGGGACAGACCGGCGGCCCCACGGTGCAGAGTGTCATCAACATTCTCCGCCGCTTCAACGTGGAAGTGCCGGCCGACCTCATTCGCATGCGCAACGTCGCGGCGGTGCTCGTGACGGCGGAGGTGTCTCCGTTTCTCCGCGCCGGGGGACGCTTCGAGGTCCAGGTGTCCAGTATGGGGGATGCGCGCTCGCTCAAGGGCGGGACATTGTTCATGACGCCGCTCGTGGCCGACCCGAACGGACCGCCGCTCGCGAGCGCGCAGGGCGCCCTCCTCATCAGTCAGGGCGGCAGCACGACGCGCTTCGCGCCAACGCACGAGACCGCCGCGCGGATTCCCACGGGCGGTGTCCTCGAGGCCGACCTGCCCCGTCCGACCATCGGCGCCACCTCGCGGCTCCTGTTGCGCGAGCCCGATCTGGGGTTGGCCAGCCGCATTGCCACGGCGATCAACGGCGCGATGGGAGAGAAGACTGCCGTCGTCGAGGACGAGGGGTCCGTGATCGTCACCCTTGCCGATTCGGTGGCCAAGCCGGTTGCCATGGCCAGGATCCGGGATCTGGCCGTGGCCCCGGAAGCCCGGGCCCGCATCATTATCGACGGGCGCGACGGCACCGTGGTGGCGGGCGGCGATATGGTGGTGGGCGCCGCCACCATCAGCCACGGCGCCATCACGCTCGCCATCGGCGCCCTCGAGCCCAACGACACGGCGGCCATTCCGGGCAGCGTGCGCCTGCCCGCCGGTATCCCGGTCCAGCGCGTGGCCTCGGCCCTGCACGCGGTACAGACCCCGGCCAGTGAGATTGCGGCCATCTTTGCCGCCCTGCGCGAGGTGGGCGCTGTGCGCGCGGAGATCATCGTCCGGTGACCGATCCCGTACACCCCCGGGCCTCCGTGGTGACGGTCACGCCCCCCGTGGCCCCGCCGATCGCGCCGGCCACCGATCGGGCGCTGCGCGAGACCGCCAAGCAGCTCGAGGGCCTGTTCGTCCAACAGCTCTTCAAGGCGATGCGCGAGACCGTTCCCCAGCAGGACGGCATCGTTTCGGCCAACGCCGGTGAAGACATGTTCACGGGACTGATGGATCAGCATCTGGCTGCCGAGACTCCCAACCAATGGGAGGGCGGGCTCGCCGAGTCCGTATATCGCCAACTGCGTGGTCGCCTGGCGGCCGCGCCTTCCCCATCGCCTTCCAGTTCCACGATCCGCTGATGTCGCTCTCGACCATGTACGCCCAGGAAACCGCGCCCCGCGCCGGACTGCAGGCCTCGGCACTGCTCGCCGCGCTGCACGATGCGTTGGTCAGCGAACGGCGCCTGCTCGATGAGCTCATCGCGCAGATGCGCCGGCAACGGGCCGCCGTCAGCGCCGACGACATTCAGGGGGTCGACGACAGCACCTTCGCCACCCACCGCATCCTCGCCACCCTCGGCCAGGCCCGGCAGCGCCGCCGCCAGCTCAACGTGCTGGTCGGGGGCTCCGAGGAGATGACCCTGCGCGAGGTGGAGGATGTGCTCGGCGACCTGGTGGACGAGCAGTTCCACGAGGCGCGGCAGCGCCTGCAGCAGGCCGCCGACACCCTCACCCGGGAGGTGAGCATGAACCGCCAGCTGCTGCGGGAGGCGCTCACCAGCACCGACCAGCATGTCCAGACGCTCGTCGGCGGGCCTGCCAGTCCGACCACCTATGCCACCGAGGGGCTCGTGCCCCCGGGGCCGGGCGCGCCGCGCGGCGTGCTCGTCAATCGCCGAGCCTGACCCATGAACACCGGCCTGCTCAGCATCGCCCGCTCCGCGCTCGTCGCGCACCAGACCGCGCTCCAGACCATCGCGCAGAACGTCGCGAATGCGGAGACGCCAGGCTACTCGCGTCAGGAGGCCGTGCTCACGGCGAACACGCCGCTGCGCATGCCCTACGGAAACGTGGGCACCGGCGTCAACGTGTCCACCGTAGTCCGCAAGCGCGACATCCTCCTCGACGAGTCCTTCCGGACCGCCAACGGGCAGGCGGGCGATGCCGGGATGCGCCGTGACCTCATGCAGGAGCTCGAGGCGGTCTTTGGCGAACCGAGCGACGCCGGCATGACCAACGCGCTCGACCAGTTCTGGAACGCGTGGAGCGATCTCTCGGCCCAGCCGAGCAGCCTCGCCGCGCGCGCCGTCGTGCAGCAGCGCGGTCGGCAGCTGGGCCAGCTGTTCAATGGCTATGACACGCAGCTCACCACGCTGCGCTCGAGCACCCTCGAACGGCTCGGCAACACGGTGGAGCGCATCTCGGCGCTGGCCACCCAGGTGGCCGACCTGAATGTGCGCATCGTGGGTGCGGAGTCGAGCGGCAACAGCGCCAATGACCTGCGCGACCTGCGCGATCTGAAGCTCGACGAGCTCTCGAAGCTCGCGGGGGCGCGGGCCCTGCCGCAGCCCGACGGCACGGTGTCGGTGCTGATCGGCAACTCGACGCTCGTTGACGGCGCGACCGCAGTGGCGGTGTCCATGGAGTTGGAGATCCCCGACCCGCTGCCGGCGACCCCGCTCACCGACCTGCCGGTCCGCATCCGCCTCGGGAATCCCCCCGACCGGCTGTTCCCGCTGGCGGGTGAGCTGAAGGCCATGGCCACGGTGATCAACACCGAGATCCCTGGCGTCCGCAATCGGCTCGACGCCATGGCCAGCCAGCTGGTGAGCGCCGTGAACACGGCGCACAGCGGGGGCTTCACGTTCACCGGCAGCGCGATCCCCGGCGTCGCCGCCGGCAACTTCTTCGACCCCGGCACCCTGGCCGTGCCGGTCTCGGCCGCCACCCTGAAGCTGCACAGCACGATCATCGCCGATCCGTCGAGGATCGCGGCCTCCGGCAACGCCAACGCCCCGACCGACAACACGGTGGCGCAGGCGCTCTCGGCGCTGCGCACCGCGGAGAACACGGTCTCCTTTACCACGCCCACCGGCGCCACGGAGACCGGCTCGTTCGTCGGGTTCTTCCGCGGCCTCGTGACACGGGTTGGCCTGCAGACCGCGTCGGCCGCCGACGAGGCCACCGTGGCCACGACCCTCACGGATCAGGCCGACCTGCGCCGGCAGGCCGTGAGCGGCGTGAGCACCGACGAGGAGCTCGTGAAGATGCTGCGTGCCCAGCAGTCCTTTCAGGCGGCGGCCAAGATGATCAAGGTCGCCGAAGAGATGCTGGATACGCTGGTCAATCTGGTCTGACGATGCTCATTCTCGGACGGCGTGAGGGCGACGCGATTCTGATCGACGGCGGCATCCGCATCGTGGTCGTGTCGTGCGATCGTGGCGGGGTGCGCCTGGGCATCGAGGCCCCGGCCGACGTCAAGATTCTCCGCGGCGAGATCGCCCAGCAGGTGGCACAGCAGAACCAGCGTGCCGCGAGTGTCTCGGGGGCCGAGGCGTGGCTCGCCACTCTCGGTCCACCGGGCGCGGCGGTCCCCCCGGGGCCCGCTGCCCATCCCGGGACCACGGCGTAGTGTTACCCCCCGCGTCGCCGTGCTGCCGCCAACGTGGGGAGGGAAAACCCGCAGCCGTGGGGCACGGCCACCGCGTGGCCATTGCTGGCTGCCAGCAACCAGGCGAGGACGCCGGCATCGGTAAGCGGCGCCGGATCGATCTCGCCCTCTGGGACGGCCAGGTCGGCGTCGGCCGGCCCCTCACGCCGCACCCTGAGGTACACACGATCGGCCACCGTCTCCAGCGACACGACCAGCGCCCCGGGACCACGACTGGCCGCCGCCAGCAGCGCCACGCACGCCGCGTGCACCACCGCCTGGGGTTCGGCCCGCACCGGCAGGACGTCCCCGACGACCTCCCGGCCCACGGCGCGCGATCGCAGCAGCGGATGCTCCGCGACGAGTTCCAGCGCCGCGTCGAGACCATCGGCCAGCAGCATGGGCTCGGGCGCGGCGTCCGGACGGCGCGGTAACCGCCGGAGCTGCTGCAGCGCATGCTCGAGCCGCTCCGCCGCCTGCCGCAGCCCATCGAGCATCCGGGCCTCCGGCACCTCGCCGCCCTCGAGCAGACCGGCCATGCCGCTGATCGTCGCCAGCCGGTTGCTGATCGTGTGTGCCAGACTGCGCAGTAATTCGTCCTGAATGGAGAGCCAGCGCTCGGCCCCGGTTTCCGGATCGGGCACGACGCTCTCTGCCCCCTTCACCCGCACCCCGGAATCGTTCGCGTGTTCGTCATCATCGGCTTGGTGATCGTCTTCGGCTCAGTCATCGGTGGCTACGTCATGCACCATGGCGAAGTCGCGGTGCTCTGGCAGCCGACCGAGTTCATCATCATCGGCGGCGCGGGACTGGGGACGCTCATCATTGGCAACCCACCGGCGGTGCTGAAAGCGTGCGTGGCGCAGCTGCTGGGGCTGCTCAAGCCCAACCCGTATGGTTCCAAAGCGTACGCGGAATTGCTGGAGGTACTCTACGAGGTCTTCCAGAAGGTGCGCAAGGACGGTCTGGTGGGCCTGGAAGCGCACATCGAGGAGCCCGAGAAGAGCGACATCTTCCAGCGGTATCCCTCTTTCCTGGCCAATCACCACGCCACGGCGCTGCTCTGCGATACACTGAAGGTGCTGCTCACCGGCACGGTGGAAGATCACAACCTCGCGGACATTCTGGACGTCGATCTGGAGAAGCATCACCACGAGCAGATGCTGGCACCGCACGCCATCACCACCGTGGGCGACGCCATGCCGGGGTTCGGCATCGTCGCGGCCGTCCTCGGCGTCATCATCACCATGGGCTCGATCGGCGGCGCGGCCTCTGAGATCGGTGAGAAGGTGGCCGCGGCGCTCGTGGGCACGTTCATCGGCATCCTGCTGGCCTACGGCGTGTTCGGCCCCATCGCCAAGGCCATGGAGACCCGCATCCACGCGGAGCATGACTACATGCTGTGCATCCGCACGGCACTGCTGTCGTTTGCGCGTGGCGATGCGCCCATGACGGCGGTGGAGTTCTCGCGCCGCAACATCGAGCCCCATGAGCGGCCCAGCTTCGCCGAGCTCGAGGAACTCACGCGCAAGCGGGTGGCCTGAGTCATGGCGGCACGCGGTGGCAAGAAGATCATCATCGTCAAGAAGAAGGTCGCCGGCGGCGGCGGGCATCACGGCGGCTCGTGGAAGGTCGCGTACGCCGACTTCGTGACGGCCATGATGGCCTTCTTCATGGTGATGTGGATCCTGGGCATGGACGAGAAGACGAAGCAGGCCGTCGAGGGCTACTTCTCCAACCCCGTCGGCTACAAGAAGGGGTTCGGCTCGGGGTCGAGTCCGCTCAGCGTCGGCACGGCGCCCTCACCCATCCAGCGCACGCCCATGCGCATGATGCTGCGCACCACCGAGCAGCGCACCTTCGAGCAGTTGCGCAAGACGATCCTCGACAAGCTGGCCGCCAGCGATTCAATGAGGCAGCTCAATGCGGTGGTGGATGTGCAGGTGACCCGCGAGGGGCTGCGCATCGAGCTGGTGGAATCGGGCCGCGGCGACGTGTACTTTGCGCTCGGCTCGGCGCGCATGAATGCCGCCACCATGCTCGCGCTGCAGCTGGTGGGAACGGAACTGGGGGCCAGCGGCCATCCGGTGGTGCTGGAGGGACACACCGACGGGGCGATGTTCGGGCAGGATGCGGCGTACACCAACTGGGAACTCTCGACCGACCGCGCCAATGCCGCACGTCGCGTCCTGCAGGCCGCGGGCGTGGCGCCCGGTCGGGTGGTGGAAGTGCGCGGCTACGCGGACACGCACCCGCGGGTGCCGGACGATCGCATGGCCCCGAGCAACCGCCGCATCTCCATTCTGTTGCCGTATTCCCAAACGCCCGAAAGCGCTCCCAGTGCCGAGGCCTTGGCCACGCAGAAGCGCGACTCGCTGGTCACCTCGTTGACGGCCCCCCTCAAGAAGGCGTTCTGACGGACGCGTGACGAGGGCGCCCCCCAGGCAGGGGGCTGATCAGGCGCGTTACGACGGCGTCTCTGGCGACAGGCGGTCGTGCGCCCAGAGGACCGACTCCGCGTAGAGACCGGAAAGCGCCGCGTCCCCGCCGAGCGCGTCCACCACCGCCCACTCGCCGTTCTGATAGGCGTCGGCCAGCCGGAGCGTCGGGGCATGGATACCGGTCCGCTCCAGAAGCGCTGCGCGCACCTCGTCGCTCACCGGCAGGCGGTCGAGCACCTGATCCATCGGGAGGCCCAGCAGCGCATCCATGCGGCTGAGCAACCCCACCAGGAAGCGCGCTCCCGGGTCACCGGTGGCACTGCGCGCGGTGATCAATTCGCAAAACCGTCCGCGCACCAGGGCCTGCAGGACGGCTTCGTGGGCCACCGCGCTGCGGCTGCTGACGCTCACCGCCAGCATGACCAGCATCCAGCGCGACAGCACTTCGCGTCCCACGACGCGGAGGGCGTACGGAATGGAATCCACCCCCCGCCCGCCGAACGACGCCGAGTTGACCATGCGCAGGAGCGACAGGGAGAGCGATGGGTGACTGCGAAACGCCTCATCCAGCGCCGCTTCGGGGGTCTCCGGCTTGTTGAGCAGGGCCATGATCTGGAAGACGGCTGCCTGGTGCACGTTGACGGTGCGCCCATCGAGCGTCTCCGGCCGGCTGTACACGTACCCCTGAAAGAGGGTGCAGCCGATTTCGCGCGCCGTCGCCAGCACCTCCCGCGACTCCACCCGTTCCGCCAGCACCACGAGGCCGCGCCCCAGCAAGCCCCGGATCATGGGAGCCAGCGCGTGCAGGTCGCGGTTCAGCACGTCCACCTTCACGATCGTCGCGAATGGCAGCAGGACGTCCAGGGACGCCCGTCCGTCGTAGTCATCCAGCGCGAGGGTGTACCCCGCGGCGACCGCGGCCTCGCAGGCCGCCACGACCTCCGGCGTCCCGTCCACCGTTTCCAGCAACTCGAGCACCACCGTGCGCGGCTCGAAGATCTTGTACAGCCCCCCCAGCAGATGCGCTTCGGTCATGTTGACGAAGGCCGTCGTTCCGCCCGTCAGTCGCTCCAGGCCGATGGACAGCATCGAATGGAGGGCGGTATCCCCGCACAGGAGGGTCTGGGACGGCGCCCCCTCATGCGCGTGCGTCGCCTCGCGGGTGGCCCGGTACAGCAGTTCGTAGGCCACGCGGGTGTCCTGAACGTCGAAGATCGGCTGGCGGGCAACGAAGACCTGCTGCACGGCGGTGCGCGGTGTCTCGTCGACAGAGCTGGACGGCATCAACCGGGATAGGGCTGGGGGAACGCAAGCCGCGCCCGGGCGTACGAAGCGGTGGCGCGGCACTCCATGTTTCGACTATCGTCTTCCATATGGCGCAACTTCACTTTCGGCGCGGCGTGCGTGGCGGCCGATGGCGCGGCGGAATCCTCCACCGCGCGGCCACCCCCCTGCTGGGGTGGATCCTGCTGACCGGGTGTGGCGAGTCGCCCCCTGCGGACGCCGCCGCCATTGATACGGCGCTCGCGCGCGACCTCACGCTGGCGGCATCGACCACCTCGACCGTCGCCATCGGTGATACTGCGGTGTCCAGCCCCGCGCCCATGAGGCCGGCGCCGGCTCCCGCCAGCGCAGCGACACCACGACCGGCGCCAGCCCCCGTCGCGGCGCCCTCGCGTTCCGTGCCCCAGCCGGTACCCCAGCCTGTACCCCAGCCTGTGCCCCAGCCGGCGGCGGCACCCGCGCCGGCGGCGGCGGCACCCGCACCAATGGACGGCGGCGGTGCCACCGACACGCCGGCGCCCGCCGGCCGTGGGCGCACACTGGCGGCGGGCACGGAGCTGACCGGCGCCACCCGGGAAGCCATCTGCACCATGACCTATCGCCGCGGCGATCGCCTCGTCATGTCGCTGGGTCAGGAGGTCACGTCCCCAGACGGCGTGTCGCTGGCCGCCGGCACGCCGGTGCTGGTGGAAATCGCCCGCGTCGATTCACTCACTGGCGAAGTCCAGTTCCGGCTGCGCGGGCTGCAGCTCCAGGGCGAATTCATTCCCGCCGACGGCTCGGTGCGCGTGACCACGTCGAGTGTCACCGAGCGGCAGGTCTCCACGGGGGGCAGCGACAAGGGGAAAGTCATTACGGGGGCCATCATCGGCGGCATCATGGGGCGGGTCATGGGAGGAGGGGCGCGCGGTGCCGTCATCGGGGCGGCCGGTGGTGCCGCGGCCGGTACCGTCATGGCCGCCCGCGCCCGAACCACCGAGCGATGCCTCGCCGCAGGCGCTACCTTGACCGCCACCCTCTCGTCGCCGGTGTCGCTGCCGCCCGCCCCATGAGTCGTTGCCGGGCTCCCCTCCGCCGTCTCTTCTAAGTGATCGACGTTTCCGGGTACACGAAGCTCTACGGCGACACCGTGGCGGTGCAGTCGCTTTCGTTTCAGGTGGCGCCCGGAGATGTGCTGGGACTGGTGGGGCCCAACGGGGCCGGCAAGACCACCACCTTGCGTGCGCTGGCGGGCATCCTCCAGCCCACCTCGGGGTGCATCGCCGTTGACGGCATCGACCTGCAGCGTGATCCGGTGGCCGCCAAGGCCCGGCTCGCGTTCATCCCCGATGAACCGCAGCTGTTCGACTATCTCACCGTCACCGAACACCTGCAGTTCGTGGCACGCCTCTACGGCGTCCCCGATGCGGCGCCGCAGATTCCGCTGCTGCTCGAGGAACTCGAACTCTCCGGCAAGCGCGACGCCCTCCCGCCCGAACTGTCGCGCGGCATGAAGCAGAAGCTGGCGATTGCCTGCGGGCTGCTGCATCGGCCAGCGGCCCTGCTGCTCGACGAACCGCTCACCGGGCTCGACCCCGTGGGCATTCGCCGCATGAAGGAGACCATCACGGCGCGGGCGCGCGAAGGCACGGCGGTCATTCTCAGCTCCCACCTCCTGCACCTGGTCGAGGAGCTCTGCACGCGCCTCCTCGTCATCCGCCGCGGGCAGATGGTCGCGCTGGGCACCATCGCCGACATCGTCGCCGAGCGCCCCGAGCTGGCCGGCCGCACGCTGGAGGAGATCTTCATCGCGCTCACCGGCGATACCGCGAGCACCGACCTCTCCGCCGCGTGATCGACGGGCGCCAGCGTCACCCCGCCCCCGCGGCGGCCCTGCTCTTCCTGTATGCGCGCAGTTTCGTGAACCGGGCGCGTTCCCAGGCGGCGCGCATCCGGAGTCCGCGCTACATCGTCGCCGTCGTGCTGGGCGTGCTGTATCTGTACTGGGCGCTTTTTCGCAACACGCAGGCCAACGGGCCCTCGCTCACGCAGCTGCTGCGTGCCGATACCACGGTGGTCCTCGTGAGTACCCTGGTGCTGCTGTCGTCGGCACGCTGGTGGCTCTTCGGTGCCGATCGCAGTGTGCTCGCCTTCACACCGTCCGAGGTGCAGTTCCTCTTTCCTGCCCCCATCAGTCGGCGCGGTCTCGTGCACACGAAGCTGTTGCGCATGCAGCTGGCCATCTTCGTGAACACCATCGTCTTCAGCGTCATCTTCCGCGGCAATGCCGGTGAGCTGGCGACCTGGGAGCGCGCACTGGGGTGGTGGCTGCTTTTCTCCACGCTCTCCATGCACCGCGTGGGGGCGTCAATCGTGCGCGCGAGCGCCGTCGAGCATGGACGTGCCGGCTGGCGTCGTGTGCTGGTCCCCGGCATCATCTTTGCAGGGCTCGTGGGGGCCGTGGTCTTCGGGATCGTGACCGCCATCCCCGATCTGCGTGATGCCGGCGACGGCGGCATCGCGGTGGTCATGCGCACCCTCACCGACGCACTGCAGTCGCCCATTCCGGCAGCGGCGTTGTTTCCGGTTCGCCTGCTCATCGACCCCATCGTACGCGCCGGTACGCCGGCGTGGTCGGTGGCGCTGCTCTGGGGTACGCTCATCGCGCTGGGGCACTACCTGTGGCTCGTGCGTCTCGATTCCGCCTTCGAGGAAGCGGCGCTGGAGGCCACACAACACCGGGCGGCCCGCCTGGAGCGTTTCCGCGCCTCGCAGATGGGCCAGGCGCGCTCCCGGAAGGGCACGCTGGTCGCAGTCCCCGCGCTGGCGCTGCACGGTCGTCCCGAAGTGGCGATCGCCTGGAAGAACGTCGCCGCCGCCCTGCGCGGGGGCGCGTGGAAGACCCAGCTGATCACGTTCGTGGTGGGGCTCACGGCACTCGCCCTGATCACCCGGCAAGCCTCCCCGCGCGCCGGTGATGCCTTCATGGGGGTAGCCATCGGGTGGGGGGCCATGCTGCTCTTCATCGGCCCCCTCTGGATGCGCTTTGACCTGCGGCTCGACCTTCCCCGGCTCGCCGTCCTCAAGACCTATCCGCTCGACGGGTGGCGTATTGTCGCGGCAGAAATCGCGGCCGTAACCGTACTGCACTCCATCACCATCTGGGCATTGCTGCTGGTACCGGTGGTCATGTTCCTGCAGGACCCGGGATTGCTGGTCCAAAGCGGCGCCACGGTGCCCATGCTCGTCTCCGTCATGGTGGGCGTGCCGGCGTTCAACGCGCTCATGTTCACCATCCAGAACGGGACGGCGCTGTTGTTCCCTGCCTGGGTGCGCCTTGGCACCGAGAGTCGCGGCTTCGAAACCATGGGGCAGAACTTGCTCACCACCGCGGCGACCACGCTGGTGGCCGCCGTTGCGCTGGTCTTTCCGGTGGGGGCCGGGGCGCTCGTCCTCTGGCTGGCCAACGACTGGGGCGGCTGGTCAGTCCTCGCCGCCACAACGCTCGCGGCAACGATCATCGCCGTGGAGCTGTGGCCCGTCCTGCGATGGCTGGGCACGGTGTTCGAGCAGACTGATGTGAACGAGGTGGCCGCGGCCCCCTGAGGCCGCGTGAAGTCCCCTTCCGGGGCGCCGGTCAGGTATCTAACCTGCGGCAGTAACTGGTATTCCCGCGCTTGTGACGCTCTCTGCCGATGTCCGCTGACGAATTCGATCCCGCCGACGACCTCCCCGCGCCCGATGAAGGTGAAGCCCGCCCCGCGGTCTTCGTGACCACGCGCGAACCCGTGTCGGTGAGCATCGCCCAGCTCGACGATGCGCGTGCGCCCGAGTCGTCTGCACTCGCGGCGTACATCGATGGCCGTATGGTGGCGCGCAGCGCCATGCCGGCCGAGGCGATCGCCCGCCTCGTGGAACTGCGGCTCTTCGATGAGCCGGTACCGCTTGGCCTCTTCGCATACGAAGAAGCCCCGGGGCTGCAGTGCCGGCTCTTTGCCCTCGTGCCGCGCTCACTGCTCGAGTCCGACGTGCACAACGCCGAGCCGTGGAAGGAAAGCGTGCCCAGCTATGAGGCGTCACTGGGCGCCGGCGACGAGGACGACGACGAGGACGACGGGAACGAGGACGACGAGGACGAGGAGGGAGAGGAGACGCCCTTCGAAACGATCCTGCTCGGCCATATCGTGCGCTTTGCCAAGGATCGCCGTCACCCGGATGATCTGGCCGCGGAAGCCGTGGACATCCTGCAGCGCATCATTCACGGCGCCGAATCGCTGGAGGATGCCGACCGCAAGGCCATCGACGATCTGCTCGGTTCGCTCTGAACACGCACCTCGGAACGACGCCGTGCCGAGCGTGCAGACCGGCATCGGCTTCGCCGAGTGCCCCGGTGTTCAGGGGGTGTGGCGCTCTTCCCCGAGGGGGCGCACGTCGACATCGAGCGGCTCCAGTGGCGCGAGCGCAGACGCCACCCCCGCGCGCTCTCCCAGCTTGCGCGCGGTCACCAACACCCGCGTCTCGAGACTGCCAAGGGCGCGGTTGTAGCTCGCCACAGCGCGCTGCAGCCCCTTGCCGAGCTCCATCAACTGGTCGTCAAACACGGCCAGGCGATCGTGCAGCTCACGCCCCAGCAGCGCCACCTGCTCCGCTTCTTCGGCGATCCGCTCCTGACGCCATCCGTAGGCGGCCGCCTTGAGCAGGGCAATGAGGGTGGTTGGCGTGGCCAGCAGCACGCGCTCACCCAGTGCGCTCTCCAGCAACGTGGGGTCGGCATCGAGTGCCGCCGCAAAGAACGCCTCGCCCGGCAGAAACAGCACCACGAAGTCGGGCGCATCAGGGAACTGCGCCCAATACCGCTTCGCGCTGAGTTTCTGCACGTGACTCTTGACGTGCGCCGCATGCTCACTCAACCGCGCCGCCCGGGTGCGCTCGTCGGCCGCCGCCGACGCTTCCAGATACGCGCTGAGAGGTGCCTTGGCGTCCACCACCAGGCGGCGCGCTCCCGGTAGTCGCACGATGAGGTCGGGGCGCAGCGCGCCGTCGTCTCCCCGCACGGTGACCTGCGGCTCGAAGTCACAATACGCCAGCATGCCCGCCAGCTCGCACACCCGGCGGAGCTGCAACTCCCCCCACTGCCCACGTACCGTTGGCGCACGGAGTGCCTGCGACAGCTGCTGCGTTTCGCGGCGCAGCTGCTCGCCCGACAGCACCACCGATTCGAGTCGCTCGCCGATCTGGCCGGCGACCTGCGCCTGCGCACGCCCCAGCTGCCCGAGGGCTTCGTCGTAGCGCATCAGCGTGTCACGAATGGGCGCCAGGAGCTCCGCGACATTGCCGTGGCGTGCCGTCAGCGCCGCTTCCGCTTCGTGACGGGCGAGCCGCTCTCGCAGCACGGTTTCCTCCGACCGCGCCCTGGCCTCGGCCTCACTCAGCGCGCGCGCCTGCTCAGCCCCGGCAATGCGCCGGGTCACGATCCACGCGATGAGCGCGCCTGCCAGCGCGCCTGAGGCCACCAACAGCAGGGCAGAGAGTGTGTCCATGGGCATGCAGTCTACACGCCGGACGGACAAAAGCCGCGCCGCGCGGCAGCGATCTCAGCGACGCGGCCGCTGCTTGTCCGACACCGACTTGATGACCAGCAGGCGCTCCCGCGTCTCGTCGATGGGCTTGGGGGCCATGGCAACCGCCGCTTCCACGAGCATCTGCAAGTGCTCGTCGTCGAACTGCGCCAGCGACTTGATGCGCACCCCGCGCACCGCGCTCCCCGTCCCGTGCAACAGACGAAACGGATCGTCCACCGCCGCGCCATGCATGAGGAACAGGGTGACCCACCGCGGATACACGGCCACCGACAGCACCGCGTCGGCGGCGCGCGTCGTGGGCCCGAAACTCACCACCAGCGCATGATAATTGTCATAGATCAACTCGATGGCGCCGGGGACGAAGTACCGGGCACGGTCGAGCACCGCGCGCGCATGCGCGGCGATCTCCGGGGCGAACTTGTCGAGGAACGTATCGAGCTGGTGCTGGGCAGTGGGCATTACGACGGCATCGACGACCGGAGTGGGGATCACGCCGGGAAGAGGCCCTCGATGGACAGATACCGCTCCCCGGTGTCGTAGCAGAACGTAAGCACGCGCGCACCATCCGGCATCTCTGCCGCCTTCTGCGCCACGGCGGCCAGCGAGGCGCCGCTCGAAATGCCGATGAACAGCCCCTCTTCCCGCGCGGCCCGCTGGGCGTACGTGAACGCGTCTTCCTCACTCACCGGCACGGTGCCATTCAATGTGTCCAGACGCAGATTGCCCGGAATGAATCCCGCTCCCACGCCCTGAATGCGGTGCGGGCTGGGCGCGCCCCCGCTGATGACCGCGCTTTTCGCAGGCTCCACGGCCAGGGTCTGCAGCGAGGGCCACTGCGCCTTCAGCACCTCGCTGACAGCCGTGATGTGTGCGCCGGTCCCGACCCCCGTGATGAGGTAGTCGAAGCCCTCCGGAAAGTCGGCCACGATCTCCCGGGCGGTGGTGTCGGCATGCACCCGCACGGCGGCCGGATTGTCGAACTGCGACGGCATCCACGCCCCCGGCGTCTGCGCCACCAACTCGTGCGCGCGCGCAATGGCCCCCTTCATGCCGTTCGCGCGCGGCGTGAGGTCGAACGTGGCGCCGTACGCCGCCATGATGCGCCGACGCTCGATGCTCATGCTGTCCGGCATCACGAGCACGAGCCGGTACCCCTTCACCGCCGCCACCATG
>Ga0068877_10001973_pt1 | contig 16758 bp, 10 predicted proteins | sample NOAtaG_FD_66437 | JGI IMG/M metagenome (GOLD analysis project Ga0068877, IMG submission 66437) | Freshwater lake microbial communities from Lake Erie, under a cyanobacterial bloom - NOAA_Erie_Diel6S_1000h metaG | ecosystem: Environmental > Aquatic > Freshwater > Lake | place: USA: Ohio, Lake... | reverse complement strand
CTTCCGCACCACCGACGTGACCGGCTCGACCAAGCTGCTCGGCGGCGTCGAGATGTGCTCGCCGGGTGACAATGTGAAGATGGAGGTCGAGCTGATGGTGCCGATCGCCATGGACGACGGCGTCCGCTTCGCCATCCGTGAGGGCGGCAAGACGGTCGGCTCGGGCGTTGTGACCAAGATCCTGGACTGAATCAGGGGGGAGGGGGCCCAACTCCGGGCCCTCTCCTTCTCTACAGGGGCGTAGCTCAACTGGCAGAGCGCTGGTCTCCAAAACCAGAGGTTGCGAGTTCGATCCCCGCCGCCCCTGCACGTTGGAGCTGCGGCGCGTCGCAAGGCGCGTCGTGGCCCCGCGGGCGGGAAGCCCGGCGACGGAGCGCATGATGGCAAGCACACAAGACAATCACGTCCGCGGCGGATCCCTCTGGGGAGAGCTCCTCAGCGCCTCGGTCTACAAGCCCACGCAGGGGCGGCTGGCGCGTCAGCTGACGTTCGCCGCCCTGGCGCTGATCATCGGAATCGGTGTATGGCGACTCGCCCAACTCCTGCCGCTGTGGTTTGCGGGCACGGCTGCGTTGCCGCCGGCCGATCTGGCCGGGGCGGAGACCGCCGCTGGCCTGTCGTCCTTTGGCGACGTGGGAGTGGTGCGGTTCCTGGTGCCGGGCCTGCTGCTCGCGGCGGGGCTGTGGTTCTGCTTTCGGCTGGTCAACGTGCCGAGGTTCGCCGACTTCCTGATCGCCGTGGAGGCCGAAATGGCCAAGGTGTCGTGGCCGACCGGCGGCGAGGTGGCTCGCAGCTCGGCCGTGATCATCTTTTTGATCTTCGCTTTGGCGGCCATCCTGGCAGGGTACGATCTCTTTTGGTGGTTCGTTCTGCGGTACGTCCTGCAGATCACCTGACGACCGGAACAGCGAGATGAGTGCAACGTTCAACGATCCGATGGACGGTGAGGAGGCAGTCGCCGGGACCCCCGGTATGCCCCACGAGGCCGCGGCCGATGCCGCGCCGCCGGTGGTGGCCGACGCCTCCGCCGTCGACGATGAGGATGACGGCACGCCCGCGGAGCTCGAGGATCCGTTCGCCGGCGACGAGGATGCCAAGCCGGTCGAGGTCGCCTCTGAGGCCGCCGCCGCGCCCGCTGTCGGCGACAAGCAGTGGTACATCCTCAAGGTGCAGAGCAACCGCGAGGACTCGATTCGCGAGACGCTCCTCCGCCGCATCTCGCTCCAGGGCATGGACAAGTTCTTCGGCGACGTCGTCGTGCCGAAGGAGCAGGTGACCGAGTTCAAGGGGGGCAAGAAGCGGGTCGTGTCCCGCAAGCTCTACCCCGGGTATATCCTCGTGAACATGCTCCTCAACGACGAAACCTGGTATCTCGTTCGCGAGACCGGGGGCATCGGCGACTTCACCGGTTCGGCCGGCCGGCCGAGCCCGATGCTGCCGCAGGACGTCGCCAAGCTCCTCAACAAGACGGAAGAAAAGACCGCCGAGGCGCCGCGGCTCAAGATCAGCTTCAAGAAGGGCGACCGCGTGAAGATCAACGAGGGCACCTTCGAGAACTTCGAGGGCGAGGTCGAGGCGATCGACGAAGCCAACGGTCGTGTGACGGTGATGCTCAGCATCTTCGGCCGCTCGACCCCCGTGGATATCGAATACTGGCAGATCGAATCGGTCTGACGCACGAACACTCAGACGCACTGACGAGAGGATTGCTGCAATGGCGAAACAGATGGTGGGACAGGCGAAGTTTCAGGTTCCCGGCGGTCAGGCGACCCCGGCGCCGCCGGTGGGCACCTCCCTCGGCCGATTCGGCATCAACCTCGGCCAGTTCGTGCAGCAGTTCAACGACCGCACCCGCGAGGCGGCCGGCATGCCGATTCCGGTGGTCGTGACCGTCTACAACGACCGCTCCTTCGAGTTCATCACGAAGAGCCCGCCGGCGGCGGCCCTGCTGAAGAAGGCGGCCGGCCTCGCCAAGGGCTCGGGCGTGCCGAACCGCGACAAGGTGGGCAAGGTCACCAAGGCCCAGCTCGACGAGATCGTGCGTCTCAAGGGGGCCGATCTCAACGCCCGTGACGGCGAGCACGCCCGCCGGATGGTCGAAGGCACCGCCCGCAGCATGGGCATCGTCGTGGAGGGCTGAGCCCCTCCGATTCACCGTTCACGTTTTCCCTTCATTCCGCGAAAGTCGATCAAGACCCATGACCGTCGCCAGCACGAAGCGCATGCGAGCCATGCTCGCCACAAAGCCCCAGACCGACGCTCCTCTGCCCCTCGCGGAGGCCGTCGCGGCGCTCAAGAAGTTTCCGCCCACGAAGTTCGACCAGACGGTCGAGATTCACATGCGGCTGGGGATCGACCCCAAGCAGGCCGATCAGATCATCCGCGGCTCGCTCGTCCTGCCCCACGGCATCGGCAAGTCGAAGCGGGTTGTGGTGTTCGCCAAGGGCAATCTCGCCGACGACGCGAAGGCGGCCGGTGCCGAGGAGGTCGGCGCCGATGACCTCGCCAAGAAGATCAAGGAAGGCTGGACCGACTTCGACGTCTGCATCGCGGCCCCGGACATGATGGGTCTGGTCGGGCCCCTCGGCAAAGTGCTCGGCCCGCGCGGGCTGATGCCCAGCCCGCGAGCCGGCACCGTGACGGCCGACATCAAGAAGACGGTGAGCGAATACAAGGCCGGCAAGGTCGAGTTCCGCAACGACCCCACCGGCATCGTGCACGCCGTGGTGGGCAAGTTCAGCTTCGACTCCGCCAAGCTCGTCGACAACGTGCGAGCTTTCGTCGATCACATCCTGGCGATGCAGCCGTCGAGCGTGCGGGGCCAGTACGTGAAGAGCATCTCCATCTGCGGCACCATGACGCCCGGCATCATGGTCGCGGCCTGAACCATCCACGCATCCTTCGCTGAAAGTTCACACTCATGAGCAAGCTCGTCAAAAATTTGCTGGTCGACGATCTCAAGGGGCGCCTCGAGGGCGTCGGTGAGGTGGTCGTCGTGAGCCTTGGCCGGCTCGACGCACAGAAGACCACCCAACTCCGGCAGGCGCTGCGAAAGAAGCGAATTCATCTCCAGCTGGTGAAAAACAGCCTCGCCCGTCGGGCGATGCTGGGCACGCCGCTCGAGCCCGCGCTCGAGCAGGCCGAGGGCATGCTCGCGATCGCCTGGGGTGGCGAGGACGTCGTCGACCTGGCGAAGGAGCTCGACCGCCTTACGGGCGTAAAGGACTTCGAGGGTTTCGAATGCCGCGGAGGCGCCCTCGATGGCGCCCGCCTGGACTCGGGTGACATCAAAAAGGTCGCCAAGTGGCCGACGCGGCTCGAGCAGCTCTCGATCCTGTCGGGCCAGATTTCGTCGCTGGCGGGCACGCTCGCCGGGCAGATCGTGTCGGCGGGGGGCACCCTGGCCGGCCAGATTTCCCAGCGGGCCGACGACCTCGAAAAGGCCGGCGGCGAGGCCGAACCGGCGGCTTGAGCTGCTGGCGCCCGGGATTTTCCAGGGCGGGCTTCACTCAGCGAAATCACATGGTATGAAGGAAGGCTCGCCTCAAGGCGGGCCGACACGGTCCCCAGGCACTCCACCTCCACAATCCACTCACGTCACCAGCGGCCGACGTCACCCGTCGGCAGCATTTTTTCGAAGGGAAAGGACCTCGAGCGATGGCAACGGCTGAAGCAACCCGCGAATTTTCCAAGGAGACCAAGGAGCTCGGCGACAAGATCGTCGGCCTCACTCTCAAGGCTGCGAAGGAGCTCTCCGACTACCTCGACGAAGTCCACGGCATCAAGCCGGCCGCCGGTGGCGCCGTGATGATGGCCGCGCCGGCTGCTGGCGGTGGCGCTGCCGCCGGTGGTGGCGGTGAGGCCGCTGCGGAGAAGACCGAGTTCGACGTGATCCTCGAGAACTTCGGCGACAACAAGATCGGCGTCATCAAGGTGGTGCGTGCCGCGACCGGCCTGGGCCTGAAGGAGGCCAAGGACATGGTCGAGGCGTGCCCTGCCAAGGTGAAGGAAGGCATCTCCAAGGCCGACGCCGAGAAGCTCAAGAAGGAGCTCGAGGAAGCCAAGGCGAAGGTGTCGATCAAGTAGGCCGTTTTCGCCGTCTTCGTCCCGAACGCCACCTCCCCGCCGCTTTTTGGCGGGAGGCTGGCGTGTTTCGGGGGAAACGGTATAGTATTTGCGGTCGCGTCGCCCCCTCCCTGCCCGTTTCGGCTTTCTTCGGTTTCCCTGGTCTTCCTGTTCTTCCCAGGTCATGCGCCTGCGGTCGAATCTCCTCGTCGTGATTCCGGTTTCGCCTCGCACTCGAGCCTGCTGAGTCGGCGGTCGTGTGCGGTGCCGATCCGGGTGCCAGTGTCGCGCCAGCAGTCGCCCCTGCCATCGCATCGTTATCAGGAGTCTCTTCTACATGGCAACTCGCGCCGTCCGCCGCCTCCAGCCCTCCGAGGTCCGTCACTTCGGCAGCCGCCGCGCCAGTCATCACATTCCCGATCTCACCGAGATTCAGACGAGGTTCTACGACGCCTTTCTGCAGTACGACGTGCCTTCGCAGAAGCGGAAGGATCACGGCATCGAGGGTGTGCTGCGGGAAATCTTCCCGATCGAGAGCTACGACCGCACCGTCAAGCTCGAGTATCTCCGCTACGAGTTGGGGAAGCCGCGCTACGATCCAGACGAGTGCCGCCAGCTCCGGCTCACCTACGGGCGGCCGCTCCGCGTCTGGCTGCGGCTGACCCGTGAGCAGCCGATCGAGGAAGAGGTCTATCTCGGCGACATCCCGATCATGCTGGGTGGCGGCGAGTTCATCATCAACGGTGCGGAGCGGGTGGTCGTCAGCCAGCTTCACCGCTCGCCGGGCATCGACTTCGTGGCCGACACGGAATCGGCCGACCGGAAGACTCACAACTGCCGGATCATTCCCGAGCGTGGCAGTTGGATCGAGATCAACGTCTCGAAGAAGGACACGCTCCAGGTTCGCATCGACCAGAGCGGAAAGTTCTCCGCGCTCACGCTGCTGCGGGCGATGAACCCGAAGTATGCCCGCGACTCCGAGATCCTGAAGCTGTTCTACAAGACGAGCATCGAGAAGGTGGCTGGCGCCCGGAGCGTGCCGAAGCTCGAGGGCAAGATCGCAGTCGACGACATCGTCTACCCCAAGGGAAGCGAGCGGGCCGGCGAGATCATCGTCGATGCCGGCTGCAAGATCACGCACGATCAGGCCGAGCTCATTTCGACCTCGGGGCTGAAGGCCGTCGAACTGATGCAGGAGCAGAAGCTGCCCCTGATCATGAACAGCCTGCGGGAAGACGCCGACGAGTCGCGGCGGCGGACGGGCGTCTCGCCCAGCCACGAAGACGCCCTCGTGCGGATCTACCAGCGGCTGCGGCCGGGCAATCCGCCCGCGCTCGACAAGGCCCGCGCCCTGTTCGACGAGAAGTTCAACGACCCCAACCGCTACCGGCTCGGTCGCGTGGGCCGCTTCCGCATCAACCGGAAGCTCGGCCTCAGCGTGCCGGAGACCGAGATGACGCTGCGGGCCGACGACCTGATCGCGGCGATCAAGTACATGCTGCAGCTGAGCGACGGTGAAGGAGAGGTCGAGGTCGACGACATCGACCACCTCGGCAACCGCCGCCTCCGCACGATCGACGAGCTCGCGAGCGACGAGCTGCGAAAGGGCTTCCTCAAGCTGCGCCGCACCGTGCAGGAGCGGATGAGCCTCAAGGACGTCGCCGAGATGTCGCCCCGCACGCTCATCAATCCGAAGAGCATTTCCGCGGCGATCGAATACTTCTTCGGCCGCGGCGAGCTGTCGCAGGTGGTGGACCAGACCAACCCGCTCTCGATGCTCACCCACGAGCGGCGGCTTTCGGCGCTCGGCCCGGGCGGCCTCAACCGCAAGCGGGCGGGCTTCGAGGTGCGCGACGTACACATCTCGCACTACGGCCGCATCTGCCCGATCGAGACGCCGGAAGGCACCAACATCGGCCTTATCTCGAGCCTCGCGATCTACTCCGGCGTGGACAGCTACGGCTTCCTCGTCACGCCGTACCGCAAGGTCTCGAAGGGCAAGCTCGCCGACGACGTCGTCTGGCTCCGCGCCGACGAGGAGCACGAGGCCCACCTCGCTCCTGCCGATGCGACGGTGGTCGACGGCAAGCTGGTGGGCGAAACGATCATCGCCCGCTATCGGGGCGACTTCGTGCTCGTGCCGGCCGAGAACATCGAGTACATCGACGTGGCGCCGAGCCAGATGGTGGGCGTGTCGGCCGGGCTCATCCCCTTCCTCGAGCACGACGACGCCAACCGTGCCCTCATGGGCTCCAACATGCAGCGGCAGGCCGTGCCGCTCCTGGTGACCGAGCCGCCGATCGTGGCGACGGGCATGGAGCGGGACGTGGCCGCCAACTCCGGCCTCATCGTCCGGGCCGCCCGCAAGGGCGTCGTGACCTACGTCGACGCGGAGACGATCGAGGTCGGGCCGGCGTCGGGCTCGGGTCCGATCGACACTTACAAGCTCCGCAAGTACGTGGGGCTCAACGAGCGCACCTGCCAGAACCAGAAGCCGATCGTGAAGATCGGGCAGAAGGTCGAGAAGGGGGAGGTGCTGGCAGACGGCGCCGCCACCTACAAGGGCGAATTGGCCCTGGGCCGCAACGTGCTCGTCGGCTTCATGGCCTGGGACGGCTTCAACTTCGAAGACGCGATCATCATCAGTGAGGAGCTGGTGGAGGACGACGTCTACACCTCGATCCACATCGAGGAATACGACATCGAAATCCGCGACACGAAGCTGGGTCGCGAGGAGTTCACCCGCGACATCCCCAACGTGGGCGAGCGGGCGCTCCACAACCTCGACGAGAGCGGCATCGTCCGGATCGGCACCTACGTGCGGCCGGGCGACATCCTCGTGGGCAAGGTCTCGCCCAAGAGCAAGACGGAGCTCACGCCAGAAGAGAAGCTGCTGCACGCGATCTTCGGCCGTGCCGGCGAGGACGTGAAGAACGACTCGCTCGAGGTGCCCTCGGGCGTCGAGGGCATCGTGATCGCCACCGAGAAGTTCTCCCGGCAGATGAGCCTCTCGGAGGAGGAGCGGCGGGAGTTTCAGAAGCAGCTCAAGGAGGCCGAGAGCGAGGGCAACCTCAAGATCGCCGAGGCCTTCGGGGCGCTCGTGTCCGAGATCGAGAAGGTGATCCAGAAGCCGCTCACGGCCGCCGATGGCAGCCCGTTGGTGCGGAACCAGGATCACAAGGTCGTCGCGGAGCGGGCCTCTCAGTTCAAGCCCGATGAGCTCGACCTCCGGTCGCCCCAGCGGAAGGCCGACGTCGACAAGCTCGTGAAGACGATGTGGCCCGTGGTCGAGGATGCGATCGACGCCCGCGACCGCCGGCTCAACAGCATGAAGCGCGGCGACGAGCTCAGGCCGGGCGTGCTGCAGATGGTGAAGGTCTACGTGGCCGCCAAGCGGGTGATCTCCGTGGGCGACAAGATGGCCGGCCGTCACGGCAACAAGGGCGTGATCGCCAAGATCCTGCCCAAGGAAGAAATGCCGTTCCTGGCCGACGGCACGCCGCTCCAGATCCTGCTGAACCCGCTCGGCGTGCCGAGCCGGATGAACGTGGGGCAGATTCTCGAGACCCACCTCGGCTGGGCCGGCAAGGTGCTCGGGTTCCAGGCCATCACGCCCGTCTTCGACGGCGCGAGCGAAGACGACATCAACAAGGTGCTCGCCGACGCCGGGCTTCCGAAGCATGGCAAGGCGCAGCTCTTCGACGGCCGCACGGGCGAGCCGCTCGAGCAGGAGACGACGGTGGGCTACATCTACATGCTGAAGCTCCACCACCTCGTCGACGACAAGGTCCATGCCCGCTCCACCGGTCCCTACTCGCTCATCACGCAGCAGCCACTCGGCGGCAAGGCCCGCTTCGGTGGCCAGCGGTTCGGCGAGATGGAAGTGTGGGCGCTCGAGGCCTATGGTGCCGCCTACATCCTCCAGGAGTTGCTCACCGTGAAGAGCGACGACGTGGAGGGCCGGACGAAGATCTACGAGAGCATGGTGAAGGGTGAGAACACGCTCGAGGCCGGCACCCCGGCCAGCTTCGACGTGCTCACCAACGAAATCCGTGGTCTCGCCCTGAACATGCAACTGGAAAAGCGGAGGATTTGAACGTGAGCATCGGTGAAGCCACTTACGACCGCGTCAACGACTACTCGGCCGTCAAGATCAGCCTGGCCCGCCCGCACGACATCCGCAGCTGGTCGTTCGGCGAGGTGAAGAAGCCGGAGACGATCAATTACCGCACGTACCGTCCCGAGAAGGACGGCCTCATGTGCGAGAAGATCTTCGGACCCGAGAAGGACTGGGAGTGCTCCTGCGGCAAGTACCGCGGGATGAAGTACAAGGGCATGATCTGCGACCGCTGCGGCGTGAAGGTCACCCACAGCCGCGTGCGCCGCAAGCGGATGGGCCACATCGAGCTGGCCGCTCCGGTCGTGCACATCTGGTTCTTCAAGGCGATGCCGAGCCGCCTCGGCGCGCTGCTCGACATGAAGACGTCGAGCCTGGAGAAGGTGATCTACTTCCAGGACTACGTCGTCCTCGACCCGAAGGACACTCCGCTGAAGAAGCAGCAACTGCTCACGGAGGAGGAGTTCCGCGAGGCGCGGGCCACCTACGGCGACGGCAGCTTCGACGCCGAGATGGGGGCGGAGGCGGTGCGCAAGCTCCTGCTCTCCCTCGACCTCGTGCGGCTCTCGAAGGAGCTGCGTGAGGAGCTGGCGACCACCAATTCCAAGCAGAAGAAGAAGGATCTCGTCAACCGGCTCAAGATCGTCGAGGCGATCCGCGACAGCGAGAACAAGCCCGAGTGGATGGTGCTCGACGTGATCCCGGTGATCCCGCCGGACCTGCGTCCGCTCGTCATGCTCGACAGCGGCAACTTCGCCACGAGCGACCTGAACGACCTCTACCGCCGGATCATCAACCGCAACAACCGGCTCAAGAAGCTGGTCGACCTCAATGCGCCCGAGGTGATCATCCGCAACGAGAAGCGGATGCTGCAGCAGTCGGTCGACGCCCTCTTCGACAACAACCGCTGCAAGCGGCCGGTGCTCGCCTCCAGCAACCGCCCGCTCAAGAGCCTCACCGACATGATCAAGGGCAAGCAGGGCCGGTTCCGCGAGAACCTGCTCGGCAAGCGGGTGGACTACTCGGCCCGTTCCGTGATCGTGGTCGGCCCGAACCTCCGGCTGCACCAGTGCGGCCTGCCGAAGAAGATCGCGCTGGAGCTCTACCAGCCGTTCATCATCCGGCGCCTCAAGGAGCTCGGCCACGCCGACACGATCAAGAGCGCCAAGAAGATGCTCGAGCGGAAGGACGCCGAGGTGTGGGACATCCTCGAAGAGGTGATCCGCAACCACCCCGTGCTCCTCAACCGTGCCCCCACGCTCCACCGCATGGGCATCCAGGCCTTCGAGCCGGTGCTCGTCGAGGGCAACGCGATCAAGCTCCATCCGCTCGTCTGCAAGGGCTTCAACGCCGACTTCGACGGCGACCAGATGGCCGTGCACCTGCCGCTGTCGATCGAGGCGCAGGTCGAGGCCCACACGCTGATGCTGTCGACCAACAACATCTTCAGCCCTGCCAACGGCGCGCCGATCATCTCGCCGTCGCAGGACGTGGTGATGGGTTGCTACTACCTCACGATGTCGATCCCCGGCCGCAAGGGGGAGGGGATGGTCTTCAAGAGCTTCGAGGAGGTCGAGATCGCCCACTCGCTGGGCAAGGTCGACACCCACGCGAAGATCAAGGTGAAGCTGCCCGCCAAGCGGCGACTGAAGACCGACGTGGAGGCGCTCGGGAAGCCGGGCGCCGTCATCGAGACGACGGTCGGCCGCGTGATCTTCAACTCGATCCTGCCCGAGGGGATGCTCTTCTACAACATCCCGATGCGGTCGAGCGAACTGGCCCGCGTGATCTCCGACTGCTACCAGACGCTTGGTCGCCGTCGCACGATCGACCTGCTCGACGACATGAACCGCGTGGGCTTCGGCTGGAGCACGAAGAGCGGCCTCTCGTTCGCCACCGACGACCTGATCACGCCGGAGAACAAGTCGCGGATCATCGGTGATGCCGAGAAGGAGGTCATGAAGATCCTCAAGCGGTATCAGAAGGGCGTGATCACCGACGGCGAGCGATACAACTCGGTGCTCGACGCCTGGACCCACGCCCGCGAGCAGATCACCAAGGAGATGATGGCGGAGCTCGAGCAGGACACCGATGCCAAGCCGACGCGGCGATCCGGCTACGTGAATCCGATCTATCTCATGGCCCATTCGGGCGCCCGAGGCGGCGTGGAGCAGATCCGGCAGCTGGCCGGCATGCGCGGCCTGATGGCCAAGCCGTCGGGCAAGATCATCGAGACGCCGATCAAGGCGAACTTCCGCGAGGGACTCACGGTGCTCGAGTATTTCAGCTCGACCCACGGTGCCCGCAAGGGATTGGCCGACACGGCCCTCAAGACGGCCGACTCGGGTTATCTGACCCGCAAACTGGCCGACGTGGCCCAGAACGTCGTCGTCACGATGCACGACTGCGGCACGACGCAGGGCATCACCAAGACGGTCATTTACCGCGGCGAGAAGGTCGAGGTGAGCCTGGCCGACAGCATCCGCGGCCGCGTCAGCCGGGCGAACATCGTCAACCCGATCACCGACGAAGTGATCGTCAACGAGGACGACCTGATCACGCCCAAGGTGGCCCGCCAGATCGAGGAGCTCGGGCTGGAGAAGATCCAGGTTCGCAGCGCCCTCACCTGCGAGGCGCCGCTCGGCGTCTGCCGCCTCTGCTACGGCATGGACCTCTCGACGGGCTCGCTCGTCGAGGAGGGCATGGCCGTCGGCATCATCGCCGCCCAGAGCATCGGCGAGCCGGGCACGCAGCTGACGATGCGGACGTTCCACATCGGCGGCGTGGGCCAGCGGGCGATCGAGGAGAGCGAGAGCAAGGCCAAGCGGGCCGGCACGGTGAGGTTCACGCGGCTGCGGACCGTGATGAACGAACAGGGCGAGGCCGTCGTGCTCGCACGCAACGGCGAGATCGCGATCGTCGACGCCAAGGGGCACGAACTCGAGAAGTTCGAGATCCCTGCCGGCGCGATCCTGAAGGTGAAGGAGAACGAGGAGGTCAAGGCGGGCACGGTGCTCGTGCAGTGGGATCCGCACTCGATCCCGATCCTCTCGGAAGTGCCCGGCAAGGTGCGGTACGAGGACGTGATCGAGGGCGAGACGCTCCGCGTGGAGAAGGACCCGAGCGGCCATCTCCGGCGAATGATCATGGAGCACAAGGGTGTCTACCACCCGCAGATCGTGCTGGAGGACGAGTCGGGCAAGATCCTCGACTTCTACTACCTGCCCGAGAAGGCCTACATCGAGGCCGCTCCGGGCGAGAAGGTCGCCGCCGGCCACGTGCTCGCCAAGACGCCGCGCGAAGCGTCGGGCACGCAGGACATCACGGGCGGTCTGCCGCGAGTGACGGAGATCTTCGAGGCCCGCAAGCCGAAGGATCCGGCCATCATGGCGGAGATCGACGGCAAGGTGGAACTGCTCGGCGAGAAGCGTCGCGGCAAGCGGACGATCATCGTGAAGAACGAGAGCGGGATCGAGCGCGAGCACCTCGTGACGCAGGGCAAATACCTGCGGGTGCACGCGGGTGACTACGTCAAGGCGGGCGAGGCTCTCGTCGACGGGCCGCTCGTGCCGCACGACATCCTGCGAATCTCCGGCGAGGAGGCGGTGCAGCAGTACCTCGTTCGCGAGATCCAGAACGTCTACCGCAGCCAGCGGGTGGATATCGACGACAAGCACATCGAGATCATCGTTTCGCAGATGCTGCGCAAGGTGAAGATCGAGACGGTCGGCGACACCAACCTGCTGCCCGGCAGCGTGATGGACAAGTTCGAGTTCCGTCAGGCCAACGACCGCGTGAAGGAATCGCTGAAGATCACCGAGAAGGGTGACAGCGAATTCGCCGAGGGAAGCATCGTGCCGAAGGACGTGCTCTCGCAGACCAACGCCCAGATCGAGGCGCTCGGCGGCACGCCCGCCAAGGGCACGAAGCCGAAGCCCGCGACGGCCAGCACGCAGCTGCTCGGCATCACCAAGGCGAGCGTGCAGAGTTCGAGCTTCATCTCGGCGGCCAGCTTCCAGGAGACGACGAAGGTGCTCACCGAGGCGGCCCTCGCGGGCAAGATCGACAACCTCGTCGGCCTCAAGGAGAACGTCATCCTCGGCCATCTCATTCCGGCCGGCACCGGCTTCGACACGTTCCAGACCGCGGAGGTGCGGGTGCGTCCGGAGGCGCTCGACGCCCTGCGGATGGATCGTGAGAGCGTGCTGGCCCGCCACTTCCCGCTGCTCGAAGCGGCCGGGGAGGGCGAGTCGGCAGCCGGCGGCGATGCGGGCGGCGACGTGGCCACCTTGGATTCCGACACCGATTCCGGGCTGTAGTTCCACGGCCGGCTGCGGCGAGGATCCTGCGGAGGCCCGCATGGCGCAACGCGCGACGAGTTGGCTGGTGGCCGAAAACGGCGACGTGCCCGTCGGCCGGGTGGCCATGCGGACGCTGCGATGCCGGCTGCGAACGGTTTGGGCGGAAGCCCGCGCCGCGGCGGACGGCACGTCGCCCGAACACGTCCATCGCCTGCGGGTGGCGACGCGCCGCACGCTGGCGGCGTTCGACCTGTTTCACGATCTGTTGCCGCCCAAGCGGAGCCTTTGGTTCCGCAAGCGGCTGCGTCAGCTGCGCCGGGCCGCCGGCGACGCCCGGGATCTCGACGTGCTCACCGGAAGGCTCGTCCAGTCCGGGGAGCGTCCGACGCCCGCCCGCAGTGGCCGGGCGCGGCTCGTGGCGATGCTGTCCAAACAGAGAACCGTCTCGCGGGGCCCGATTCGCGAGATCCACGAAAGGCTCGTCGAGGCCGATTGGCCGGGCAGGGTCGATGCGCTGCTGGAGCGGGTGGCTTCCCGTGGCGGACGAGTGACGTTTGCAGCCTATGCCAGGCGACGGTTCGGCCCCCTGGTGGATCGATTCTTCGCCGCCGCCGATCGCCGGCTTCGCGATGCCGACGAGATCCATCAGTTGCGGATCGAAGCCAAGAAACTGCGATACGCCGTGGAGATTTTCGCGGGCGTCTTTCCGGCGGCTACGCTGGCCCGCTGCCAGGACGCGCTGGAGCGGCTTCAGAGAACGCTGGGAGACTTCACCGACCACGCAGCGGCGGCGGACCGGTTTCGGCGCTGGTCCCGGGAGGAGAGCATGCGTTCCGACCGAGACACGCTCGTGGCCCTCGAGCGGCGGGAGGACGAACGGGCGGAGGAGGCTCGCCGCACGTTCGCCAAGTGGTGGAACCGCGACCGCCGGCGACAGCTGAAACGCACGTTCGCAAAGTCGCTCCGCAGGCACTCGGCATGACTGGCCGGCAAAGCTTCGGCTCGTCGCCACTGGCCATGGTGGCGATCGGTGCGGCGCTCGCCGGCGCCGTGTGGGGGTTCGCCCGCTTCGCGACGAGAGAAAGCCGCTCGATCGGTGCGCCGGCCCCGGCCAAGGACGCTGCCGCATTCCGTCGGACCGATCCCGGTCCTGCCGCCGCCGACTCGGCCCCCGCTGGCATGGTGTGGATTCCGGGGGGCGAGTTCTCGATGGGCTGCGCCGACCCGCGGGGCATACCCTACGGCGGCACCGATCCGATGGTCGATGCCCGGCCGATCCACCGCGTCCGCGTGGATGGCTTCTGGATGGACGCCACCGAGGTCACCAACGCCCAGTTCGCGGAGTTCGTGAAGGCCACGAACTACGTCACGGTCGCCGAGCGGCCCCCACGGGCCGAGGACTTCCCCGGCGCACCTCCGGAAAATCTCGTGGCGGGCTCGATCGTGTTCACGCCGCCCCCGGCCGACGTGCCGCTGCGCGACGCGACCGGCGCCGCCCATCTCCGCTGGTGGGCATATGCGCCCGGCGCCTCCTGGCGGCACCCGACCGGACCCGACAGCGACATCGCCGGCCGCGGCGACGAGCCCGTCGTGCACGTCGCCTACGAGGATGCCGAGGCCTACGCCTCCTGGGCGGGCAAGCGGCTGCCCACCGAAGCCGAATGGGAGTTCGCGGCCCGCGGCGGCCTCGCGGGCGCTCCGTATCCCTGGGGCACGGAGTTCCTGCCCGACGGCCGCTGGATGGCCAATACGTGGCAGGGTCGGTTCCCCCGCGAGAACACCGCTGCCGACGGCTTCACGGGCCTCGCGCCGGTGGGCCGGTATCTCGCCAATGCCTACGGTCTCCACGACATGTCGGGCAACGTGTGGGAGTGGTGCAGCGACTGGTATCGCCCCGACACCTACACCCGCGACGCGGGCCCCGGACTCGATGCGGTGGTTGTGAACCCCAAGGGGCCCGCCGACAGCTTCGACCCGCAGGAGCCGGGCCAGCCGAAGCGGGTGCAGCGGGGCGGCTCATTCCTCTGCAGCGACCAATACTGCTCCCGCTACATCGTGGGCACCCGCGGCAAGGGCGAGATCTCGAGCGCGACCAACCACATCGGGTTCCGGTGCGTGAAGACGCCGTAGAGTGGGGCGCGGCTCGGGGCTGCCTGTGCCCTCTCGCCGGACGCTTCCTGCGCCCATCCTGGGCTTCGGTCGCTCGGAGACGTCTGCGCTCCGGCATCCTGCCTGCGCTGGCCGTCTACGCCGGCTCAAGGGCACAGGCAGCCCCGAGCCTTCCTCGAAAGTGTGGCATAGAAGGACGGAGGCTCCGGGTCACCCATGCCCTGGACGCCGGCGTAGCTGACCAGCGGAGCCATGGATGGCGAAGCGCAGGCAGGTCCGAGTGAGCGAAGCCCAGGATGGGCGCAGCGAACGTCCGGCGACCGGGGTGTGGGTGACCCGGAGCCGGGGCAGTCCAACTGGGCCATGAGATGCTCGCCTCTGCCCTATCGCTTCATCAGCTTTTTGAGCTGGGCGAGCGTGCGGGTGTTGGCGACGTCGCCAGCCTCGAGGCCGGCGCGGCGGGCTTGGAGGATTCCGCACCGCATCACGTCGAGGCCGCGGGTCGAGTGGGCGTCGGTCGAGATGACGAGCTTCACGCCGGCTTTCTTGGCGGCCGCGGCGTGGCGGTCGTCGAGGTCGAGCCGCCACGGGTTGGCGTTGATCTCCAGGAAGGTGCCGGTGCGGGCGGCGGCCTCGATCACGGCCTCGATGTCGACGTCGTAGGCCGGACGGCGGTTGATGAGCCGGCCGGTGGGATGTCCGATCACCCGCACGTTCGGGTTTTCGATCGCCTCGAGGATCCGGGCCGTGATCCGGTCGCGGGGCTGGTTCTGGCCGTAGTGCAGACTGGCGACGACCCAGTCGGCCTGCTCCAGCACGTCGTCGGGCAGATCGAGCCCCCCTCTCTCCAGCATGTCGACCTCGATACCCTTGAGCACCACGATCGGCGGAGGGCCGTCTTCGGCGAGCGATTCGTTGAGCCGGTCGATCTCGCCCCACTGCTTGAGCAGCCGCTTGCGGTCGAGGCCGTGGGCCATCGTCACCCGCTGGCCGTGGTCGGTGATCGCGATGTAGGAGAGACCGCGGGCGATCGCGGCCCGCACCATTTCGGGGAGCGTGTCCTCGCCGTCGGTCGCGGTGGTATGCATGTGCAGGTCGCCGCGGATGTCGTCGAGCGTGACCAGTTCCGGCAGTTCGCCCCGCTCGGCCAGCACGAGTTCGTCGCCCGCCTCGCGGAGCTCGGGCGGAATCCAGGGCAGGCCGACCGCGGCGTAGACGTCGGCCTCGGTGCGGCCGGCGCGGCTCTTGCCCTTCGCCGCATCGGCCTCCTTCTCACCCCGGCCCAGGTCGTACACGCCGTATTCGTTGATCGTGAGCCGCCGGTCGCGGGCCCGGCCACGGAGCTTCACGTTGTGGTCCTTCGAGCCGGTGAAGTACTGGAGCGCCGCGCCGAAGGAGCCGTGATCGACGACCCGCAGATCGATCTGCACGTCCCGCGGGCCGCGGATGCTCGTCTTCGTGTCGCCCCGCAGGAGCACGGCCGACGTCTCCTTCCAACGGTGCAGGTGGTCCATCACGGCTGCCGCATCGCTGCCGTCGACGACGACGTCGAGATCCCCCACCGTCTCCCGCCCGCGACGCCAGCTGCCGGCCCCCTCCACCTGCCGCACCGCCGGGCACTCACGCATCCACTCGAGCAGGGGCTGCATGATCCCGTCGGCCTCCGACCAGAGCAATCGGGCGTGCTCGGGGTTCTTGGCGAACGCGATGTTGTCGAGGATCGCGGCCTGCGTCTTCGCGCCGAAGCCCTTCACATCCTGCACCCGCCCGTCGCGGCAGGCCTGCTCGAGCGCGTCGAGTGAGTCGATGCCCAACTCGTCGACGAGCAGCTTCACCTTCTTGGGGCCGAGCCCCGGCACCCGCATCAGCTCGAACACGACGGCCGGCACCTCCCGCTCGAGTTCCACGAGCAGCGGCAACTTGCCGGTGTCGAGCAGGGCCTCGATCTTGCCGGCGAGGTCGGTGCCGATCCCTTCGAGGTCGGTGAGCGCACGGTTCGGGTCGGCCCGCACGGAGGCGAGCGACTCGACCATCCCGCCGATCATCCGGGCGGCGTTGCGGTAGGCTCGCACGCGGAAAACGTTGCCGCCCTGGTACTCCAGGAGGTCGGCCACGTGGTCGAAGACGGCGGCGATGTCGGCATTCGTCATAGGAGGCGGCTCTCGC
>Ga0068877_10001972_pt1 | contig 16760 bp, 12 predicted proteins | sample NOAtaG_FD_66437 | JGI IMG/M metagenome (GOLD analysis project Ga0068877, IMG submission 66437) | Freshwater lake microbial communities from Lake Erie, under a cyanobacterial bloom - NOAA_Erie_Diel6S_1000h metaG | ecosystem: Environmental > Aquatic > Freshwater > Lake | place: USA: Ohio, Lake... | reverse complement strand
CTTGCCGCGCACGCCCATGAAAGCCTCTGCCATGAAGACCCCTACCCCCGTCCTGCGCAGCCTCATCGCTGCAGCCTGCGTGGCGCTGGCCCTGCCGATGGCCGCCCAGGCCCAGAACATCGCCGTCGTCAACGGCAAGGCCGTGCCCAAGGCGCGTGCGGACGCCCTGATTCAGCAAGTCACCCGCTCGGGCCAGCAGCTGCCCCCGGGCTCTGACCAGCGTATCCGTGACGAGACGGTGCTGCGCGAGATCTTCGCCCAGGAGGCCGAGCGCCGCGGCATCCAGGCTTCGGCCGAGTACCGCGCGCAGCTTGAGCTGGCGCGCCAGAGCATCCTGATCCGCGAGATGTTCGAGGACTTCCGGAAGAAGAACCCGGCCACAGACGCGGAAGCCAAGGCCGAGTACGACAAGTTCAAGGCCCAGGCCAGCGGCACAGAGTACCGCGCCAGCCACATCCTGGTGGAGAAGGAAGAAGAAGCCAAGGCCTTGATCGCCCAGATCAAGGGCGGGGCCAAGTTCGAAGACCTGGCCAAGAAGAACTCCAAGGACCCCGGCTCCGGCGAGCGCGGTGGCGACCTGGACTTCGCCAAGCCCGACGCCTACGTGCCCGAGTTCGGCAAGGCCATGGCCGCTTTGAAGAAGGGCGAGATGACCGACACGCCGGTGAAGAGCCAGTTCGGCTTCCACATCATCCGCCTGGATGACACCCGCGAGGCGCAGTTCCCGGCCTTCAATGACGTGAAGGACCAGATCAAGCAGCGGCTGGAGCAGACCAAGCTGCAAGACTTTCAGGAAAAGCTGCGCAAGTCCGCCAAGACCGACTACAAGTTCAGCCAGTGAGCTGACCGTCGGCAAGACAGGGGCGGCGCAGGCCGCCCTTTTTCATTTCAATCCACGAGCCGCCCGGCCTCGATGTGCAGCTGCCGGTCGCAGCGCGCCGCGATGGCGCGGTCATGCGTCACCAGCACCAGCGTGGTGCCTGCCTCGCGGTTCATGTCGAACATCAAGCCCATCACGCGCTCACCGGTGGCGAAGTCCAGGCTGCCCGTGGGCTCGTCGGCCAGCAGCACGGCGGGCTCCACCACAAAGGCGCGGGCCAGCGCCACCCGCTGCTGCTCACCGCCCGAAAGCACGCGGGGGTAGTGTTTGAGGCGCTCAGCCAGGCCCACGCGGCCCAGCATCTCGGTGGCGGCGGCGCGTGCACCCGCGCGGCCCGCCAGCTCTAACGGCAGCATCACGTTTTCCAGCGCCGTCAGGTTGGGCAGCAGTTGAAAGCTCTGGAACACAAAGCCCACACGTTGCGCCCGCACGGCGGCGCGCGCGTCTTCGTCCAACGCAAACAGGTCTTCGCCAGCCAGCACCACCGTGCCCTCGGTGGGGGTGTCCAGCCCCGCCATCAGCGACAACAAGGTGCTCTTGCCCGAGCCCGAGGCCCCCACGATGGCGGCCGATTCCCTGGGCTGCAGCGAGAAATCGATGTCGTCGAGAATCGTCAGCGTGCCTGACGAATCGGTCACCCGCTTGGTGACGTGGCGCACAGCAATGATGGGATCGGTCATGCGACAGGGTGGGAGTGGCTACAAAGTGGGTGGGGGTGGAGACGGCGCCGAGACCGTACGGCGGCGTCTGGTGCACTGTAGCCTTGCCGTCTGCCTCACCGCCTGCGTGAGCTGGACGCCCGTCCACGCGCAAGGGGCAAGCCAGGCCAGCGCGCCTGTCATCCTGGTCGTGGGCGACAGTCTCTCGGCCGAGTACGGCATTGCGCGCGGCCAGGGCTGGGTGGCGCTGCTGGAGCAGCGGATGCAGCGCGAAGGCCTGAAAGGCACCGTGGTGAACGCCAGCGTGAGCGGCGACACCACCTCGGGCGGCAAAGCGCGGCTGCCCGCTTTGTTGACGCGGCACCGACCGGCGGTGGTGGTGATCGAGCTCGGGGGCAACGATGCACTGCGCGGCTTGCCCATGAGCGCCACGCGGCAGAACCTCACCGACATGGCCAAGGCGGCCCGAGCAGCCGGGGCGCGGGTGCTGATTGCCGGTATGCAGTTGCCGCCCAACTACGGCAAGGCCTACGCGGAAGAATTTGCCGCCTCGTTCGCCCAGGTGGCCAAGGCCGAGGGCGCCGCCCTGGTGCCTTTCTTGCTGAAGAACGTGGCCGATGGACCGGATGCCGACCAGATGTTCCAGCCCGACCGCATCCACCCCACGGCGCAGGCGCACAGCCGCATCCTGGACAACGTGTGGCCCACGCTCAGGCCCCTGGTGGTGGCTGCGGGCCGGGCGCGCGGCTGAGAGCGCGCGGCCCTCACCTTCTGCCCTGCCTGCTCCCGCCAAGATTCACAACACTTTTCACAACATTTGCGCCCGCTCACGCTGATCGCGTGGCCGGTGTTCGGTGGTGGAGCGGCCACGGCCTTCGGCGGCATCGGGCTTGCCGGGGCGATCCCCGCGCTCTGAGCGCTCAGCCTTGTCTTTGTCCTTGTCGGGTCGATCGGGCTGGTGGGACCTGTCAGACCGGTCGCTCCTGGAGACGCCAGGCTCGGGGCGCACTTGGGGATGCGCCTCAAAAGCAGGCGGCCGCATCACAGGCGCAGGCGCTGCCACCACAGCGGGGGCCGCAGCGCGGGGCGCTCGGGGCACCTCAGGCGCACGGGGCGGCACAGACGGCACCAGCACATCATCGGTCTCTCGCGAGCGGCCCTGGCTGTACACCGGCGGGGCCACCACTCCAGGCGTGTGGCGGCGGTCGGGCTGCGCCACCACATCGCCCGAATGCGGGCGGTGAGCGGGGGCCACCGGCGCGGGGCGGAAGGCGGGCTCGTATGCGATGGATCCATGGTGACGATGAGGCACGTCCGGCACATGCGGCCGGTGCGCCGGCTCCACAGGATGAGGACGGTGCCCGATCCAGGGCCGGTACGGCTCACGCGGCGCCAGGGGCACCCAGGTCACTGGCGGCCTGGACGGGCCGATCACCACGCTCACTCCGACCGACGGGCCCGTGAAGGTGACCAACGCAGGCGCGAAGCCCGGGCGCGCCACCCGAGGCCCGGGCGTCCAGACCCAGCGGTAGCCCCACAGCACCCAGCGCCCGTAGTGGAAGGGCGCAAAGCCCCATGGTGCCTGGTCCACCCAGGTCCAGCCCCAACGGACGTGCCAGATCCAGCGGCCGTGCTTGAAGGGCGCCCAGCCCGCCGACACGATCAGCGGCGACCACACCATGCCGAACTCGGGGTGGTGCTCCCAGCGGCCGTGGCGGTCCAGGTCTTCCACACCGGTCATCTCGGGCGAGACGTAACGCAAGGAAGCGCTGCGGTCATCCCGCTGCTCATCGGCGCGCACCCACTCGGCAAAGCGGTCCTGGACGGCCGCAGACCAAGTGACCAAAGTCGAGCGGTCGCGGCCACGGGGCGTCAACTCCACCCGCTGCCCCGCGGGCAGATCGAAGGCCTGGTCCACGGTCTGCACCTGGAGTGCGCCGCGCCAGGCGGTGGCCCAGGTGGTATCGTCCTCTCGGTCCACACGGTAGGCCCCGGCCCGATCGGGCTGCAGACGGGCTTCGGCCGTCAGCACCTCCAGCTCGGCGGCGATCTCACGCGAGCGCACGCGCACCGCCAGGCTGCCGCGGTGGAGCTGAAAGCTCATCCGCGCCTCATCCATGCGCAGGATCTCCAGCTCGGTGCCGGCACCCAGGCGCAGTTCGGTGGAACCCACCCGGACTTCCGCCTGCGCACCGCGCTCCGTTGACAGGCGGTCGCCTTCAGTCAGCGCCCGGTTGCGCAAAGCCTCGGACCACTGGCCCTGCTCGGTGTCAAACAGCCACACGCTGCCCTGAAAGTCAGACAGCCGGCCCGCCCGCTGCGGCGCTGCTGGTGCCGCTGCGTCTGGCGAAGGGAATGGCGCCGAGTAGCCTGCCGAGGAACCCGCCGACCAGGAAGCCCCTGAAGGCCCAGCGTGAGACGCCGCAGCTGAAAGGATCAAGGCAAACGTGGCGCCCAGCCCCATCAGCCAGAGAGCCAGCCGTGCCCGCGGGCGCTCGAGTGGCAGAAACCTGTTTGCGATCATGGTGCAACCTCCAGCGGCACAAGGCGGTGAATCCAATGCGGCTCCCACCGTGGCGCCTTGCGTTCAACGCGGCACGGCGGGTCAAGGCCGACACCTTGCTCGCCCGCGCCGTGTAAAGAATTGCGTCAACCCTTCACGCGCTCGTGTGCGGCCTGCAGCCGCTCGATGTCGGCGCCACTGGCCCAGCAGGCATACTGACCCGCTTGCGGACGCCTTCCACCCACCACTCCATCCCACCCCGCGCACTGGCCCTGCTCGCCGTGCTGACGCTGGTGTGGGGCACCAACTGGACCTTGTTTCCCCTGGCCGTGCAGGAGGTCTCGGTATGGACCTTCCGCGCGCTGGCGCTGCCCGTAGCGGGCCTGACCCTGCTGATGGTGGCGCGGCTGCGCGGCCTGCCACTGCGTATCGATCGCCAAGATCGACCCACCGTGCTGGCAGCTGCGCTGGCCTACTTGGTGGTCTGGAACATCGCCAGCACCTACGCCGCGGTGATGATCCCCTCAGGCCAGGCCGCCGTGCTGGGCTTCACCATGCCGCTGTGGGCCGCGGTGATCAGCACGGCCTTTCTGGGCGAACGCCTGACTGGGCGCATGGTGGCCGCGCTGGCCCTGGGCGGCAGCTGCGTCGGGCTGCTGCTGTACGCCGGACGCGACGCCTACGCGCTGGCGCCTGCCGGCTTTGCGCTGGGTCTGCTGGCTGGCGTGGGCTGGGCGGTGGGCACGCTGATCCTCAAGCGGCGCCCGTTGCAGGCGCCGGCCATGGTGCTCACCGGCTGGCAGCTGCTGATCGCGTCGGTGCCGGTCACCATGGGTGCCTTCGCCATGGGCCAGGGGCCCTGGTTCATGCCGTCTTGGACGAGCATCGCCGCCATCGCCTACATCACCCTGGTGCCCATGTGCATCGGCAACCTCGCCTGGTTCTCCATCGTGGGCATGCTGCCGGCGCAGGTGGCGGGCCTGTCCACCATCATGGTGCCGATGGTGGCCATGGTGACCGGCGCTGCGGTGCGGGGCGAGCCGCTGGGCCTGCTGCAATGGGCTGCGATGGCCTGCTGCGCGGGTGCGCTGTGGCTGGCCTTGAGGCCGGCAGGCGTCAGGTCGAGCTGACTCCAGCGCCCTCGCCCGCCAGCCAGGCCCGCAAACCGGCCTCATCCAGCACGGTCACGCCCAGGCTCAGGGCCTTCTCCAGCTTGCTGCCGGCCTCGGCCCCAGCCACCACGGCGTCGGTCTTGCGCGATACCGAGCCGGCCACCTTGCCGCCAGCCGCCTCGATCAAGGCCTTGGCCTCGTCACGCGACAGCGTGGGCAAGGTGCCGGTCAGCACCAGGGTCTTGCCTGTGAGGGGGCCCGGAGCTGCCTGGGCAGCGCCCTCGTGCTCGTCCCAGCGGATGCCGCAGGCCCGCAGTTGCTCCACGATCTCGCGGTGGTGCGGCTGGGCGAAGAAGGTGTGGATGCTGCGCGCCACCACCGGCCCCACATCGGGCACCTCCAGCAGCTGCGTCTCGGCGGCGTCCATCAGGCGGTCTATCGAGCCAAAGTGGCGCGCCAGGTCGCGCGCCGTGGCCTCGCCCACGTGCCGGATGCCCAGGGCGTAGATGAAGCGCGCCAGGCTGGTGTGCTTGCTGCGCTCCAGCGCCGCCACGAGATTGGCCGCGCTCTTGTCGGCCATGCGCTCCAGCGCCGAGAGTTTGGCCAGGCCCAGCGTGTAGAGCTCGGGCAGGGTGCGCACCAGTCCGCCATCGACCAGCTGGTCCACCAGCTTGTCACCCAAGCCCTCGATGTCCATGGCCCGGCGGCCGGCAAAGTGCAGCAGCGCCTGCTTGCGCTGGGCGGCGCAGAACAGGCCGCCTGAGCAGCGGTGGTCCATGGCACCTGTCTCGCGCACCACCTCGCTGGCGCAGACGGGGCACTGCCGCGGCATGTGGAAGTTGGGCACGTAGGCCGGGCGCACACCCGGCACGCGGCCCACCACCTCGGGAATCACATCGCCGGCACGACGCACGATGACGGTGTCGCCCACCCGTACACCCTTGCGCCGCAGTTCGAACACGTTGTGCAAGGTGGCGTTGCTGACCGTCGTACCGCCCACGAACACGGGCTCCAGCTTGGCCACGGGCGTGAGCTTGCCGGTACGGCCGACCTGGATGTCGATGCCGTTCAGGCGCGTCATCTGCTCCTGTGCCGGGTACTTGTGCGCCACGGCCCAGCGCGGCTCACGCGTCACAAACCCCAGCTGGCGCTGCAGGTCCAGGCGGTCAACCTTGTAGACCACCCCATCGATGTCAAAGGGCAAGCCGTCGCGCGCGGCCGCCACGCGATGGTGAAAGGCCACCAGGCCGTCCGCACCGGCCACCACGGCCCGGTCGGCGCACACGGGCAAGCCGAAAGCGGCCAGGGCATTCAGCACCTGCGAGTGCCGCTCGGGCACCGCCCAGCCCACCACCTCGCCCAGCCCGTAGGCGAAGAAGCTCAAGGGGCGCTGGGCAGCGATACCAGGGTCCAGCTGGCGCACGGCGCCGGCAGCCGCGTTGCGCGGGTTCACAAAGGTCTTGTCGCCCCGCTCGCGCTGGCGCTCGTTCAGACGCTCGAAGTCGTCACGCCGCAGGTAAACCTCGCCGCGCACCTCCAGCACCGGTGGGGCCTGCAGGCCTGGCGCGGTCTGCAGGCGCAGCGGAATCTGCCCGATGGTGCGGATGTTCTGCGTGACGTCCTCGCCCGTCTCACCATCACCCCGGGTGGCGGCGCGTACCAGCACGCCCCGTTCGTAGCGCAGGCTGAGCGCCAGGCCGTCGAACTTCAGCTCCACGGCGTAGTCCACGGGCGGGTCAGCCTCTGCCAGGCCCAGCTCCCGCCGCACGCGGGCGTCAAAGGCCTGTGCACCGGCGTCCGTGGTGTCGGTCTCGGTGCGGATGCTGAGCATGGGCACCGCGTGGCACACCGGCTCAAAGCCCTCCAACACCCGGCCCAGCACGCGCTGGGTGGGCGAGTCGGGGGTACGCAGCGTGGGATCGGCCTCTTCCAGGACCTGCAGCTCCTGGAACATCGCGTCGTAGGCCGCGTCGGGCAACTCGGGCGCGTCGAGCACGTAGTACAGGTGGGCGTGACGGTGCAAGAGTGCGCGCAGCTCGGCGGCACGCTGCGCGCCGGGCGAGGGCTGAGCCGCTGCGGGAGCCGGGTCGAAGAGATCAGGGGTGTGGCTCACGCCAATGCTCCAGTGGGACGGCGGGTTGCGCAGGCGCGAGCGCGACGGTCAAAGCAGCTGACGTCCCGCGGCTCAGCTGAACAGCCGGCGCGCGGCCGGCGATCCCGCCGCCAGGTCGCGCGACTCCAGGGTGCGGTACAGCAGCTGCAGCTCCTTGCCGATCTCATCGAAGGCATGCAGGGTCACGGCGCGCCCCTGGTCGTCCACCAGCCAGCCGTCCATGTCGCCGGCCAGCGCGGTGGCGGCGCGGTGCCAGGCCGGGAAGGGTTCGGCGGATTCCTCGGTCTGCGCCACGTCCAGGCTGAGCTGCACTTCGTACAAGGCGGCGTCCTGCGGGTCATCAGCCAGCGCCACCTGCGCGTCGAAGGACAGCACGAGCACGGGCGGATCGCCATCCTGTGCACCCGGCAAGACCATGCGCCCCGGCAAGACACCCGGGATGAAGCCGTGGCGTGCTGCCGTTTGCTGCACATAACCCAGAGACCAGGCCACCGAGCGCGCCCGCAGCACCAGGCTCAGTTGAGCATCCAGCGGCTGCGCAAAGGCATCCAGCTCCTTGGCGCGTGCGACGACCTCCAGCATGTCAGGGAAGTCGGTCATGGCGCCGATGGCCTCCGCAAAGGCCTCGATCTTGTGCACGAACTCGGAGTACTCGATCTCGTTCAGGGCGCCCGCCCGGTTGGCCAACTGCACGCCCGCCTGAAACTCACCGTAGCTCTGGCCGTGCACCGGCTGCTCCCAGACCTGGGTGGCCACGTTCAAGCCTTCCACGTACAAGGGCTTGCTGCCGGCGCGCCAGCTGGCGGGCAGGTGCGCGACGGCCAGGTCTCCGGTCACGGCCGACTCCAGCGTCAAGGGCACGATGGCGTCGATCAGGGCGTCCAGCCGCGCCGCCGGGCGCAGGGAGGACAGCCGGTTGGAACCCGGCAGCACGGGATGTGCGGCCACAGGCGCAAGCGCGGCGTCCTCGTCACCCAGGGGGGCCGCAGCCTCGCCATTGCCGGGCAGGTCGCCCAGAGCCGGGTCCTGGCGGGCACTGTCCTCGCCCGCCGTCAGACCAGGCGCCTTGCGCGGCTGCGAGCGCCGCGCCGACCACCAGGCCTGCGCACCGATCCCGCCCAACACCAACACCCCCAGGGCGGCCAGGGCCGTGGTCAAGTCCATGCCGACTCCTTCCGCTTCACCCGACAACGCAGGGTCCTGCCCAGATGGCTTGCGCCCCTTCGCGGGGCTGGGAGGTGCTCCACGCGGGCCGTGAACGTGCTCACACCGCCTCCACCATGCCCACGGCCGACTCCATGTCCACGGCCACGATGCGCGACACGCCCTGCTCCTGCATGGTCACGCCGATCAACTGCTGCGCCATCTCCATGGCGATCTTGTTGTGGCTGATGAACAAGAACTGCGTGGCGCGGCTCATCTCGCTGACCAGGCGCGCATAGCGCTCGGTGTTGGCGTCGTCCAGCGGCGCGTCCACCTCGTCCAGCAGACAGAACGGCGCGGGGTTAAGTTGGAAGATGGCAAACACCAGCGCGATGGCGGTCAGTGCCTTCTCACCACCAGACAACAAATGGATGGTGGAGTTCTTCTTGCCCGGGGGCTGGGCCATGACCTGCACGCCCGCGTCCAGGATCTCGTCGCCCGTCATCACCAGGCGGGCCGCGCCGCCCCCAAACAGGCTGGGGAACATGCGTCCGAAGTGGCCGTTGACCTGCTCGAAAGTCTGGCGCAGCAGGTCGCGGGTTTCCAGGTCGATCTTGCGGATGGCATCTTCCAGGGTGCCGATGGCGTCCAGCAGATCGGCGTTCTGCGCGTCCAGGAAAGTCTTCCGCTCGCGCGAAGCGGTCAGCTCGTCCAGCGCCGCCAGGTTCACCGCACCCAGGGCGGCAATCTCGCGCTGGATACGGTCGATCTCGCCCTGCAGGCCCCACAGGCGCACGCCGCCCTCATCGACCGATCGCGCCAGCGCCTCCAGGTCCACGGAGGCTGCCTGCAACTGCTCCATGTACTGCGCGCCGCCCAGTAGTGCCGCCTGCACTTCCAGCTGCAACTTGGTGATCTGCTCGCGCAGTGGCTCCAGGCTGCGTTCAGCCTCCAGCCGGCGCTCGTCGCCGCTGCGCAGCCGGGCCGTCAGGTCGTCGTACTCACTGCGCACGGCGCCCAGCTGGTGCTCGCGCTCCAGCTTCAGCGCCAACGCCGTCTGCAGGCCGGCCTGCGCGGCAGCGTCGTTCAAGGCACCCAGCTCCATCTCGAGCTGGGAGCCGGCCTGGGCGCTGCTGTCCATCTGCTGGGCCGCTGTCTCGATCACCCGCTGCAGCTCGGCACGGCGCGCGGCCAGCGCACGCACCTGGAACTGCGCCTCCTGCGATTGGCGCTCCAACGAGCGTTGCTGCTCACGCGCATCTGACAGCACGCGCTCGGCGTCGATCACCGCTTCTTCCAGCTGGGCGTGACGCTCCTGCGCGTCGGCCAGGGCCAGATCGAGCTCTTCGAAGCGAGCTTCACCCGTGGCGCGCCGCTCCTGCAGCTCTTCCAGCCGGGCGTCCACCTCGCCCAGTTCATCGTCGAGCTGCCCACGCCGCGCCTGCGCGGCCTCAGCCTGCTGGGCCAGACGCATCCACTCCACCTGCAGTTGGTGCGCACGCGATTGCGACTCGGCCGCGTCGCGCCGGGCCCCCACCAGGCGCTGGTTGGCCTCGGTGTAGGCGGCGTCCAAGCGCACCAGGCCTGTGCGCGCTTCGTCGGTGATGAGCTGCTGGGCACGCAGGGCGCGGTCCAGGTTCTCAATCTCTTGGGCGCGTGCCAGCATGCCGGCCTGCTCGGAGTCGGGCGCGTAGAACGTGACCGCAAAGGGTGACACCGCGTGGCCCTCGCGGGTCATGATGACCTCGCCGCGCGTCAAGCGTGCGCGCTCGGCCAGCGCCTGCTCCAGGTTGGGAGCCGTGTAGACGCCCTCCAACCAATCCGACAGCAAGGCCTTGAGGCTGGCATCGCCCAGGCGCAACAAATCAGCCAGGCGCGGCAGGGTGCGGTGCTCGTCAGGTGCCACGGCGGCGGGCGGGCTGTAGAAGGCCAGGCGGGCTGGCGGCGCGTCGGCGGCAAAGGCCCGCACGGTGTCCAGGCGCCCCACCTCCAGCGCGCTCAAACGCTCGCGCAGCGCGGATTCCAAGGCGGTCTCCCAGCCCGGTTCGATGTGCACCCGGGTCCACAGGCCCTGCAGGCTATCCAAACCATGCCGGGCGAGCCAAGGCTTGAGCTTGCCCTCGGTCTGCACCTTTTCCTGCAGTGCGCGCAAGGCCTCCAGGCGGGCCGCCAGCTCGGACTGCCGAGCCGCTTCGCGGTTGGCGGTCTCCTGCTGGGCGCGGCGCTGCTCGTCCAGCTGCGGCACCTGATCCTGCAGCTCGTGCAGCCGACCTTCCACCTCGGCATGGTGGGCCTGCGCGGCGTCGGCGTCGCGCTTGAGCTGGTCGATCCGGTCGTGGTCCGGCCGTGCCAGGCCTTGCCGCTCACCGGCCAATTTGTCACGGCGGCCGTTCAACTGCCGGGTTTGCTCCTCGATGCTGCGGCTCTCGGCGGCCAGCACCTGGATTTGCTGCTGCACCTGGCCGGCAGCCGCGCGCTGGGTATTGGCCACTCCTTGGGCGGCACGCACGGCGTCTTCCAGGGTGGGCAGGCCATCAGCCTGTTCCTGCGCCTGGGCTTCCAGCAATTCGCCTTGCTCCTGGGCGGCCTCGATCTCGGCAGCGATGCCTTCCAGCTCGGCCTGAGCATCGTCTTGGCGCTGCGCCCACTGGGCCTGCTGGGCGCGCAGGTCGGCCATGCGTTGTTCCACGCGCTGGCGGCTTTCCACCACGTAGCGGATGCGCTCTTCCAGCCGGCTGACTTCCAGCGCGGCGTCCGCCAGCGCGCCCTGGGCCAGGTGCAAGCGATCCGCCGCGGCGTAATGCGCCTGGCGCACGGTCTCCAGCTCGGCCTCCACGTGCCGCAGGTCCGCCAGGCGCGACTCCAGCGCCGTGGTGGCATCGGCCGCGGCCTGCCGCACCCGCGTCTCCTCGCTCGCGGCATCGCGGTGCTTCAGGAACCACAACTGGTGCAGCTTCAGGGTGCCCTGGTCTTGCAAACTGCGGTAGCGCTGGGCTACCTCGGCCTGCTGCTCGAGCTTGTCCAGGTTGGCATTGAGCTCGCGCAGGATGTCGTCCACGCGGGTCAGGTTCTCGCGCGTATCTTTCAACCGGTTCTCGGTCTCGCGACGGCGCTCCTTGTATTTGGAGACTCCAGCAGCCTCTTCCAGGAACAGACGAAGCTCCTCTGGGCGCGACTCGATGATGCGGCTGATGGTGCCTTGGCCGATGATGGCGTAGGCCCGTGGCCCGAGGCCCGTGCCGAGGAACACGTCCTGCACGTCGCGCCGGCGCACGGGCTGGCTGTTGATGTAGTAACTGCTCGTGCCGTCGCGGGTGAGCACGCGGCGCACGGCGATCTCGCTGAAGGTGTTCCACTGGCCGCCTGCGCGGGCATCGGCGTTGTCGAACACCAGCTCCACACTGGCGCGGTTGGCCGGCTTGCGCTGGCCCGAGCCGTTGAAGATGACGTCCTGCATGGACTCACCTCGCAACTCGCTGGCCTTGCTCTCGCCCAGCACCCAGCGCACCGCATCCATGATGTTGGACTTGCCGCAGCCGTTGGGGCCTACCACGCCAACCAGCTGGCCCGGCAGTTGGAAGGTGGTGGGCTCGGCGAAGGACTTGAAGCCCGAGAGCTTGATCTGGTTCAGGCGCATGAGTGGGGTCGGATCGATCGGACGCAGCCCCGACCAAAAAATCTCTAAGCCTTTGATTTAATTGAGAAATTACCGAATCAGGAGTTCCAAAAAGGCGGGTTGATGATAGCATTGCGCCCTTCATCAGCCGAACCTGCCGGCGCCCCTTCGCGCCACCCCCACCCATGCCCACCCGGACCCAACGCGTCAAGCCCGCCACGCCTCCCAGCGCCCCCAGCCGCCAGCTCGACACCTTCGAGAACCCGGCACCGGAACGCGATTACGTCATCCGTTTTGACGTGCCCGAGTTCACCTGCCTGTGCCCGCTGACCGGCCAGCCCGACTTCGCGCACTTCCAGATTGAGATCGTGGCCGACCGCTACTGCGTGGAGACCAAGAGCCTGAAGCAGTACTTCTGGAGCTACCGCAACGAAGGCGCCTTCCACGAGAAGGTCACCAACGCCATCCTGTCAGACCTCGTCAAGGCAATCGCCCCGCGCTTTGTACGCATCCACGCCGATTGGTATGTGCGCGGCGGCATCCGCACCTACGTGACGGTGGAGCACCGCAAGAAGGGCTGGAAGCCCGCGCCCGCGGTGCATCTGCCGGGAGAACCCCGTCAACAGGCATGACAGGATGAGCGTGAACGGATCACCTCGTTCAGACCGATCGGAAGTCCATTGGGAGCATTGAGCCGCATGGCGTCCTGGCTGGGAAAACTCTTCCGCTCTGGGGAATCAGCCCAGGTGCCCGCACGTGCTGAGCCGCAGCGCCCGCTTGAGGGCGCCAGCGCAAGTTCCACGGAGCCCCAGGGTGCTACCGCCGAGGGCCACGCGGCAGGAAGCCCCTCCGGGCAAGGCGCCGCCGTGGCACCGGGTCGTTTGCAGCGCAGGCCCCTGCTTCACCGCAAAGGGCATCTGGCGGGCTTCGAGGTCTCCGTCGTGGCCCCACAGGCGCCCATGATGTCAAGCGCCGACATGGCCGGCCTTCTGGTCGACGGCATGACCACCACGGTGGCCGCAGGGCGGGTTGCGCTGGCACTCGTCACGGCAGAGACTCTGGCGTCACAAGACGTGATCGCCAAGGTGACCCCGGGCATGATGTTCGCCTTGGCAGACCCTACGGCGAAGTCCTCTGATGAGGCCACCTGGCTCAAGGCCGTGAGGGCCCGCGGCGGGCAACTCGGCAGCTTCGGGATGCCGCGCGCCGGCGCCTCCTTCGTGGTGCTGGACGCCACGCAGCTGAGCCTGGAGGCCTTGCTGGGCAGAGCGCAGGCGTGCCGCCAGGTGGCGCCAAGCTGCCAGTTGGTGGCCACCGGGCTGCGCACCATAGACGAGTTGGAGGCCGCCATCAGGGGCCCCTTCAAGATGGTCACAGGCCTGTTCGACCGGGTGGGCGAACGTCGGGAGTCCGGCACGCTGTCGCCGAACGTGCAACGCCTGTGCCGCATGATCAACCGCGCCATGAACGAGCCCGACACCCGGCTGCTGGGCGAAGAGATCCGTGCCGACGTGGACCTGACCTACCGCCTGCTGCGCTATGCCAACAGTCCCATGCTGGGCCTGAAGCGACAGGTGGATTCGGTTGACCAGGCCTTGCAGCTGCTCGGGCGTCAGGCCCTGTTCAGATGGCTGACCATCCTGCTCGTGGCCAGCGCGCAGGGAAGATCCAGCTCGGTGGCCCTGCAGGAGATTGCGCTGACGCGCGCCCACTTCATGGAAAGCTTGGCCGCCGAGGTCTGGGGCCCGTCGGCCACGCTCTACACCACAGGGCTGCTGTCGCTGCTGGACGTGATGATGCAGCAGCCCATGGCGGAGCTGCTCAGGCCGCTGGGGCTGACCGAGGAGTCCCACGCCGCCCTCGTGGACAAGACCGGGCCTTGGCATGACCTGCTGGAGCTGGCGCGCTGCCTCGAGACCGGGCAGGTCCAGCGGGCTCGCGAGCTGTCGCAGGCGGTTGGCGGCTTCATGGCGGCACAGGCCGCGATGGAGCGGGCGTGGCAGGCTGCAGCCGCCATGACCGCGGAGCTGAGAGACGCCGGGCGCAAGGAGCGCCCGAGCTGATGGGCCACGCCGCCCCCGACGTTGCCGCCACTCCCCGCGCTTCTCTCACGCCCGAACGTCCTGCCTACCAGAAGTTCGACGTCAAGGTGCAGCCCAGCACGATCGACGGCCTGGGGGCCTTCGCCGGGGAGCCCATCCCGGCGCGCAGAAAGATCGGCGAGATCCGCGGAGAGTCGGTGAGCGTGCAGGAAGCCCGCATCCGGGCCACCCGCAGCGAACGCATCATGATCGTCGAGCTGTCAGCCCGCAAGGCCATCGACTTCACGCGGTCGACCGACCCCATGCGCTACACCAACCATTCCTGCTCGCCCAACGCGCGACTGTGCATTCGCAACGGCCGCGTGGAGTTCTATGCGCTGCGAGACATCGCCCCGGGGCAGGAGGTGACGGTGGACTACGGCCCGACGCACCATGAAGGCCGCCTGACCTGCCGGTGCGGAGCCCCGCGCTGCATCGGCCGGCTGTAGAGCGCGCAGCGGCAGCAGTGCCGCCGGGATAATCCCGGCCATGAACCCCTTGCTGCAGCGTCTGCACCCCTACCCCTTTGAACGCCTGCGCGAACTCTCCCAGGGCATCCAGCCCGCGCCAGGACTGAAGGCCATCAGTCTGGGCATTGGCGAGCCGCGCCATGCCACCCCCGCGCTCATCGAAGAGGCGCTGGTGGAGGCACTGCCCGGCCTGTCCAGCTACCCCGCCACGGCGGGCGAACCCGCCTTGCGGCAGGCGGTGACCGGCTGGCTGCAGCGCCGATACGGGGTGAGCGTGAACCCGCAGACGCAGGTGCTGCCGGTGAACGGCTCGCGCGAGGCGCTGTTCGCGCTGGCCCAGACCGTGATCGACGCCAGCCGCCCAGGCGCCACCGTGGTCTGCCCCAATCCGTTCTATCAAATCTACGAGGGCGCGGCCTTGCTGGCCGGGGCGCAGACCGCCTTTGCCAACAGCGACCCGGCACGCAACTTCGCCGTGCGCTGGGACGACATCGACGAGGCCACCTGGGCGCGCACGCAGTTGCTGTACGTCTGCTCGCCTGGCAACCCCACGGGCGCCGTGATGCCGCTCGAAGAGTGGGCCCGGCTGTTCGAGCTGAGCGACCGGCACGGCTTTGTTATCGCCAGCGACGAGTGCTACTCGGAGATCTACTTCGGCGACGAGCCGCCGCTGGGCAGCCTGCAGGCCGCCCAGGCGCTGGGGCGCAGCGATTTCCGCCGCCTCATCGCCTTCACCAGCCTGTCCAAGCGCAGCAATGTGCCGGGCATGCGCTCCGGCTTTGTGGCCGGTGACGCCAGCCTCATCAAGCAGTTCCTGCTGTACCGCACCTACCACGGCAGCGCCATGAGCACGGTGGTGCAGCGCGCCAGCATCGCCGCCTGGAACGATGAGAAGCACGTAGCAGCCAACCGGGCGCTGTACCGCGAGAAGTTCGCCCGGGTTACGCCAATGCTCAGCGAGGTGATGGACGTGCGCCTGCCGGACGCCGGCTTCTACCTTTGGGCCGGCGTGCCAGGCGGGGACGACGTGGCCTACGCGCTGCAACTGCTCGCTCAATACAATGTGGCGGTCTTGCCGGGCTCACTGCTGGCCCGCACGGCCCACGGCATCAACCCGGGCGCCGGGCGCATCCGGCTCGCCCTCGTGGCCGGCACCGACGAATGCGTCGAAGCCGCCGAACGCATCGTCCAACACACCCGCTCTCTCACCTCATGACACCCCTGCTCCAACAGATCATCGAAGCCGCCTGGGACCACCGGGCCGACCCCGAGGCCGTCTCCAACGCCGAAGTGCGCGACGCCGTCGAGCGCACCATCGCCGAGCTGGACGCCGGGCGCCTGCGCGTGGCCGAGCGCGAGGCCGTAGGCCAGTGGAAGGTCAACCAGTGGGTCAAGAAGGCGGTGCTGCTGAGCTTCCGCCTGAACGACAACAAGCCGATGCATGCCGGCCAGCTGGCCTTCTACGACAAGGTGCCGACCAAGTTCGAGGGCATGACAGAGGCGCAGATGCGCGCCAACGGCGTACGCGTGGTGCCCCCGGCGGTGGCGCGGCGCGGCAGCTACTGCGCCAAGGGCGTGATCCTGATGCCCTCCTACGTCAACATCGGCGCCTACGTGGACGAAGGCACCATGGTGGACACCTGGGCCACCGTGGGCTCCTGCGCGCAGATCGGCAAGAACGTGCATCTGTCTGGCGGCGTGGGCATCGGCGGCGTGCTGGAGCCGCTGCAGGCCAACCCCACCATCATCGAGGACAACTGCTTCATCGGCGCCCGCTCCGAGATCGTGGAAGGCGTGATCGTTGAGGAGAACTCGGTGATCAGCATGGGCGTGTACATCGGTCAGAGCACCAAGATCTTCGACCGAGCCACGGGCCAGGTGCACTACGGCCGCGTGCCGGCGGGCTCGGTGGTGGTCAGCGGTAACCTGCCTTCAGCGGACGGCACCTACAGCCTGTACTGCGCCGTCATCGTCAAGAAGGTCGATGCCCAGACCCGCGCCAAGACCAGCATCAACGAGCTGCTGCGCTCCTGAACCGCAGCCCACCCATCCTCGCGTAGACCCACAGCAAGAAGGCGCCGATGTCCAGCAACATGGAAAAGGTGCTCCGCCTCATGGCGGAGAAGAAAGCCTCCGACGTCTACCTCTCTACGCGATCGCCCATCCTCATCAAGATCCATGGG
>Ga0068877_10001971_pt1 | contig 16762 bp, 12 predicted proteins | sample NOAtaG_FD_66437 | JGI IMG/M metagenome (GOLD analysis project Ga0068877, IMG submission 66437) | Freshwater lake microbial communities from Lake Erie, under a cyanobacterial bloom - NOAA_Erie_Diel6S_1000h metaG | ecosystem: Environmental > Aquatic > Freshwater > Lake | place: USA: Ohio, Lake... | reverse complement strand
CCGCGCGGGATCATCACCCGGAAACGCGCCTCGCCGGTGCCGAGCACCGCCGGCAGACCGTCGGGCCCGCGGGTGATGCGGCGCTCGGCGTCGATCCAGGTCGGCAGCCCGGTGAGGTGCCCCATGACGATGGTCTCGGCAGCCTCGCCCGGGCGGTGCTCGACCGAGTCGATGACGACCTCGACGTCGCCCGCCTCGAACGCGGCGAGCGCCTGCGCGCGCATCGAGAGCAGAGGCGCGGTCGCGTCGTCCTCGGTGCGGGTCACGAAGTCCCACATCCGGAGCACCTGGGCCGGATCGATCCCGACCTCCTCGAGCAGCGCGCGGCTCGGCGCGTGGTAGCCGGCGATGCGCGCCTCCTCGGCGCTCGCGGGCGCGGCGAGCCCGAGCGCCACCTCCTCGACGTGCGGCGTCTCGTAGGCCTCGCCGTCGGTGTTCCGCAGGGTATCGAGCACGACCACGACGTACTCGGTGTTCGGCGCGAGGATCTCCAGGGGATCGCCGGTGAGCACCGAGGTCTGTAGGCCCGTCCCGCGCTGCAGCTCGACGTCGACCTCGATGCGGATCGGCACCTCCTGTCCGTAGTTCGGAGCATCCGGGCTCGCGACGAAGAGCCGCATCGCGCCCCCGGTCGGCCCGCCGAGCCCCGCGTCCGACAGCTCGCCCTCGAACGCAGTGAGCACGCTGGTGACGCGGGAGAAGCCGTTCGCCTCGTTGAAATACGGACCGACGTCGTCGAAGCGGTTGATGTCGTCGACCGCGACCTCGACCCGCACCCCGGTCTCGCTGTCGGGGTCGGCGACGAGCGCGGCCGAGCTCGGCCACGGCAGATGGCAGCGCAGCGGGTCGAGCGGATCGCAGGCCGCGGAGACGGGCGCGCGCACGCCGGGCTCGCGGTCGACCACCTCGAAGGTCTCGGGGGCACAGGCGGTCAGGAGCAGCACGAGGAACGGCGCGCGGGACGACGGCATGGTTGGAGATCGTCGCAGAGCCGGCGACGGAAGGCGACGAAGAAGCACCCACAACGCGGGGCGTGCAGGGCCGACCGAGGCGCGGTAGACGGGCTGCCGCCATGAATCGCGCCGATGTCCCCGCCGAGCCCGTGACCATCCCGCAGACCGCCGTGCAGAACGGCGAGCTCTTGGCCTACCGTCCGCTCGACCTGAGCGCGCAGCCGCCGCTGGCCGTCACTTCTCCGGAGGAGGTGAAGGCGGCGGTCGAGCGCGCGCGGCAAGCCCAGCGGGGCTGGGCCGCACGCAGCTTCGACGATCGGGTCTCGCTGCTCACGAAGGCGGCCAAGGAGGTCCTCGCGCGCCGCGCCGAAGTGCTCGCGCTGATGAAGGACGACATGGGCAAGCTCGAGGTCGACGCGCTCATGAGCGAAGTGCTCGGCCCGCTCGACCAGGTGAGCTCGTGGGCGGCCGTCATCGGCCCGGAGCTCGAGCGACAGAAGGTCGGCCTCAACCCCATCAATTTCCCCAAGAAGAAGGCCTACATCGACCGCGCCCCGCGCGGGGTGATCGGCATCATCGCGCCGTGGAACTACCCGGTCGCGACGCTCTTCCGCACGCTCCTGCCCGCGCTGCTCTGCGGCAACGCCGTGGTGCTCAAGCCCAGCGAGTACGCGACCCGCACCGAGCGGTGGTTCGCCGACGTGATCGCCGAGAAGCTCCCGGCGGGCCTCGTCGCCACCGTCGTCGGCGATCGCACGACGGGCATCGCGCTGATCGAGGCGGGCATCGACGCGTGCGTCTTCACCGGCTCGGTCGCGGCAGGCCGGGACGTGGCGCGTCGCTGCGGCGAGCGCTTCATTCCCACCTCGATCGAGATGGGCGGCAAGGACGGCGCGATCGTGCTCGACGACTGCGACCTCGACCGCACCGTCGCCGGACTCACCCACTGGAGCCTCCACAACGTCGGCCAGGCGTGCGGCGCGATCGAGGTGGCCTACGTCGATCGCCGCATCGCCGACGTGCTCGTCGAACGCCTCGCGGCCGCGTGGCGGAAGCTGAAGGTGGGCCCAGGCGCGCCGGGCGAGGTGGACATCTCCCCGCTCGCGCACGGCAAGCAGCTCGCGCTCGTCGAAGCGCACGTGGAGGACGCCCGCAAGAGGGGCGCGAAGGTGGTCTGCGGCGGCAAGCGCCCAGCCGGCGCGGGCGGGCTCTTCTACGAGCCGACGCTCCTCGACCACTGCACGCCGGAGATGGAGGTCGTGCGCGAGGAGACCTTCGGCCCGGTGCTCGCGATCGTGCGCGTCGACGGCGCCGCCGAGGCCCTCCGGCACATCGCCGCCTGCCGCTTCGGCCTCACGGCGTCCATCTGGACCGCCGACATCGCCCGCGCCGAGCGCCTCGCCCAGGAGCTGCAGGTCGGCGTGGTGACCATCAACAACCACGCGGTCACCGGCGCCATGGCGGCGCTGCCCTGGAGCGGCCACCGCGACACCGGCCCGGGGGTGGCGAACTCGACCCTGGCGCTGAGCACCTTCCTCCGCCCCAAGGCCGTGCTGATCGACCGGAACGAGGCGCCCGAGCTCTACTGGATGCCCTACGACCGCACGCTCTGGAAGCTCGGCAACCTCCTCGCCGACGCGCAGCTCCTCCGCATCGGGCAGGCCTACAAGATCCCGTTCCTCATCAAGGAGCGCCTCGACACGGTGCGCGCGTTCTTCGCCGGTCGCTCCTGAGGGCCTTCGACGCGGGCCGCGCCGTCGGTCAGGCTTCCGTACTGCGGGCGGATGCCCGCGCCGGTCCAGCCCGCGGAGCCATCGATGAACCGCCTCGCCGCCCTCGCTCTCGCCGCACTTCTCCTCTCCCCCGGCCGCAGCGCCGCCGAGCCGAGCGCCGTGTGCTCCCCGAGCTATCCGATCGCGGCGAGCGACGTGGAGATCCGCATCTACGGCGCGACCTGGTGCGGCGCGTGCGGGATGACCGAGGAGTTCTTCCGCTCGATCGGCGCCGCCGACAGCGCCCCGGTGACGATCGACGGCCGCGCGGTGAACGTGCGGCTCACCCACCTCGACGTCGACCGCATCTCGCCGACCGAACGCGCGGCGATGCGCGAGGACGGCATCCCGGAGATCCACCTCGTCGTGCGCCGCCAAACGGTCTTCTCGCAGGCCGGCGCCATCACCAGCCGCAGCGAGCTCGATCGCTTCGTCAGCGGCGGCCTCGCGAGCGGCGGCTGCGTGCTCGACCGCGGACCGCGCCCCCGCCGTTGAGGCGCCGTAGTTGAGCGGCCGACGCCGCGGCGCTAGAGCGACGGACCTTGTCCGAAGAGCTCCTCCACGCGTTCCGGCCGGTGCCGCGCACCGGCGTCATCTACGTCACCACGGAGGCCCAGCGCGCTGGCTTCCGCCCCGACGATCCGAGCTGGTGCAACCTCGGCCAGGGTCAGCCCGAGACCGGGCCGCTCCCCGGCGCACCTCCGCGCATCACCTCGATCCAGGTCGACGCGGCCGATCACGAGTACTCGCCGGTCGCGGGCCTCTGGGAGCTGCGCGAGGCCGTCGCGTCGCTCTACAACCGCCTCTTCCGCCGCGGGATGCGCTCGCAGTACGGCGCGGAGAACGTCGCCATCGGCGGCGGCGGCCGGGTGAGCATCATGCGCGCCTGCGCTGCGGTGAACGCGGTCCACGTCGGCCACTTCCTGCCCGACTACACCGCCTACGAGGAGCTGCTCGACGTCTTCCGGCGCTTCACCCCGATCCCGATCCTGCTCGACCCCGAGGGCGGCTACGACTTCAGCGTGCGGCAGCTGCGGCGCGAGGTGCTCGGCCGCGGGCTCGGCGCCCTGCTCCTCAGCAACCCCTGCAACCCGACCGGCAAGGTCATCGCAGGCCAGGAGATGAACGCGTGGGTCTCGCTCGCGCGCGAGCTCGACTGCGCCCTGCTCTTCGACGAGTTCTACTCGCACTACGTGTGGAAGGGCGACGCGCCGATCGCGAGCGCCGCGAGCCACGTCGAGGACGTCGATCAGGACCCGGTCGTGATCTTCGACGGGCTCACCAAGAACTGGCGCTATCCCGGCTTCCGCATCTGCTGGACCGTGGGCCCCAAGAAGGTCATCGAGGCGATCGCGAGCGCCGGCAGCTTCCTCGACGGCGGGCCCTCCCGGCCCATGCAGCGCGCGGCGATCCCGCTCCTCGAAGAGGGCGCGACGCTCGCCGAGACGAAGGCCATCGCCGACGTGTTCCGGCCCAAGCGGCAGGCGATGCTGAGCGGCCTGCGCCGCCTCGGGGTGCGCTTCGATCTCGAGCCCGAAGGGACGTTCTACTGCTGGGGCGACGTCTCGGGGCTGCCCGAGGGTCTGAACTCGGGCGAGCAGTTCTTCCGGGCGGCGCTCGAGAAGAAGGTCATCACCGTCCCGGGCATCTTCTTCGATGTCGATCCCGGCAAGCGGCGCGGAAGCAAGCACAGCCGCTTCTCGCAGCACGTGCGCTTCAGCTTCGGCCCGAGCATGGAGACCGTAGAACTCGCCCTCGAGCGCCTCGAAGAGCTCGTTCGACGCTGATCGCGGAGCTCACTCGTCCGCGCCGAGGAGAGCGCCGACCTTGCGCGCGAAGAGCTCCTTCAGGAGCGGGTGCGGAAAGCGCCGCTCCGAGGTGATCGCGTAGAAGTCCTCCCGCACGCCGGGGACCGGACCGAGGTCGACGAGGTGCTTGGCCTCGAGCTCGTCGCGCACGACGACCGGGGGCACCACGGCGATCGCGTCCACGTCGCGCGCGAGAAGGCGCAGCATCGCCATGTCGTCGACCTCGGCGCGGACCTCGATGCGCAGCTCCAGCTTCGCCGCGAGCGCGTCGAACGCGGCGCGGATCGCGCTGTTCGGGCCGGGCAGCAGGAACGCCGAGCGCTCGGCGTCCTGCGGGAAGCGAAACCTCCGCCTGCGGCGCTGCGTCACGAAGCTCACGCGCTGCCGCGCGAGGTGCCGCGAGCGCAGGCGCCCCTCGGGCGTGGCCCCGGGGACCGTCTGGTTCGCCAGCACCACGTCGAGCTCGTGCCGGGACAGACGCGCCAAGAGATCGTCGAGCGCCCCGGACGCGAGGCGCAGCGGGACATCCGGGGCGTCGAGCACGGGCCGGAGGAACGAGTCCTGGAAGTTTCGCGAGAGCGTGGCCACGGCGCCGATCCGCAGCGGCTCGCTCCGGGCCCTTCCGCGCTCGAGCGTCGCGAGCAGCTCCCGCCCGCGGGTGAAGATCCCGTCGGCGTGCGCCTCCACGAGACGCCCCGCCTCGGTCAGCTCGAGCCGCTTGTTGCGGCGCAGGAAGAGCGCCTCGCCGAGCTGGGCCTCGAGCTGCCGGATCTGCGAGGAGAGCGCCGAGGGCGCGACCCGCAGCGTCCGCGCGACCCGGGTGAGGTTCCCGTCCCGCGCGACCTCCCAGAAGTACTGGAGGTGGTGGTAATTCAGGTGTCGGAGCGACGTTCGTTTTTCCAGCACGATACGGTCCACTTTATATCATTTTCGCCCCGGCCCTTCGCGCCTACATCCGGCCTCGGCGGACAGAAGCGTTCCGCCGAGGAGCGAATCGACATGCGATACGAGCTGAATGCGAAGGGTGAGAAGCGCGTGACGGTGATCGCCGGCGACGGCATCGGCCCCGAGGTCACCGCCGCGACCCGAAAGATCATCGACGCGACGGGCGTGAAGATCGCCTGGGAGGAGCACGAGGCCGGCGCCGAGGTGTTCAAGCGCGGCCTGCCGAGCGGCGTTCCGCCTGAGACGATCGCCTCGATCCGCGAGACGCGGGTGGCGCTGAAGGGCCCGCTCGAGACCCCGATCGGCTTCGGCGAGAAGAGCGCGAACGTCACCCTCCGCAAGCTCTTCGAGACCTACGCGAACCTCCGCCCGGTGCGCGAGCTGCCTGGCGTGAAGACCCCCTTCACCGGCCGCGGCATCGACCTCGTGGTCGTCCGCGAGAACGTCGAGGATCTCTACGCCGGCATCGAGCACATGCAGACGCCGGGCGTCGCGCAGTGCCTGAAGCTCATGTCCAAGAAGGGCTGCGAGCGAATCGTCCGCGTGGCCTTCGAGGTCGCCGTCGCCGAGGGCCGCAAGCGCGTCCACTGCGCCACGAAGGCGAACATCATGAAGCTCACCGAGGGCCTCCTGAAGCGCACCTTCGAGGAGGTCGCCAAGGAGTATCCGCAGATCGACGCGCAGCACATCATCATCGACAACTGCGCCCACCAGCTCGCGCGCTTCCCCGAGCAGTTCGAGGTGATCGTCACCTCGAACATGAACGGCGACATCCTCTCCGATCTCACCTCGGGTCTGGTCGGCGGCCTCGGCTTCGCCCCCGGCGCGAACCTCGGCGACGAGGTCGCGATCTTCGAGGCGGTGCACGGCAGCGCCCCGAAGTACGCGGGCAAGAACGTCATCAACCCGTCGGCCGTCCTCCTGAGCGGGACGATGATGCTCCGCCACCTCGACGAGTTCGCCGCGGCGCAGGCGATCGAGAACGCCCTCATCGTCACGCTCGAGCAGGGAATCTACACCCGCGACGTGCTGCAGCAGGGCAGCGTCTCGACCACCGCGTTCACCGACGCGGTGATCGGCAACCTCGGCAAGCGCTCGGAGAAGTGGAGCACGCGCGACTACAAGGCCCTTCAGATCAAGGCCCTCGACGCGGCGCGCGACTACGTGCGCCCGGCCCGCCGCCGCACCCTCGGCGCGGACATCTTCGTGGAGGCGCCGATCGCGCCGGATGCGCTCGGCGCGAGCCTCGAGGCGCTCGCGGAGGGCAGCCCGCTGCGCCTGAAGATGATCTCGAACCGCGGCACGAAGGTCTACCCGTCGATGGGCGGCACCACCGACTGCGTCGATCACTGGCGCTGCCGCTTCGTGCTCCGGGACGACGCGGGGAGCCTCGAGGACGCCGCCCTCCTCGGCCTGCTCGCGAAGGTCGCGGCGAAGCACCGCTGGATGCACGTGGAGAAGCTCGAGGAGCTCGACGGGGCGCTCGGCTTCACCCGTGCGCAGGGGGAGGACTGAGATGGGGATCCCCACCCTCGCGCTGACGCAGTTTCGCCGCAGGGCGATCGAGGAGGTCGACGGTTCGGTGCTGCCGGCCTGCTTCGTGCTCGAGCCGCACATGCACGTGACCGCTGGCGTCGTCGCGTCCTTGCAGCCCGCCTCGGTGCTGCAGATCCACGGCGGCGCGCGGCGCACCGCGGACGCCACCATCGCCGAGACCATCGAGCACGCGGTGGAGAAGCTCGGGGTGCGGACGATCGTGGTCTGCGCCGAGGACACGTACCCGCCGGAGATGACCCCGCGGCGCGAGCACCTGCTCGCGAGCGCGCAGGCCCTCACCGACCACCTCTGGCTCGAGCGCCTCTTCCGCGACCACGACGTGCGGGTCGAGGCGCTGTGGCTCGACGTCGTCGAGGGCGACATTCACCGGTGGGATCCGGAGCAGCGACGCTTCGAGCTGCTCGCCGACAGCGGCCTCTCGGACCTGCTGGCCACGATGCGCCGGCGCGCCGGCATCTTCGACGCGTGAGCGAACGCGGGCCCCGGGGAACGCTCCGGGGCCCGCGCTGCGCGGGGGCGCGTGGCACACTCGCTGGGATGCGTGCGCGCGCGGTCGCCCTCGGTGCTTGCCTCGCGGTGGCGGTCGCTGCGGCCGCCGGAGCGCAGGCGGTCGTGCGCACGGTCGACCTCGGCGACGGAATGCAGGCGAGCCTCGTCGCGCTCCCGGCCGGTGCGTGCGGGGCGTTCGCGCCGTGCGCGCTCTGGAGCGGCATCGGCCTCGACCTCGGCCGGAGGGACGCGCTCCTCGTCGCGCGGACCTATGCGCGGGTCCCGGGCAGTCCGCGGGTGGTCGCGGCGATCCCGCCGATGCCGTCGTGGGCGCTGCTCACGTGGCGGCGGTGGCGGGGCGCCGGGATGCTCTACACCGACGACCGCGGCGCGACGTGGAGCGCGGCGAGCTGGCCCTCGGCGAACGCCGCCGACGCGGTGGCCTTCACGCCCGACGGCGGCCTCGGCGTCGCGGTCGGCCCCGCGCGGGGGATCTGGATCTCCGAGGACCGCGGCCTCGACTGGACCGAGCGCTCGGCGGGCGCCGGTCTGCGCTACGTGGACGTCGCCACGCTCGGACGCGCGATCGTGATCGTGGACGAGGCGCGCGCTGCGTGGGTCTCGCGGGATCGCGGCTTCTCGCTCCGATCGGGGGCCGACGGTGTGAGCGGCCCGCTGCGCCTCGGGTCGGACGCGATCGTGATCCCCACCGAGCGCGGAGAGGTCCGGATCGACGACGAGGGCCGAAGGGTCCGCTGAGCGGTTCAGTCCGCGGGGACGGCCCGGTCTCGGGCCCAGGCGCGGAGGCCCGTGATCTTCTCGCTCATCGTGCGCGAGAGCGGGACGGTCGCTCCGATCTCGGCGGCGATCATCGCCGCGTCGAGGGGCCGCTTCTCGTGGAACGCGGTGTAGAGCGAGGCGACCACGACCTGCTCGAGCTCCGCGCCGCTGAAGCCCTCGCTCGCCGCGACGAGCGGGGCGAGTTCGAAGGTGTCGGGATCCTGCCCGCGCCGGCGCAGGTGCAGCGTGAGCACGGCGCGCCGCGCCTCGGCGCCCGGCAGATCGACGAAGAAGATCTCGTCGAAGCGCCCCTTGCGCACGAGCTCGGGCGGCAGGCGCGAGACGTCGTTCGCGGTCGCGACCACGAAGACGGTCTCCTTCTTCTCCGAGAGCCACGTGAGGAAGGTGCCGAAGAGACGATGCGAGACGCCGCCGTCGTTGCCCCCGTCCGCCACCGACGCGAACGCCTTCTCGAGCTCGTCGATCCACAAGACGACCGGCGCCATCGCCTCGGCGAGGCGGATGGCCCGCGCGAGGTTCTTCTCGCTCTCGCCGAAGTACTTGTTGTACAGGCTCGACGGATCGAGCCGCACGAGGGGCATCGCGAGCTCGCTCGCGACCGCCTTCGCGCAGAGGCTCTTGCCGCACCCCTGCACGCCGAGGAGCAAGAGCCCCCGCGGCGGCTCGACGCCGAACCGCCGCGCCGCGACCGGATCACGCAGCGCGGTGCCACGCTTGCGGATCCACTCCTTGAGACGTGCGAGACCCGCGACGTCCGCGAGGGTGCTCGCGGCCGGGGTGTACTCGAGCACCCCGGAGCGCTGCACGCTGCGCATCTTCGCCTGGCGAATCCGCGGAAGATCCTTCGCATCGAGCCGCCGATCTTCGACCACCGCCTCGGTGACGACCTTCTGCACCTCGAAGAGCGTCAGGCCCTTCAGCTCCTCGAGCAGGTCGTGCACCTCCTCGGGCGTGAGGGCGACGTCGACGTGGGCGCGCTGGCGCAGATCGCGGAGGATGGCGTTGACGAGCCGGTGGTAGTCGGCCGTGCCGAGGGGTGCGAGCGCGAAGTGCGTGATGAGTCCCGCGAGGGACTTGGGGAGTTCCGCCTCGTCGGTGAAGACGACGAGGTTTCGCGTCGAGAGCTGAGCGAGATGCAGCTCCCGCACCTGCGCCGCGACGGCCTCGGTGCCGAGGTGGTGCCCGAAGCCGCGGAAGTGGGCGACGAAGGGTGCACCCAGCTGCCCGATCCACGCGAGCGCCGCGGCGGGATCGGTCGAGTCCTTCACCGGCGCGCCGCCCCGCACGTCGAAGAGTCCGCGGTGCGCGGCCCAGTCGAAGCGCTGCGCGCCGAGTCGGTCGGCGAGGTGATCGAGGAGCACGCCGACGCGCTCCTCCTCGTGCGAGGCGACGTGCAGCAGCGGGTGACGGGCGCGGACGAGGATCTCGAGCTCTCGCACCACGTCGGCGTCGGGCGGCACGCGCAGCACCGCGGGCTTCTCTTCCAGCTTCACCCGACCATCGTGCCACGAGCGCGCGGGCCCTGTCGTGGACGCCGGGTCCGCCTCGGCGCGGTCGTGCGTCTCGACGCGCCGGGCCACGAACGGCTAGCCTCGGTCCGTGTTCGCGCATTCCGTAGCGAGAAGCAGCCCGTTCGCCGCCGCCCTCTTGCTCGTCGGGTGCCCTGCCCCGACGCCCTCGGCCGACGCAGGCTTCGACACAGGCGGGCCGGACGTCCCCGTGGATGCTTCACCAGGCACCGACGCACCGGACGCGGGGCGCGATGCGGATCCGGCCGACGCGCCCGCGCCGAGCGATGCGCCGACCTCGCGGTGCGGGGACGCGCGCGTCGAAGGCACCGAGGCGTGCGACGACGGAGTGAACGACGGCTCACCGGGGACCTGCACGGCCGATTGCTCGGAGCGCGTGCCCGAGGCAGCGGCGTTCCCGGTGTACCGGGTCGTCGTCGAAGACCGCGACGGCGCGACCCACGACGGCACCTTCGACGTGGAGCGCTGCACCCCGAGCCCCTCCCCCGAGTGCGCCGGCATGTGCATCGAGGACGAGGTCCACTGCGCGCGCATCACCTACCTCGGAGGCGGCGAGTGGCAGCTCGACCTGCGCGCCAAGGGCTCGGCCGAACGCGTCCCGGTCCTGCTCTTTCCGGCCGACGTGGACGGAGCTGCGCTCGGCGCACCGGACGACGACGTCTACTACTACCCGCAGCTGAGCGGCTCGGCCGAGCGCTTCGACCATCGCACGGACCTCAACGAGACCTACGCGCAGACCTACCCCGGCGGCACGTTCGCGCCCCTCGTGATGCTCGCCGACCCCGACGACGCGCGGCTCGTCCACGCCTCGAACTGGCCTCCCATCGCGGTCTCACCCGCCTACGGCGGCGGTCGGCTCACGCTCTGGTACCAAGACGCGGTCTCGAGGCCGATCGGCGACGGCATCTACCTCAACGCGTGGCAGCCCGGACTGCAGTCGACGCCGCTTCCGGGTGAAACGCGCTCCTACCGCTTCACCGAGGTGCGCGTCACGCCGGCGGACGTGCCACCCGGACACGCCGCGTGGCACGTCGCGATGGACCGGTACCGGGACTGGCTCGCCGCGCACACCGGCCCTGCGCCCGCCTACCCCGAATGGATGCGCGAGAGCCACGGCTTCATCGGCGTGCAGCTCGAGTTCTACGGAGACGGACCGACGGACCCAGCGACCCCGTACTCGCCGACGATCCTCGAAGACTTCGCGAGCGACTGGGGCGCCCGCTTTCCCTGGATGCTGCTCTGGGGCCAGATGAGCCCCTACGCCGGCGACTGCTGCGACACCCTGTACGAGATCCACCCGCGCTTCGGCGATCTGCCCGGCACCGTCGCGGACCTTCGGGCGACGGGCCTGCGCGTGGGCTTCTACAGCGCCCCTCACTGGCGAAGGATGGCCCGCCCCGAGTACCGCCTCGGCGCCGAGGCCGGGACGGCATGGCTCGTCGACTGGATGGCCACCAACGAGGGGTACGGCGCGGACGCGCACTACGTCGACACCATCGCGCGCGTGCCGTGGGGCCAGCCCGCGGTGGTGCGCGAGCTCTTCGCTGCGACCGGCAGCTGCGCGGCGCTGCGCGCGATCGGCGGCTCGGTCGCCGAGGCCTGCGGCGTCATCCCGCTCGAGTCCGTGATCGAGGGGGCGGTGGACGTGTACCCCGCCGCAGGGCTCATGGACGGTGGCCTGGCCGGATACCCGGGGGCAGGGATGGCCGACAACACCGCGCCGCTCTCGATCGATCGGCCCTTCGTCACCTTCCCCGAGCTCGTCTACTTCCTCCTCGACGGACACCTGCTGCACCTCGGCGGCTACAACAACGACGCGCCGCTCGCCGGCACCGAGGACACCGACGGGGATCTCATCGTCGAGCCGAGCGACGAGACGCGGCGGTGGTACTGGGCCGAGCGTCAGGCCTTCCTCCTCGGCGCGCGGATCACCGGATCGGATCTCGAGATCTGGCTGCCCGAGGGCGGCGTGGGCCCGAACCCGCGGCTCACGGCGTTGATCGCCGAGCGGGACCGGGTCGACTTCTGGGCGCGGCGCCCGCGCTACCGCGATCGCATCGGGCTCGGCCCGCCGCCCGAGGGGGTCGACGTGCGACGCTTCGAGACGGAGGACGGAGGCACGCTCCTCGCGGTGGTCAACGACGCCGAGCGTCGGGGCCTGTCCATCACGGTCGATGGCGTGGAGGTTCCCCTCTGTCCGCGACGCTTCGCGCTCATCGATCCGGCCGCGCCGCGCTGCGGCCCCTGACGCCGCTCACTCCGCGGCGACGGGGACCGAGCCGAACACCAGGCGGCGTCCGCCCGGGGTCGTCAGGGAGGCCACGAGGCGCTGCTCGGCGGCATCCCACCGCGCATCGATGAGCTCCCAGCCGGCGCAGAGACCCGCGGCGCCGGGCCAAGGCTCGAGGCCCTCGCGGCAGATCGTGGGCTGCTCCATCGCGAGCACGAGGCGGCGACCTTCGCGCCCCGGATCCCGCGGTTGGCGCACCGAGACGAGGATGGGGTTCGACGTCGCGTTGAGCGCAGCGTCGAACGAGAGCGCCGAGCCGATGCGCGTGAAGCCCTCGGAGATGCTGCCGACGTCGAGCCGCCCGCCGGCCTCGGCGAAGCGGATCCGCCGGCCCGCGCCGGTCGGGAGCCCAGCCGGGATCGCGGCCCGCGCGCCGCTCCGCAGCTCGAAGATCATGCCGCGAGGTCCGACGACCGCGCTCGCTTCGGTCCGTCCCGTCGTGGTGAGCGGTCCCTCGGGCGCGGCCTCCTCGGTCCCCGCGCCCTCCTCCTCCTCCTGGGCTGAGCCCACGGCGAGGGGCAGCGCGAGCAGGAGGCAGAGCGAGAGCAGGGAACGGAGCGGCATCGAGGGAGGATGCCGCGCGCCCCCGCGGACGGCCAGCGAGGACCTGGTGCCCGCACAGCACTTGGCCCGCCGCTTGCTCTGCGGGCGGCTCCATGCACACCAGTTCTCGCTTTGGCACACTCGTACTCACCCTCGCATCGCTTCTCGCCGGCTGTTCGTATGTCGAGGAGTGGCTCGACCTCCGCATCGATGGAGCGCCGCGCGTCGGCGTCGGCGACTTCGTCACGATCGACCGGATCGCTGCCGCGACACCGACCATGGTCGGGCTGATTGTTCAGCACGACCTGAGCGCACCCGCCGGCGTAGCGGACGAGGCCGGTTCCTGGAACCTCCGCATCGACCTCGACCCTGGGCTGCCCGCGGGCCGCTACACGCTGGCGGGCGAGACCGAGATCGTGCTCGACGAGACGGCGCCTGCTCCCTCCTTCGATGGCGCCGACTTCCGCTTCGAGGCTGGCGCGGACGACGCGGACGGTGTGCAGGGCATCTGGATCTGGCAGGACGACTGCCTGTGCGTCCTGACCGACCAGCCTCCCCGGACCGTGCGAGGCACGCTGGACGTCGAGCTCGACCGCGGCCGTCGCTTCGGCGTGCTCGAGGTCGAGCTGCGGGAAGGTGAACGCGTGCTCTCGGCGAGCGCGCGCTTCCGCATCGACGGGTGAGGCGAGGCCTGCCTCAGCCCTCGGCGAGCGCGTCGAGGGGCGGGCAGGTGCAGACGAGGTTGCGGTCGCCGTAGGGGTTGTCGATGCGGCCCACGTAGGGCCAGAACTTCGACTCCCGGAGCCACGCCGCGGGGAACGCCGCCTGCTCCCGCGGGTAGGCGTGGGTCCAGGTGTCGGCCATCAGCACCTGCTGCGTGTGCGGCGCGTGCTTGAGCACGTTGTCGGCGCGGTCGGCGCGGCCCTCCTCGATGGCGCGGATCTCGGCGCGGATCGAGAGCAGCGCGTCGCAGAAGCGGTCGAGCTCCTCCTTCGACTCGCTCTCGGTGGGCTCGATCATCAGCGTGCCGGGCACCGGGAAGGACATCGTCGGCGCGTGAAAGCCGTAGTCCATCAGGCGCTTGGCGATGTCGTCGATCTCGACGCCCGCCTTCTTGAAGGGTCGGCAGTCGAGGATGAACTCGTGGGCCGAGAGGCCGTTCTTGCCGGTGTAGAGCACCGGGAACTCCCCGCTCAGGCGCTTGGCCATGTAGTTCGCGTTGAGGATCGCGACCTCGGTCGCCCGGCGCAGGCCCTCGGCGCCCATGAGCGCGATGTAGACCCACGAGATCGGCAGGATCGAGGCGCTGCCCCACGGGGCGGCGCTCACCGGGCCGATCGCCTGCGCGCCCGCGCTCGCCGGACGCGCGAGCGGGTGCGAGGGCAGGAAGGGCGCGAGGTGCGCCGCGACGCCGATCGGGCCCATGCCCGGGCCGCCGCCGCCGTGCGGGATGCAGAAGGTCTTGTGGAGGTTGAGGTGGCAGACGTCGGCGCCGATGTCGCCGGGCCGGCAGAGGCCGACCTGCGCGTTCATGTTCGCGCCGTCCATGTACACCTGCCCGCCGCGGGCGTGGACGATCTCGCAGATCTCGCGGATGGCCTCCTCGAAGACGCCGTGCGTCGAGGGATACGTGACCATCAGCGCCGCGAGCTCGTGGCCGTGCTTCTCGGCCTTGGCGCGCAGATCGTCGACGCGCACGTTGCCCTGCTCGTCGCACTCGACGGTGACGACGCGCATGCCCGCGATGACCGCGGAGGCCGGGTTCGTGCCGTGGGCGCTCGTCGGGATGAGGCACACGTCGCGGTGCGTCTCCCCGCGCGCGGCGTGGTAGGCGCGGATGACGAGCAGGCCCGCGTACTCGCCCTGCGAGCCGGCGTTGGGCTGCAGGCTCACGCCGGCAAAGCCCGTCACCTCCGCGAGCCAGCGCTCGAGGTCGGCGAAGAGCTGCGCGTATCCCCGCGCCTGCTCCGGCGGCGCGAAGGGGTGCAGCTTGCCGAACTCCGGCCAGGTCACGGGGATCATCTCGACCGTGGCGTTCAGCTTCATCGTGCACGAGCCGAGCGCGATCATGCTCTGGGCGAGCGAGAGGTCGCGGCCCTGCAGCTTCGTGACGTAGCGGAGCATCGCCGTCTCGCTGTGATGCGCGGAGAAGACGGGGTGGCTCAGGTAGGGGCTCGTGCGGGCGAAGCCGCCGAGCGCGGTCTCGCTGCCCGAGAGCAGCGCGGCGAGATCGATCCCACTCGACCGGCCACCGGCGAACGCGTCGAGCACGTCGCGCACGAGCGCCGCGTCGGTCGTCTCGTCGGTCGCGAGCCCGAGCGTGCCGTCGCCGAAGTCGCGGAGGTTCACCTTGCGCTCGGCGGCGAGGCGCAGGACGTCGCTCGCGGAAGTGCCGCTCGGACGCACGCGGATCGTGTCGAAGAAGGGCGCCGGCGTGAGCACCTCGTGGCCGAGCTTCGTGAGGCCGCGCGCGAGGAGGAGCGCCGCGCGGTGGGTGCGCTCGGCGATGCGCCGGAGGCCCGCCGGCCCGTGGTAGACGGCGTAGAGGCCGGCCATGATCGCGAGCAGCGCCTGCGCCGTGCAGATGTTGCTCGTGGCCTTCTCGCGGCGGATGTGCTGCTCGCGCGTCTGGATGGCCATGCGGTAGGCGCGGTTTCCCTGCGCGTCGCGGGAGACGCCGATGATGCGGCCGGGCATGCGCCGCGCGTGCTCGCTCTTGGTGGCGATGAACGCCGCGTGCGGGCCGCCGAAGCCCATCGGCACGCCGAAGCGCTGGGCCGAGCCGATCGCGATGTCGGCACCGAGCTCGCCGGGCGGCGTGATGAGGGTGAGCGCGAGGAGATCCGTCGCGAACACCACCTCCGCGCCGGCCGCGTGCGCGGCCTCGGCGAGTCCGCGGTGGTCCACGATGCGACCGTCGGTGGCCGGGTACTGCACCAGCACGCCGCAGACGTCGTCGCCGAAGGTCGCGGCCGCGGGATCGAAGGTCTCGACCGCCACGCCGAGCGACTCGCCGCGGGTCTCGACGACCGCGATCGTCTGCGGGTGCGCGTCCTTCGCCACGAGGAAGCGCCGCCGGCTCGACCCGGCGCCGCCCTTGATGCCGAAGCACATCGCCATCGCCTCGGCGGCCGCGGTGCCCTCGTCGAGCAGCGAGGCGCCGGCGAGCGGCAGGGCGGTGAGGTCGGAGATCATCGTCTGGAAGTTGAGCAGCGCCTCGAGTCGGCCCTGCGCGATCTCCGCCTGGTAGGGCGTGTACTGGGTGTACCAGCCGGGGTTCTCGAGCACGTTCCGCAGGATCACCGAGGGCGTGATCGTGTCGTGGTAGCCGAGGCCGATCAGCGACCGGAACACGCTGTTGCCCGCCGCGTAGCCGCGCAGCCGGCCGAGCACCTCCTGCTCACCGAGCGGGCGGTCCGTGGGCAGCCCCGCGAGCTCGAGCGGGCGGCGGAGGCGGATCGCCTCGGGCACCACCGCGTCGGCCAGCGCCTCGAGCGAGTCGAAGCCGAGCGCCGCGAGCATCGCGCGCTGGTCGGCCGGCGAGGGACCGATGTGGCGGCGCTCGAAGACGTCGCCCGGCGCGAGCGGATCCCCGGAGGCGGGGAGCGCGGCGGAGGGCGCGGCGGAAGTGACGGGACGGGCGGCGGGGGTCTGCTCCAGCGTCATAGGGCGCGAAACGGTGCGACGACCGGCCCGCGGGAGCAAGGCGGGTCCGCAGCCCTCGCGCGGTGTCCGTCGGCCACCGCACGCGCGTGCCCCACCTCTCGGACTTGATTCGCGCGGAGAGCGCGGCGTACCGTCGGGCATGATCCGCGTCCGGCTTCGGCCGACACTGCTCGCGTTGACGGGCGCTCTGGTGCACGTGGCGTGCGGTCCTGCGGAACCGGCCGGACCGCCGACGCCCGGCGTGTGTGATGCCGAGGCGATGGCGCTCGAGCGCCAGGCGGTGACGTACCTGCAGGCGACCTGCGCGCAGGCGGGGTGCCATCTGCCGGTCGGGCCGCAGTGGCCGAGCTTCGCGGCGGCAGATCTGCCGGAGTTCGTCGCGTCCGAGCGGTTCCCACAGCTGCTCGAG
>Ga0068877_10001966_pt1 | contig 16773 bp, 18 predicted proteins | sample NOAtaG_FD_66437 | JGI IMG/M metagenome (GOLD analysis project Ga0068877, IMG submission 66437) | Freshwater lake microbial communities from Lake Erie, under a cyanobacterial bloom - NOAA_Erie_Diel6S_1000h metaG | ecosystem: Environmental > Aquatic > Freshwater > Lake | place: USA: Ohio, Lake... | reverse complement strand
CCGCCGCCATCGCGCAGCGACGCGACGAGGTCGGCCGGGCTCGGCAGGTCGGCGGCATGGGCAAGGCGGATGAGCAGCATCTCGAGCGCGGAGAGCGGCTGCGGCGCGGACTGCACCTCGCCCAGGCCCTTGAGCGCCATCGACCAGGCGCGCGCCAGCGACGCCACGCCGAGCTTCGACGCGAGCGCCTTGCCCCGCTCGCGCTCGGCCTGCGAGAGCGCGGAGTCGTCGGCCAGCGACGGCGCGGCCTGCAGCCGCGCGAGCTGGTGCACGACCTCGAGCATGTCCTGCACCACGACGGCGGGATCGGCGCCTGCGCGGTACATCGCCTGCAGGCGGTCGAGCGCGGCGGCGGGCTGGCCGCGCATCACCTCCTCGAACAGGTCGAAGACCTGCGCGCGGTCCGCGAGGCCGAGCAGCTCGGCCACCGTCTTCTCGTCGAGGTCGCCCTCTGCATGGGCGAGCGCGCGGTCGAGCAGCGACAGCCCGTCGCGCGCCGAGCCGTCCGCCGCGCGCGCGAGGATGCGCGCCGCGCCCTCGTCGATCGCGCGGCCTTCCTTGCGCGCGACGTCCGACAGCATGGCCGCGAGCGTCGCGGGCTCGAAGCGGCGCAGGTCGAAGCGCTGGCAGCGCGACAGGACCGTGATCGGCACCTTGCGGATCTCGGTCGTCGCGAAGATGAACTTCACGTGGCCGGGCGGCTCCTCCAGCGTCTTGAGCAGCGCGTTGAACGCGCTGTTCGAGAGCATGTGGACCTCGTCCACGATGTAGACCTTGTAGCGGGCGGAGACGGGGCGGTAGCCGACGCCGTCGATGAGGCCGCGCATGTTGGCCACGCCGGTGTTCGACGCGGCGTCCATCTCCACCACGTCCATGTGGCGGTCCTCGGCGATCGCGACGCATTGCTCGCAGATGCCGCAGGGATCCGGGGTCGGGCCGCCCTTGCCGTCGGGGCCGACGCAGTTGAGCGCGCGCGCGATGATGCGCGCCGTGGTCGTCTTGCCGACGCCGCGCACCCCGGTCAGCACGAAGGCATGGGCGATGCGCCCGGACTCGATCGCGTTGGTGAGGGTGCGGACCAGGGCGTCCTGGCCGAGCAGGTCGCCGAGGCGGGTCGGGCGGTACTTGCGCGCGAGGACGCGATAGGCGGAGGACGGTTCGGTCATCTCGCGGCCCGGTGCATCAGCGTGGAGGCGGGAGGTGGGAGGCTGGAACGACGACCCGGACCGGAACTCGTTACGGTTGCTTCCTCTCGGACCTGGCCGGGTTGGCGAGGAGTCCGTCCGCCGCCAACCTCCCGCCCGATATATGAACCGCCCGGAGGGCTGGCGCAAGGCGCGGCGCGCGGATCGCCGGAAAACCCCTGGCGCGCGACCGCGACGGGCGCGGCGGTTGCCTCGGCGCGACCCGCCGGGCAGTCTGCGCGGGACATGCGAATCCCGAATTTCTACTCCGGCCTCGGCCTCGCCCGGCATTCGGAGCGGCGGCGCGACGCCGCCTTCATCGACGCCCATGTCGCGGGCACCATGGCGCGGGTCGTGCCGGTCTGGCGCGGCCGCAACCTCGTCGCGCATGGCGACAGGCCGCGCGCGCTGTTCCTCGAGGCGCGTGCCATCGAAGCGCTGGGCACCGATCCGAGCCTCGTCGTCTTCCTGGGCGCGAAGGATGGCGCCAGCTACTTCGCGCTCGACGTGTCGGGGCACGAGGAGCACATGCTGCCGACGCTTTTCGGCGCCGAGGCGTCCTTCGTCGACCTGCGCGCCGTCGGCGCCCTGCTGGACCGCGCGGAGGGCGCCCTGCTCGCCTATGCCCGCGGCATCATGCACTGGCACGCGCGGCACCGTCATTGCGGCGTCTGCGGCGCGCCGACCCGCGCCGAGGCCGCCGGCCATGTCCGCCGCTGCACCGACGCCTCGTGCAACGCCGAGCATTTCCCGCGCACCGACCCGGCCGTGATCATGCTCGTGACCAGCGGCGACCACGCGCTGCTCGGCCGACAGCGCGTCTGGCCCGCCGGGATGCATTCGACCCTGGCCGGCTTCGTCGAGCCCGGCGAGAGCCTCGAGGAGGCGGTGGCGCGAGAGGTCATGGAGGAAGCCGGCGTCGCGGTGCGCCCGGAGGACGTCTGCTACCACTCCTCGCAGCCCTGGCCCTTCCCCGGCTCGATCATGCTCGGCTTCCATGTCGAGGCGCGGGACCGGAGCCTGTCGGTCGACGCCGAGGAGCTCGAGACGGCCGGATGGTTCTCGCGCGAGTTCCTGCTCGCCGCGCACGACCCCGAGGTCTTCAGGCTCCCGCGGCCGGATTCGATCGCGCGGCGCCTCATCGAGGACTGGCTGCAGGGCCTGGCATGAGCCGCGCGCCGGCCGCGGCGCGCGCCGTGGCCTCGCGGTAGAGCCGCGCGCAGAGGCTGGCGGTTCGCGCCCAGCATCGTTCGTCCTCCACGAAGCGCCGCGCGCGCGCGCGCATCCCCGGCCAGGCGTCGCGCGCGCCCAGGGCGCGGTCGATCGCCGCGGCGAGCGCGCCCGCGTCGCCGGGCGGGAAGAGGAAGCCGGTCGCGCCATCCTCCACGAGCTCGCGATGCCCGCCGACGTCCGAGGCGAGCACGAGCCGACCCATCGCCATCGCCTCGAGCGGCTTGAGCGGCGTGACGAGCTCGGTGAGGCGCATCGATCGGCGCGGATAGGCGAGCACGTCCATCGCCGCGTAGTGGAGCTCGACCTCGGCGTTGTCGACCCGGCCGCGCATCGAGAAGCGCGCGCCAAGGCCCGCCGCGGCGACGCGCCGTCGCAGCGCCTCCTCCTCCATCCCGCCACCGACGACGACGAAGGACAGGCGCGGATGTGCGCGGGCCAGCAGCGCCGCGGCATCGACCAGCAGGTCGACCCCCTCGTAGCGGTAGAGCGAGCCGACGAAGCCCACGACCGGGCCGTCGCCGGCGAGGCCGGCGGCGCTGCGGGCCGCCGCGTCCGCCGGCGGCAGCGGCCGGAAGCGCGCCGCGTCGACGGCGTTCGGCAGCCGGTGCACGCGTGACGCATCGATGCCGCGCGCGACGATGTCGGCGCGCAGCCCCTCGCAGATGGCGCCCACGCCATCCACGCGTCGGAACAGCCAGGTGTCGAAGGCGCGCACGGCGCGCCAGCGCGGCCCGGCCTCCGCGCCGCGCCCCTGGTCCGCCGCCGCGTCCTCCCAGAACGCGCGCACCTCGTAGACCACCGGCAGGCCGAGGGCGCGCGCGACGCGCAGCGCAGGCAGCACGCCGAGGCCCGGCGAATGCGCATGCAGCAGGTCCGGGCGCAACCTTGTCGCGACCTCCATCAGGCGCCGCGTGGCATGCGCCATCTCCGCCCATTCGCGCAGCAGCGGCGGCCGCGCGCCGGCGCGGAAGCCGGGCGCGCGGTGGAAGCGGCGACCACCGCTCTCCTCCTCCGGCGCGCGCGCGCCGGGCTGGCGCGGGCCGGTGAAGAGCTCCGACTCCCAGCCCTCGCCGCGCAGCGCGTCGACGAGGCCGAGCGTGCGCGAGACATAGCCGTCGCGCAGCGGCAGCGAATGGTCGAGGACGTGGAGCGCGCGGCGCATGCCGGCCGCCTCAGGCGCCATGTCCCGCCATGCCGAGCCGCCGGTAGAGGCGCGTCCGTCCGAAGGCATAGCGATGCTTCGCGAAGAGATAGGCGAGGCCGAGCGCGTGGCTGAACAGGAAGCGTGGGTTCCGAAGCCCGCGCGAGACCTCGCGCGCGTCGTGGATGGCGGTCGCGGCGTCGTCGAGCACGACCTCGTAGCCCGCCGCCCAGACGCGCAGGCAGTAGTCGACGTCCTCGGGCGAGTAGAAGATCCGCTCGTCGAGCAGCCCCACGCGCTCGAGGACCTCGCGCCGCATCAGCCAGAACGCCGAGATGGCGTAGTCCACGCGCCGCGGCCCGCCCTCCCCTCCGGGCAGGGCGGCCTCGATGCGCCTCAGCCGGAAGAACCGCGCCAGCTTGCGCGTGATCGTGGGAAACATGTCGGCGGAGAGCTGCGGCCTGCCATCGCGATGCACGAGGCGCGGCGCGAGGATGCCGGTGCGCGGCGAGGCAGCGAGGCGCGGCAGCAGCGCGACGAGGCAGCCGGCGGGCACCTCGACGTCCGAATCCATGACCAGCACGAAGCGCCCGCGCGCGCCGCGCAGCGCCATGTTGCGCGACACCGTGGTGCCGAGGTTGACGGGGAGGCGGATGACGCGCAGCAGCGACGCGAACTCGGCCTCGAGCCGGCGCAGCAGCGCGACGCTGCCGTCGCGCGAGCCGTTGTCGACGACGACGACCTCGCAGGGCCCGGGCAGCCGCGCGCACTCGGCGGCGAGCGAGCGCACGGCCGTGTCGAGGTGCGCGGCGGAATCGAAGCTGAGGATGACGGCGGACAGCAGCATCGGCGGGGCCCCGGCGGTGGCGAGCGGCGCGGATCTTCCCCGTCGCCGCGCACGGGCGGCAAGGCGGCGGCGCGCCGCATACGCCCGAAGGACCGCGCCCATGCCATGCGGAACCGCCGCGTGCCCCGCGCGTTGCCGCTGATGCGCCTTCTCGTGCTCACCACGCTCTACCCCAACGCGGCGAGGCCCGACCACGGCATCTTCGTCGAGGCGCGGCTGCGCGCCCTGCTCGCGCGCGGCGGGATCGATGCGCGCGTCCTGGCCCCGGTGCCGTGGTTCGCGTCGCGCCATCCGCGCTGGGGCGCGTGGGCCGAATGGGCGCGCGTGCCGCTGCGCGAGACGCGCAATGGCATCGAGCTGCGCCATCCGCGCTACCTCCACCTGCCGCGCGTCGGCATGCGCGCCCATCCCTTCCTGCTCGCGGCATCGGCGCTGCGCGCGGCGATGGCCTGGCGGCGCGAGGGCTTCGCCTTCGACGCGATCGACGCGCATTTCGTCTACCCGGACGGCGTCGCGGCGTGGCTCGTGGCGCGGCGGCTCGGCGTGCCCTTCGCCATCACCGGCAGGGGCACCGACCTCAACCTCTACCCGGCGATCCCCTGGGCGCGACGCTGGATGTCGCGCGCGGTGCGCGACGCCGACGCGCTGGCCACGGTCTGCGAGGCGCTGCGCCCGCCGCTCCTCGCGCTCGGCGCCGACCCGCGGCGCGCACGCGTGCTGCGCAATGGCGTCGACCTCGGGCTGTTCCGGCCGCTCGCCCGCGACGACCTGCGCGCGCGCATGGGCATCGACGGGCCGGCGATCGCCTCGGTCGGCCACCTCGTGGCGCGCAAGGGCCACGACCTCGCCATCGCCGCGCTGGAGACGCTGCCAGGCTGGACGCTGCTGCTGGCGGGCGACGGGCCCGAGCGCGGCGCGCTCGAGCGCCTGGCCGCGGCGCGTGGCCTATCCGGGCGCGTGCGCTTCCTCGGGCGCCTGGCGCAGGAGGAGCTCGCACGCCTCTACAACGTCGCCGACGTCCTCGTGCTGGCCTCGGACCGCGAGGGCTGGGCGAACGTGCTCCTCGAATCGATGGCCTGCGGCACGCCCGTGGTCGCGACGCGCATCTGGGGGACGCCCGAGGTCGTCTCCTCGCCCGCGGCGGGGCTGCTCGTCGCGCGCGACGCGCGGGCGATCGCCGACGGCGTGCGCGCCCTCGCCGCGTCGCCGCCGCCGCGCGCGGCGACGCGCCGCCATGCCGAGGGCTTCTCCTGGGACGCCACCGCCGCCGGCGTCGAGGAGATGTTCCGCGCGATGATCGCGGGCGACGGAGGAGCGACGGCCGCGGGATGAGCCTTGATCCGCGCGCGCGCGCGCCACATGGTCCCCCCCGATGGACCATCCCCCGATCCCCCGCGCGGCGCTCGTCACCGGAGGCGCCAGGCGCATCGGCCGCGCCATCGTCGAGACGCTCGCCGCCGACGGCTTCGCCGTCGCGATCCACTGCCAGGCCTCGCGCGCCGAGGCGGAGGACCTCGCGGCCGGCATCGCCGCGCGCGGCGGACGCGCCTGCGTGCTCGTGGCCGAGCTTGGCCGCGAGGACGAGGTCGCGCGGCTCGTGCCGGCCGCGGAGGCCGCGCTCGGCCCGCTCGGCGTGCTGGTCAACAACGCCTCGGTGTTCGAGCGCGACGACGCGCTCGACGCGACCCGCGCCAGCTGGGACCGGCACATGGAGGCCAATCTCCGCGCGCCCTTCGTGCTGGCCCAGGATTTCGCCCGGCGCCTGCCCGCCGGCGCGGAGGGCCTCGTGGTCAACCTGCTCGACCAGCGGGTCTGGAGCCCCACGCCCCATTTCACGAGCTACACCTTGAGCAAGGCGGGGCTCTGGTCCCTGACGCAGACCCTCGCCCTCGCCCTGGCGCCGCGCATCCGGGTCTGCGGCATCGGGCCCGGGCCCGCCCTTGCCAACACGCGGCAGAGCGCCGAGCAGTTCGCCCGCCAGGCCGCGAGCGTGCCGCTGCAGCGCGGGCCGGAGCTCGCCGAATTCGCGGCGGCGATCCGGTTCCTGCTCACCGCCCGGTCCTTCACCGGCCAGATGCTCGCCCTCGACGGCGGGCAGCACCTGAACTGGGGCGCGACGCGGCCTGGCGAGGAACCCGAGGAATAGCGATGACGACCGAGACCGGACACTGGGCGGCGCCCGCCATCGCGGACGCCGGGCGCGGCATGCGCCATGTCTTCGTGCGCGACCTCCTGCTCGATGCCGCGGTCGGCGTCTGGGCGCACGAGAAGGGGCGCACCCAGCGCGTGCGGGTCAACCTCGACCTCGCCGTGGCCGAGCCCGCCGGCCCCTTCCCCGACCGGCTCGACGCCGTGGTCTGCTACGACAGGATGACGCGCGCGGTGCGCGAGATCGTCGCAAGCGGCCATGTGCAGCTGATCGAGACCCTGGCCGAGCGCATCGCCGAGGTGGCGCTCGAGGACCGGCGCGTCGCCAGCGTGCGCGTGCGCGTGGAGAAGCTCGACGTCTACGCCGATGCCGCCTCGGTCGGGATCGAGATCGAAAGAAGGGCTTGACTCGGCGCTTCGGCGGCGAAACTGCCCACATCCGCCCTCGCGCCGACGCAATTGCCCGGGGAATCGATGCCTGAAGGTATTTCTTGACAGTGGCGCGGCATCGTCGCGCATGTGTTTTCAATGAAATCAATGGGTTGGTTAGATGCACAGTTTTTGTGCAAGTCGAGCGCAACCTTCGCCGAATCACGCGTGGCCGCTGATCGGCGCGCTGTTGCCAACAGACATATCCACAGAAACGGTGGATAGGCTCGCGGCCATGTTTCTGGACCCTTTCGAAATTGGGGACTTGCGGTCGGCATGACCGGGGATTCACCACCCGACCCTCATGTGACGGATGAAGAGAGCGGGCCGGCCAGCTTCCGGGTCGGCGCCACGGTCCTGCGCGCCGCCCTGGCCGACATGTCCAGCGGGCCGGGCGTCTACCGCATGCTCGATGCCGAGGGGGAGGCCCTCTATGTCGGAAAGGCGCGCAGCCTGAGGCGGCGCGTCGCGCAGTACCTCCAGTGGTCGCGCCTGCCCCTGCGCCTGCAGCGCATGGTCGCCGGGACGCGCCGGGTCGAGATCGTGGTGACCCACACCGAGGTCGAGGCGCTGCTGCTGGAGAGCAACCTCATCAAGCGGCTGATGCCGCGCTTCAACGTCCTGCTGCGCGACGACAAGTCCTTCCCCTACATCGCGCTGCTCGACGAGCACGCCTTCCCGCAGATCGCCAAGCATCGCGGCGCGCGGGTGCGCAAGGGCGCCTATTTCGGCCCCTTCGCCTCCGCGGGCGCCGTCAACCAGACGCTGACGGCGATGCAGCGCGCCTTCCTGCTGCGGTCCTGCTCGGATTCCGTGTTCTCGAACCGCACCCGGCCCTGCCTGCTGTTCCAGATCAAGCGCTGCTCGGCGCCCTGCGTCGGCCGCATCGGCGAGGCCGAGTACGCGGGCCTGGTCGCGGAGGCGCGCGCCTTCCTGTCGGGGCGCTCGCGCGAGGCGCAGGAGGGCTTCGCCGCGCGCATGCAGCAGGCGGCGGACGCCCTCGACTTCGAGACGGCCGCCCTCTACCGCGACCGCATCCGCGCGCTGACGCAGGTGCAGAGCCGCCAGGACATCAACATCGAATCGATCGGCGACGCCGACGTCGTGGCGCTGCACCACGAGGGCGGCGTGGCCTCGATCCAGGTCTTCTTCTTCCGCGGCGGGCGCAACTGCGGCAACCGCCCCTATTTCCCGCGCCACGACCGCGCGGACGACCCCGGCGAGATCCTCGCTGCCTTCCTTGGCCAGTTCTACGACGACAAGCCCCCGCCGGGCCTCGTGCTGCTCTCGGCCGAGGTCCCGGAGCGCGCGCTCCTCGCCGAGGCGCTGTCCGCGCGCGCGGGCCATCGCGTGGAGGTCCATGTCCCGGAGCGCGGCGACAAGCGCAAGGCGGTGGAGCATGCGCTCGCCAACGCGCGCGAGGCGCTGGTCCGCCGACGGGTCGACGACGCGCGCCAGGCCGAGCTCCTGGCCGGCGTGGCGGCGGCATTCGGCCTGCCCGCGCCGCCGGAGCGCATCGAGGTCTACGACAACAGCCACATCATGGGCCGCGAGGCGGTCGGCGCGATGGTCGTCGCCGGATCCGCGGGCTTCATGAAGTCGGCCTACCGGAAGTTCAACATCCGGCCCGACGGCCCGGGCGGCCCGGTCGTCGCGGGCGACGACTACGCGATGATGCGCCAGGTCCTGTCGCGGCGCTTCGCGCGGGCCCTGCGCGACGACCCCGACCGCGACGAGGGGACGTGGCCCGACCTCGTCCTGGTCGATGGCGGGGCCGGCCAGCTCGAGGCCGCGCATGCCGCCCTCGCCGAGCTCGGGATCGAGGGCCTGGCGCTGGTGGGCGTCGCCAAGGGGCCCGACCGCGACGCCGGGCGCGAGCGCTTCTTCATGCGCGGGCGCGAGCCCTTCCAGCTGCCCCCCGGAGACCCGGTCCTGTTCTTCCTCCAGCGGCTGCGCGACGAGGCGCACCGCTTCGCCATCGGCACCCATCGCGCCCGGCGCTCGGCCCTGATCCAGGGCTCCGCGCTCGACGAGGTCCCGGGGATCGGGCCTCGGCGCAAGAAGGCGCTGCTGCTTCATTTCGGCTCGGCGCGGGCCGTGGCGCGCGCGGGCCTCGCCGACCTCGAGGCGGTGAACGGCATAGACCGCGCGACGGCGCGAAAGATCTATGACCACTTCAACGCCGCCGGATAGACTGCCCGCCGGAAACGCAACGCTGACGGATGCCCGGTCGACGATGCTCGGCTCCCTGCCCATGGCCCTGACATTCGCGCGGATCGCGGCGATCCCGCTGCTGACCGGGCTGTTCTACGTCGATGGCGACGGCGCGCGCTTCGTGGCGCTGGCCGTCTACGTCGCTGCCGCCGTGACCGACTACCTCGACGGCTATTTCGCGCGCGCCTGGAAGCAGCAGTCGAAGCTCGGCCGCATCTTCGACCCGATCGCCGACAAGCTGCTCGTCGCCTCCGTCATCCTGCTGCTCGTCGCCTTCGGCCGCGTCTCGGGCCTCGACGTGCTCGCCGCGCTCGTCATCCTCTGCCGCGAGGTGCTCGTCTCGGGCCTGCGCGAGTTCCTCGCCGAACTGCGCGCCAAGCTCCCCGTGAGCAGGCTTGCCAAGTGGAAGACCGGCATCCAGATGACGGCGCTCGGGTTCCTCATCGTCGGCGACGCGGAGCCCACGGCCTTCCTCCCCGTCCTCGCCATCGGCGAGGTCCTGCTCTGGAGCGCGGCGGTGCTCACGCTGATCACCGGATACGACTACCTCGCGGAGGGCCTTCGCCACCTCGACGAGAGGCCGGTGACGCACGGCACGCGCCCGGTCGTCCCGGCGCCGCCCGGCCAGCCGCAGGCCGCGGCGCCCAAGCCGCCCGCGGCCGGCCAGACCTCGACGACATGAAGGTCTTCGGCCTCGCGGGCTGGAGCGGAAGCGGCAAGACCACGCTCCTCGTGCGGCTCATCCCCGCGCTCGTCGCGCGCGGGCTCTCCGTCTCCACGATCAAGCACGCCCACCACGCCTTCGACGTCGACAGGCCGGGCAAGGATTCCCATTCGCATCGCCTGGCCGGCGCGCGCGAGGTGATGGTGTCCTCGGCCAACCGCTTCGCGCTGATGCACGAGCTGCGCGGCGCGCCGGAGCCGACGGTGGAGGAACTCGTCGCGCGCATGTCGCCGGTCGACCTTCTCCTGATCGAGGGGTTCAAGCACCACGCCCACGACAAGCTCGAGGTCCATCGCCCCGCGCTCGGCAAGCCGCTGCTCGCGCCCGGCGACCCGCGGGTCGTCGCGGTGGCCTCCGACGCGCCGCTCGAGGGCCTGCCCGTGCCGCGCCTGCCGCTCGACGACATCGAGGCGATCGCCGGCTTCGTCGTCGACCGCTGCGGCCTCGGCCCCGCCCGCGGCGGCTGAGGGCGGCGCGATGGCACAGCTCTCGGACGACTGCTTCGCCTTCGGCGGCGAGCTGATGCGCGCCGACGAGGCGCTCGCGATCCTCGCGGCGCGCGTCTCCTGCGTCGCCGCGACCGAGGAGGTCGCGCTGCGCCTCGCGCGCGGGCGCATCCTCGCCGAGGACGTCGACGCGCCGCGCGACGTGCCGCCCCACGACAACGCCGCGGTCGACGGCTACGCGGTCGCCTTCGCAGACCTCGCCACGGATGGCGCGACGCGGCTGCCCGTCTGCGCGCGCGTCGCCGCAGGCCAGGCCCTGCCGGGCGCGGCCGCGCCGGGCACGGCGGTGCGCATCTTCACGGGCGCGCCGATGCCCGCGGGCACCGACACCGTCTTCATGCAGGAGGACGCGCGCGAGGACGAGGGCGCGGTCGTCCTGCCACCGGGCATCCGCCGGGGCGCCAATCGCCGCAGGCGCGGCGAGGACATCGTCGCCGGCTCCACCATCCTCGCCGCGGGCGCCCTGCTCCGCGCGCAGGACCTCGGCCTCGCGGCATCGATCGGGCGCACGCGGCTGCGGGTGCGCAGCCGGCTGCGGGTCGCCGTCTTCTCCACCGGCGACGAGCTCGTCGAACCGGGTACGCCGGCGCCGGCCGGCAAGGTGTTCGACGCGAACCGCACCGCGCTGGTGGCGCTGCTCGAGCAGTTCGGCTGCGAGGCCATCGACCTCGGCATCGTGCCCGACCGGCTGGACGCGGTGCGCGGCGCGCTCGAGCGCGCGAGCGCCGAGGCCGACGCGATCGTCACCTCGGGCGGCATGTCGACCGGCGAGGAGGACCATGTCCGCGCCGCGGTCGGCGGCCTCGGCTCGCTGCATTTCTGGCGCCTCGCCATCCGGCCGGGGCGGCCGGTCGCGCTCGGGCAGGTGCGCGGCAAGGCCTTCGTCGGCCTGCCCGGGAACCCCGTCGCCATGATGGTGACCTGCATGCGCTTCGCGCGGCCGGTCCTGATGGCGATGGCCGGCGCCGCGCCGCGCCAGCCGCTCGCCTTCCGCGTGCCGACGGCGACCGCCCTGTCGAAGAAGCGCGGGCGGCGCGAATGGCTGCGCGCGACGATCGAGCGCGGCCCCGACGGCGCGCCCGTCGCGCGCAAGTTCCCGCGCGACGGCGCGGGGATCCTGACCTCCCTCGTCGCCAGCCATGGCCTGCTCGAGCTGCCCGAGGATTTGACCGATGTCGCGGCAGGCGCGATGGTCGATTTCATTCCCTTCTGCGAGCTGGGCGCGTGAGCTGACATGAAGATCCTGTGGTTCGCCTGGTTCCGCACCCGCGTCGGCACGGCCGAGGAGCAGCTCGCGCTCCCGCCTTCGGTGTCGGACGTCGCCGGGCTGCTGGAGTTCCTGCGCGCGCGCTCGCCCGGGCATGCGGCGGCGCTGCGCGACCTCTCGGTCGTGCGCGTCGCGGTGAACCAGGAATACGTGCCGTTCCACCACCCGGTCCGGGACGGCGACGAGGTCGCCCTCTTCCCGCCGGTCACCGGGGGCTAGGCGTGTCCGCCCCGGCACCGCACATGCTGGTCAAGGTCCAGCGCGAGGATTTCGACGTCGGCGCCGAGCTCGAGGCCCTGACGCGCGGCAGGCCGGGCGTCGGTGGCATGGCGAGCTTCCTCGGGCTGGTCCGGGACATCCATGGCGACGCGCGCGTCGGCGCGATGACGCTCGAGCACTTCCCTGGCATGACCGAACGCGAGCTGCAGCGCATCTCCGTCGAGGCCCATGCCCGCTGGCCGCTCGAGGGGACGCTGGTGGTGCACCGGCATGGCCGGCTCGAGCCCGGGGACCGCATCGTCCTCTGCGCCGCGGCCTCCGCCCATCGCCAGGCCGCCTTCGACGCCTGCGCCTTCCTGATCGACTTCCTGAAGACGCGCGCCCCGTTCTGGAAGCTGGAGGAGACGGATGGCGGCGAGCGCTGGGTGGAGGCGCGCGCCAGCGACGAGGACGCCGCCGCCCGCTGGGATGCCCGCCGCTGACCGGACCGCCCATTGCGGCGGGACCCGGGCTGGGCGATACAGGGACAGCCTTCCGCCACGACCGCGCCACGATGGCGCGGCACCCATGAGCGCCATGACTGCCGCCAAGCAGCCGACACGATTCCAGCCCACCAGCGTCGCCCGCGCGCGTCCCGGGGCCGCGCCGTGAGCGAGGGCGCGCATGTCCTGGTCGTCGACGACGACGCGCGCCTGCGCGAGCTGCTGCGGCAGTTCCTCGCGCGCCACGGCTTCACGGTGACCACCGCCGCCGACGCCGCGGAGGCGCGCGCGCGCCTCGCGTCCTTCGCCTTCGACATCGCGGTGATCGACGTGATGATGCCCGGCGAGTCCGGGCTCGACCTGACGCGCCACCTGCGCGCGGCGACGCGGCTCCCGGTGCTGCTGCTCACCGCGCGCGCCGAGCCGGCCGACCGCATCGCCGGCCTCAGCTCCGGCGCGGACGACTACCTCGCCAAGCCGTTCGAGCCCGACGAGCTGCTGCTGCGGATCCGGGCGATCCTGCGCCGCGCGCCGCCGCCGCCCGTGGCGCCGGCGCGCATCGCCTTCGGCCCCTACACCTTCAACCTCGCGCGCGACGAACTGATGCGCGACGGCACGCATGTGCGCCTGACGACCGCCGAGGCGGCGCTGCTCCATACCCTCGCCGAGAAGGCGGACAGCGCCGTGTCCCGCGAGGAGCTGGTCGCGCGCGCGCATGTCGACGGCGGCGAGCGCACGATCGACGTCCAGGTCACGCGGCTGCGCCGGAAGATCGAGGACGACCCGCGCAACCCGCGCTGGCTGCAGACCGTGCGCGGCGCGGGCTACATCCTGAGGACCGGCTGACATGCCCGCGTCGCTGAAGCCGCTCCTCCCGCGCTCCCTCTTCGGGCGTGCCGTGTTCATCATCGTGCTGCCGCTCGTGCTGGTGCAGGCGGTGGCGATCTTCGTCTTCTACGACCGCGTCTGGGAGACGGTGACGCGACGCCTGACCCAGGCCGTCGCGGGCGAGATCGCCATGACGATCGACACCTGGCAGCGCACGCCCGACGCAGAGGCGCGCGCCGCGACGCTCGCCTCCGCCGCGGCGCGCCTCGGCCTCTTCTCGGAGTTCAGGCCCGGCACGCGCATCGACCGGCCGATGACCGACGATGGCGGCGGCATGCTCGAGCGACGCCTCGTCGACGCGCTGCGGGAGCGCCTGGCAAGGCCCTTCGCCCTCGACGTCTGGAAACATCCGCGCAACGTCGACCTCGCGGTCGCGCTGGACGATGGCGTGATGGCCATCAGCTTCCCGCGCGAGCGGGTCTTCACCACGACCCCCTACGTGATGATCCTCTGGATGGTCGGTTCGTCGATCCTGTTCTTCGCTATCGCCTCGGTCTTCATGCGCAACCAGGTCAGGCCGATCCGGCAGCTGGCGCAGGCCTCGGAGGAGTTCGGCAAGGGGCGCGACGTCGAGGACTACCGCCCCTCTGGCGCCAGCGAGGTGCGGCAGGCCGGCGCCGCCTTCGTGGTCATGCGCGAGCGCCTGCGCCGCTTCCTGCTCCAGCGCACGGAGATGCTCGCCGGCATCAGCCACGACCTGCGCACGCCGCTCACCCGCATGAAGCTCGAGCTGGCGCTGCTCGACGACAGCCCCTCGGTGGCCGGGCTGCGCGCCGACGTGACGGACATGGAGCGCATGGTGGAGAGCTACCTCGCCTTCGTGCGCGGCGACGGCGAGGAGCAGCCCGTGCCGACCGACCTCGGTCGCATCCTCGCCGACCTCGTCGCCGGCGAGCAGCGCGAGGGCCATCCCGTCCGGCTCGTCACGGAGGGCGACCTCGTGGTGCCGCTGCGCCCGCAGGCAATCACGCGCTCGATCCGCAACCTGCTCGCCAACGCCACGCGCCACGGCGCGCGCATCGAGCTGCGCGCCAAGCGGCGCGAGCGCTCGGTCAAGATACTGATCGACGACGACGGCCCCGGCATCCCCTCGGGATCGCGCGAGGACGTGTTCAAGCCCTTCTTCCGGCTCGACTCCTCGCGAAACCCGACGACCGGCGGCGTCGGCCTCGGCCTCACCATCGCGCGCGACGTCGTGCGCGCGCATGGCGGCGACATCTGGCTCGAGGACTCGCCGCTCGGAGGCCTGCGCGCGCGGATCAAGCTGCCGGTCTGAGCCCGCCGCCCCGCCGGCTCAGAACAGCTTCCCGCCGTCCGGGACCGCCTGCGACGGCCCGACCAGGACGACCGCGCCGGCCGCGTCGGGGAAGCCGAGCACCAGCACCTCCGACATGAACGGGCCGATCTGCCGCGGCGGGAAGTTGACGACGGCGGCGACCTGGCGGCCGAGCAGGTCCTCCGGGCGGTAGTGGACCGTCACCTGCGCCGAGCTGCGCTTGACGCCGATCCCGGGCCCGAAATCCACGCGCAGCTTGAAGGCCGGCTTGCGGGCCTCCGGGAACGCGTCGACGCCGACGATGGTGCCGACGCGGATGTCCACCTTCGCGAAGTCGTCGTAGCCGATCGTCATCGCCTGCTTCCCCTTGCCCGCGCGCGCCCGTCAGCGGCCCTGCGACTTGTCGATCATGGCCTTGAGCTCCTCCATGCTCGCGGCCATGCGCCGCGCGATGACGTCGCTCGCCTCGTTCTGCGCGCGCGTCGTCATCTCGGCCAGCTCGCGGGCATTGGCGATCGCGCGCTCGAAGGCACCCTTGGCGAATTCCGTCTGGCGCGCCGCCTTGTCCTCGGGGCTGCCCGAAGACAGCATCGTCCCCATGGCCGAGGCCGCCTGCTCCATGCCCTGGCGCAGGATCTCCGCCTGGCGCTCGGCGAGCGCACGCATGCCGTCGGCCGCCACCTGGTTGGCCTGCGCGAGCGCCTCGAGGTTGCGCCTCTGCGCCTCCACCACCGCGCCCATGTCGACCGCGCCGAGGCCCTGGCCGCGCATGGCCGCGGCGAGCTTCTCGAGGTCGAGCATGTCCTGCGGGTCGAAGGCGCCGAAGGGATTGCTGGGGTTGACCATGGGTGGCTCCTCTCCTCGTCTCGCCGCGTCAGGCGGCCCTGTCGTGCCGCGCGCCGGGAAGGCTGCGGGCCAGCGTCTCGAGGCGCGCGAGGCCCTGGTCGAGGGCCTTCATCGTGCGCGCCATGTCCTGCGTGTCGTCGGCGAGCCAGGCGCGCAGCACCCAGGCATGGAGCCCCGCCAGCGCCCGCGCGCGCAGCGCGCCCAGGGGGCCGGAGACGTCGACGCCGGCAAGCTCGGCCATCGCGGCGATCGAGCGCGTCGCGCGCATCGCGAGGCGGCAGGCCGCCGCGGGGTCCATCGGGATCTCGCGCGCCAGGCGCGCCATCGCCTCGCGGTGCGGCTGCAGCGCGTCGAAGCGGCGCATGAAGACCTCGAACAGCGCCTCGCGCACCGAGGCGCCGGCCTCGGGCGGCGTCGCGAGCACGGCCTGGTCCACGCCGTCCATGAAGCGGACGAGAAGCGCCGCCTTGGTCGGGAAGGCGGCGTGGAGTTCGGCGAAGGAGATCCCGGCCGCCTCGGCGACGTCGCGCCGCGACGTCGCGGCCCAGCCGCGCGCGGCGAACAGCGCCATCGCGGCATCGACCACCGGGCCGTGGCCCTGCCCGGGCGCGCGGCTTGCGCCTGCGCCCTGCGCTGCATCTTCCTCGGCCATGCGATCCTCCTGCTGGGTTGCCGCCGTGGAAACTAGGGCGCGGCGCCGCGGGTCAAAGCCGCGTCACGCCTTGCGCAGGTCCGCGCGACGCCCGCCGGTCAGCGCCTCGAGCTCCGCCGGCGTCAGCGCGAAGATGGCGAAGGGCGTGCCCGCCGCGGCGTAGACCCGGTCGAAGGCGAAGAGGTCGTCGTCGAGGAAGACATGCGGCGGCGTTGCGTGGGCGATCGGCGCGACGCCGCCGATCGCGAAGCCCGTGCGCTCGCGCACGTAGTCCGCGTCGGCGCGCAGCAGGCGGTCGCCGAGCAGCGCCTCCACCTTGCGCTCGTCCACGCGATTGGCGCCGGAGGCGACCACCAGGACCGGGCGACCGGAGCCGCTGCGGAAGACGACCGACTTGGCGATCTGCGCCACCGAGCAGCCAAGCGCGGAGGCCGCCTCCGCGGAGCTGCGCGTCGAATCCGGCAGCTCGCGGACCTCGTTGGAGAGGCCGGCGGCGCGCAGCGCGTCCTGCACCCGCGCGATGGACGGCGAGGCCGCCACGCGCCGTCAGCCCGCGAGCTCGCGCGACCGGCGGGCGGCGGCGGCGACCGCGCGGTCCATGAGCGGCTGCATGCCGTCGGGCGCCATCAGCACCTCGAGCGCCGCGGCCGTCGTGCCGTTGGGCGAGGTCACGTTGCGGCGCAGCTGAGCCGCGCTCTCCGGAGAGCGATGCAGCAG
>Ga0068877_10001964_pt1 | contig 16782 bp, 18 predicted proteins | sample NOAtaG_FD_66437 | JGI IMG/M metagenome (GOLD analysis project Ga0068877, IMG submission 66437) | Freshwater lake microbial communities from Lake Erie, under a cyanobacterial bloom - NOAA_Erie_Diel6S_1000h metaG | ecosystem: Environmental > Aquatic > Freshwater > Lake | place: USA: Ohio, Lake... | reverse complement strand
GGAAGAGGCCGCCGAGCAGGTCACCCCGCCGGGCGATCGCATCCACGAGATGGGCACGGCGCGCATGGGCCGCGACCCGGCGACCTCGGTGGTCAACGGCTGGGGCCAGGCGCACGAGGTTCCCAATCTCTTCCTGTCCGACGGGGCGGTCATGGCCTCCAGCGCCTCGATGAACCCGTCCCTGACCTACATGGCCCTGTCCGCCCGCACGGCGAACCATGCGGCCGACCTCCTCCGCGACGGAGTCCTCTGATGATCGCCATCGGCGTGCAGCTCTACACCCTGCGCAAGCCCTTCGCCGCGGACCCCAAGGGGACCCTCAGCCGAATCCGCCAGATCGGCTATGACGCCGTGGAGTTCGCCGCCCCCCTGTCCATGGACTTCGCCGACCTGGGCGCCCACCTCGCCGCCATCGGGCTGGACTGTCCCTCGGTCCACGCCGGGATCGACGACATGCGCGACCGGCCGGACGCCGTCCTGGCCATGGCCCGCCACCTCGGCTGCCGCTGGATCGTCCTGCCCTTCGTCATGCCGGACCAGCGCGACTGGGACCGGGTGATCGCCGACCTGAACGCCTTCGCCCGCACCGCGACCGACGCCGGCTTCCGCGTCGCCTACCACCACCACGACTTCGAGTTCGCCTCCGACCCTGACGGCCGCCGCCCCTTCGACCGCCTGGTCGCCGGCCTCGACCCCGCCCTCGTCAGCTTCGAGCTGGACGTCTACTGGCTGACCCGCGGCGGCGAGGACGCCCTGGCCATGATCCGCCAGCTGGGCGACCGCGTGCGCCTCCTCCACCTGAAGGACTACAAGGCCGACGGAGGCATGGCGGATGTGGGCGCCGGAACCCTCGACTTTCCCGCCCTCCTGGCCGCCGGCGCCGAGGCAGGCGTGGAGCACCGCTTCGTCGAGCATGACTTCCCCCCCGAGCCCTACTGGCCCAGCGTGGAGGCGAGCCTGGGATACCTGCGCAGGCTGGGGTAAGCTCCGAGCTGAAGCCCGAGGCGCCCCGCAGCCTGCGCGATCCGGAGGTGCAGGGCGTACGTTCCCGCTACAGACCCCGGCCCGCTGGTCAACCCCAGACCGGGGCCCCTTCCGCGACAGGATCCGCCGCCCCTCCAGAGGGGCCGGTCAACCGCCTCATCTGACGGCGAAGGCCCCCTGAGGGCCACCCCGGCGAATCCGCGTGCGTTAAGTCAATTTCTTACCCTGCCTGTCAACCTGACGTTAATCGCTCGCCGCTAGAACGGGCTTCATCAGTCTTCCGGCGTCAAGCGCATGAAGAGATGACCGGCTTCTTCAGCTCCGCAAGGAGCGGTGCGAATCCGGCAAGGGATCGACCTTATGAGGGAGCCATAAATGCTCACGGTGCTGAATAATCGCCTGTCCATAATTGCACGGATTGGTCTTGTCGGAGGGATTTTTGTTGTTCCTGTGGTGATCGCAGTGACGATGATCATCCTTGAGCGGTTCGAGCGGATCAACTTTGCTGCAAAGGAGCAGAGCGGACGCATCTATCTCGAGCAGGTCTGGCCAGGTTTCATGGAAAGCGCGCAAGCTGCGGGTAACCCGCTGGCCTCTCAGCCTCAGACCGACGCCGCCCTCGTGAGCGGAGCCAAGGCCTTCGGGGCTGATAAGGCGGCGGCGGAGTTTCAGTCCGCCAGCTCGCATTCGGAACGACTCTCCGCAGGAAGGGGCCTGATCACCGCCGTCGCAGATGGTTCGAACCTGACGCTCGATCCGGATCTGGACAGCTTCTATACCATGGACGCCATGACGCTGCGTCTTCCGGCGCTCGTAGGATCGGCCGCGGAGCTGCAGAAGGCGATCAGCACAGGCGCGGGGCCGGCTGCCATCGCTGTGGCCCTGGATCGTGTGAAGACGGCCGACGAGGGCGCCCAGGCGTCTCTCAACGCCGCGATCGCCGCCACGACGTCCAGCGAAGCTAAGACGAATCTGCAAGCCCAGGTGGCCCGCCTCGCCCCGGTGAGTGAGGCTTTGATCCGTCAGGGCGAGTTGGCCCTTACGGGTGCGCCAGTCGACGTCAACGCCGCCACTACGGCGCTGCTGACGGAAGCAAAAACCGTCTGGTCCGCCGCCTCCGTCGAACTCGGCGGCATGCTCGAGAGCCGGATCAATGGCTTCTACCGCGAGCTGGCGATTAATCTTGGTGTCGTTCTCGCCATTCTGGCGCTCGCGACCTGGTTTGCGGTCACCGTGGCGCGCGGACTGCGCATCCGCGAAGAGGCCGACGCAAAGTCGATCTTTAACCTGAAGGCCATGTCGATAGCGATGGACCAGTCCCAGGCCAGGATTGAGTTTGATCTCGATGGAACGATCCTCGACGCAAACGAGAACTTCCTCAATACGATGGGTTATGCGGCGAGTGAGATCCTCGGCAGAAAGCACGTCATGTTCGTGGACCCGGCCTATGCGCGCTCCCCGGAGTACGCCGGTTTCTGGCAGCGGCTGAGGACCGGCGAGGCGCACTCTGATGTCTTCACGCGCTTTGCCAAGGGCGGGCGCAAGGTCATCATCCAGGCGCGCTACACCCCGATGTTGGGCGAAGATGGCAAGCCCTATCGGGTGGTGAAGTATGCGAGCGACGTGACCGCTGCAGAGATGGCGAAGGAGGCGTCGGAGGCCGAGCGCGCCCAGCGCGCCCAGGAGCAGGCCGCGGTCGTGACCTCGCTCGCAGACGCGTTGAGCCAACTCTCAGAGGGCAACCTCCAGTCGCAGATTTCTGAGACCTTCCCGGCCGACTACGAGCAGCTTCGCAAAGACTTCAATGCGGCGGTCGCCTCCCTGTCCGAAACCCTCGGTCAGGTGCGGACGGGGTCGGACGCCATGCGCACCGGCGCCGACGAGATCGCCCATGCCTCGGATGACCTCTCGCGTCGCACCGAGCAGCAGGCTGCGAGCCTCGAAGAGACCGCAGCGGCGCTGGACGAGATCACCGCCACGGTGAAGACCACCGCCGCCGGCGCCCGCCGGGCGAGTGAGACGGTGGCTCTCGCTAAGTCCGAGGCCGTCAGGTCCGGTGAAGTGGTGGCCCAGGCGGTTCAGGCGATGGGGGACATCAAGACCTCCTCTCAGGAGATCAGCCAGATCATCGGCGTGATCGATGAGATCGCCTTCCAGACCAATCTGCTGGCGCTCAACGCGGGCGTTGAGGCCGCACGGGCCGGGGACGCCGGCCGCGGCTTCGCCGTGGTGGCGCAGGAGGTCCGGGCTCTTGCCCAGCGCTCGGCTCAGGCCGCCAAGGAGATCAAGTCCCTGATTTCGGCCTCCAGTCAGCAGGTGGGCCAAGGGGTCGAGCTGGTGGGTGAAACCGGCCGGGCGCTCGACAAGATCGTGGCGCAGGTGGCGGATATCGACGCGTTGATCTCCGAGATCGCCGCCTCGGCCCAGGAGCAGGCGACAGGCCTGGCTGAGGTCAACACGGCCGTCAATCAGATGGATCAGGTCGTCCAGCAGAACGCCGCCATGGTGGAGCAGTCCACCGCCGCCACGCACGCCCTGAAGTCGGAAACGGCCGAGTTGAACCGTCTGATCTCCCGGTTCCGGACCGGGGCGCTGCAGGGCTCATCCCGCTCGACGCCGCTGCCGGCGACAGCCGACTCGACGCCTCGTCCGTCCCCGGCTCGCGCCGCTACGCGACGGGTCGCCGAGTCCTTCGGGGCCAATGCGCTCAAGCCGGCGGAAGACGGTTGGGAGGAGTTCTAGGTCATGACAAACACGCTTTGTCTCGACCCGGTGCTGGATCTCAAGGCCGCCCATCCGCTGAAAGCGGCGCTGAACGAGCATCGGGGCTCGTCGGTCCAGCTGGACGCCTCACAGGTGGCGCGCCTTGGGGGGCTCTGCCTGCAGGTTCTGGTGGCCGCCCGGCGCGCCTGGTCCGAGGAGGGGCACGACCTGACGATTGAACCTCGCTCTGCGGCCTTCTCCGCTGCAGCCGCCCTCTTCGCCGCTGAAGCTCATCTTGGCCTGAAGGCCGAAAACGACGGAGCCATCCCTTGATCAAGGTCCTTACAGTAGATGACTCGCGCACCATGCGGGACATGCTTCGCCTGGCCCTGTCGGGGGAGGAGTTCACGGTCACCCAGGCGATTGACGGCGAGCATGGTCTGGAGGTGCTCAGCGAGAGCGGCGCCGACGTGATCATCACCGACATCAACATGCCCAAGCTGGACGGCTTTGGCTTCATCGAGCGGGTGCGGGAGGACGCCGCCTACCGGGCGACGCCGATCCTGGTGCTCACGACGGAGAGCGATCCCGAGAAGAAGGTCCGGGCTCGTGAGGCCGGAGCCACAGGATGGATCGTCAAGCCCTTCCATCCTGAAAAGCTGGTGGACGTGATCCGCAGGGTGGCGGCTTAAGCCCATGGACGAGCTCGAGGAAATCAAGATCACATTCTTCCAGGAGTGTGACGAACTTCTGGGGGATCTGGAGTCGGGGCTGCTGAGCATTGACGCTGGCGCCACCGACCCCGAACTGATCAATGCGGTGTTCCGCGCGGTGCACTCCATAAAGGGGGGCGCCGGAGCCTTCGGGCTTGAGGCCCTCGTGCGCTATGCACATGTCTTTGAGACCCTTCTGGACAATGTGCGCGGCGGAAAGACCGATCTTCGGTCCGAGCTGGTCAAGGCGCTGCTTCGCGCCGCCGATGTTCTTGCGGATCACGTGGCCGCCGCAAAACAGGGGGGTGAAGGAGACGCCGTTTCAACCGCCGCGATGGTTGAAGAGCTTGAAGCCTGGATCTCCGGGGGTCCCGTCCCGACGGCGCCCGCTGAGGAGGTCAACATCGAGCCCAATGAAGACGGTATTGTCTTCACCCCCATCAAGCTTTCCATACCTGAGGTCGATGAGGGCCCGAAGGAACAGGCCTGGACGATCACCTTCCAGCCGATGGACGAGCTCTATTCTAAGGCGAACGAGGCCGGGCTGCTGATCCGGGAAATCGAGCGTCTGGGTAAGATCGAGGTCGAGCTGCTGGACGATGCGCTACCGACCTTCGACAGCCTCGACCCGGAAACGGCGCACTTCGCCTGGAAGGTCAGGCTGAGGACCGAAGTCCAAGAGGAACGCATTCGCGAGGTCTTCGAATTCGTCGAGGGTCACTGCTCAACGACGATCGTGCGAGAGGCGCCGGCGCCGACCGCGATCGAGCCCGCCGCTGGCCCCGACATCGCCGCGATCATCGCCGCCGCTCAGGCTGGAGATGCACAGGCTGCGGCGAACTCGGCGCCCAGCGAAGAGGCGACCGCCATCGCCCCCGAACCGCCTGCCGCAAGCCTTCCGGCGGCCGCCGTCCCTGCTCTGGCGGAGTCGATGTCATCGCGTGGGGCGCCGCCTCCGGCTCCGGAGAAGGGCAATCAGGCCACCATTCGGGTGGATCCCGAGCGAATCGACAAACTGATCGACCTCGTCGGCGAGCTGGTGATCAACCAGGCTATGCTGGCTCAGCGCGTGTCCGGCCATGGCTTTGCGGCGTCGTCCGACGTCGGGAGGGGCCTGGATGAGCTCGAGCAGCTCACCCGCGACATCCAGGACAGTGTCATGGCGATACGGGCCCAGCCCGTGAAGTCGGTGTTTCAGAGAATGCCGCGTCTTGTGCGCGAGATTGCGGGTCAAACGGGTAAGCAGGTCCGGCTGGTCACGGAGGGGGAAGGCACCGAGGTCGACAAGACCGTGATCGAGCGGATCTCAGAGCCGATCACCCACATGCTGCGCAACGCGATCGACCACGGGCTCGAGACGCCGGAAGAGCGCATTGAAGCCGGCAAGCCGGCGGAGGGGACGGTCCGACTTGCGGCTCTGCACCGCGGCGGGCGGATCGTGATCGAGGTGGGTGATGACGGCAAGGGCATCAACCGCCCCCGCGTCCGACAGCTCGCCATTGATCGCGGCCTGATCTCAGCCGATGCGCAGCTCACGGATGAGGAGGTCGACAACCTGATCTTCCTTCCTGGCTTCTCAACGGCCGCCAAGATCTCGGATATCTCCGGCCGCGGCGTAGGCATGGATGTGGTTCGCAAATCGGTGCAGGGACTCGGCGGCCGGATCTCGATCAGCTCCAAGCCCGGGCTTGGGTCCATGTTCACCTTAAGTCTTCCGCTGACCTTGGCCGTTCTGGACGGCATGGTCATCGACGTCGCCGGCCAGACCCTGGTGGTCCCGCTGACCGCGATTGTTGAGAGCCTGCGTCCGACCCCCGCCGAGGTGAAGAAGGTCGGCGCCCAGGGCGGCGTGCTCGCCGTACGGGACGCCTATGTGCCCTTGGTCGATATCGGGCGGGTTCTGGGTTTCCAAACCGTCGACACCAACCCGGCTGAAGGCGTCGTTCTCCTGGTGGACAGTGAGGTCGGCGGTCGCGCCGCGCTTGTTGCAGACAGCATCCATGGTCAGCGGCAGGTCGTGATCAAATCCTTGGAGTCCAACTACCAGCAAGTTCCGGGCATCGCTGCGGCGACCATTCTGGGCGATGGTCGCGTCGCCCTGATCCTCGACGTAGACGCCTTGGTCGCCATGCGTCGGCGTGAACTTCCCCGGGCAGACGAACCTTTCATTGAAGCAGCGGAGTGAACATGCATCAGCCAACAAATCCGGTGGCTAACGAGCGCCGCGAGCTGACCTCCTTCTGGGCCGGAGGCCAGGAATACTGCGTCGATATCATGTCGGTGCGGGAGATTCGGGGCTGGAGCGCGGCGACACCCCTGCCACAGAGCCCGCAGTACATGCGCGGCGTTATCAATCTGCGCGGCGCGGTGCTGCCGATCATGGATCTGGCCGAACGGCTGGACCTGCCTCCGACCCAGCCGTCAGAACGCTCGGTGATCATTGTCGTTCAAGTGGGCGAACGACTGGTCGGTCTCCTGGTTGACGCTGTCTCTGATATCCTGTCGATCAACCCGGATCAGATACAGCCGACGCCGGACGTCGGATGTGACCAGGCGAAGGCCTTCATCCGCGGACTGATCACGATCGACGACAGGATGGTCAGCGAGATCGCCGTCGAGCGCCTGCTGCCGGAAGTGGAGGGTCTCGCCGCATGAGCGAGCCCGTGCTCAGGCGCGCTGCGGATCCTGATTCCCTAGTCGAAGGCGAGTACAGTTTCACCGGAGAAGACTTCCGGAGGATTTCGGCGCTCATTTACGAACAGGCCGGGATTGCGCTGACGGAAGCCAAGGCCAGTCTGGTGTACTCCCGCCTCGCCAAACGGCTGAGGGCTTTGGGACTGTCGACGTTCGCGGAATACTGCGCCTTGATCGACTCCCCGGCGGGAGACGATGAGCGCAGCGCCATGCTGAATTCGCTGACCACCAATGTGACGCGATTTTACCGCGAGCCCCACCATTTCGACCACTTACGGGATGAGGTGCTGCGCCCGGCGGTTCCGTTCCTGAGGGCTGGCGGTCGTATGCGCCTATGGTCGGCGGCCTGTTCGAGCGGCCAGGAACCCTATTCCATGGCGCTCACCCTGTTGTCTGTTCTGCCTGACGCCCCGCGCTACGACGTCAAGATCCTGGCGACGGACATCGACTCGAGAATCCTGGATCAGGCTCGACTGGGGGTCTTTCCCGCCGATCTGGTCTCGCCCATCCCGGCGGCGCAGCGGGATCGCTGGATGCACCGCGATCCCAATGATCGAAGCGCCTGGCGGATAGGCGAAGACGTGCGGTCCCTCGTGACGTTCAAGGAGCTCAACCTGATCGGTAACTGGCCGGTCCGAGGTCCCTTCGACGCCATCTTCTGCCGCAACGTCATGATCTATTTTGATGACCCCACACAGGAGCGGATCTGCGCCCGTTTTGCGCCTCTACTTTCGCCTCGCGGGCGGCTCTATATCGGCCACTCCGAGCGCGTCAGTGCGAATGTTCCGAGTTTGGTCTCGGACGGCTTGACGGTCTATCGCCGTACGGAGGCCTCCAGGACATGACACCCGTTCGCGTCGTCGTTGTTGATGACTCGCCCACCATGCGCGGCCTGATCGGTGCGCTCCTTCGCCGGGATCCCGAGATTGATGTCGTCGGCTTCGCGGGCGATCCTCATGAAGCACGCCAGACGATCAAGGACCTGAATCCGGACGTCATTACGCTCGATATCGAGATGCCGAACATGAACGGCCTGGAGTTCCTCGAGCGCATCATGAGGCTTCGGCCAATGCCTGTCGTCATGGTTTCAACCCTGACCCAGGCCGGGGCGGACGCGACTCTCCGCGCGCTTGAGCTCGGCGCAGTGGACTGTGTGGGAAAACCGTCCAACACCATCCATGCCCGCACAGGGCTCGGCGAGTTGGTCGAGAAGGTGAAGGCGGCTGCGGGCGCGCGTGTGAGGCCCGCCTCTAGTCCTGCTGCGGCCACGCCGGCCTCCGAGTATGGCGGCTCGAACGACGTCGTCGCCATCGGCGCCTCCACCGGCGGCGTCGAGGCGCTTCTGAAGGTCATCGCCCATTTTCCCGCCAACTGTCCGCCGACCGTGATTACGCAACACATGCCGGCCGCCTTCACGACGAGCTTTGCCGCCAGGCTGGACCGTGCGACGCCCGCCAGGGTATCTGAGGCGGTGGACGGGGCGCCGCTTCAGTCCGGGCGCATTTACCTCGCCCCCGGAGGAGAAACGCACCTGGAAGTCTCGAGGGCCGGGGGCGGCTTACAGTGCCGCTTGCGCTCCGGCGACCCCGTCAGCGGGCACCGTCCTTCGGTTGACGCCCTGTTCGCCTCCGTCGTGGAGACCTGCGGCCCGGCGGCGGTGGGAGTGATCCTGACGGGCATGGGTCGCGACGGCGCCGCGTCCCTCAAGCTCATGCGGGAGGCCGGAGCCCATACAGTGGGCCAGAGTGAGGAAAGCTGCGTTGTTTATGGCATGCCTCGCGTGGCCTATGAGATGGGCGGCGTGGAACATCAGGTTACGCTGGACAAGATAGGTCCGATGGTCCTGACCCTTGCTGAGAAGAAGCGTTGAATGCCTGCCGCGTCTGCACTGTCAGTTCTGATTGTGGATGATCAACTCACGATGCGTTCGCTTGTGCGCAGCGGGTTGAATCAGATCGGTGTGACGAACACCCGCGAAGCCGGCGATGGCGAGGAGGCCGTACAATCTCTGGTCAGGCGGCCCGCACATCTGGTGATCACGGATTACAACATGCCCAAGCTGGATGGGCTCGGCCTGCTTCGCGCCATCCGGACCTATGAGCCCATCCGGAATACGGCCGTGATCATGCTGACGGGTCGGGCGGATCCCGAACTTGTCCAGCGTGCGGCTCAGTTCGGCGTTAACAATTATCTGGTCAAGCCGTTCACGGTCGCCACCCTTCGTGGAAAAATTGAAGATGTGTTCGGAGCGCTAACATGATGGTCTCCGCTCCACCGCCCCGAACCTCTGGACCGAGCAGAGTGCTGGTGGTCCAGGGGGACCATCGTGTCTCGGCGGACCCAGAGACCGCCCTTATCACCGTGCTCGGATCCTGTGTCGCAGCCTGCCTTTACGATCCGCTTCGCGGCGTGGGCGGAATGAATCACTTCCTTCTTGCGGATGGTGACGGCGAAGAGGCCATGCGCTATGGCGCCTACGCCATGGAAGTCCTGATCAACGATCTCTTGAAGATAGGCGCGTCTCGGGAGAGGCTTCAGGCGAAGCTCTTCGGCGGCGCAAAGATCATGGACCGGCTGAACGATATCGGCGCGGAGAATGTCACCTTCGCGCGGAAGTTTCTCTCTACGGAGGGCATTCCATTGGTCGGCGAAAGCCTGGGTGGTCGCCGGGCCCGGCGGGTGGAGTTCTGGCCCGTGGGCGGTCGCGCCAGGCAACGCGAAGTCGATCAGTTCTCTGAGACCCGGGCGGTGCGGCCGGTCCAACATCCAGTTGTTGTGGACGAAATCGAGCTATTCTGATGCAGGCACAAATCCAAACTGCAGCGTTTCATCCCGAAGACTCTCTGGGTGGACTCTCATTGCGCAGTCTTCTGACGAGAATCGCGCGAGAGCTTGACGAAAACTCGATTCAGTCCAGTGAATGCCATATTGTCGTCTCGGCCCTAGAGGAGAAACGCATTTCGGATAGGGTCAGCAGCCGCCTTCAGTCGCTTGATCTGATCTCGCAATCCCTCCTTGAGCTCAGCGTCATACTGAGCCGGATCGGTGCGTTTTTCCCCGAAGATATGACGCTGCCGGAAGGGCTCTTGAATGATATCAAGCTTGCCGCCCTGCGTGATCGCCTGGAGGGCAAGCCCTCGGGTCTCGCAAGCGACGGCGAACCCGAGATCTGGTAAGGAAGCTTCATGACCAGCCTGAGGCGCATGCTGGACGGCGACAAACTCAAGCTGGAGGGTGTCCACTTCCTGCTGGTCGATGATAACCCTCACGCCCTCGACATCATGGCGCAGGTGGTCCTGGGTTTCGGCGTCCGGAATATGACCAAGGTCGAAAGCGCCGCCGCAGCCCGACAGGCGATCGCTCGGGGGGGTATCGATATCGTACTTACCGATGGACAGATGCCCGAGGAGAACGGCTATCAGCTGACCCGGTGGATTCGCCACGAGGCTTCGGAGTCTATGCGGTACGTGCCCATACTGATCATTACGGGCCATACGCCTCAATCCGACGTGACCCTCGGACGGGATCTCGGCGCCAACTTCACGATCGCCAAGCCGCTGGTGCCACGGGTGTTGCTGCAGCGCCTCTTCTGGCTGAGTCAGGAAGATCGCCAGTTCGTACTCTCCGACACCTACAAGGGCCCGGATCGTCGTTTCAAAAGGCTGGGTCCGCCTTCCGGGACCGATGGCCGGCGCGAAGGCGACCTGAAGGGCGAGGTTGGGGAGGCCAGCGAGCCGAATCTCAGCCAGGCCCAAATCGATGCATTGATGAAGCCCGCAAAGGTGGTCCTGTGAGCAATGTGAGATTTATCCGGGCGCCCAACAAGCTGGCTGAGCTTGCGCGTGGCAAGGGCGGGCTCTCCGCGGGCGAGGCGGTCAAGCGTGCGAATGTGGCGCTCGAGAGGCTTAAGGACGCCAGCATCGCCATCATTGATGAGAACCTGGCCTTGATCGACCAAACTTACGGACCGGGCAACCCGGATCGGGTCAACCTCAGCCTGGACAGCCTCTATGATAACGCATCTCGGATCATTGACGCCGGTGGAGGTCTGCCGGGCTCCGGTCTGGAGGAATGCGCCCGAAAGGTCTGCGAACTGGTCGACCGCAGTCGGGCGAACCACACCCGGGACTGGGACGCCGTTGACGTGCACATCGCCACCCTTAAGGTCCTGCGCGCGCAGGGCCAGAGTCTGACCGCTGCGCAACGCAAGTCCGTTCTCAAGGGCCTCAGCGACGTCACCACAAAGCGCGTGGGTGAGGGCTGACCCGCTGGGTTCCGGATCGCCGGGCGAAATAGAGCTCAAAGCCGGCCTCGATCTCCTCCAGGTAGGGCCACCTGCGGGGAGACGACCGCCCGGAGTTCAGGCGGCTTCGGCCGCCTTGAAGGCCGGCCGCGCCTCCAGTCGGTCCGCATAGGCGCCGAGGTTCGGAAGCGGGCCGAAGTCTGCGCCAAGCCGCCGGGCCATGATGACGGCATGTCCCGTGATGGTGTCGGCCACGGTGAAACTGTCAGCGATATACTCACGTCCGGCCATTTGGGCCTCGGCGGCTTCCAGGGTGCGGTTCAGCACCTTCAGGGCCCGCGCCGCCATCTCCGGGTTGCGCCGGTCGGGGGGCAGCAGGATTGTCTCGACAACGTAGTTGTTGATCGGCGGCATGATCATGCCTTCTGCATAGTGCAGCCACTGCAGGTACATGGCGAAGTTTGGGGCTTCCGGCCCGCGGATCAGGTGTGGAGCGTACTTGGCGCCAAGGTACTGGGCGATCGCAGTGCTCTCCGAGAGGATCGTGTCGCCGTCAACCAGGGTCGGGACCCGCCCGTTCGGGTTGATGCGGGTGTACTCCGGGCTCCGCATCTCCCTCTGCCCGAGAGTGAAACGTTCGAGGTCATAGGGCCTGCCGATTTCCTCTAGCAGCCAGACCGTACGCACAGCGCGGGAATTCGGAGCGAAATAGACCTTCATGGGAGCCCCCAACGGTGCGAGTCGCCGGACACTCTTGGAAAGTTTCTGTACAATGTAAAGTGTTTTTGGTGCCAGAGCGGCAGGGCTCGTCGCAGGGCACCTGGGCAAGCCCGTCGGCGGGGGCGACCGAGGTCAGGCCGCCACCGCTTTTCAAGCTGGAGTCCCGGGGTCACGCTCGAAAACCGTGTACATCCACGGCATGAGCGCAAATGCGACCTGAGCGGCTAAGCCAATCGCATAGCTCGCGTCTTTGTAGAGCGTCAAATGCTCGCCCAGGCTATGTCCAAGCATTACGGCGCCGATCAGGAATTCAGCCAGCATCAGAAGGATGAAGGCGACGCCACCCATAAGTGAACGCGAGCGGGCCGCAGGAGGGACCGCGAGACGGCGGATCACGAAGCCGCAGAAGAACCAGGAAGCAGCGAGCATGATCGGCAGCTCAATAATCACCGCCAGCAGACGCGCGCTCTCCGGGATTGCGGGCGCGACCTGGGTCCGCAGGGTTCCGAGCAGGAATCCGAGCGCAAAGACGAGGGCGAAGTAAACAAATCCAGCCTTCATGGACCCGCATCTTTTCCCCCGCTTAGAGAGACCGCCCTGAGATGGATCAATTTCCCCGATCATCGAGCCGGTATGGGCGGCGGAAAGCAGGCCTGCGAGGCGCAAAGCTCTCCTGCATGGTGTTGCGGCCCAGCCCCCGAGCCGGCAGGCCTCGCAAAACCGGGTCGCCAACTTTAGGGTGCGTGGATCAGACGTGGCGCGTCATTGTGTGCATAGCCCACTGCCCTGCCTTCTGATCCTTCATGGACGTGCGTCAGCGCCCTCTGACATTTTTAACCGCCCTTCCGGGTAGGATTGGGGCGAATTGAGCGCGCGGGCCGCTTCCATGCCTCTTTTGGACCTGACGGCCGCCGGAGGTTCCTGTGTCCTAGGTTTCCTATCCTCCGCGTCCCAGATTCCCCAGCCCAGCACCCAAACCTATCGAGGGCCTGAACTGGCCTTGACGAGTGTCGCCAGGCCCTCCATTTCGCCTCCTGTCCGTGATGGGTTCTCAAGAGAGTTGGAGCGGCAGGTTCAATGCCTTCTCTGCCGGACGCCATAGTCCACCGATCTCTCGATTCGCAGGAGGGTTGGATTGATGCGTGCCGAGTGGCAGTCAGAACCTGTGCTTGCCAAAACGATCTCATAGGAATTCAATTCTGTGAATTTATATAGTAACTCAACCCAACCTGTATTTTCCTGGGGTGGATTTTTATTGTTATCTATTGGCGGTATATCCGTCTTATTCATTTATTTGAATCCAGAATCTTCGCAAGGTCTCTCTTTATTGGGTCGGACCATTTACTGGTCACTCCACACTGCTTTCCTGATCGGGTTGATGCAGACAGCGCAGTTGGCGATGTCGTCATTCAGGAGTCTCGGGGGCTTGCCTCCCATTATCCAGGTTGTGCTCGCCGGCGTCATCGGAGCCGGGCTCTTTACGCCCGTGGGTGTGGGGCTGGACGTCGCCCTTCCCACCGCCGTCAGCTCCGATGACCTAACCCAGAGCCCGGGCGCCCGCCTTCTGGATGAGTTCCTGGCGATCGCGCCACCGGCCAGCCTTACCTGGGTCGGTCTGAACGCCGTCAGACTCCTGCGCCTGCCCGACCGGAACGCCCCGCCCCTTCAGAGTGCGCCGATCGTCAAAACCGCTGCAATGGGCGAAGGCGAGCGTGTTGATTCTGTCGATCCTCTTCCGCCCGAGGGACACGCGCCGCAAACTCGTGATCCGCAGTTCTTTGAACGCCTCCCGGCGACTCTGGGAAGAGACCTTGTGGCCTTGACGGCCGAGCTCCACTACCTCCGGGTACAGACCTCGGCAGGCAACACGCTCATTCTTTTCCCCTTCGGACAGGCGGTCGCTGAGCTCTCGGCAGCGGACCGTGGGATGCAGATCCATCGGTCTCACTGGGTCGCCGCCAAACATGTTGTCGGGGTTCGCCGGAAGGGGGAGCGTCTTTTCTGCGTTCTTGAGAGTGGCGCGGCGCTGCCCGTCAGCCGACGTCGAGAGGCCGAGGCGCTCGAACGGTTCCCAAAGGTCGACGGCGCCCGGTTCAGCCGCTGATCGTTCACATCGGGGTCGCGCCGCCGCGACATTGAAAGTCCGTTTGTGCAGGCCCGCCTGCCGTTCGTGCAGCCCCTGCTTGAGGCCGCCGAGGGCCACCCTAAATGGCCGCCATCGCAGAACTGGAGAAGCGAAATGTTCTTACGTGGTCTTTCAATGGCCCTTGTTATCACGGCCCTCGGCAGTGGGATTGCTCAGGCGCAGGAGGCGGGCGAAGCCGGCTTCTATGTGCGTGGCTACGCCGGCGCTTCAACCCTGAGTGACGCAAACGTCACTGTCGGCGCTCTCAAGGCTTCGGGCAAGTATAATGGCGACCTCATCACCGGCGGTGCGGTTGGCTACGACTACGAAGGCCCGTGGAGGGCCGAGGTCGAGTACACATACCGGTCAAGCACGTTCAAGGCGGTTCCCGCCACCTTCGCGAACGCCGGCGACTATGCTTCGACAGCCATCATGCTCAATGGCCTATACAGCTTCGGGCAGCTCGGCGTGGCGAAGCCCTACGTTGGCGCCGGCGTCGGATTTACCCGTGAGGTGGATTTCGACCTGAAGAATGGCGCCGCAGCCGGTAGCTTCTCGGCTTCCGGCGATTTCGCCTTCCAGGGCATTTTGGGGGTGGACGTCCCATTCGCGGACAAGTGGTCTGGCTTTGGAGAGGTTCGCCTTTTCACGATCAACAATCCGACCCTGAAGGGGAACGGAAAGACCCTGAAGGCGGACTATCAGACCGTCGACCTGCTCGTCGGGATCACGCGCCGGTTTTGAGCGTAAGGCCTCGACCTTGAGGGAATAGGGGCGGCCCTTTCGCCGGCCGTGCGGAAGGATCCGAGTGGATCGGGTCTAGCCGCCGCGCAGGAGACCGCCGCCCCAAACCCACTCAAGTCTGGCTCATCGACAGGGCGTGGGCGATGCCGCCCGGCATTGTCCACGCCCCACTGGCCTTCCAATCCGCCGCCGGGGCGGTGTAGGGGAGGCGGCCATGAATACGGAAACCGACACCTACCAGATGCCCCTCCAGCGCCTCGGCCCCGGCCGCTGGCGCGTGCCGGCCGGCGAGGAGTGGCGCAACCCTTCCGGCGGCCTCTGGGGCGGCTACGCCATCGGCCTTTGCACCCGCATCATCCAGGCCGAGCCGGAGCGGGTGGGAGAGGTCCTGTCCCTGACCCTGACCTACGCCGCCGCCCTGCCGGCGGGGAACCTCGACGTGCGCACCCGACGGATCCGCCAGGGCGGCTCGGTGGGGGTGTGGGAAGTCGAGCTGCGGCCTGAGGGCTCGGAGGAGGTGGGCGTCCACGCCATCGTCACCACCGCCCGGCGGCCGGACACCCCGCCCTTCGCCTTCACCACCATGCCCGAGGCGCCCGATCCGGAAAGCCTGCCGGCCCCGGAAATGCCCCGCGCCCGCCAGCACTTCGGCTCCACCATGCTGGAGCGCCGCAGCCTGGACGGCTTCCCGCCCCGGCCCTCGGCGGGCTCGCGGTCCCTGGCCTGGGTGCGCTCCCGCCGGGAGCCTCTCGACAAGGCCCTTTTGGGCATGATCACCGACAATTCCCCGCCCCGGGCCATATACGCCTTCGGCATGGGGGTCTCGACCACCACCCTATCCCTCACCGTCTATCTGCACGCGACCGACGAAGAGGTGGCCCAGGTGGGCAATGACTTTGTCCTGATCGAGTATGAGGGCCGGGTGGGCGGCGGCGGAGCCTCGGACGAGCGCTCAAGCTATTGGCGGCGGGACGGCAAGCTGCTGGCCACCTCCGAGCAGCTGGTTTGGTACCGCAGGGTCCCACTTCAATCTCCGGAATAGCAAGGCTGCCGGGTAACCCTCGGTTAACCCTAACGTGCGCACAGTAGGGGCCCTGGAACCGGATTTATCCCTTGCCCAAGGCTCGGCATTTCGCTCCCGCCCCTCCCGACATCCTGGGACGTTTCGCCGGGGCCTGGACCTGTAATGCCTCGCGCCCGCGTCCTGGGCTTTCCAAAACCCCTCCCTGGAGCCGCAATCCATGAAGCTGGAGACCATCCTCGCCGAGGGCGTTCATGACGCCGACCTGCCGGCCGTCAGGCGGATCGCTGAGGTCTGGTCAGGCCTCCTGCGCCCATCCCAACTGGCCAGCCTTGTGGCGGACGACATACTGGGCCAGATCGTGTGGGTTATCGAGAGCGGCGGCCTGGACGAGAGTGCACAGATCACCCTGGCCTCGACCCTCCGCGAACTCTCTCTCCTGCGGGGTCCCGCCCTTACGCCTGCGCTTGTGGCCCGGGTGAACAATGTCTGCCGTCCCATCTTCACCCGGTTCGCTGACGCCCTGACCATGGCGCCCCGAAGCCTTCCCCTGCCCCGGATCCGGGCGGCCCATGTCCTCTTTGTCGGATCCCTACAGGACCCAGATGACCTGCCCTCGACGACGGCGATCGACTACGCCGCCGCTCTCGCCCTCGACCCTAAGGTTGAGCGCATTGAGATCGTCCATTCCGGGGCCATCAGTCCTGACATGAGCGCCTACATTCACGGCGCCCTGGGTTCGCGTCGCGAAGGTCTGGAGGTCCTGCTCGTCTCGACCCTTGAGAATGAGGACTTCATGGCGGACATCCTCGGGCGAGGTCCGTGCGCCTTCCAT
>Ga0068877_10001958_pt1 | contig 16811 bp, 13 predicted proteins | sample NOAtaG_FD_66437 | JGI IMG/M metagenome (GOLD analysis project Ga0068877, IMG submission 66437) | Freshwater lake microbial communities from Lake Erie, under a cyanobacterial bloom - NOAA_Erie_Diel6S_1000h metaG | ecosystem: Environmental > Aquatic > Freshwater > Lake | place: USA: Ohio, Lake... | reverse complement strand
TCCTTCCGTTTGGAATCAGCACTCCCTTAACCGTCAGTGAACTATTGCCGGCCGCAGGGGAAGGCGAATTGCTGACCGACGAACATATTCGAGCTTATGAAAGTGCCCTCGACAGTTTGCAAGATGGAAACTGGGGGGAAGCGTTTCGTTTCCTGCATCTCGTACCGGCGGAAGATCGTGTCAAAGACTTCCTCACCGTATTCATAGCCCAACATGGGCGAACACCGCCAGCCAATTGGCAAGGTGTGATTCCGCTTCCTGACAAGTAAGACAAGTATAGAGTCTTGATGACACAGACAGAAGTTACTACAGCCAGTCCGAAGACTTCCGTTTTCCATTGGGTTCAAGCTGCGCTGCTCTGTGGTAGTTTGCTGACAGTCCTGCCCGTCGCCGTGTCGCGTGGGTTCTTTGGTAAATCGGCCATGGAAAAGTATTTGACATCCACGGTTCAGCCGCTGTTTCTAGTGTGCTTTAGTTTACTGTGTCTTGGATTCGTACTATTTCGACGGGAGCAACGAAGCGCAGCGACGGCCATTGGGTTCATCGTTGCCGTTGTTTGGTGCATCTCATGCGGATTGATACGAGACGAAATCTATCGACGTTGGGAACGGCAGGTACCATTCGCCTCACTCGACGAGCTAAAGCCTTATGACTACGTTGTGGTATTGGGTGGCGGTACAGGCGTTCGACCGGATGGATTCCCTCAACTCGGAGAAGGTGGCGACCGTGCGGCGTTGGCTGCTCGACTCTATCATCGTGGGATCGCAAAGAAACTCGTGACGACAGGCGAGTCGGTGCGAATAACGGGGAGTATCCAAGGCGGATTTCAAGAATCTGACAATCCGGCATTTCAAACAGCGTTGCTATGGCAAGAGTTGGGCGTACCATCGGAGGCGATTGAGAAACTCGGCGGTGAGAACACGTTTTCCGAAATGAAGGAGCTGGCTGAGCATAAGGAATGGTGGCAAGACAAACGGTGTGCCATCGTTACCAGCGCCTTTCATATGCCTCGCGCCATGCGGCTTGCGAAGAAAATGGGCATCCAAGCGGATCCGATACCCGCCCACTTCCGATCTCCATCCAAGAATCAACCGATAACTTTCGACGATTTCTTGCCAAAAGCAGATAATTTGTCCCATGTTCACGATCTCTTCAAGGAATGGATTGCTGGGTTAGTCGGTCGATAGACGCAATCGACAAAAGCCAAAATAGGCTGAATCAACGTCGACCATTGTTCCGGCCGTCGCTAACTCCCCGCAAAATCCATCAGCTCGTGACGTCGGTCTGGTAATGATCTCAAGCTACCGTCACAAGATGACTTTTGCGGGCTTTACCGCGTAGATGTGATCGATTGACTAGAAGCCGGAAGACTTCGAAAAGTGGGTATGTTATACTCGACAACACATCGATTGCCTTTATGCACGCTTCCTTATCATTGATTCTATGTCCACAAGCCTCGAAACAGCAAACGAAACCAGTTCCAGCTTGCTCACTCCCGAAATGATGAGCAGACTCGAACGGATGGAACTGGTCAGTCGCAAGATCTTTCGTGGCAGGATGAAAGGAGAGCGTCGAAGCAAACGCAAAGGCCAAAGTGTCGAGTTCGCAGACTTTCGCAACTATGTGTCAGGGGATGATCTTCGGTTCATCGATTGGAATCTTTATGCACGTATGGATCGACTATACCTAAAGCTCTTCCTGGAAGAAGAAGATTTGCATTTTTTCACCTTCGTGGACGATTCGCTCTCGATGAACTTTGGCGAACCGACCAAGTACTACGTGGCTCGGCAGATTGCTGCCAGTCTGGCCTACATCGGACTGTGTCGCGGCGATCGGGTTTCCGTTTCTACCTTTTCAACAGCCGGTTCACCTGTCGTGCTTCGTGGTAAATCGAATGTGCATCGTTTGCTCGGATTCTTGGAAGGAGCTTCAGCAAACGAAAAGAGCCCACCGATGGAAGAGGCTGTCAAGAAATTCTGCTTGAGAAACTCTGGCAAAGGAGTTGTTGTTGTGATCTCGGACTTGATGAATAAATCGGGATACGAGTCGGCAATGCGGATGCTAGTCGCACGCGAAATGGATATCTTCTTGATCCACCTGCTCAGCCCGGAAGAGCTGAATCCAAACGTGCAAGGAGACTTGAAGCTCGTCGATTGCGAGGACGGGGATACGAAAGAGGTTTCCGTGTCGGCGGTGTTGTTGCAACGATACCAACAAACGCTTGCCAACTTTATTGAACAAGCCAGATCGTTTTGCAATAAACGATCCATCACTTATGTACCGGCGAGAAGCGACCAAGCGGCAGATGTGCTTGTCAATGAGTACTTGAGAACGCGAGGGCTAGTCCGATGAATTGGATCAATGCACTTTCATGGCCGCAATGGCTCTTGCTCGCTGCGATACCGCCAGCCGTGCTGAGCCTCTATTTTCTAAAGCTGAAGCGAAAGCGATTAGAGGTATCGAGTACACTGCTATGGCGTAAGACACTCGAAGACATCCACGTGAATAGCATCTGGCAGCGACTGCGAAAGAATTTGCTCCTCTATCTACAGCTTGCATTCTTGGCGTTATTGATTCTTGCATGCTTGCGACCCGGTTGGAGCGGGCAAGATCGAATTGGCGAGAGGCGGATTTACGTCATCGACAATTCGGCCAGTATGCAAGCGACCGATACTAGCCCCTCGCGATTGGAGTTAGCAAAGGAGAAAGTCAAGAACCTGCTCTCTGAAACAGCATCCGATGACGTCGGCATGGTGATCGCTTTTTCGGATCGCGCCGATGTTCGGCAAGGATTCACCAAAGATAAAACTCGACTGCTGGCCGCGGTCGATTCGATTCAACCGACGAATCATCCGACCGATATCTCGGAAGCATTGCGAGCCGCTGCTGGTTTGGCCAATCCAGGCCGTTCCAGCTTTGACAACCTCAGCGATATCCAAGTCGCAGACGCTATTCCCGCCACGGTTTATCTACTCAGCGACGGAGGATTCGGTGATCTCGGCGATAGCGATCTTGGGCAACTAAAAGTAGAGTTTTTACCTATTGGTGAAACTGGTACTGCGAACGTGGGTGTTCTTAGTTTTGCTGTACAAAGGAACGAAGACAAAAAGAATCAACTGGAAGCTTTCGCGAGAATTGGAAACTTTGGAGAAGAGCCTGTGGAGTTCACTGCCTCTTTAGAGATCAATGGAGAATTGGTCGATGCTTCGTCGGTCAAAGTCGCTGCAAAGCAAGAGACGGGAATCCTTTTTGAATTGGAGCAAATCGAAGAAGGCGAGCTTGCATTGAAGCTTGATCACGAAGATGCATTGTCGATCGACAACACAGCATACGCAGCGATCCGTCCGAACAAACCGATCAGCGTCCTTTTGGTAACTCCCGGGAACTCCGCTCTTGAGACCGCGTTGACCACGGGGCGATGCCAACGCATTGCGAACGTACGTGTGGAGTCTCCCACCTTCTTGATAGACTCAGCTTACTTGGCGAACGATACAGAATCGCTTTTTGACCTTATCATTTTTGATCAATGTGCGCCGACGATGATGCCAGAATCGAACACCCTTTTCATGGGTTCGAAACCACCTTCATTGAGCGAACCCAAAAAGGATTCGGACGAGTCGAAAAAACCTTCGGAAGTTGCTTTGGGAGAGGCTGATTTTTCGAAAGATTGGCAGTTCGGACCGTCGTCGGGGCCAGTCATTATTCTCGATGTGAATCGTTCGAACCCGATGACGCAATACTTGGAGATGGGGTCGGTAGTTATCTTGGAAGGCATGACGGTGACTCCACCGGAGAACGGTACAGTTTTGATGACAAGTGATTCTGGTCCCGTGTTTGCGGTAGCTCCACGTGGACCATTTCAAGATGCCGTTCTTGGGTTTGGGATGCTGCAAAGCACGAGCGAAGGCATCCAAGTGAATTCCGACTGGAGCATCAAGCGAAGCTTTCCCGTGTTCGTTTATTCAGTGGTTGAATACTTGGGTGGAGGAATCACCGAAACCTCCGCGCCGACAGTGCTGCCAGGAAATGCGATTGGACTAACGTTGTCTAATCGCTTTGACAACTATCGAGTAGTTTCGCCGACTGGGCAAAAGATTGAATTAACGCGAAACAACGAATCGCGATTCACGTTCACGCAGACCGATCAAGTAGGTATGTATTCGGTATTTGCAGATGAGATGGAACGCCCCATGGAAAGATTCTGTGTCAATCTTTTCTCTGGTCGCGAAAGCGAACTGACGGTCGCGTCTGCGATTCAGATGGGAGCAGATAAAATCGAAGCAACCTCGAACTTTGTTCGGGCTCGCCAAGAACTATGGAGATGGATTTTGGGAGTTGGATTGGTGGTATTGATGGTTGAATGGGTGATCTTCAACCGAAGAATATTCATTTAGATTGAAGAATTATCGAAAACGGATGCACTCGTTTTTTGTGGCCAAATCCACTACGACCAGATATCTCGGTCGAGCATCCGGTAGTTGATGGCTTCTTCGATGTGATGAGGTTCAATATCGTTTGCTGACTCTAGATCTGCGATGGTTCTCGCTACTCGCAAAATTTTGTCATGAGCTCGCGCCGATAGGCCCATCTCCGTTACCGCGACTCGCATCCGCTCGTGCTGGATCTTGCCCAGTTTGCAATGCTCGCGCAGCTCTCGACTACTCATCTGCGCGTTTGTCCTCGTCTTGCTATTAGAAAAACGAGCGGCCTGCTTTGCTCTCGCTTCATTAACTTCGTTTCGGATCGTCTCGCTACTCGTACCTGGTGGACCACTGGAAAGTTCATTGAATGGAACCGCTGGTACTTCGATGTGAATATCAATGCGATCGAGAAGCGGGCCGCTGATACGACTCATATAGCGTTCGATTTGTGGCGGTGTACAGTTGCAGCTTCGACGTGGATCGGTCCGGTAGCCACATGGACATGGATTGAGTGCCGCCACCAGCATAAAGTCCGCAGGAAAAGTGGTACTGCGCATCGCTCGCGATATGGTCACCACACGGTCTTCCAGCGGTTGACGCATGACCTCTAGCGTCTTTCGATTGAATTCAGGCAATTCGTCCAAGAACAATACACCATGATTTGCTAACGATACTTCCCCTGGCGAAGGAGGGCTTCCACCTCCGACGAGTCCTGCATCACTGATCGTATGATGAGGGGACCGAAAAGGGCGTTGAGCCAACAACGCTTGCCCACGGCTCAATCTTCCTAGCGCGGAGTAGATGCGAGTTGTTTCGATCGATTCGCTAGCGCTCAACGTGGGAAGGATCGTCGGCAGTCTTTTGGCGAGCATCGTCTTGCCCGAACCTGGAGGTCCGAGCATCAAGATGTTGTGAGCCCCAGATGCGGCGATGGTCAACGCTCGCTTTGCCATTTCCTGGCCACGCACGTCGCTAAAGTCAACTTCGTATTTCGAAAAGGCTTCGAATATCTCATCCAGTCGCGATGGGACGGGATCGATATCGTGTCTGCCACTCAAGAAACCGACCGCTTCTTGTAACGTTTGGACCGGGATGATTTCGAGAGACTCTACGACTGCGGCTTCTTGTGCATTCTCGGCTGGAACGATCAAGCCCTTGATACCAGGCTGCTTCGTCGCAGCCATGGCCATCGACAAAACACCCTTTACGCTTCGCACTTGACCTTCTAGCGAAAGCTCGCCCACCACCGCATACGATTCCAGTACCGACGATTCGAGTTGATCGGATACCGCCAAAATTCCTAACGAGATTGGGAGGTCAAAACTGGAGGCTTGCTTTGGGAGTTCCGCCGGGGCCAAGTTAATGACGATCCGATCGTGCGGCAATCGAAAGCCGGCGTTGACCATAGCACGCTCAACACGATGCGTACTTTCTCGGACCGCTTGTTCGGGCAATCCAACGAGGACCGTTTTGGGAAGTGCGGCGGGAGAGAGATCGACTTCGACTTCTACAGGAAGCGCGTCAATCCCAAGCAGAGAGTACGTTTGTAGCTTTGCTAACATGCAATGGACTTCGGGGGGAGTCTTTCGGAATACACAGGCGAATGGTGCTACAAGTTTAACGAATCTCTACGTTCCGTGGTGTCTCGGGAAAAACTGGCTAGAGGGCCAGAGGGTAAGTACTGTTGAAGGTATACCTCACCTGCATGTACAAGCCGATTGGATTTCCTAATCAAACAAACTCGGCAGTGATTGCCGTCTGTCCGTCGAATCCTTGTAGGTCAGGATGGTGTCCGCAATCGTTTGGAGGCGGTTCTTCAACTGGCTGTCTTTGAACGCGAGATTCGCTCCTATTCGTGCGGTTATCTCGTCCCCCTTCAACGCAGTCGGCACTGCAACAGGGCCTTCTAGAACCAGTTTTTTTTCTGAAATTCCGACAATGGTGACGGATCTCAATAGATCCCACGAGATCCATCCAACTCGATTGCCGTAGCCAGATCCTGTGATAATGCGCCACAGCAATACGGGCTTGGATGGTATAGTCCAGTCCTCGTTTAAGGCCGATGCGGCAATGACTCTAACTTCGACGCCATCTCGACAAATTCGGATCAGCGGTCGCCCCCGGGCAAAAAAGTTCTTCCACAAAACCCAAGTGAGAAACCCTAGAAGAATCGCTATCGCACTCACAGCCACCCCAGCGACCGGTGGCAAAGGCTTGCCAAAATCGTCATTTACTTGCCCCAACAAAATAAGTGACCCCATCATCGCCATACTAATGAACACGAACGCAGCGATCGAGCCTCCCAAGGCAAAGAGCCATCGCTTTCCATAAAATGCCGTTCGGAGTTTTTCGGTTCCAGCCATTTTGAGCAGTTCAAGCCTAAGGCCTAAGATTGAAAAGTGGTTAGGGTCCAATAAGAAATTGCTACTGCGTTCTTGGGTTCCCTTGCACGACTTAGGAGACCACCGAACATTCTGCGCAGGGCCGCGACCGTTTACTTACGGCCGGCCGCTACATTGTCCAACCATCTGCCAATGTCGCATCCTTGGTAACGATTGGGATTCCATCGCGGACGTAACAAGGGGCATGCTGGTCGGACTCGCTAACCCCCAACCGGTTGATGACCTGTACGTGTCGACCGATGCGACAGTTCTTATCGAGGATTGCACCATCGATCAAGCTACCAGCGCCGATACCGACAGGTACTTGTCCTTCGGAGCCGCCGGTCATTAAGTCGTCAGGAGTTTCTAAATAGTCTGCGCCCATGATGATACTGTTTCGAATTGTGACTCCTTCGCCAATGATGCATCGCAAACCGATGACACTATTCTCGATGCGAGTCCCTTTTCCGATGCGGCAACCATCGGCGAGCAATGAGCCACTAATGGATGCACCATCGACAACGGATGGAGGCAAGAATCTGGCGCGGCTGTAAACGGGTCGGTCTGCTTTGAACAAGTCGAATGGCGGATTGTTCTGGCTCAGCGACAAGTTCGCATCGTAGAAGGCGCGAATCGTCCCGATGTCTTCCCAGTAATCGTCGAACAAGTGCACTTGCACTTTGCGGGATCGAACGGCCGCTGGAAAAACTTCTTTGCCAAAGTCGCTGTAGTTCGTCTTGTTCAGGACGTCGAACAGCAGTTCTTTGTTAAAGATGTAGAGTCCCATGCTCGCCAAGCAATCGCGGCCTTGCGATGGGATTCCTTGTGCGTCGATCCAAGCAGGGTTGGTCGAGACCATGTTGATCTCCTCTTCGGTCTTTGGCTTTTCCAAGAACCCTGTTACTCGGCCTGTATCATCGCAACGCATCACTCCTAATGCATGGGCCGCAGAGCGAGGCACGGGCTTGGTCGCAATCGTCACATCTGCCTTGGATTCAATGTGTGTGTCGAGCATTTTTGCGTAATCCATGTGATACAACTGATCACCACTCAGAATGAGCACATACTTGCAATCTTTCTCGTCAAAGTATCGAAGATTTTTCCGAACAGCATCCGCTGTACCTTCGTACCACTCTGTCCCACCTTCCATGGTTTGCTGAGCAGCCAAAAGCTCCACAAAGCCACCACTAAAATTATCGAATCGGTAGGTTTGGCGAATATGTTGGTGAAGCGAGACACTCAAGAACTGCGTTACAACATAAATTCGGTTGATGCCGCTGTGCAAGCAATTGCTGATTGGGATATCGATCAGTCGGTACTTGCCGGCGAGCGGGACTGCGGGTTTTGCGCGAATCTTTGTTAGGGGAAAGAGACGTGTCCCTCGACCGCCACCAAGAATAAGAGAAATAACTTGCCGCATATTATTCATCACATTGCCTCAGGAGTTTGCAGGGGAGCGAATCGAGTAGATGCATAGGATAACCTAATCGGAAAGGCGCGGACAGCTTACTCCTGGAGAGATAGAATCTTCTCCAACACCGTTTTTCCGCAGCGCGATCGATCGATTCCGTGCGGCGAAGGGGACACAGGAATACTTTGCAATGACGACTGCTTTGAAATTGGTGATTGATTTGACCCAAAAACTGGTCCGGTTCCCCTCAGTTAGTCACCAAAGCAATGAGGCGGTGAGCCAATGTGTTGCCGACGAACTGGCAAGAATTGGCTTTGATGTCGAATGGCTATCGTATCTGGATGAACAAGGGGTTCGAAAAGTAAGCTTGATCGGCAAGCGAGGTAACGGTGCGGGGGGAGTCGCCTATTTGGCTCATACCGATGTCGTTCCCGCTGAGGATTGGTCCGTAGACTTTTGCGGCGCCTTCGAACCCGTCGAAAAAGACGGCCGACTTTACGGTCGCGGGACCTGCGATATGAAGGGCTCGCTGGCTTCCGCTTTGATTGCCGCTAGTTTAGTACCACCCGAGAAGAGCAATCCACTTTACTTTGTAGTAACAAGTGATGAAGAAGTAGGCATGCTCGGTGCCAAGAAGGTCAATGGGAAATCGCGATACTTTCAAGAGATGGTAGAAAATAACACCGTGGGCATTGTAGGCGAGCCAACTCAACTGAGTGTGGTTCATGCGCACAAAGGTGGGCAGCGATTTCATGTGTCGGCAAAGGGTGTCAGTGCGCACACCAGCACGACGGAGGGTCGGAATGCCAATTACTCCCTGATTCCTGCACTGCCTGCGATCTTGTCGTTGCGCAACGATAGCGAAACGAATCCCGCTTACCAAAATCAGATGTTCGATCCTCCGACGCTGTCGTGGAACATGACAATCACCAACGAGCCAGACGCCGTGAATGTAACTCCCTCGCTCGCACGGCTCAATAGTTTTCTTCGCACAATGCCAAACGTGGACGTCGAGCCGTTGTTGTCGCAGGTTGAAGCGGTATGCAGGACCTACGGGTTAGAATTCTATCGCAAAGAGAGTGTCGATCCATGGAGTGTCGCGCCCAATGCACCGTGGATCCAAAGTATGCTCCGGATTGTTGGACAAGCAAGATCACAAAGTGTTTGCTATGCGACGGATGCAGCGGTGCTTCAACGCTTAGAGTCGATAATGATTTGCGGACCGGGAGATATCCAACAAGCGCATCGAAGCGATGAGTGGATTAGTCTGGAACAGTTGTCTCGCGGTGTCGAGGTTTACCAGAAAGCGTTCACGCATTCATTTGACCGATAGCATTCGCTCAAGGGCCACGACGGACCAACGGGCTGTTTCTTCTTTCACCTTGATCTCATTCACAATTGTCCCGACGACGATGTTTTCAAGACTCCAGCAGAGATGCGCCAAATCGATTCTGTACATCGTGGCGCACATGCACACGAGAGGGGACAGGAAGTGAATTTCTTGCTCGGGATGTTCTTTCTTTAGACGGTCGACGAGATGCAATTCTGTTCCAATAGCCCACTTCGAACCGGGAGGAGATTGCTTGACTGTTTCAATAATTTTGCTGGTAGAGCCTGAGATATCTGCGATATCGTTGACTTCCTGAGGGCATTCCGGATGGACCAAAATCTTGATCCCATCGATGCGTTTTCGAAAGGAGTGAACATGATCAGCTTGGAACATCTGATGCACCGAGCAATGCCCTTTCCAAAGGATGACCTTCGACGAGTCAATGGCATCTCGTGAATTTCCCCCCATCTCTTCATGAGGATTCCACACTGGCATGAATTCATTGGTGATCCCCATTTTGAGAGATGTGTTTCGCCCAAGGTGTTGGTCTGGAAAAAAGAAAACACGTTTCCGTTGTTTGAAGGCCCATTCAAGGACTGCTTTCGCATTGCTGCTCGTGCAAACGATTCCGCCATGCTTCCCGCAAAACGCCTTGAGACTCGCTGCGCTATTGATATAGGTCACGGGAGTCAGATCGTTTGTATCAATCACGTCTCCCAATTGATCCCATGCCGCCTCCACCTGACGAATAGCAGCCATATCAGCCATCGAGCAACCAGCGGCCATGTCAGGCAGAACGACGCGTACACGCTCACCACCACGAATGGCGATTCGATCAGGGCGATTGGCCAAAATATCTGCAGTTTCCGCCATAAAGTGGACACCGCAAAAAACGATCGTGCGGCAATCAGAACTTTCGGCTGCCAATTTGCTCAGTTGGTACGAGTCACCTTTCAGGTCGGCATGTTCTATCACCTCGTCCTGTTGGTAATGGTGCCCGAGAATGAGCAAGCTCGAACCGAGTTGCTGCTTGGCCGATTGAATTCGGCTACACAGTTCGGCGTTGCTGAGTTCACGATACGGAGCGAACGGATAGGACTCGATAGTGATGGACATAATTATGCAGGCAAAAGGACTTATTGAATTTCCCTCCTAAGTATAGCTGATTTCTCGATTTCCCAAGAGTTCGGTTTTAGAACCGCACCCTAATGACCGACGACATAAGGGATGGAACGCATTTTCGGTGGAAATCTACAACCGACTATCTGATGGACACATTGCAAAAACACACAACAACGAACCCAGCGAAGGTCGAGTTTTGGAAGAGTTTATTGCGAATTGACGCATCGGTCGCCGTGACGTTAGCAGCAAAGGACATGCCCGTCGAGCGAATTCTAAATTTAGTTCCGGGGATGATGATTCAGTTCGACAAGGGGTGCGACACTCCGCTTCTGGTGGAAGTGGACAACCAAAAGATAGCACAAGGGGAAGTGGTAAAAGTAGGGGACAAATTCGGGCTGAAGGTTACTGAAATCCTTCATCGCGACGAACGATGGATTCCGTTGGTGACGGAAAGATCCAAGTAGTCCATCCGTAGCCGTACATCATTCCACGGATCGATTCCCTTTCATTTCGTTGGATTTTTATGGGAAGATAAAAATTCTTCTTGTGTGGAGCTGCGACAATTGTGAGTCGTCATGTAAACTTGAACGAACACACTGGCGTTTCGATTCCATACCAAGTCGAAGTAGTTTGAAAACTGACGTGATTGCATCCCCCGTTTTTGTTGCAGGCCATCGAGGAATGGTCGGGGCTGCCGTTTGCCGCCGCTTGAGCCAAGAGCCAGGAGTGGTATTGCTCACTCGTCCACGCGATGAATTGGATTTGTGTGACGACGACGCAGTTGCAAGGTTTGTCGAAAAAGAGAGGCCGGCTACCGTTATTTTTGCGGCAGCGAAAGTGGGTGGTATCCATGCGAACCAGTCTTTCCCGGTTGAGTTTCTTACTGACAATCTTCGTCAAGAGTTGTCGACGATCCATGCAAGCTATCGTTTTGGAGTACGACGATTCCTTTTTCTTGGCTCCACTTGCATTTATCCTCGTTTAGCGCAGCAGCCCATACGTGAAGATCAGCTATTGGCTGGTCCGCTGGAACCAACGAATGAAGCTTATGCTTTAGCCAAGATTGCAGGACTGAAATTATGCCAGTATTTTCGGCAACAGTATGGTGTTCTCTACCATTCAGCGATGCCTACCAATCTGTATGGTCCAGGCGATAACTACCATGTAGAGCACAGTCATGTGCTCCCAGGATTGATACGAAAATTTCATGAAGCGAAAATCACAGGAGCACCTTCGGTCACGATTTGGGGAACAGGAACTCCGTTAAGGGAGTTTTTGCACGTGGACGACTTGGCAGACGCGATTGTGCATTTGTGTAAACTGGCTAACCCTCCGGATTGGGTTAATGTTGGTACATCGGTTGACATTAGCATCCTTGAACTGGCCAAGCTAATCGCGAAGGTTGTTGGGTACCAAGGAGCGATCACTACAGATCCGTCCAAACCAGATGGTACCCCGCGTAAGCTAACCGATACATCATTATTGAGATCAACAGGTTGGGTACCGGGTGTCCCTTTGAATGAGGGGTTGATTCGCACTTACGCTGATTTTTTGGAAGAAACTCAATCTGGCCGTCTAAGATCAATCTGAACACCATCAATCTGTTGTAGGACGCCATTGCTCTTGTGATTTTTTTTGTTGCACTGCCATGGATCGGTCATTTTCTATGGTTTCCGACACTTTGACCTCCCCAAGCAATCGAAAGTGCTTCAGGCAATCGACTCCCCATAGGGCAGCAACGACGAATGCAGCGATCATGCCGGCAAACGGCGGATTTACTCTTGTGCCGTTGATCACAAAGAGTGTTAACCCTGCCCCGGTGGCAAACGCAGTAATCGCAATCTTGAGCAGAATCGCAGCGCTCATTTTCTTTGAGTCGCTTTTGTTGATAGCCCGACGTGCGTTGTTGTTTGCAAGCTCACGAAGTGCATCGAGTTCATTTTTCTTCTCTGGAGCTTGCTGTCTAGGAACAAACTCGTCGTCAGTCATGATGCTTGTCCTTTCGGGACTCGTTTCATCTAACGCTGTGATTGTGTGAGAATCTCGATTGCCACGATTGAGAAACTCACCGCGAGACCTGGGGGCCATTCTCGACTCGGTTAGGGGGGCTGGCTTTGTCTCGCTAGAGGACTCAGGGCCGCCCTTCACGCGTTGCAACAACTTCTGCATATACGCCTCGATTGAATCCTCTTCCTCTTCCACCTGAGGCATTTCTCGCTCAAGTGTCCTTGTTCGAGTTGGTTCTCGCTCAGGGATCGCTGCCCTAGAGGGTTGATGTGTGGATTCTCGCAGTCCCGAGAGGTGTCGAATGAGTGTCGGCGATTCCGACGTAGACTCTTGATGGGAATGAATCGACGACATTTCATCTTCATCGCTTAGTCGATCGTTTTCATCTCGGGCATCATGATGCGAGAAAGCGGCGGGTGATTCTGACGGCGCATCCTGTTGTAATGGTGATCTGACGAATCGCTGCTGCGACTGCACTGAAGAATCATCTGCGTAGGATGAATTTTCGTCTTCGCTTTCCTCGTACTGAAATTTTTCAAAAAGTGAGCTCTGTCGATCAGGATTCGCTTCTAGTTGACTGCTCAATCGTGCATCTGGTTCGTTTTGAGAGAATGGTTCTTGAGTCTCTTGACGGCTACCAGAATTCGACAGCATACGTCTCAAACGTTCAGATAATGCATCAATGTCAATATCAGCATCAGGTGTTTCGTTCACCGGATCATCGACTTGATTTGGCGAATCTTCGTTTGTCCCCAATGGTGATGTTTCGGACGTAGAGAGCCTCTCAATTTCCGAGGCTCTCTCAATCTTGGAAATCCTGGATGAGTAGTCATAACCACCGTCGTACTCTTCAAGGTTCGGGCGAAGAAAACTATCTCTGACAGAAGTTTTGCTAGACCCAACGATTGCGTCGTCCGGCAATATCTCTTGATATGAAGGATTGGAAAACAACTCATTGGAATTCGGGCCATGATCCTGATCAACGGAATGATGATATTCGTCGTCAGGATGCTCTGTTGTTTGGATAGAAAACGATGGTGCATCTGACAGATCTTCATCGACACCATATTCATATCGGTTGTACTCGTCAGCTGGTTGTTGCGATTCCTGTTTCGGAATCGCTTGCATTTGCTGTTGTAGATAATCGAAGTTGTTTTGGGCTACCGAGCCGAATTGTTGAACTTCATTGCGGACCGATTCCAGAGCTTCGTAAATTTCGTCGCGATGGATTCGAAGCTCTTCAAATCGACTTTCGAGTTCCACGCTCAAACGATTTTGGGCATTTGAGACGGCAGAAGTTTCGGAGTTTGCTGATTCGACAAACCTATTGGCAAACTCATCCAACTTGGATTCTATTCCCGCAAACCGTTCCTCCATTGAAGTGGTTTGGCGAAGCTCCCAATTCAATACGGTTTCTTCTAGATTTCCCTGCATCTCGCCGAGAGACTCCACCTTGAACGCAAGGTGCTGGATACGAGACTCGAACGCTTCGACGCCATCTTGCAACGCTTCGTTCCAAACACCTTCCCGTTCGTTCAGTCGACTTTCAAACTGCGATAGTAGTTCTGTTGAGATCTTGAGAGTTAGGTTCTGGCTGAGTTGGTTGAATTCCACCGCCAGGGAGGCACAGACGTCTGGCGCGTCCGTCGAAACCTTGGATACGGCTTGTTGAATTTGTCCCAAGGAAGTTCGCAGTTGATCGAGGGATGTTTCGATCGAATCAAAACGCAATAGTGTCCTTTCAATGTCACTTTTGCTAACCATCGGTTCGCGAGCTAGTCCTGGACTGTCTGCTTCTGAATTGATGCCCTGCACATTTGATACATTTGATGGCGGAATAGTCCGAGCGGCTTGTGGAGATGGTAAGGGTTCAGCCAGACGGTTTGCAGCGGCAACCAGTTGATCCGATCGAACGACCGTTGTAGACCGGATGGACACCGAACTCGGCACAACTTGAAATAAACACGATCCGATACAAAATTCGACTGGCTCGTCAATGAGCCACTCTCGTACCAATCGCCCATTGATTCGTGTGGGATAAGGGGCCTTGAGAAGAGTAAAACGCTTTCCAAACGTAAGGGTGAGATGAGTCGCAGCCGCGATGCTTTCTGGAAGAACAATAGTAGAAGAGGGGTGTGACCCAATCGTGCACTTCGGCGACCGAATCAAGCATTCTCCCGATGCCCCCGATGCACTATCGCGCCAGCTGACTTCTCCCAGCGTGTTTTCGTTGCCGACTGTTGCGGATGCCCGCATTGCTGATAGAAAAGTCTGCATTGGAGTAGGGTCAATAGCGTTGAGGACTCGAAACACTCATTTGGGTTTATCGACTTACCGGCACTCTGAAACATCACTAAACTTCGAAGACTTCGGTAAATAACTTTTGCCGCCACACCAATACGGGGGGCTTTTTGGGAACTGTCCAGTCGATTCTTTAGTTTTTCAGCAATTCATATCGGGAATTGAAAGGCGACTGGTGGCTTTTCCGAGCGACAATGCAACGAAATCACCGCGCAATGTTATTTTAAGACCCCTTAGCGGCAATGTATCTTAAAACCTAAGTCTTTGGACATATTTTGCGAACACACTGCACTGTTTTTCGTACTATAGTTCAACGCCAGTCTCCAAAAGGAGGGCGGCATAAAAGGTCTGCTTATTGTGGCGGTCCGCCCAACGGGAACGCTTCCTACCATTGGCCGTAATTCCACGAGAGGATTTTGACGCTATGTCCCGAAAGGAAGCGTTGAACAAATTGCGAGATGTGTTGCTCACCCGCCGCGAAGCCTTGAAAAAGGCTCTCGATGGTGATTTGAGCATGCTTCAATCTCTGTCTCAAGATGGTGGAGATGTGATGGACGCCGCTATGGATACTGCTCAGGACGAGATTAGCAGTCAGTTGGTGGAAGTGGAAAGTCGGGAACTCACTCAAATCGAAGAGGCACTCAATCGCATCCGTGATGGACACTACGGCGATTGTGAAATTTGCGACAAACCAATTCCGCTGGCGCGTCTCCAAGCTGTGCCCTACGCAATTTCCTGTATCGAATGTGCACGAAAGCAGGAAAAAATATCACCCAGAATGATGGGCGAACATTTCAGTTAGCCTGATCCGCGCGGACGTCAAATATCTGGCCAATTGTCGTAAGATCTTTAGATCTGTCGGCTCGAAACAATGTCAAAGGTGCAGAGTTCTTTGCCATCCTGATAGGACGCAAAAAAAAAGACGGCTGAACCCGTCTATAGATGGGTCCAGCCGCCGCCGGAGATAGATGGTGGGTAGGAGACTACGCGCACCCGCCGCAACAACCTCCTATTGACAATGATTCCAAGCCTTCAAAGCCCCCAATGAACGCTTGATTTCACTTCAATGTGCTATGCCTGGGCATTCAGGCCAAGACGTCGATACCGTCATCCACCTTGCCGGACGGCGGGGGAGAGCGTGGCATCCCGTTTCTAAGTTGATGGATTGCGGCCCGGATTGGGTCTTTTTCCTCTTCCTCTAAACGTTTTTCCTTTGCTTGAGGGTTTGGAGAAACTCGATTGGATAGCTTCTTCTCTTCGGGCCGCCTGTTAGTAACCTCATAGACCGAGCCGACGCGGTTCGTGTTGTTGATGTCATTCGTTTTCGGAATGCTAGCCCTTAGCAAGTCAGAAAACTCTTTCCAGCTAACGGGCAATCTAGGAAGCGGATCGATGTTAATCATAAGAACCTCACACAAAAATCAGGTCTTTATGCACTCGGGTTGTTTCTTGTCGGTCCTGTCGTGCGACGCAGGCAATTAGAAATCTAGGTCAAAAAATGAGAGATGCAAAAAATCTCTTCTAAATTTCCTAAACCGCTCGAGCATCCCCAGCTTGGCCAAACCCTGGGAATGATTTCTATTTACGTGAACGCTCCAATTCCTCTATGATTGCCAAGTCACGCAGCATACGTCGTTGCAGGAGGCAACGGAGCGAAGCTGCGGTTCGATCGATTGATGAAAGCGTAAGGCGACCAGAATGTTCGGGAAACTTCTACTAATTGCAGTATCGTTTATCACCCAAGGGCCCCAAATTTTGCCTGGTTCTAGCTTGCCTGGTTCTTCAAGTATCAACACTCCATCACCAGCCGAAAGGTGCAAAACAGGTTGGGGGCCAGA
>Ga0068877_10001955_pt1 | contig 16815 bp, 10 predicted proteins | sample NOAtaG_FD_66437 | JGI IMG/M metagenome (GOLD analysis project Ga0068877, IMG submission 66437) | Freshwater lake microbial communities from Lake Erie, under a cyanobacterial bloom - NOAA_Erie_Diel6S_1000h metaG | ecosystem: Environmental > Aquatic > Freshwater > Lake | place: USA: Ohio, Lake... | reverse complement strand
GTTTGCGGCGGAGTGCTTGGTCGCGGTTTTGATCTGGAACAGCGTTGCCGGGTTGCCGCCGACCTCGGTGCAACGGGTCACGATCTGGTGGGGCCAAAGGACTTTCCGATCCTCAAGAAGTATGGGCTTGCCCCGACAATGGTTCCTGGAATCGGAACCCTGATGCACAACTCAACGGACCTCAGCCGGCACAACGAACTGGAGGCGCAGGCAATCGACGTAATCAAGGCCGCGGCCGAAGCCAAGGCGCCCAACGCCATTCTGTTGAGTGGCAACAAGTGGGGCCAGAGCGTGGAGCGCTGTCTTGATAACAATGAAAAGTTTGTCCGTCGCATCATTAAGCGCGCCGAGGATGCCGGTGTGACTCTTTGCATGGAACTGTTGAACAGCAAGGTAAATCATCCGGATTATGCCTGTGACCATACGGCTTATGGCCTGGAGCTCTGCAAGCGCATCGGCTCGCCGCGCTTCAAGCTGCTCTACGACATCTACCATATGCAGATCATGGAAGGCGACATCATCCGCACCATTGAGCAGAACATCCAGTTCTTCGGGCACTTCCATACAGCGGGCAACCCGGGACGTTATGAATTTGACCTCGAAACGCAAGAGATGAATTACGGTCCCATTATGAAGAAGATCGCCGATTTGGGCTTCCAGGGGTGGGTGAGCCATGAGTACAGCCCACGGCCCGGCAATCCCGACCCGGTCAAGACCCTCGACCGGATGCTGAAGATGTGCGAGGTATAGCGGTTCAGACCGTGAACTGATTCCACAACTGTATGCGGGCGGCCACTTCCCGAGATTGTTTCAGAAAGTCGGCCGCCGCCACCTCTGGCGCCGCGGCATCGATCTCGTAAGCGGCTTGCAGAACAGTTACCTGAACGAAGCGGTTTGCCAGTAAGGGCGGAGGCGCCACCCGCGAACCGCTTTCTTCGTTCACGATCTCACCCGTAGCGGCCACAGCCCGTAATAGTGCTTCGACGCCCGGCCGGCCGGCGGCGCGCGGCAGAAATGCTTGGGCCTGCTCGAGAGTTTGCGGCGAAGGCTGCGCAATCCATGCTTCGCAGACCTTGAGCGCTTCCGCGTCCTTGGGATTATTGCCTACAACTGCTGCTTTGCGCGCGCAAAACCATCCCCACCAGATCGCTTCCCGCGCGCGGATGGCATGTGCCATGTAGGCGATCGCGTCCTGCCATAAGTTGCGCTCGATCAGCAGTTGCGCGAAATGTTGGGCGCCGGTCGCCAGCGGTTGCAGTTGCACTGCCTCGGGGCTGAGTATACTGGCCTGCACCAGTTGCTTGAACGTCATGTTAGGTCGATTCCTCAAGAACTCACTTCTGCATGATCATCGGCGCCTTGATCGTGATCATGGCAGGAAGCATTTCGATCTTGGAGCCGCCAATTTCGAGCTTGATTGAGGCTGGAGTCAGGATGATCTTCGATCCGCCACATTCCATCTTGATTTCCTGCGCTGCCTTCTCGGCGATCTTGCCGGCTGTGGCCTCCAGGGAATTATTGCCCTTGCTGACTGTAATGCTCCGGTTACCACTCTCGATCTTCGTGATCTGATCGGATTTTTGCACCGTCACGGTTTGCTTGTTCTCAACAACAACATTGAAATCCTTCTGCGCATGCAGATGGATCTCTTCACTGCCTTTCTTGTCCTCAAAACGGAATTCATTGAAGTCACTGCCTCCACCGCCGGTGGAGGAACGGGATTTGATTCCCGATTGTGTCTTGTTATCGGGCAGGGAATACGGCGGCATATGCTGATCGTTGTACACCCGGCCGACGATGATCGGACGGTCTGGGTCCCCTTCGAGAAACGAGACAATCACTTCCTGGCCGATACGCGGAATCGAGATCTGGCCCCAGTTGCCTCCGGCCCAACTGCTCGAGACGCGAACCCACCAAGAGGAGTTGTCGTCTTTCTTACTCTTGCGGTCCCAGTGAAATTGAATCTTGACCCGGCCAAATTTGTCGCAATGGATTTCGCTGCCTTCCGGGCCTACCACAATCGCTGTCTGGACTCCGTGGATAATCGGCTTCGGATGAATGAGAGGAGGCCGGTAGGGCACGTTGAAAGGGATGGCGCTGAAGTAGAACGAAGCCATCGTCCCGTTAACTCCTTCTGTTGGAACCAGATTTTGCTGACAGGCAAAGCTGATCCCCAGCACAACGTAACTAGTATTGGCTTTGGCCTCGAAGTGATCCTCGAGCTGAAACCGGAAGCCCGCCAGGAGCATCGTCGAAATTGTGTGCGATTGAATCGTCCGCAAGCGGGCTTCCTGTTCTTCGAGCCGCAGCTTCACGAATCGTTCCCCATCTTGTTTGGCCGAATAGCGGCCAGGATACTCGTAGAACTCATTCAATTGCGAGCCCTTCGAGGAGGCTTGCAGGTTCACTCCGCTTTTCTCAAAGTTATAGTCCTGGAACGTGATCTTTCCCGTATGCACGCTTGTTTCCCGCTCCAGCGTGTCGATCACACCGGTGGAGCGGTTGGACGTTCCTCGGGCAAACGGCAGCTTGTTGACGTGCGGACAATTCCGCGTCGCCTGATTCGTGTCCGCAAGCATCATGGTGTGTGCCGAATCGGAATGCTCAAACCAGTAAAAAATTCCCTCTTCCTCCAGCAGGCGCGAGACGAAGTTGAAGGTCGACTCCCGGTACTGCACCGTAAACTCGCGTATCGGTAGGGTCCCGACATTCTTCACCGCAAATTTTATTTTTTCTTCGGCCAGAATTTCCTTGACGATATCGAGGGCGGTCTTGTTGATGAAATGACGGCAATCCTGCTCGAGGTTGAGAAACCACAGTGCGGGTACGACGGCCATCTGCCAGTGGTAAATCGTGCTGAGCCCCTCTTCGACCCCGAGCAGCTTGGCCTTGCGAATGACGCCATGCAGAAGCCGGGGCGGGAAATCATCTCTCCGAAGAGTCACCAGAACGGTCTTGCGCAGAAGATCCTCATCGTCGACTTCCTTTTCCTCGGTGGCTACAATAATCGTGTATTCAAAGGGTTTGGAGACGTATTCGGCGCCGTCCATGCTGAGAAAAACAAATTTGTCTTTCCCCAGATGCGGGACGAGAATCTCGTAGGGGCGTTCTTCCTGAATGATGGGCATGGTGCAATAATCACTGTCTAAATGATATAGCGGCTCTCGAACTGGAATTGGGTCATGGGCTTGTGTACCCTAATCTTCATGCTTCGGATCTGTTGTCTCCTCCTGCTGCTCGCCTTGGCTGGTGTCGCGCAGACGTTCAATGCGCGGTTAAGCGGAACGGTCGTCGATCCCACGGGAGCGCCCGTAGCCGGAGCCCGCATACAGGTTCGGCAGCTAGACACCAATGCCGTCAAATCGGCCGAAACCGATACCAGCGGTGTTTACACCATTCCTATTCTTCCCCCTGGCTTCTACGAAGTTGAGGTGACAGCGGCTGGTTTCCAAAAGCGTCTGCAGCGGGGCGTAGCGCTAGAGGTGAATCAAGCGGCTGTCCTCGATTTTTCCCTCTCCCTCGAAGGCCTCGCCACGGAAGTTCAAGTGACTGAAGAGGCCCCCCTGCTGCAGACCGAGGCGGGCAATGTCGGCACGACAATCAATGCCAAGACTATCGACGAACTGCCCCTGGTGCAAAGGGACGTGATGGCGGTCGTCCGGTTGGCGCCGGGAGTGGTTGCCAAGAGTCAGGTGGGCGATGCCCGCGGGGGACGTGGCGTTTTCAACTCAAACTTCTCGGTGGGCGGCGGTCGCACTTCCACCAATGAAGTCTTGCTTGACGGAGCCGTCAACACAATTGGAGATTTCAATGGCGTTGCTTTTAGCCCCCCACCGGACAGCGTGCAGGAGTTTCGTGTCGAAACGAATAGTTTTTCGGCCGAGTTTGGCCGCACGGGCGGCGGCGCGGTCAATATCGTAACCAAGGCCGGCGGCAACCGCTATCACGGCACGATTTACTACTATCATCAGAACGATTTCTTGAACGCCAATAGCTTTACTAATAACCGGTTTGGTACGCCCCGGCCGATTCTGCGGCGGCACCAATACGGCGGTACCTGGGGCGGCCCCGTTTCGATTCCCGGTCTCTATCGCGGCAAGAACAGAACCTTTTTTTTCACCGCTTTTGAAGGCCGCCGCGAGAAAGACCCTGTTCGCAGCATCACCAGCGTCCCCACCACTCTTGAGCGCGGCGGGGATTTCAGCCAGACCCGTTTTCTCTCCGCCGCCGGACCCCAATTGATCCAGATTTTTGATCCTGCAACGAGCCGCGTCAGCAGCGCGACGCGCAGCCGCGATCCCTTCCCCGGAAATCTGATTCCCCGTGGCCGTTTCAATCCGGTCGCCGTGCGCATGTTGAACGAATACCCGGAGGCGAACCGCGAAGGCTCCTTCATCACCGGCCGGCAGAACTATCTGTTTTCCGGTGACCGCACCTATTCCCGCGACCTGTGGACCACCCGCATCGATCACATCTTCAACGAACGGCACCGCATCTTCGGACGCTTCAGTCAACAAAAATCCCTCGATACCCAGCCAAGCGTTCGCGTTAGGTTCACGAACTCCAACAACACCAAGGACAGCTTCTACAACACCGGAATCGACGACACCTATCAGATCTCACCCTATCTGTTCAACGTTTTCCGCTACATGTATGTTCGCTACCGGGCCAATCTGGTGTCCAATACACTTGGCTTCGATCCGGCCACTCTCGGTCTGCCCTCTTACATACGGGACTCCGCGAATGTTCTGATCTATCCCAATGTCTCCGTGGGCAGTGGCATTCCTGATTTGGGGGGAACGGCCTTCAACAATCAGCCGCGGGACACCCAGGGCGTGCAGAACAACCTCGTTTGGGTGCGTGGCCGCCACACGCTCAAGATGGGTGGCGAGTATCGTCTGTACCGCTTTTATCCCTTTCAGGTTGCGAATCCGACCGGCTTGTATTCCTTCAATCAGTTCTATACAGCCAGTGATCAGATTGGTGTGGCACGACCCGATCAGGGCCTCGGACTGGCGAGTTTTCTCCTTGGTTTTGGCGCCTTCACCTACGAGAAAGTTGAGCCCTTAAGCGCATACCAACATTACCTGGGCAGCTATTTTCAAGATGACTGGAAGGTCAACTCCAAGCTGACGCTAAATCTCGGTGTCCGTTGGGAAACCGAGACCGGCACGGGCGAGGCGCATGACAGGCTCACTTACTTCGATCCCCTGGCGGATTCCGGCGTTGGCCACAGAGGAGCGCTGGTTTTCACCGGCAACGGGAATCCGCGCACGATTCGCCGCACGAACTGGCGCAATTTCGGTCCCCGCCTCGGCGTTGCCTACCGGTTGACCCCCCGCACGGCCGTGCGCGGAGGCTACGGTATCTTCTATCTGCCAATCGGACTCGAAACGGCCATCGTGACCACCCCTTTCAACTACAACGTGATCGCCGATGTATTCAACGCCGACTACTCACCGCGCACCACCCTGAGCAACCCCTTCCCGGCGGGCATCACACGGCCCAACTCAAGCAACCGCGTCGATAACGGATCCTTCCGCCTCGGCAACAACGCCAACATCGTTCTACGGGACCAACCGAACAGCTATGTTCAGCAGTGGAATCTGGCCATCGCCCGCCAGTTGACTCGTACCAGTTCGATCGATCTGACTTACTTCGGGAGCAGAGGTGTCCGGTTGCCCACCAATAGCCTCGAGTTGAATCAGATCGATCCGAAGAGTCTGGCCAATGGCGGCACATTCTTGAATGAGCGGGTCCCCAATCCGATGTTTGGCAAGGGGGTGCCAGGTCTGCTGGCGCAAGCAACAATACCGCGAATGCAATTGCTGAAGCCCTATCCGCAGTTCGCTTCCCCCACCACGGCGAACGCCTATGGAGGCAGTCTGATCTATTTCCGTCCCCCGGTCGCAGACAGCATTTATCATGCCGTCACCTTGCGGTACGACCGGCGTTTTTCGCGGGGCTTTTCCCTGGGCGCGCACTACACGGTTTCGAAGGTGATCGAGACAGGCGGTGGGGGCAACGGGATCGCTTTTCTCGATCCGGCGGGGATCCGCGACATCTACAACATTCGTCTCGAGCGCAGCGTCGGCAGCTTCGACGTTCCACAGCGCGCTGTCATCACGTTTTCGACTCAACTGCCATTTGGCCGCGGACGCCGCTTTTTTAACCGCAACCGCTTGGTCAACCGCTTCATTGGGAACTGGCAGTTCTTCACGAATACGACCCTGCAGGCGGGCCTGCCGGTCAATGTGGGTGGCCCGGATATCTCGCGCATCGCCGGCGCAAGTCCCTCGCGGGCAAGCGTCGTTCCCGGAGAGGATCCGCGCTTGCCGCTTTCGCTATCGATCGCCAATAGCCGCGATTGGTCCAGTGCCTGCGGCTGTACGCGTCCTTGGTTCAACCCAGCAGCCTTCCGCACGACACCGGAATTTCAGATTCCAGACGGCCCCCGCTTCATGCCGAACATCCGGGAGGGGTGGTTGCGGAACACGGACGCGAATTTGCAGAAGTCTGTCTTTATCACCGACAAGCTGCGGCTGTCGCTGCAGTTGCGGGCCTTCAATGTGCTGAATCAGGTCACCTTCAGCGGGCCCAGCATCATCACCGTGGGTCAGGCTAATTTCGGCAGCGCCGGCGGGGTAGTCGGAAACGAGCGGCGAGCCGAAATCGGGGGCAAGCTTTACTGGTAACAGCCCACCCCCAGCCCTGGCTCAAGCGTACTGAAAATTACCGTCGGCGCCTGCGCTCACCGTGATCGTCTCCGGACGCATTCCCTCCGCCATCATGTTCAACAGGCGGCGGCTGATATCGGGAAGCAGCGTATTCGTCAGGATGTTGTCGACATTGCGCGCGCCCGACTCCACTTCCGTACAGCGGGCCGCCACAGCGTCGATAACATCGGCTCCAGCGGCCAATTCGATTTTGTGCGTGGCCTTGAGCCTCTTCTGAATCTTGCCCAGCTTGAGCTTGACGATCGTTTTCAGTACTTCGTCGCGGACCGGGTAATAGGGGATGATCACCATGCGTCCGAGAAAAGCCGGCTTGAATACCTTGTCGAGCTCGGGCTTCATCGCGGTGATGATGCCTTCCGGTGAGGGCATGGTTTCCGGATCAGCCACCAGCTTCATCAGCGTGTCGGTGGCAGCGTTCGAGGTCAGGATGATAATGCTGTTGCGGAAGATAATTTCGCGGCCCTCGCCGTCCTCCATGCGGCCCTTGTCAAAGACCTGGAAGAACAGCTCGAGTACATCCGGGTGGGCCTTTTCCACCTCATCGAGCAGCACCACCGAATAAGGACGCCGCCGCACGGCCTCGGTCAGCACGCCCCCCTCACCATAGCCGACATAGCCAGGAGGCGAACCCTTGAGCGTCGAAACCGTATGAGCTTCTTGAAACTCGCTCATGTTGATCGTGATCATGTTGTCCTCCCCGCCATAGAGCAGGTCGGCGAGGGCAAGTGCCGTTTCGGTCTTGCCAACCCCCGAAGGGCCAACCAGCATGAAGACGCCCACTGGTTTCACTGGGTCGTCCATGCCCGCTTTGTTCGTGCGAACCCGTTCCGCGATGGCGTGCATGGCATGATCCTGACCAATGACGCGCGCACAGAGATGTTTTTCAAGATCCAGAATCGTCTGGATTTCGTCCTTCAGCATCTTGCCGATCGGAATTCCCGTCCAGGCGGCGATGACTTCGCCAACAACCTGAGCATCGACCGAGACGCGCATGAGCGGACTTTCCCCTTGCAAGGCGTTCAACTCGGCCATCTTGGCGTTGATGCTCTCTCGCAAACCGTTCTTGTCAACGCCATCCGCGTTGCTCATGATCTGCTCGCGCATCTGCCGGATTTCCCGCACCAGCGCCCCTTCGGCTTCCCAGCGGGCCTGGATGAGCTTCAGTTTCTCCTCGGCTGCCTCCCGCTTGTGGGCAATTTCGGCCAGGCGCTCAAAGTGACTGACGCCAATTTCATTCTCACGGTTGAGAACACGGGTTTGTACTTCGTAGTCGCCAATCTCGCGCTGAACCGCTTCGACGGCGGGAGGAATCGAACTTTGGCCCAAGGCAAGGCGGGCGCAGGCTGTGTCGAGAACACTGACGGCTTTGTCGGGCAGCTGGCGGTCGGGCAGATAGCGCGCGCTGAGTTTGACGGCGGCGGCCAGACCTTCGTCGAGGATGAGTACGTTGTGGTGCTTCTCTAGCATCGGTAGAATGCCGCGCAGCATCAACTGGCAGTTGTACTCGCTGGGTTCATCCACCTTTACCGTCTGGAAGCGGCGCGTCAGCGCCGGGTCTTTCTCAAAGTATTTCTTGTACTCAGCCCAGGTCGTTGCCGCTACTGTACGTAACTCGCCGCGCGCCAGCGCCGGCTTGAGCAGGTTCGCGGCATCGTTTTGGCCAGCCTGGCCGCCGGCCCCGATCATGGTGTGAGCCTCGTCGATAAAAAGAATGATGGGCGTGGGTGATCTCTTTACTTCGTCAATCAGTCCCTTCAGGCGGTTTTCGAATTCGCCCTTGACGCTCGCTCCCGCCTGAAGCAGCGCGAGATCAAGAGTATGAAGCTTGACGTCCTTGAGCGGAGGCGGTACGTCGCCAGCGACGATGCGCAGAGCAAGACCTTCGACAACAGCAGTCTTGCCGACCCCGGCTTCACCGACGAGAATGGGGTTGTTCTGCCGCCGCCGTGTGAGGATGTCGATCACCTGGCGAATTTCCCAATCACGCGCCAGCACCGTGTCGATCTTGCCAATTCTGGCGTTCTCAGTCAGGTTGATCGTGTAGGCGTCGAGATTGGGAGTCTTCGAGGCAGGATTGACGCGCGGAGCCCCGTCGGCTGCACTCGCGCCAGCGGCCGCCGATCGAGCCTCGCCGAGGTCCTTCATCTCCGAGCTTTCATAGGAGGCCCCGCAGATGGAGTCAAAGCCATCCTGCAAGCTCTTGGCGTCGATCTTCTTGAACTCGCGGGAGATGTCGCCCATCAGGCGGGACAACTCCTCGTTCTGCGCCAAGGCTAAAATGCAGAATCCGGTGCGGACATTACCCGCGCCGAAGTCGAGTGTGGCCGTCGACCAAGCTTCGCCGAGCATCTTCACCAGCGTCGGCGCCAAAACAGGATTGCGTGCATTCCCGCTCTTCAACTTATCGAGAGACGCCGTCAACTGTGCGGCGAGTTTCGATTTGTCGACTTCAAAAGCCTTCAGGATGGCAGCCAAGTCGCCGCCTGAATTCTCGAGCAGCTTCATCAGAAAGTGCTCGATTTCAACGTCATAATGAGTGCGCTGCAGGCAGAAGCCAGCCGCCGCCTGCATCGCGTTCCGTGTCGTGTCGTTGAGTTTCCCGATCAGGGATTTTACATTGACGCTCATCCGGTCCTCCAGGTTCGATTCAGTTCATCAAAAAAACAGTGTCCCCCGGATCTTGTCCCCGGGTCTTGGACGTGTTCATCCACGTCAGCCAGCCCAGGCGCGGCGGCGCGGACGAGTCCATTCCGAGTTGACATTGGGGTACATGGTCGCGGGAAAGGATCAGCTGTACTTCGAAGATGATCTCGCCCTGGGTAAAAAAGCGGGTCAGCGAAGCCAAAGGTTCATGGGCGTTGCCGCCAGGAAGAAAGTTGATGTAATCGTTGAGCGCCAGCGGGCCGACCGCAATTTTGGCGCATGAGGCGCGGTTCCAGACAGCATCGCCGACAACGACGCCAAAGCCGAGTTGCTCGGCCTCCGTCGGCGGGTCGGCAAAGCGGCAAATGTCCTCTGGCGCCAGCGGATACCAGCTTCCGCTGAATTCGTCGACCTCGATTGGTACATCAAAGTAGTCGCTGAGCAACTGTTCGAGGGCAAGCGCCGAGCGAGGTTGAAGGCTCAAAAGGCCGCTATAAAAGATCAGCGACGTATCTGGCACCGACTGCCGGCTCTCAAGCCCCGGAGTACCCAGCCCGATAAAGTCCATGAGGTAACGCGACATGCGGTCTTTGCGGTCACGCTCGTAGGACACCCAGAAGCGGTACTTCTCCCACGCCTGATAAAAGAGTGAGATCGTGCGGTGGTGAAAAAGGTCGAAGAACTCGAGCAGGGTGCGGTCCCGGGCGCGCAGCCGTTCGAGGACCAGATCCTGCCAGGCGAATGGCATCAATCCCATTGGTCCGACCAAGCCCATGAAATTGACGCGCAGCATAGGCGGCTTCCAGGTGAATTTCTCCGAATCGGATTCGATCCATTCAAGACTGTGGATTTGCGAGGGAGGGAACCAGTAGGCGGGATTGGCTCCGAAGCGGACGACCTCCTGGTCGGGATGTTTGGGAAAGGCGCCCGGGGGCATCAAGCCGTGGCCGAGCCGGCCGAGCAGGCGAACTGCCTGAAAGAATTCGACACTACCGGGCCGGTCGGCAAAGAAGCTCTTGAGCCACTCCTGCTCGACGGCGAGCGGTGCCGTTTCCGGACTAGCGGGTTCTATACGAGGATCTTCTGCCCCGCGCGAGGTGGCCATTGCCGTAGCGGCTCCTTTCGTTGGATCGTACGAGCGTTGAGTTTGGTAAAGCTGTTGAGTGAGGCGTAGTTGGCAAGAAAGCGTTCGATCACGGCGGCGAACAGGTAGACGCCACCGCCAACGAACTGGTCTTCATCAAATTCAATATCCACTTCGAAGCCGCGCGCAAATGCAATACCATCGTCGGAAACTAGGCGGGCAAACTTCGGACGCGACTGGAGCCGCACGATGCCTTGGATTGCTTTGTCGTTTGCCGGAGCACCCGTGATGTTGTACAAAGTGAGGATCTGTTGGAGGGCTTCGCGGCCCTGTTCGACGAGCGAAAGATAGTTGAGCGAGAGATGCGAGATCAGCCGCCAATAGATGTTCTTGCCGAGCGAGGGGCGCAGCGAAGGGGTAGGCTTGCGCAAGGCAATAATTCGTTTGAGCGGAGCGCTCAGTTCCATCTCGAAGTCGCCTGTTTCGTTGCCAAAGGGCAGACGTGAAGGCAGATCGCGGTTCGTGCAGAAGGTCTTGACCGTGATCGAGTCGATCTTCGGGTAGATCGGGCGGAATCGGAGATCGACGAGTGAGAGGCTCAAGTCCGTCCCCTCGTCGTTGGCGCGGCCCGATGGCCGGCGCGTGGCGATGTAGAAGGTCTCCTGCTTCCGGTTGATCTGGGCCTGACGGATGGAATAAAAAGGCTCGTAGGGAGTGATCGTCTGCTGGTCGATGTCGAGGGAGTTGACCGACGTGATCGAGTGGATCTCGAGAGCCGACATGCGCCTGATGTCCGGGATGATCGGGTACTCAGCCTTCTTCTGGTCCATCGGAATCGGCTCGCAGGTGTGGGGAAACAGGTTGATGATTGGCACAGCCGCCGTACGGAACGTCGAAGCACCAACGCCGTTTTCGAGCTTGAGCCGGATCTCCTCGCTTTCGATGCGCGAGGACAGGAAGACGACTTCTAATTCGTTGGTGAAGCCCTGTTCGAGCAGGGGCAGCAGGCCGGAAAGCTCAAAGAAGAAAAACTTTTCCGGAAAGCTGAAGTACTCTTGCAGCAACCGGTAGGCGAGGAAAGAACGTCCGGGATAATCGAGAACCCCCTCGTTTTCCTCGAATCCCATCGGGCGAAGACAGGAAAGGGGCAACTCGATCGGGAACTGCCGTTGGTCCTTGGGATTGCGAATCAGGATGCGGGTGAGCTTGGAACTCAACACCTCGTACAAGGCGTGGATTGTGCTCGATTCCCCATTGAGATGCAGCACGAGGCGGTCCAGGCCGAGGACGGCAAGCGAGACATCAGCCGGGGCGCTAAAGCGCACACTGACCGAGTATTGCGCCTCAGGGGCCTTGATAGCAGGCCGCAGGCGGTCGGGAGTGGCGAATTCTGCTCCGCTCACCACAAGGGGATAGAGGGTGAGATCGTAACAGGTGCGGAACTTGCAGGGCACGCCTTGCACTGGTTGGGAGTAAAGGATGGAACCGGCGGGGACCAATAGGCCCTGGTCGAGTGAACCTTTCGCTGGGTCCAGTTCAAACTCGGCGATGGACAGCGACGGGATGGGCTGAATGAAGTGGGGATAGACGATGCCGAGAATCGCCTCGGTGAGCTCGGGAAACTCGTCGTCGATCTTAAGGTGAACACGGGCGGCGAGGAAAGCGAAGCCTTCGAGCAGTCGCTCGACGCTTGGGTCTTCGCACTTGTCGGCCTCGAGGACGAGCCGGGAGGCAATCTTAGGGTAGCGTTCGGCGAATTGGGCCGCCATCTGGCGGAGGAAGGTGAGTTCGCGTTCGTAGTAAAGCAGCAGATCGTCGCGCATGGACTGCTATGCCGCCCGATCCGGTTTGATGGAGTACTGCTGGCTCACTCCGTCGAGGATGGTGTCGAAGGAAACGGGCTCCGGGGCGGGGTCCATCTGGAGCAGACCTTCAATTCGGAAGTTCATGCGTTGGAAGTTGTGCAGGCCATCCTGATCGATCCGGGACACTCGCACCTGACGGAGCCGCGGCTCGAAGGTGTCGATGAGCCTTTCGATGTTTTGCAGCAGCCGTTGCTGCTCGTTGGGGTTTGCCAGGTGGACGCTGGAAATATCGGGCAGACCGAAGACGTAGAGGGAACGGTTCAACTCGGCGAGTTCGGGTGGCGGCGGGGAAGCGATGCGGCGGGAATTGAGCAGCCACTCCAAGTCGCGGCGGACGGCCGCCCGCATGCGGCGTAGGGATTCAGCCCGCGTCAGGGGGGCCTCCGTCTGGCTGCGCGGATCGAGATCGATCAATCGGTCCAACACCGACAGCGTTACGAGTACATCAAGTTGGAACGCCACGTTCGGCAATACCTCGGGTTAAGTTTTCAGTCCGAGCGCACGGACGGGATCGAGCCGGCAGATCTGCTGGAAGATCCGGTTGCGCTCATGGGAGTCGTCAACGGTGTCCTGGTGAAACAGATAAAGATCAACCAGGGCTTGGACTACGAGGGCGCGGTCTTCCCACTCCGGAAGGCGGAATTCCGCGAGTTTCGTCTTGATGTCCTCGAGGAAGGGCTGTGCGATTTCCTTGGCATTGGCCTGCATGCAGATTTCAGCCACCTGGAGTTGACGAAGAAAGCGGCCACGGGCCGATGCCTGCGTCTCGATTTCATTGCGCATGATCTCGAGGGCGCGAGCTTTGTCACCCCGGCGCAGGGCTTCGACGGCGACGCGGAAGGGGTCAGCCAGCTTCTTGCGCCAGGGTAAAGCCGGAGGACGAACGGGCCCGGAGGGGGGCGGCGCGACATAATCGCCTTCCTCCGCGGGAGTCTCTCCCGGTGGATCGTCGATCAGTTCGTCGATCCAGGCAAGGGTCTGGGCGTTACAAGCGGGAGTGTCATCCATCAGGACGGCGGTGCGGATCTCAGGCACGTCGCGCACCAGCGCCCGGACTTCGGCGCGAATCGCGGCCACGATCGTGTTGTAGTCATCGCCAAGGCCGATCAGGGCTTCGACGGTAATCCGGTGGAGGTCCATCCAGGCGCGGCTGGCGGGCAAGGCAAGGCTGGCCTCGGCCAACTCGACGCACTCTTTCCAGCGCTGATCGAGCAGGTAGACACGTAACTGGCGGCGGATCTCCGACGGGGGCGCTTCCAGTTGCCGCATCTCGCCGCGCTGGGCGGCGGCGCGAAGCTCACCAAAGCGCAAGCCGCGAAGCATGAGATATGGGCCAGGATTGAGCGGGTCGAGATGCCGCAATTGGGCGGAGATCTGAACGAGAGATTCAAGCAGGGGTTTGCGCGCTGCCGTTTCGGTTCCGGTAAAGGCACTAATGTTGACACCCGGACCGGCGGCCGGCAAGGAAGCCGATTCGCTCTCCGTGGCAGGCGCACCGGAGTCTTCGCTCGAAGGGGATTCCTCCGGAATGGGGTCTGGTTCGATTTCGCGCTTCTTATCGAGGAGCGATTTCGCAACCCGGTTGATCTCCTCGATGGCATCGGAGAAGCGGCTGAAGGAGGGAGAGTAATCACCGAACTTTTCGTCACAGAGGGCGGAGAGCGATTGCGCGGTGGTCGCCACGAGGCCCAATTGATCCTTTAGGTTGAGGTAGAAGGCTTTGGGCGTCTTATTGAAAGACTCGTCGAAACCCTCGGCGGCCAGCTTGCCTTCCTTGATCTTGGTTGAGCGCGCTTCCCTTTGGGCATCGGAGGTCGAACCGTCCTCGTAGCCCACATCGCGCGATTCCTTGTATTGGAGATAGGACAAGCCATCGCGGGTGAGGCTGAGCGTTCTCACAAGGTCGGTGATTTTGCCGGCCAACCAGTCGAGCGGGGTGGCGCGGAACTCGGCATCTCCGTCCTCCAGCTCAGGATAAAGCTGGTCCCAAAACTGCTCGATGAGGGCTTGAACGAGGCGCAGGCCTTCGATGAGACCTTCAAAACCGCGCTGGCGCACGGCGGCCTCGGTGAGCCAGGCGGCGAGTTGGAGGTCTTTCGAGCGAGTGGCGAGAACTTCTTCGCAAAGCTTGCTGGTCAGCTGCCAGTCGGCAACCTTACGTTCACGCTTCCAATCGCCTTGCTCAATGTCTTCTTCCTCCCGGCGGGCTTCTTTGATCTTGTCGTAAACGGGATCATAGCGGAGATCGGCGCCGGCCGGGTTTTCCCCTGCGATTGGTTGGAGGATGTCGTCGCGAAAAGGCATCAGTTTAGGAGTTTAGTGCGATTGTGGCGGTATGGCCGAAGGGTGTGGAGGAAGTTGACTCGTTCGCGGGGGAATCGAACTCGAGAGTGCGAACCACCAGAAGCGGCACCTCGACGCCATCGACCAGCAGCATTTTCTGTCCCAGCGGATAGGTGCTTTCTCCATCCTCGACAAACAGCGTTTGCCGGCCGAGCCAGACGGATTCATCCGGGTAAGTAAAGGAAAAGGGGTAGATGGCGGGCAGAAGAACTTCACCAAGTTCCTGGCCCTGAAACTTGCTGCCCGTTTTGATGAAAGCCGGTGTCCAGAGAGTGTCGCGCAACCGCTTTGGCGCCTCGATGGTGATCGAGGAGATGTGTTCAAAGGCGATCCACATGTAAGAGCCGGCGCCGAAAACCTCAAGCCGGGCGCCCAGGCCGGAATCGACGTCGCGGATCTCTGTGAAGGGTTTTCCATTCAATCGTCCACTACAGAGAGATGGTGCGGAGCTTTTCGGGAAGCTCTGATTCTTGTACATCTGATGGCGTTCGCGCTCGGCGTGGATCGCGGAGAAATAAAGAATTGCTCCGATTTTGGCCTGTTCGCTGCCGCCGGCCAGCAGGTTGAGGTGCTTCTCGGCGCGGTCCAACTCACCGGCAAAGCAGAGAGCCTCAAACAGGCTGGTGCGAGCGGCGACATCTGTCGGCTTGTTGCGCAAATGTCCGGCAAGCGCTTCGAGCGCTTGCCGGACATTTCCCGCCTCAAGAAGTTGAATGCCAGGGATTGCCATTGGATTAGAGCTTCTTGTTTGCCTTGATATCGTATTTGGCGCCAATCCAGCCGGCGAGACCTTTCTTGTCGGGCTTTTCCGGGTTGTAGGCAAATTCGATTTGTTCGTAGGCGACCGAGAGTTGCTCGGACGGGTTATCTTCGCTGCCGCTGACCGACAAAGAACTGACATAAACCTGCTTGAGGATGATCTTGAAGTAGAGCAGATTCTGGTTATCCATCTGCTTCATGTAGCCGAGTTCGGCTTCCTCGAAAGCTTTATTGGTGCAGCAGTTCTCGAGCAACTTTGGCGACGTGGGGTCGACATTCTTGCTGACGTGCAGGTCTCCGAAGCTGGGCTTGCCGGCGCGGCTTTCACCAGAGGCTTGGGCGGCGGCGCTAGCGTTGCTGACCCCCCAACTGAAGCTGTGGATTTCGATTGCATCAGGTACGACCTTGGAGGTTCCCTTGAGGTCTTTGATCTTGAGGTATGCGTTCATTGCCATTTGAGTAGTAGTTGCTCCTTCTGTCTAGGTAAGCGAAAAGTCTATGAAATTTGGTCCATGGTTTGGGTGAATTATCTCGCGGGGGCGGGCAATTCGGCCACCAGACGCAGAGATACAGTCAATTCGTCCAACTGGAAGTGAGGGCGCAAGAACGCGACGGCTTTGTAGACGCCCGGTTTGCCGGGGACTTCGACTACATCGATGCGGGCCTCGCGCAGGGGGCACTTGGCTTTCATGGCGGGGCTGGCCGTGTCATCGGGAGTGACATAGTTGGTGATCCAGCTGTTGAGAAAGAGTTCGGCATCAGATCGGGACATGAAGCTGCCGATCTTGTCGCGCATCATCGATTTGAGGTAGTGCGCAAAGCGGCTGACGGCCATGATGTAAGGCAGCTGGGTCGACAACCGGGAGTTGGCGTTCGCCTTGTCATCGTCATAAATCTTGGCCTTCTGGGCACTTTGGAGGCTGAAAAACGCAGCGTAATCGGTGCCCTTGCAGTGGCAAAGAGGAATAAAGCCGAGGTCGGCGAGTTCTTTTTCCCGGCGGTCGGTGATGGGGGTTTCCGTGGGACACTTCATCACGACGTCGCCCTGATCGGTGGCGAAATTGTGAACCGGCAAGCCTTCGACGAGGCCGCCGCCTTCGACGCCGCGGATGGCGACGCACATGCCATGCTTCATGAAGCTGTCGGCCAGGCGAGTTCCCATTGAATAAGCGGCATTGGACCAGCAGTACTTCGAGTGGTCGGTGCCATCGACCGCTTCTTCATAATTGAACTCATCGATGGGTCTCGTGTCGCGACCGTAGGGGAGGCGGCCGAGAGTTCGCGGCAGACAAAGGCCGACGTAGCGGGAATCCTCGCTTTGGCGAAAACTCTTCCACTTGGCGTACTCGGTCGAATCGAAGATCTTGGACAGATCGCGGGGAGC
>Ga0068877_10001953_pt1 | contig 16818 bp, 13 predicted proteins | sample NOAtaG_FD_66437 | JGI IMG/M metagenome (GOLD analysis project Ga0068877, IMG submission 66437) | Freshwater lake microbial communities from Lake Erie, under a cyanobacterial bloom - NOAA_Erie_Diel6S_1000h metaG | ecosystem: Environmental > Aquatic > Freshwater > Lake | place: USA: Ohio, Lake... | reverse complement strand
GATGGTTTCTTCTTTTCTTCGCACTTTTTCTTCTCCAGCAGGGCTATTCCAGTCGTGATAATTACTCCACTTCTTATATTCAGTGATGTGGTTGCCCTGTGAACTGTGCATACGAGGCAAGAAACCGCTGAACTCTTTCCGATAATTCACCACTGAGCTCTTCTTCTCCCCTGTTTCCACATACTCTTGTACCATGCTCAAATTCTCATTGGGATGTGCCGCAATGTATTCCTCTGCTTGATATTTCTCCCTGCAAGAAATCACCAACTTATCTTTTTTATCACGCACACTGAAAGAAGGAACCCACACCTCGGATCCATCTGAATAGGGATTAAGGACATCCTCTGGAGTATTAAAATATTGACCAAACAATAAAGGACGATCTCCATACTGCTCACGATTCAAATAACTCAGCAAGGCAAACATATTTTCTGGATTGTTCTCATCCATCGGAGTGTTGGCCTGAGATCGCACTAAAATCACGGCAAACGTGGTGTACCCAATGATAGCCACCGTTACTCCCAAGATTAAAGTGTGAACGGCCAACCAAGATTTTTTGTGCGCGAAACGCAAACCAAAGAAAATAGCGGCGGCTACTAAAAGTAAGTAAAACATGATGCCTGAATTGAACGGCAAATGGAAACTGTTGACAAACAACTTTTCAAATCCGGCCGCCAATTTCACGAAATAAATGATAATACCCGTCTGCATCAAAGCCAAAAGTCCGAGGGAAATGAGGCCGGTGTAAATGAATCCTTTGAGGGTGGTTTTGTCATATTTCTTAAAGTAATAAACAAAGCAAATAGCAGGAATGGCCAAGAGGTTCAATAAGTGAACGCCGATGGAAAGTCCCATCAAATAAGCAATGAGCACCACCCAACGCAATTGGTTATCTTCTTTGGTTACCACGCTTTCCCATTTCAAAATAGCCCAAAAAACCACTGCGGTGAACAAGGATGACATGGCATACACCTCACCCTCCACTGCACTGAACCAAAAAGTATCGCTAAAAGTATAGGCCAATCCACCGATCAATCCTGATCCCAAAACCGCCCATAATTTTCCCTGATCGCTTTCAACATCATCACCTGCCATTTTCTTGGCCAAGTGAGTAATGGACCAAAACAAAAACATGATGGTAGCGCCTGAAGACAAGGCCGAAAGGAAATTCACCATGTACGGCACCTGAGAAGTTTCTACGAAAGCAGAGAACAAACGAGCAATCATCATGAATAAAGGAGCTCCCGGAGGATGGCCCACCTCCAACTTATAGGCAGAGGCGATGAACTCACCACAATCCCAAAAGGGCATGGTCGGTTCTAAGGTCATGGTGTAAACGATAGTGGCTGCGGCAAACATGGCCCAACCCAAAATGATGTTCAGTTTGTTATACGACATAATGATAAAAAAGTACGAGGGCGAAGATAAGGGAAAAGCCCTCTGGTTGAGGACTAAAATTTGTCAACCCTCATGGGGTCCGATTCATCATTCCTTCACGAAGGAATGCACCGCTGCGCCCTCCAAGGAGAACGTTTTTAAGAAATAAATTCCGCTCGATAGATTACCAACAAAAATGGATGGCGGTGAGGCCGTATGCCGTTCTATGACCTTTCCGCTCAAATCTAGAATTTCATACTGAACAAAAGCGTGTGCGCCTTGATAATGGATATAATCTCCAGCCGGATTAGGATATAGCATCCCATCTTGCCGAACTTCAGCATCAACATGAGTGGGGCAAGAAGTAGGATTGATTAAAAAATCTAATTCTACATCAGGATTCACCACATTCATCCAAACATTGTCAAACACAATGGTATCCATAGAAGCGTCGACTTCCAAATAAGTGGCACCCCAAATCTGATCATTGGTGGTGAGATGTAGAAAATAACAACTCAATGGCAAAGAAGCGCAGACAGAATCCGCATAATATGGGTTTGTATCCGTGGTGCCATATACTCCTTGATCCAAGAGGTTGCCCAAGGCATCCGTGACACTCCATTGTATGGTATCAGGATTGAAAACTGGAGGCATGGTTAAATAACTTGCGGTGGTATTCCAACGCAACCATTCTCCATTGCAGGTGTCAAGCGGAGGAGGGGGAGGCGCACAATCCGTATTCAGCGCAAGTACTACATCCATTCCGTAACATCCAAAGACATTGAAATTGGTACTTTGATAAATGATCAAAGGTTCCACCACATCTACCACAAAATTAGAATCGGCCAACGGTGTCGGAGAACAGATATGCAATAGGTAACAATCATCCACCAAACAAGGTGACAATTCCACGACCGGATTGACATCTGAAAAACTCGCCACATTCTGATCTATCAAATCACCATCCAATGTGCTCAGTGTATAATTGATGTTATTGGTGCCACCCAAGTCTGCCACTGATGTCATACCAATAAAAACAGGTTGACAAATATCACAACTCACGGTTACCGAATCATAAAAAGTAATGGGACAGGTGGCACAACCTCCCATGGTGCATCCCTCGTCGCCCGTTGGCATGTAAATGGCAATGATCTCATGCCATCCATTTCCAAATGGGATATAAAATTCAGCCGTATTACTCGTGTACTCAAAGCCGTCAATCTGCCATTGCACCGCCCCTGGAGCTTCTGTATCAAAATGCAAATAATAATCTTGACAAGAAAGGGTATCCAAAATCAATTGACTGGGACACAAAATCACTTCTGGACAATCTACATTCACCGTTGCCAATAAAGGATAGGTTGGACCACATCCAGGATTACTCACTTGCGCTGTCACCACATACACTCCATCTTCCGTGTAGGTATGGGATTGAGACGGAAAGGTGCTCGATGAAAAAAAACCATCGCCAAATTCCCATGACACATTGGACGCTGGTAGATACGCTGGAACATAAAAGCCATAGGTATCACAACTACTTGGTTGCACCTGAATGCTCGTGGGGCAAGCTATTGTGGCGCAAAAAGTAGCTACTATTACACCGTTGCTTTCTTGGTAATTGAAAAATTGAAGTGGTGCGCCAAAAGCACTGATTTGTGAGCTGAAAGTTCCTGAAGCCGGGAAAGTAACCGGATCTATATACAAGGTCAAATTGCACACTCCGGAGTTGCAAAAAGTATCCGTTACAATAGGAGTGTTGACATCAAAACTCATTTGACCCATCTCCAAAATTTGATTACCGTTCAACACTGTATAGCTCACCATCGTCGGACCTCCATTGGCCACATCAGAAGTCAAGGTCAAAGAGTACGGCACACAGCCCGTCTGGGCTACTAGGCTTGTGATGGTGAGTGTAAGCACCCCAATGAATAAAAACTTTTTCATGCTCAATATTACTTCAATTTTCTTGATGACACATCCATTTACCCAACCCTTTGCTTCCATCGATTCCTTCAAATAGAATAAAATACACCCCATCACTCCATTCCTCAGTAGTGAGGGTAAATTGCTCCTCCACCACTATCATCCAAGGAAAACTTTGCACCACTACTCCCTGCGCATTCACAACTTTCCAAAGTCCAATCTGACCCATTTGATTCTGCGGCAATGTTATTCTACAATAAGAACTTCCTGGGTTGGGAAATGGTTGCAAATGAAAAGCATCTTCGTGAAGAGGACAATCCAACTCCCAACCCTTCAATTGATCTGAAACCCACTCTCGCTGTTCTTGTAACAAAGGGAATAACCCAGGATAATGAAACCGAAGCGCATAGGGAGTGCCTTGGATTTGAATTTGATTGGTGTGCTGCTCTGTCAAAGACTTTTCAAAATCATCATACGAATTGATCTTATGGGGATCCTCACGATAAGCCTCAGCCACCAAATTGTGCCAAAATACAACGCGGCCAGAAATGTTTTGAATAGTAAAATTATCTTGAATCAGTTCACAACCCAATTGTATGTACTGATTTTTCCAACGATCATTGCGAAAGATAGCGGCGATCAGTGGACGCTCCTCCATTTGCTTAATTGGCACCCAATATCCATCCAACCAGGTGGTCCAACTCAAATTTCGCATATCCTGAAAAGTCTCATTCATGTCCCAAGGAATCCAACGGTATTGTCCATCCGGATGCTCATAGAGATAAAAATTATTGCCCCCTGCCCAGTAATTGTCCCAACTCCTGATAAATTTCTCCACCGCCAAAATCTTCAAATAATTCTCGATATCAAAACGCTTCTCCAATTCCTCATTAAAATCCAAACGCTGTGGCTGATTCAGAAAGTGAATAAAATCAATAATTTGGCTATAATCACTCTCTTGCTCATTGGTGGTTAATTTTAAACCTGCTTCGATGTACGGCGATGGATCATTTCCCAAATCATTCAAATACAGCGCCGCACCTTTGTCTGTTTTGTATAGGTTACCATCGTTATTTTCACTGCCAAAATGAATTTTCAGAAAGGTCTTATCTACATTTTCCACCATCAGATAAAGACCCATATACTCCCCATTCACGTAAAGCTGGGCATACGCAGTGCGGGGAGCAGGAATTCCCAACTCCCTGAAAAGACTATACGCCAATGCATCATGTACCAATGAGGGATCATGCGTGAAATTTTGCAGATTGAATTTCTGAACCCCATTGTAAGATTGTTCAACAAAAGCATCCATGGCAATTTTCAGCGGCTTCTTCGGTTCATTCTCGTTAATGTTACGAGAGGAATTACCGCGTTCTCTGAAACCACAATTTACCACATAAGCTCCATCGAATCGCATAAGACAGGGGCGATACACTTCTGGATAGACCGCAGGATTTTCTTGATGATTCAAAAAATCCTCCGACAAAACAGCCTGCCAATCCTCCAATGGTGTGGTCAACTCAATCTTGTGCAAAAATTGATCGTTGAAAACGTTATTTCCAATCTGTGAAAAAGATATGCCTTTCCACCCAAACAATGTCAATAATATGACCCATCTCACTTGTACCATCGGCGGTGTTGCGTATTTAAAATCTCATAATGATGATCCCAATCTTGCAATAGGAAATTCAAACCAATACTGATTGAAACGCCTATTGCTGGATTTTGATTCAATACATTCCATTGCATACCCACTTTAGCAAAAGTCCTCAATCTCTTTGACCATTGCCCATCATACCCCACAAATGGTTCCAAATAAAATTGATTGCCATTGTTGAATTGTGGCTTCATCCAACCCAAGTCAGATCCCGCATAGAGACCCTGCCTGGCTTGATCATCTCCCAGAAGATATCGTTGAAATCCCCACCCCCACTTGCGAACAGAAAAGGGAATTCCCGTGTTTTGAGCAAAATGAAAATACCTTAAGCTATTTCCGTTTTTGGTTTTTCCCAATTTACACTGAAAACCAATACCATTGGCCGACATCGACTCTCCTCTGAACATAGAATAATACGGGATGTGACCATACCCCAATTGATATCCGAACACCCAAAAGCGCTGAGCCACATTCTCTACCCGCTGAATATCCTTCCAATCAAAAACCTTCTTCTCAGAGCGGCTGATTTTCAAGGCCACTTGCCCACTGTCCACTTTCACAATTTCCCCACTCCACTCTGTTTTGTCTTTTAATACTACTTTTTCAAGGGGCCTTTTGTTCTTGCATTGAACAAAGAACAAAGCCAAAGCCAGTAGCAACGATGTATTCAGGAATTTGCTCGGCCGGAAAAGCAACATTAGTAAAAGAAGAAGAAAAAATACAACATCGCATCGCTGCGTCTTACACTGTCAAAATAACCCAATGTACTACGGGAAGAATTAAGCGCTCGACCGTCCTCTATATACCCAATGGTACTTCTGGAAGAATTCATCACGCGGTTGTCTTCAAAATAACCAATGGTAGAACGCGAGCTGTTCATTACCCTACCATTCTCATAATATCCAATGGTACTGCGAGAGGAATTCATCACTCTACCGTCTTCTATATAACCGATGGTGCTTCGGGATGAATTCATCACTCGTCCATTTTCCACATATCCAATAGTACTCCTAGAAGAGCTCATTATTCTTTGTGCTGATCCATGCCATGAAACCACCACAAGTAAAATTAAAAAGAGTATATTTTTCATAAAATTTATTTACTCAAATATACTCTTTTAATGCTTAAATAAAACAAAAAAAGCAACCCAACTCCCCGATTCGCCGCAGCTAGAATCTCAAGACGCTGTTGTTGCTGTATACGTTATTTTCGGTGTTCTACTTTTCACCATTCTGGTAATAGGTTCATTTATTTTCTCTCGTGCATGTAAATAAATTTTCACCGCAAATCCCATTTTCGGGTTCTAAATACCTTATTTATCATGCCGCCCATTGCAACATCCGATTGTATTTCTACCATTCCTCATTCACACCCGAATAGATGAAAATCTTATTTTAAATCCCTACTCCACCTTCAACTCTTGCACCCACTCATTGTAATACCCATTCTGATCCGTTGCCCTAAAGGTCCAATCATACAGCCCGGCGCCTGGCAAAGTGACTTGAATATCGCCTGTTGTCATATTCAACAATCCGGCTCCATCTATCATTTGTGCATCCACCAGGATGCCATCTTCTGAGTACACAGACCAATAAATACTCTCCAGTCCATCACCATCCGTAATCTCCGCACTGAAAGTAAATTGCGGAGCAGAAGCAGGAATGTGCACCAGCTGATCAACATCGGAAATCTCAGGATTCCATATAAAATCAGCAGACGGCAACCCTTCATTCTCCACATGCAAAGTAGTGAATGCCTCCTCCGCTTCATTGCCTGACGCGTCGATCACCATCACCTCCAAATGCCAATGTCCTTTGATATCTGCCGGTACATTGAAGCTGGCATTCACATTAGCGGCGGTGCCTGAAACATTGATAATATTGGAATAGGTCCACGTACCCACATTGGGCTCATACACTTCTCCTGTTCCACCTCCGTGGCCATGTCCATCATCTGCAGAGTGAATACTCAATTTCACCTGCTTGAGATTTTCATTGTCAGACACATTGATGGTGACATCGATGACATCCCCGGCGCTCACTTCATGTTCTACCTCTTCGATACCATTGACCACTATCCCATTTACCAAAGGGGCTGTGAGATCTTGGTCTGATTTACAACTGTACATGCTTGCAGCCACCATAAAGAGGGCCGCACTGATTTTTGTAACTTTTTTCATTTTTTTGTTAATTGATTTTATTGAATTTTAATACAACATTGTACCTGAATCCACCTTCCTTGTTCAGGCAATTGAATCCATCGGTAATTGCTTAAATTATTGAAATAGGTCTGATTAAAAATATTGTTGACACTCAATATCCATTCCATGGCTATTTCAGACATTTCGCTTTCAATACTCGCGCCTGCATTGGCGACAAAATATCCAGGCGTTGTTTTCTCATTGCGTTCGGTTCGGTTTTGCGCAAAGGCCTTGCGTGCATGAATAAATAGCTTTATCGTTTTTGTTTCCTGCCATTCTTTTTCATACACCATATTGCTTTTGATCATCACCGGAGGAATAAAGGGCAATCCTAATTGTGTTTTTTGATTGTAGGTAAAAACACCTTCTACGGAGAGATCCGTGTGAAGGGGATCCCAGATATGTTTCTCCCAAAACAACTCCCCACCCGTCATGAAAACAGGTGCCTGTAGATAGCGGTACAACTGACCTCCGTCCGGCAAATAGGAAAACTCGGCTTGCGGTGAGAGATAGATGTAAGAATGGTAATAATGACAAAAAGGCGAAAAGTGCCAAGATTGATTTCCCGCTTGTTGACCCACTGTTACATCTGCCTGCCATCCGTTCTCTGGTTGCAACCATGGACTTCCCTCTTCATGCCTGAATGAACCATGATGCACCCCGTTGATTGTCAATTCTGCGGCCTGGGGCATCCGAAAACTGCGCGCGATATTCCATTTCAGTATCCTATGGGGCTTACTCGTCAAAGACCAACCCCACGCTCCTGAAATCGCATTGAACCTTCTGGTCGTAGGTGCGCTACGTATCATTTGCGCCTCACTTTGAACGCCATTGTTCCAAGTAAATTGAGCAAAACCGGGAGTCTGAAATCCCGCCTCATCCCATCGCAATCCCCCCGACCAAACCCCTATCTTGGCTGCAGAAGACCACTCCAACCAAGCATAGAGACCCGCTTGCCATTGCTGAAATGATGGAATTAAAAACTCCACGCCCGCTCTTTGATTTCTTTGATACTGTCCTTGGCCTCCTATCATGAAAATCCCTCTCTCCCAACGCCATTGTTTCTTTACATTGCTCTGAAAAGTCAACAATCTCAATTGTAACGAAAGAGAATCCGCATTTGGCGGAGCAAAGCCATCCTGATGAGGGCGGGCGAGCTCCGCGCGTTGATTGTATTGCGCCCCGCCTTCCCATTGCCAAAATCCATTGTTTTGTTGACGGTGATAATGCGCCATCCATTTATCATGGATCACCCCCGCACTCGGCAAACCAATATTGGATGCATTGCCATCTCCCACCACCGCGGCCAATGTGGGAACTCCCATGATACCTGGAAACAATCCGCTTTGCAAATGGTACTTTCGATAAATCAACCGGAAAGTATGTGGACCCTTGATCATCGCCATCCAAGCGGTGAGATGCCTTTCTTGCGTGGCCGTATTGTTCAAAATCCCGTCTTTCAAAGGCAAGGTTCGGTTTAAATAGGTATATTGTTCAGTGGGCAATTGGTAATCTTCACTTCTCGCCAAGGTACCTCTGATGCCCAATGCCCAATGCATTTCCTTTATTTTTAACTTTGTCTTATAAGACAAACTCGTTCCCTCTCTTTGATTGTTAGAAGAATAAAACGACCGGCACTCCCATTCATTTTTTTTCATCGGCCAAACATGGGGTTGAATCACCACGGCTCCTCCTGCCGCATCAGACCCATACTGCAGGGAGGCCGGTCCTTTGATAATTTCAATATGGTCCAACTCATACTGATCCAACTCCCAACCATGATCATTGCCCCATTGTTGTCCCTCTTGCTTGATGCCATTGTCTATCAGCGCAACCCGCGCACCCGACATCCCTCTGATCACAGGTTTGCCTATACCCACTCCCGTCTGAATGGCCATGATGCCCGGAATGTATTGCAACGTAGTGGCAAAATTCTGCGAAGCATTCAAACGCATGTCTGCCAACAAAGGTTGAATGGTCATCACAGAGCGATTGGCTTGCATCCGCTGCGACCACGCATCCTCAATCACCAACTGCTTCATCTCAATATTCGTGGACGTCATGTAAACAATGATCGAGTCGGCAAGCGGAAAAATCACATCACGGACAACCGCGGTGTAGCCCACTTTCTCAAAATGCAAATGAAATTCTCCTTTCCATTCAACGGGAAGTTTCACATTGCCTTGCTCATCAGACATGGACACCCTACCCCACTGATGCGCACTAACAGCAACATCAGAAAGCGGATGACCACCATCAGCAAGACGAATTTGTATTTGTGATAAAACGGGCATGGCACCGCTACACAAGCTGATGCAACACCACAAGAATATTTTTTTCAATGCGGGAAATAAAAGGTGAAATGATAAACGCTAAAGATGAGCGAACCATTCTCCTTCGGGAGGACCCCTTCCACTGTGACTTCCGAAAAAGTGATTTTGAAATCCTTCTGAAAAAACTACTTGAAAATCATCATCGGGTGTAAAAAGAGTTGCCCTCTCTCCCCAATCAACGGGTCTCAAAAAAGCCGATAGATTCCAATCACACAGATCACAATCCTCCTCTTCTTCATCCTCTTCCGCATGATGCTCCCACTGATGATCCACCCATTGGTGGTAGGTTTGAAATCCCAACATCACCATGAGCATTCCTAGAAAATAGGAAGCCATAAAACGAGCGATGGAATTCTTGAAAATCACGAAGCAAAGTTAAAGTGTTTTCTATGAAATCCTTATCTTCGCCAAAATTTAAAGATTATGCAATTTGATGTTATTGTATTAGGAAGCGGACCCGGCGGATATGTCACTGCCATTCGTGCGAGCCAATTGGGATTGAAGACAGCCATCGTGGAACGCGAGGCCTTGGGGGGTATCTGTCTAAATTGGGGGTGTATCCCTACCAAAGCTTTGCTCAAGAGCGCTTCTGTGTTTGAATATATCCAACATGCCAAAGATTACGGAATTGAAGTGAGCGCTCCTAAAGCGGATTTCAACGCCGTAGTAAAACGCAGCCGCGGAGTAGCGGATGGCATGAGCAAGGGCGTTCAGTTCTTGATGAAGAAAAATAAAATTGAGGTCATCATGGGCAACGGAAAAGTGATGCCGGGTAAAAAAGTATCCGTCACCGCGGCGGATGGCACCACCTCTGAAATTTCCGCTAACCACATCATCATTGCCACAGGGGGTCGCTCTCGCGAGTTGCCCAATCTGAAGCAAGACGGAAAGAAAATCATTGGCTACCGTGAGGCGATGACATTGCCTGAGCAACCCAAGAGCATCGTGATCGTCGGCTCGGGTGCCATTGGAGTGGAGTTTGCCTACTTCTACAATGCTATGGGCACCAAGGTGACCATCGTGGAATACATGCCCAACATCGTTCCCGTGGAAGATGAGGACATTTCAAAAGCGTTGACCAAGACATTCAAGTCTAACGGAATTGACATATTGAACAACGCGGAAGTAACAGGAGTGGACACAGCAGGCAAGGGTTGTAAAGTGAAAGTAAAAACGGCAGACGGAGAGCAAGTCATCGAAGCTGACATCGTCCTTTCTGCAGTGGGTGTGGTGGCCAATATCGAAAATATCGGCTTGGAGCAGGTTGGAATCGTCACCGACAAAGGAAAAATTGTAGTGGATAAGTATTACCAAACCAATCTTCCCGGCTATTACGCCATCGGCGACTGTGTGCCCGGCCAAGCTTTGGCGCACGTGGCCAGTGCGGAAGGCATCATTTGCGTAGAGAAAATTGCAGGTCATCATCCGGCAGCTTTGGATTACAACAACATTCCCGGATGCACATATTGCAGTCCTGAAATCGCCAGCGTCGGTTATACTGAGAAAGCCGCCAAGGCCGCGGGTTATGAATTAAAAATTGGTAAATTCCCCTTCAGTGCTTCTGGAAAAGCGAGTGCGGCGGGACACAAAGATGGATTTGTCAAATTGATCTTTGATGCGAAATATGGGGAGCTATTGGGAGCGCATTTGATTGGCGCTAACGTAACTGAGATGATTGCCGAGTGCGTGGCTTTGAGAAAATTAGAAACCACGGGCGAAGAATTGATCAAGACCGTACATCCTCACCCCACCATGAGCGAGGCCATCATGGAAGCCGCAGCGGCTGCCTATGGCGAAGTGATCCATTTGTAATACATGACAACAGAAAGATCCTTGATATTACATGCGCAACAGGTCCAACAGACCTTGTTGCGCATGGCTCAAGAAATCTACGAGCAGCATTTTGATTGCAAAGAAATCATCTTAGTAGGCATCAAAGGCAATGGAGAAAAAATTGCGCAAGCCCTATTTGCTAATTTACAAAAACTGTCTCCCATTCCCTGTTCTATCACCACTATACAACTGGACAAGAAAAATCCCACCCAAATGCCATCTTGGGAGCCCGTGGTGCAATTGAAAAAGAAAAATGTGGTGTTGATTGATGATGTGATTCACTCCGGTAAAACGCTCATCCATGCCTCTCATTTTATTTGCCAACAAGATCCCACTCGCTTATCGATGGTGACCTTGGTGAACCGAGAGCACCGACTATTTCCCGTTGGGCCCAATGTGGTGGGCATTACCTTATCTACCAATTTAAAAGAACACGTTGCTGTAGAATACAACGAAGATGGCTTTCAAGTGTTTCTTGAAAACCAAAAGAAATGAGCGCGGTATTGCTCCGATGGTTCCACTTTCTTCGTTCGCCCAAAGGTCATCCGTATTTGATTTACTTTTTCTTTCTGAGTCTTACCGCAGGCACTTCCTTCGCGCTATTTAGCGATTACATTTACAAAGAAGCCGCCAATCCCGATTTGGATACTTACTTGGGACTCTCACATTTTGATTTTGATCAAAGTCCCATCCGCCGGTATCGTGTCATTGTCCCGTTTTTAGCAGCCGGATTGCATGCGTTGTTGCATCCCATTCTAAATTTGATGCAACCCCAGCATTTTCCCGGTCCAGATTTCTCCATGGGTTTTTGTTTTTTGATCATCAACAATTTGATCATGGCAGGGGCCTTTCTGATGATTTATGAATTAGGTAAATCACTCGGCATGCAGAGCCGATTTGCGCTATTGAGTGTGCTGTTCATCATCACTTGTCGATGGACCTTGTATGTATGCGGGCTGCCGCTCGTGGATAGTTTATACTTTTTTATCCTCACCGCCACGTTGTATGCTATTACAACCCAAAATATCCGATGGACCTACGCGGTGATGTTGCTAGGCCCATGGGCCAAAGAGAGTTTTATTTTTGTAGCGCCAATGCTTTTTTTCTATGGGCCTATTCCTAAGCTCAAGCAAATACCCATTTGGATACTTTCCGGCGCCCTCATTTTTGCTTTTCGCTATGGCTATGATCAGTGGGCGCAATGGCCGGTGGAGGAGTCGCTGCAGCGCGATGTAGCGCATTTGGGATTTATTGGAGACAGTTTGCACCGCTTGTTCTCTTTCCATGGCGTGTATGAGATAGCGTCCATCGTAGGATTGGGCGGGATGAGTTTTTTGTTGCTGTTACACCCCGCCATTCGCCGGCAATGGAAGTCCGGAGTGCAAACCTTTCAGTGGATCTATTTGCTCATCATTTTGTGGCACGCCCTGCTCAGCACAGACCTTGCAAGGATGCTCTATTTGATGATGCCCGTCTTGGCCCTTTGGATGGGCCAGTTGATGCAATTGGGATATTCCTTCAGAGAGAAATAAGATAGCTCCGCAATCTTGGGACAAAGGGAAAACAGAATGCTTCGCATTCTTGGGACAAGGCGACAAAGGGACAGAGGGATTTCTCCCCTCCTACCTGAGCGAAGCGAAGGAAAGGAGGGGTGGCACGTCTCGGCTGAGACGAGACGAGACGGGGTGGTCATTTCATAGGGCAATATCTGCTAAGACGAGGGGACAAGGGGACAGCGAGACATCTCCCCTCCTCCCTGAGCGAAGCGAAGGAAAGGAGGGGTGGCACGTCTCGGCTCAGCCGAGACGAGACGAGACGGGGTGGTCTTTAAACGCAAAAAATACTGACATTAATATTAACAGGGCATACTTTCCATTTCACCCATTTATATGCACCTTATATGCTTCTTGCATACATCGTTCTTTGGTTCAAATTTTACAAAATGAAATGGATGAATCGACAAATTCAAAAAGAGCGAAGAAAGGAACTCAGAAGCAATGCCACCATATCTGAAAAACGACTTTGGAAATTCTTAAACAAAAAACAAGAAGATTTCAAATTTCGAAGGCAACACGGGATCGGTCCCTACATAGTTGACTTCTATTTAGCCAATAAAAAAATGGCCATTGAAATTGATGGAAACGTTCATGACAACATCATGCGCCAAGCCTATGATCAGAGACGTGAAGAATATTTACATTCAAATGGAATCAAAGTCATCCGATTCAGCAATGATGAGGTTAAAAATAATATTGATGACGTGATTCGACGGATTCTTTTTGAGTGTGGTGTTGGGTGATTGTTTTTTTTATCTTAAACATCACCCCGTGACGAAAGCGCTGAAATGACCACCCCGTCTCGGTTAAACCGAGACACCCCTCCTTTCCACTTCGTGGTAGGATGGGAGATGTTGTCCGCTCTCACTTTCGCACCCGCTCTGAAAAGACCACCCCGTCTCGTCTCGGCTAAGCCGAGACGAGACACCCATCCTTTCTTTTACTTCGTAAAAGTAGGAGGGGAGATTTTACATATTCCCACTCTGTTTCTGTAGCGAGGCATCGCGACCGCTGCGTGGCAGGAGGGGATAAAAAAACCGCCGGCTTTAAATGCCGGCGGTTAATGGCGAGAGCAAAAGCTCTCGCTGACCTACCTAAAGGTTGGAAAATAATCGCTGCCTCCCGAAACGGGAGGCCAGCGATTAATCCCGGACGCAACGAACACTATAGCCGTCTTGCTTACTGGTGCCGTCGCGGTTTACATTGGAACCGAGGTACTCCAGTAGGCGGTACCACGCGCCGAATGCACCGTACTCTGTACTACTCCACCAGATGCCGTAGCTGCCAATGGTGACGTATGTACCATTGAGTTCGCGGTAACCGCCAGGGAAAGCGGTGAATCCGCTGCTGTTGGTGGCGCCTGTATTAGGGGAGGCCCAATTGGTGGTAGCTTTCATGGCTACACCTTCGGTAGTACCTCTCCATCCAACTGTCTCTTGATCCGTTACTGACATCCCCAAACTACCCTCCAAGTACATCCATTCGCAGTCTGTGGGGACATGCCAGCCTATGGGGCAAAGACCTCTGCTGTCCACGGTGGTGAACCAATTGTACAACTTGCCATACGTGGCATCATTAGCGGGATCGTTGTTATATATAGCAAAAGCGCCACTCGTGGTATTCTGCCATGTCGTGTTGTCCAATCCCGTTGGAATAGGGTCTCCGTTGCGGTATTGATCTGTGGCCAGGTTATCCGCAAACCAACACTGCCCGCCAATTTCAACTAGGTCATAGGTGCGTCCGTCATAAGTCAATGAAGTTTGTCCCTCACAACCGGTGACGCTGATGTTTTGTGTGGCGCACGTAGCATTGCCAGGTAACAACTGTGCTCCCGTTCCACTGCCGCTGGTTTGCGTCCCTGCACAAACACACTCGCCGTTAATCACATCATTGGAAGTATTGGCATTCCCATCATCACATGTTGCATTTTGATACAAACAAGAACCATCATCTTGATTGGCACTGGCCAAGAAATTACACGCCGCTCCATCTGTGCAGCCTTGGATGGGTGCGATTTCAGAATCTTTAAGGCAGCGAACACTAAACCCATCTTGAATAGAAAGGCTATAACCCCTAAGAATCGTTGAACTTGAGTTGGATAACTTTCGATCTAGAGGGTAACCACTAGCGCCAATGTTATTGCTCCACCACAAACCATTGATTCCATTATCATAATAATTTCCGCCATTCACACTTCTAAAACCCCCAGGTTTTAACGAAAATCCGTATGAATCTTGGAAATTTCCGTTTTGAATTCCCCAATCAAAAGAAGACTTAATTGCATCTCCCTCATTAGAACCTCTCCATCCCATCATCTGCTGATCTAATACACTCATCCCCAAACTCCCCTCCAAATACATCCACTCACAGTCTGTGGGTACATGCCAGCCTGCAGGACAAAGGCCTCTGTTGTCCACCGTTGTGTACCAATTGTACAATTTACCGTAGATGGAATCATTCACGGGATCGTTGTTGTATATAGCATATGCTCCATTGGTGGTGGTTGACCAAGTTGCATTGTCTAATCCTGTTGGAATTGCATCACCATTGCGGTATTGATCTGTGGCCAGGTTATCTGCAAACCAGCATTGCCCGCCTATTTCTACCAAATCGTAAGTGCGGCCGTCGTAGGTCAAAGAGGTTTGTCCATTGCAACCTACAACGTTGATGTATTCATTGGCACAAGTTGTATTTCCTGGCAAAACTTGTGCGCCGAGACCACTAGTTGGAATGTTGATAGTTGGATTGGCCGCACTAATACCAGGCACAATAACACTTTGCCCTCCTACTGTCAATGTATCTCCTGTTGCACTTACCGATACATGGGTACCTCCTGCATACAACGCATACGGCACACTCAACATCTGCTGCGTGCCCAGATCCACACTACCCATCATCACATGCAAAAACTTGGCTCCATTGCCCCAATTAATGCTGCTAAAGTTACCTTCTGATACAACCCCATTGCCCACCACGCAAGACACCAATCCTTGGGCGTTGCTGGTGAGTGAATGGCTTTCTTGGTAAACGACCGTGCCATTGGCAGTGCCATCATGGATCATGAAAGTCAAGCTCACCGCACTGCTGGCCATCACCGTTCCGTCCGCATTGCGCATTACGGCTTGATAAGGTATCCCCTGCGGGGATTGAGCGAGAAGGGATGAAGTGATGAGGAGACAAGTGACGGTTACAATCACATTTTGAAACAAGATTTTTTTCATGGTATGGGAATTTATAGGGCGAATATAAGGGAAAAATGCTCACTTCGTGAGCGCGACAGTCTCGGCTTAGCATAGGGGACAAGGGCTCCGGATCGGTAGAGTCGTATGTGAAGCATCGAAGTGTATGACAATTTACACGCGCATAAACCTGCATAATTTATGGGTGGACAGAACAAAATTCCATACGGAATTTTGCATATGCCCAATTCACAAAATCAAATTGTACACAAGATTATTCAGGTACGCGGTGTAAACATCATCTTGGATAAAGATATTGCACCAATGTATGGCGTTAGCACAAAAGCATTGAATCAAGCGGTTAAAAGAAATTCGTCTCGCTTTCCTGAAACTTTCTTGCTTCGATTGACCAATGAAGAAGCTGAATTTTCAAGGTCACATTTTGTGACCTTGAACAATGTCTTGTCCTAAAATAGGTTTACAAAAAAACCGCCGTCTTTAAATGCCGGCGGTTAATGGCGAGAGCAACCGCGCTCGCTCTCAAACTCTAGCGAAGCCTCGCTACTCGCTGAAAAACCACTTCATCCCGGTTGATCCGAAACGGGGTGATCACCCATAAACCTGCATAATTTATAGGTAGACTTCAAACGCGACAAAATAGAGATTTGTAAAAATAAATTGGATGGAACAGCAAATATCTTCTCTCGTGTTAAAAATCAATGGGCATCAAGTAATACTTGACTTTGATTTGGCCAAATTA
>Ga0068877_10001952_pt1 | contig 16826 bp, 14 predicted proteins | sample NOAtaG_FD_66437 | JGI IMG/M metagenome (GOLD analysis project Ga0068877, IMG submission 66437) | Freshwater lake microbial communities from Lake Erie, under a cyanobacterial bloom - NOAA_Erie_Diel6S_1000h metaG | ecosystem: Environmental > Aquatic > Freshwater > Lake | place: USA: Ohio, Lake... | reverse complement strand
CTTCGTGAGGTCCGCCTTGCGGGTGATCTTGAAGCCAGTGGCTTTCAGCGCCTTGTCGATATGATCGGCCTCGGATTTGGCGAGCGCCACTCGGGAGAGATCGCCGGTATAGTTCGTCTGCTCGATGATGAGCGCCAGGCGCGCGGGCGCCCGCGCGGATGCAGGTGCGGCGAGCATGCCTGCGAAGCCGATCAGTACAAGGAGGATGCGCCAGAGACTCACAGCGCTTCCCCGCAGATGCGCCTGTCGATGCAGTATTCGACATAGCCGAGGGCGAAGCGGGGCGCTTCGGAGGTGGCGGAGGCGGGAATGACCTCGGGTTCCGTCGGATCGAGACGGGTGATGCCGCGCGCGCCGGATTGCATCAGGGTAGAGCGCATTACCGACACGATGTAGGCAAGCGGGCTGGCGATGGCCTCGCCGACATCTTCCGGCATGGTGAGCGGCAGGTTGGTTTGCTCCGGCACGACCATAGCGAGCACGGCCTGCTTGCCATAAGGCACATCGGCCTTGAAGCGGAAGCGGAAGAGATCGGCCGGGATGCGAAGGGTATTACCGGCCTCTAGCACGGGCCAGCCGGTTAGGCTCGCGCCCTCATCCTTGTTGGGGAAAAGCTGCCGCAGTTCGCGGTCGGCATTGTAGTCGAACACGATGAGCTTGCCCTTCACGGGAAGCGTCATGCGTAGGTTGATAATCTGGCCGGGCTCGAGAACGGAGACGGGCTGGTTGGCCGTGTTGATGAGTTCGAGCGGGATGTGCGCGAAGGTTTCGGGGAACTGGGCCTCGATATCCTTGAAAAGGTCCACCGCGCCGGTTTGCTGGGGCGGGAGGGACTTAGCTTTCTGGCCGGTTTTCACGCCGGTCGTCTTGGCGATCCAGGCGGAATATTTCGAGATGCGGGTATAGACAGACGGTGCATCCTCGAGGGCGCACTGGACGCCCCAGCTGACAATGCCGACCTGATAGGGGCAGCCGTTCTTGTCGAACTTGACGAGCGGGCCGCCGCTGTCACCCTGACATGAATCCTGGCCGCCTTTGGGGTGGCCCGCGCAGATCTGCTCGGCAGTGACTTCGAAGGGGAAGGCGTCTTCCGGAAGCTGTTCCATCAGGGCTTCAATCTTCCGGGTACAGATGGCTTCGGGCACGGTGGCCAGCGAGGTTTCGAGGAGTTCCGCGGAGGCCGCGACGAGGCGCGACTGGTCCGCGAGGGTACGCCGGTCATCGCGCGCGTCCGTTTGGTTGAAAGACTTGTCGCCATAGCCGGCGACTTCGGCGAGCTCGCCCATCAATGTGATCGCGTCCGTCTGCTCGGTCAGCGAAAGTAGCATTTTCTGGCCCTTGTAATCGCGGGCGAGCTCGATGAGGGCGATGTCCTTGCCGAACGAGGCGGCGCCATCCAGATACTCCGGCTCGCGGATGATGTTCTTGATAGCGTACGTGTTCGCGGGCTTCGCCGTGCCGAGATCGCTGACGCCGATGACGGCCTGCAGCGTGCCGCGCTTGCGCAAGGCGGTGCGGTCGCCGTTCCATTCGTAGAAGGCGGCCTTGCCTTCCTCGATCTTCGTGGTTTCGACACAGTGCGCGGCGGTGAGCAGCCAGCGGCTTGCAATGGCGGTGGCACCGCAGACATGGATGCTTGTGGCGGTTGATCCGGCGGCGGCAGGTAGCAGCACCTGCAGCGAAGTGATGCCAGGCCAGTCCACGGCGCGGGCCGATACGCCGCCGACGATCTTGGTGCCGTCGGTCGAGGGCGGGCGGGTGCAGACGTTGCCCGATTGTGCGGTGGCGGAAAGCGGCAGAGAAGCGAGCAGCGCGGCCGTCAAGGCGGCGCTCAATCCGTGGCGTATGGAATGCATCGCGTCCTCCCGTGCTAATGCACTTTCAGAGTGAATTACTGGATGGTAAGCGTCAAGGAGGAGAACGCGACGCGGGGCGATGATGGCGGGGGCGAGAGTGGTCCGGTTTTCACGCAGACAGGTGATCGGGCAGCTGGCGGCAGCCGCCGGGTTTGGTGCGGCGTTTGTGGCGGAGGCGCAGCCGGCGTGGCGGCGGCTGAAGCCGGGCGCGTGGCCGGTCGTGGTGGCAGTGCCGGATGCGCTGTCGATTGACTTTGCGCAGCTGCTGGAGGGCTTCAGCGCGCGGGAATTTTCCGTGGACGAGGCGGCGTTCGGGCGGATGCTGGAGGCGTCAGCGGTAGACGCGGGGCGGCTAGGCGCGCGGGTGCTGTTTGGCCTGCGGGGGTGCAGGTTGGTGGAGGGGGCGAGTGATCCGCTGGGACGGACGGCGCCGGCGCTGCGGCTGGCGGAAGCGCAGATCGACCATGAGGATTTCCGGTGCGTGATCGGCGTGTGGGTGCGAGGCGAGGGGTTTTGGGCGTCGCCCGCCTCGACCGTGCCGCATGTCTCGTACCTGCACGACCAGCGGCGGCGGGTGCTGCGCGGGCAGATGGACCGGGCACGGACGATCTGCAACCAAGCGGCGAGCGGGGTTTACAAGTACAAGGTCGGCTCGCACCGCAACTGGCGGGCCGAAGTGCAGCCGGGCGCGTTCCGGCAGGCGAGCACGATGGCGGTGGTGCGCACGCTGGATGGCGGCGAACTATCGGTGCGGCGGGACAGAGCCTGGGCGTTCGAGGGGCCGGAGTTGGGCGAGAATATCCACGCGGCGACGCCGGACGGCGATGTGCTCTATGTGGCGGCGGGGTGTCAGGTGCTGCCGGGGGGCTATTCGGCAGACCGGACAGCGCCGGATGGCAACTGGCGGGCGTTCCGGGTGGCGGCGGGGCTGAGCGCGGCGCCGGGCATCTCGCGGGAGATTCAGGGGGAGACCGAATGTGTGCAGTCCACGGACGATGCGACACCGTCTTGTGCGCCGCCGTTCAACGAGACGCTGGATGATCTCGCGATGGGCAGGGGTGTGTTCGATTACGTGCTGGTGAGCGGGCGGGAGCTGCGCATGGCGGCGGAGGATGCTGGGCGGGCGCGGGATGCGGGCGCGCGGCGCCTGCGGCGCGGGTCCAGAGGGGCGGAGGTGGCGCGTCTGCAGGCGCAGCTGAACCGGTCACGTGGATCCGGGGAGCCCGCTTTGGCGGAGAGCGGTTTGTTTGATGCGGCCACGCAGCGACAGTTGATTTTCGCGCACCAGCTGGCGCTGACCGGCGGGGCCGACGGCATCCTGACGCGGGCCGAGGGCTACCGGCTAGGGCTGAGCGGCATCTTCACTTGAGCTCGGCGACGACGCGGAAGCCCATGTTGGAGGCCGGATAGTCCGGCCGATCGCTATCGCGGATCGCAATGCGCGCCCATTCTTTGCGGCCGTTCCAGGAGCCACCGCGCACGCCGCGTGCCTTGCAATCCAGCGCCTGCCGGGCCGAACCATCCACAGGCGCGCCTTGATAGCCCGCGATGTAGCAATCCTCGACCCATTCCGACATGTTGCCGAACATGTCGTAGAGGCCCCAGGGGTTGGGGGTGTAGCTGCCGACCGGGGCGGTCGCGGGTTGGCCGTCGTCACATTGGATTGCGTCCACGTCCCAACCGTATTTTGCCTTGCTTGACAGATCGAGCAGGTTGCCATGCTTGCAGGCGTCGATTTCGGGGCCCTCCCAATAGTAATTCATTCCGGCCCGGCCGCCACGCGCGGCGTATTCCCATTCCGCCTCCTTGGGCAGTCGGTATGTGAGCGTGCCGGACATGCGGGTCAGCCACTGGGTGTAGTCCTTGGCCTCTTGCCAGGTGATGTTCATGATCGGCCGGGTGCCCTTGCCGAATTTGCGGTCGTCAACGGCGCGCTGACCACAACCACCTTCCATCTGGCAAAACTGGTACTGAGCGAAAGTAACTTCAGTGATACCGATGGCGAAGCGGCCGAGGGTGACTTCATGGAGCGGGTAGCCGGGGTCTTCCTTCGGATCGTGTTCGTAAGGGGCTGAGCCCATCTGGAATTTGCCGGCGGGCAGGGCCACCATTTTCGGGCAGTCGTCGCAGTCCTGGAACGTGTCGAAATCGTTGATCGCTGCGACCGCTTCTTCGGCGGCAATCTCGGTGACGGTGCGCGCGGCAACTGGGGCGGCGACGGGTTGGGCGCCGGCGCAGGAGAGGGTGAAGAGCTTTTGAACACGGTCCACGAACTGGCCACCGGGATGGGCGTCGAGATAGCTTTGGTATCCGGGGCAGGGATCGCGGCCCTTCGTGCCCTTGGTGACCTGCACGAACAAGGCGGTATCCGGATCAAGTGCAGGTGCGGCCGAGCCTGTCTTGCAATTGCCGGAGAAGCAGAAGTGCATTGAGACGTCCGACGTGATCATCGGGCGCTGGGGATGAGGCACGGACGCGGCGAGCAGCTGCACTTCCTCGCGGGCGGCATCGAAGGCGGGGTAAAGCGGCAGATCGGGGTCCTGCAGCTTGGGCAGAAGCGTACGCGTGAAGACCGAATAGGGCGAGGGGTCTCTGTTGCTGAGACGGTCGAGCGCTTTCTGGTTCGGCCCGGCGGAATTGATGATGATCATCCCGTCGATCGCATCCACGCGGGCGAGGCCTTTGTCGAAACCAGCCATGGTGCCGGCATCGAAGGGATTGTCGCGGCAGGCATCGAATATGGCGATGACCAGTGACGGACTGCGCTTCTGGATTTCTCTCAGGATTTCCTCTGTGACCGGGACTGTCTTCTTTTTCAGAAGGGACTCGGGCGCTTGCTTCGGCGCATCGGCAAAAGCGAGATAGTTTTCCGTTCCGTTCGACCAGCCATGGCCTGAGAACACGAACACGACCTGATCACCCGGCGCGATGGAATCCAGAAATGTGACGAAGGCGGTTTCGAACGCGTCGGTCGTGGGATCGCCGGGTACGCGGGTCACCTCGAAGTCCAGATTGTCGCCGAACAAGGACGCGTAGCCATCGGCGTCGGCCTGCGTTCGCGTGAGGTCCGTCAGTTCTGCATAGTCCTGCACACCAACAATGAAGGCTCGGCGTTCGCGGGCTTCGGCGGCGAAGGCCGTCAACAAACAGGCGATCAGGCAAACCAGGATGCGTTGCATCGCATCTCCTCCCACCGATGCACTGTTTCAGATTGCGTGAAGGGAATCAATCGCAGCCGGCAGGCAGCAGCCGATGGCAGGCGCGCTTGCCGGTGCTTTTGGGTTGGGGCAGAGTTGCAGGCTCGAAACCGGTCCTGACAGGTGACTTTCGACCGGGACCTACAGGCCTTGGGAGGGGTTCATGAAGCGGCGGGATTTCCTGATGATGTCGGCGGCTGTCGCCGGGCTTGGCGCGTGCGGGCAGACGAGCGTGGCAGATGCGCCGGTAGAGGCTGCGCCCGAGGTGGCGGCTGCGCCGCCCGTCGATCCAGACGCGCTGACCGTCGAGGAGCTGGAAGAGACAGCGCTGCTCGAAATCGAAGAGCTTGCCGCGCTGGGGATCACCGAGATCGAGACGGTTCTAGCGGAGGGGACGAAGTTCAGCACAAAGTCGGTGCTGACGCCAAATTCGATGTCGACGGCGTTTCCGGTGCCGCCGTTGACGGACGAATTGCGGGCAGCGTTCGCGGCGCGCAAGTATTGGGATGTACCGACGCCGGACCGGCCGGTGCCGGTGTGGCCTGCGCTGAACAAGGCGCCGGATTACATTCACCTCGCGGGTTACGCGCTGGCGGCGCCGGAATTTACTCTGTCGTCTGATCTTCTGGCGAGACTGGCGGAGCGCAATGCGTTTGCGATCAACGCGGCGGGTCCGGTCGTGGTGTTCGGGCTGCGCGGGTGCCGGATGGTAACGGGCGGCGAGGAGGCGGGCTGGGCAAGCGAGCATGCCGTGGTCGTGGAGACGCCGACACACCTGGCGCCGAAATGCCTTGTGGGTTTGTGGCGTCCGGCGGATGGGCAGATTGCGCTGTTCCGGTCCTCCACGGTGCCGGCGGCGCACAACATGTATGCAAGCCTTGCCGAGCAGGGGAACGGGACGAGCCTGCTTCCGACAGGTCTCTACCAGTATATGCGCGGCGACCACAAGGCGAGTAAGCCAAAGAGCATCCAGCGCGGCGCGCTGCGGATGAATGATTCGTATGCGGTGCTTCGGACGGCGGCAGAGCTGACCTATGATCCGTTCCTGCCGACGACGGCCTGGACGCGCGGCGCGGCGCACAACATTCATGCGGCGGGGCTGTCGGACATCTTCGACTCGGCCGGGTGCCAGGTGGTGCACGGGACTTACATTAAGCCCGAGCGGCTGAAGACCAAGGGCGCGTGGGATGCGTTCCGCCGGTTTGCGGGCACGGTGGACGAGACGGGCGCGGCGCCGCCGGCGACGGCGCAGAAGAATTACCAGTACATGCTGCTGACGGGCCTTGAGGCGGCGCTAGCGTATCATGGCGGAGCGGATTTCGAGGCGGGGTATAGCCCGCTGCGATTCGGCAGCTCGGGACAGAAAGTGGCGGACCTGCAGGCGCAGCTGATCACCAATCATGGCAGCGCGGTGAAGGGGCTGCCGGCGAACGGCACGTTCGACATGCTCACCTCGTTCGGCGTGCTGCTGGAGAACAAGTTCCTGGTGAACGAGTACACGACGCCGGTGTTCGTGGCGCAGCCGGTGTGAGTGAGGTTGCCCCAGCGTGACACAGGTTTGTCACTGGACGGGGCCGCGGGGGGGAATTAGTTCCGAAGGATGACGATGATACGCCCGCGCCTGATCGCCCTTGAGAATGTCCGCAATTTCCGGGATTTCGGGGGGTATGAGAGTCGGCATGGCGGGCGGGTGCGGATGGGGCGGCTGTACCGGTCCGGGCACCATGCCGAGGCGACGGCAGATGATATCGCGGTGATGGAGGCGCTCGGCATCCACGTGCAGGCCGACCTTCGCCGGCCGGATGAGCGCGAGAAGCAGAAGAGCCGGCTGCGCGTGCCGCAGGTGATCACCAATGATGGCGGGCGCGAAAGCGAGGCGCCGCACATGCGGTTCCTGACGCAAGTGGCGGTGGACGCAGCGGCGGCCGATGAGTGGATGGGCGAGTATTACGAGAAGGCGCCGTTCAAGGCGCACCACCAGGCGCTGTTCCGCGACTGGTTCGTGCATCTCGCCGAGGCGCCGGGCGAGGCGGCGGGGCTGGTGAACTGCGCGGCGGGCAAGGACCGCACGGGCATCTTGTGTGCGCTGACGCATCACATTCTGGGCGTTGGCGAGGCGGATATCCGCGCGGACTATGACCTGACCAACGAAGCGGTGGGCGTGGACCAGCGGCTGCCGGAAGCGGCGGCGTATTTCAACAACATGCTGGGCAAGGAATATCCTGCCGAAGTGTTCCGGCCGTTCATGGGCGTGCACCTGAAATATCTCGACCGGGCGTTTGGCGCGATCCATGCGCGGGCGGGGTCGATCGATGGGTATCTGACCGATGTGCTGAACGTGGATGCCTCGCTGCAGGCCGACCTGCGGGCGAAGCTGATCGAGCCGGCCTGAACGACTTTTGGCGGCGCGCTGCGCACGCCTTCTTCACGCCGTATTCATCTCCGTTAAGGTTTCGGTAATCACTGAACTGCGGAGGGAAGCCCCAGCCCTTGAGCCTGATCACCAGGATCCTTGATTCTGTCCGTGAGGCGGGCGTCGGCGTGCTCCGCTGGACGACGCGGGTGCCGGCTTTGGCCGTGAAGGGCGGGCAGCGGCGGACCATCGGCGTGTTCCTGCTCATCGCATTGGCGCTGTATTTCGGTGTGATTGCCTGGTTCGGATGGCTGAACGGCGCGCTGCTGATCGATGGCAAGGCGCGGTGGCAGAAGTTCCAGTTCGCGGACCTGCGTGCGCGGGCCGTGGCGCTGTATGACAGCGAGGGGCGGTATTTCGGCATCGTGCATCCGGAGACGGAGAACGACCATCTCGGCGAGTTCGAGCGGGCGGACCTGTCGCCGCTGGATGCAGCGCCGGATCACAAGGCGGTGCCGGTGGCGGAGGCGCCGCCGTATTTCTGGCGCTGCGTGGTGTTCACCGAGGACCGGCACCGGGGCGAGTGGCGCAACCGCAACGGCGTGGATGTGCTCAACCTCGCACGCCTGCCGGTGAGTTCGCGGGGCGGCTCGACGCTGGAAATGCAGCTGGCGCGGTCGATGTGGAAGATGCACTCGCGCAATTCGAGCCCGGTGCTGCGCAAGCTGCAGGAGCTGAGCGAGGCACCGGTGCTGAACCGGTATCTGGTGCAGGGCGGAGACACGAGCGGGCTGGAGCGCTGGTTCTCGCAGCATATCCCGCTGGTGCAGGGCGGCGGGGATGAGCAGGGCAGCCTCTACGGCGTGTATGCGGCAGGGCAGTTCCTGTTCGGCAAGCGGCCGGAGGATCTCGACCCGGCGGAGCAGCTGGTGTTGGCGGCAGCGGTACGCCGGCCGATTGCATGGCCGGCAGACGAAGAGCGGCGGGCGAATATTCTGTATGACCTGATCGGCGTGGAAGAGGACCGGCGCCGCGCGCTGCTGTGCGCGGGCGAGGATGCGCGCCTTGCCGATGGCAAGCCCGTGATCGAGGACAAGCGTGTGCGCGAGGCGACGCGGGCGCGGCTGGCGGAGCTGCGCGTGCCGGCGAATGTGGGGCGGATCGATCCGGCTTTCCTCGATGTGCTGAAGCAGAAGGGGATGACGGCGGAGCAACCGCTGCTGGCGCCCGGGCGGCTGGCGAAGGAGCTGGCGCCGAATGCGCAGCGCGAAGTGGTGGCGGAGCTGACGGACCTGTTTGCGCCGGCGAACGAAGCCCAGGCGACCAAGGCGGTGAAGGCTGACACCGTGAGCCGGGAGCCGGTGCGGCTGCAGGGAAGCCATCCCTGGCGCGGCAAGGTGCGCGAAGTCGACATCACGCTGGACGTGGCGGAAAACTCGCTGTTCCGGGCGAAAGCGCGGGAAGCGGCGATCGCGCTGGGCGAGACGCTGAGCGAGGGCGGGAAGTTCCGCGAAGGCGCGCTGCCGGTTTATGAGCTGGCGGAGAGCGGCGACGGACTGGCGATCCGCGAGGGCGATACGGCGCTGGTGATTGCGGCGGCAGACGCTGACGGGCGGATCGTACGCTATTACAATTCCTCGGCGACGACGGCTTATTCCGGGTACGGCGCAACGCGGCCGATGATCCGCGGCTTTGGCCGGGGGCCGTATGACAGAGCGTTCGAGACGCGGGCCGTGGGCTCGGTGGCGAAGCTAGCGGCGGCGCTCTTGCTGGCGGAGGGCGAAGACCCGAAGGCGGGCACGACGGTCAGCAATGCGTGCATGCCCGGATTGCAGCAGCGCTGCGCGGGGGCGGCCTATGGCGCAACACCGGCGCGGGTGACGCTGGCGCGGGCGTTCGGCTCGTCGCTGAACCCGGCGATCGTGCGGGCGCTGGGGGAGGCGACGACGAATGCGCGGGCGCTGGCGATGATGGATGCGCTGGGCTTTTACCTGCCGGAGCGGCACCGCGACACGCCGGTGGCGACGAACATTGCGCTGGGGCGGTTTGCGGGGCGGCCGCGGTCGGTGCACTGGCTGGCGGCGGCGTCGCTGGCGGCAGCGCGTGGCGAGACGGCGCCGGTGACCGAGCCTTATTTCGTGGAGCGCTACCGCCTTATCGAGCCGACGAGCGAGGGGGCCTTCACGTTCCGGATGGAGACGCCCGAGCGCAGCACGTTTCAACTGGCAGAGCCCGCGACGGCGGAGAACGCTGCATTCCTGCGCAACGTGCTCAGCCAGCCGGTCTGCGACGTAAAGGATGGCAGCTTGCGGCGGCTGAATGCCTGGTGCGCGGCAGGGCGCAAGGATGTGCGCCTGCATGTGGCCAAGACGGGGACGGTGTCTGCCGGGGGAATGGGCGGCGCGTATGACGAGTCCGACTGGTGGATTGCCGGCGGAATCGAGTTTGAAGACGGGCGGGCCTATTCCTATGTGATCTCGATGGGCGCCGGCTCGCCGCGCAGCGCTTTTGCCAAGGATCTTGGCGGCGGGATGCTGGCGCCGCTGGCGGATGTTTTGCTGCAGGACCTGATGGAGGACGCGACGTGAAGTTTCCCTGGCAACGCAGCAAAGACAATCCGGAACCCTCCGCAGACGGAACAGTCCGGGGCGGCCTTGATGCCGGCGCAGCGATCGATGCGACGGCGCGGCAGATGACGCGCATGGCGGCGGCGGCCAAGGCGATGCCGATCTTTGCCTCGATTCCGATCTTCTGCCTCGCCGTGTTCGTGACGATCTCGTTCATCGGCACCTATACGGGCATGCTGCAGGTGCTGCAGTCGGGCGATAACAGCTTCGGCTTCTTCGGGGTGGCGGGCGTGTTCCTGTTTATCCTCGCAGCGACCATCATCATGGCCTACTCGGTCAGCGAGATGTTCAAGTCCGGCCGCAGCTTCTGGCCGCGCGTGTCGCTGGTGGTCACCTATATCGTGACGCTGCTGATCTCGGTGAGCTTCGGCTTCGCATTTTACTGGACGCAGCTTGAGGCGCGCTCGCAGGCGGTGGGCGATGCGCAGCGCTATCTCAATGCGTTTGACCGGGAGATCACGGTGGCGGACCAGCAGCTGGCAGGGACGTTGACCACGCTGGCGACGGTGAATGCAGACTTCAACACACGTGCGGCGGCGGAGCAGGCGAGCGGGAACCAGTGCGGCGAGGCCTCCGGCGGGGGCGATGGGCCGCGCACGCGCCACTTGGCGGCGCGGGCGGGCGAGATCAACGCGCTGGTGATGGCGCTGACGCCGCAGATCGATGCGGTGCGGACTGATGCTGCGGTGGTGCGCACGGAATTCGAGAAGGTGCAGGCGCTGGGCGCCAAGACGGCGGCCGATGTAGCGCCGGAGGAGCGCGAGGCGGTGTTCCGGACGGCGGCGGCGGCGGCCAACAAGGCGGGCGCAACCCTGCAGGCGCTGTCCACCAGCCAGAGCGTCAAGAACTATACGGCGGACCTGCGGACATGGGCAGGTGAGTATGCCAACCCCTCGCTGACGCGGGTGGAAGCGGGCACGGGCGCGCGGTTCAAGTGCTACAACACCACGATTGCCAGCCAGCTGAACGGTGTGGCTTCCGACCTTGAGGCGCTGCCGCAGCTGCCGGTGAAGGAGCTGAACAGCTATGCCGGGGCGCAGGCAACCCGCGAGGCGCTGGACCGGTTCTGGTTCACGCTGGCGACGCCGGTGCGCAATTTGATCGACGGGCCGCAAACGCAGACCGAGACGGAGCGCGAGGAGGCCGTGCGCCGTGAGGCGATAGCCGAAGCGCTCGGCACACGGACAGAGGGAGCCGATGGGGCCGAGATGTCGAGCCTGGAGGCGAAGGAGCTGGTGGACAGCCAGCAGGGCCTACGGCGCAATGATACGCTGCCGCTGGGGCTCGCGATCGTGATCGACTCGCTGCTGTTCCTCTCGGCGCTTTGGAGCCAGCCGGGGCAGAAGTTTGCCGCCTTCGCGCGTATGATGAAAGACCTGCGGGGGGAGAAGGAGCGCCCGCTGGCGCTGGTGCAGGGGTCGAAGGACATCCAGCACAATCCGGACTTCTCGTTCCTGCGGCCGTACGTGTTCACGCACTATGACGAGGTGTACATCGCGCTGCCGGTGAGCGGGGACTTTGCGAAGGAGCCGGAGACGCAAGTTCTAAACACGCTGCGCATCGCCTGGCAGGCGGGCAAGATCATCACGCGGGCGAGCGTGCCTTCGGCGACGATCGAGCGGCAGCTGGCGGCAGCGGGCAGCAGGCTGGCCGTGAAGCCCGAGAATGACAACGAAGCAGTGGACGCACGCTATGAGGAAGAGCGTGAGCCGGTGGCGGCCTCGCCCATCCCGCTGAGGCTGCCCAAGGCGCAGGTGAACTTCGTGGCCTACCGGTTCCTGCCGGGCACGTTCGAGCAGATGGTGCTGCAGGCGATGGTGCCGAATATGCCGGGAGCCGAGACGCCAGAGGCGGCTGAAGAGGGCGAGGCACGGCCGGAAGCCTGAAGAGGGCGTTAACGGGCCGGAAACGGATTCTGCGGAAGGTCGTCCCAGTCAAATGGGGCGGCCTTTTTTCTGGCGCGGCCCCGTAAAGCCGAGGCAGACCGCATGACCGCGCAGAGCGCAGCTCCCCTATCCCTTGTCCCGAGCGTGCCGGACGTGGTCGGCCGGATCGGTGCGACGGGGCGGCCCGGCGAACGGCTGACTGTGCAGCTGATTGCGAAGAGCCCGGATACCAAAGTTGCGCGTGAGCTGCTGGCGCGGCTGCCGGAATTCGAGGCGCAGGGCGTTGGATTTGAGGCGATTTTCACGCGGCTTGCGGGCACGGACGTGCTCTCTGCGGTGGCCGATGTCTATGGCGCCGAAAAAGCGCGCCGGTGCGTGCGCGTGGTGAATGTGCCGGAGCAGGGCGAGATCGTCGAGCAGGTCAATTTCGGTGCGGTGGCCGTGTGGACCGGCAAGCCGCTGAAGGCCTGGGTTTCAGCATCGTTCGCAGACGGACAATTGTCGGAAGCCGGACTGGGAAGCGACTTGGCAAAAATGTCCGCTGCGGCCTTCCGGGCGCTGTGGAACGTGTCCGAGGCGGCGGCGAATGACGCGGAGCCGTCAGAGCGCTTGCGGCTTACCCGGGGCTGAGACTAAGGCTGCGCCTGCCATCGCCAGCAGGCGGTTCATTTCATCGCGGGACTTCAGGGTGAGCAGCGGAACGCCTGCGCCGTGGCGCGCAAGGTTTTCTTCGACGCGCGGGCTGCTGAGGCGTTCGAACGTCCAGATGTAATGCAGGAATTCGAAATCTATCTTCTCGGGGCAACCGGGGGCCATTTCCGGCCTTGTTCGCCCGGCATAGCGCAGCCACCGGCCCAATGCGCCGCGAAGGGACGTCAAGCGCGGTGGACGCAGCCAGATGACGAGATCCGTACGCGGAAGGCGCAGATACATTGAGCCCGGGCTGGTGCCGTCCATGACCCAGCGGTCTTCCTGAACCAGCGCTGCGATGCGGGCGTAGGCTTCGTCCTTCGGGCGCTCTGTCCAGCCGGGCATCCAGAACACGTCGCGGTCAAGCGAGATGTGACGCAGGCTGTACCGTTTCGAGAGTGCTGACGCGAGTGTGCTCTTGCCGCTGCCGGAGCAGCCGATCACGAGAATGCGGGAAGCTTCTGCCAGCCGCGCCGGAGCATCAGGGAGAGCAATCGGCGTGGTCATGGCCCGGCATGTGCGCGCTGGTCAGCCAGTGCGGAACGACTTGCGGCCGAAATAGGGGTTGGGCGCGGAGGGGGGAGACGGGGGTGTTTCGTCGGAGGTGGGTTCTGGCGCGCCTTCGGATTCGGTTTCCGTTGTGACGACAGTTTCTTCCGTGGCCGGAGCAGGTGTGGCCGCGCCAGTCAGCAACGCGCGGATATGGGCGATGGCGGCGCGGGCGGTCGAGACTTCAAGGTCCGGGACCGATTTGTCGAGGCGCTTGGCCAGGAGCTTTGCGTGATGGTGCGACAGGGTCTTGAGCTGGCTGTCGAAGATTTCCTCGCCGGCAGCGGCGCGCAGGGCTCTCAGGCTGTCGGTGGACTGGCCCGCCGAGACCAGCAGTTTCTTGACAATGAGGCCGGCCGCGGCGGCCCAGTCCTTGTCGGCCACGGCCGGAAAGGAACTTTGGGCGGCGAGCAGGGCACCGAGGGCTTCGAAGCCTGAGGGGCGGCCAGCAAGGCTCATGCAAGCTTCTCCCGCACTTCGCCGAGCAGCTGCTCGACTATGGTCAGCGCGTCGCCGGGCCACTTGGCCTGAAGGGTCGGATCCGGACCGAGCTCGATCGGGTTGGAGGCGAAGCCGGATTTCAGCGGGATGACGGTCTTGAACATCGCGAACTCGGTTTCCTTGGCGCCGGCGGCATCCCGCATCGCGCCGAGGACAACCTGCTGGTGGGCGGTGTTGTCATAGCGGGTGGCGAGTACGACCGGGAGCGTCTCGATATCCCGGTTACGCAGATTCTTCATGATGTCACCGGTGAAGAGATCGAGACCCAGGGTGGACATGAAATCGGGGATGGTCGGCACGATGATCAGGTGGCTGGCGGCAAGGACTGTTTCGGTCATCACCGAGATGCCGGGCGGGCAGTCAAACAGGATGACGTCGTACTGGGCCTTCAGCAGGTTCAGGTCATCGCGCAGGCGCTTGCCGACTTGGTTCTGCAGGGCCTCCATTGCGTAGCCCTTGGCGGTGAGTTCGAAGATCAGCTCCCGCTCCGTCTTGCGCAGGCGGGGCGAGGAGGGGATCAGGTCGAGCGGCAGGGGCTTGCCCTTGAAGGTGACGTCGCTGGCGTCGGTGACGATGAATTCGGACAGGCGGCGCTGCTCGCCCGCGAAGAAGTTTTCCAGCAGCCAGTCGGAAATCGTGGCGTAGTCGTTGATGGCCTGGAACAGGTGCTCGTCGCCGGCATGGCCGAAGATCAGCAGCGAGGCGTTGGCCTGGGTGTCGAGGTCAATCACCAGCGTGCGCATGCCAGAGGCGGCGAAGGCCTCGGCGAGGCTGACGCAGGTGGTGGTCTTGCCGACCCCGCCCTTTGAGTTGGCAATCGAAATAACGCGGGCCGTCATGGAGTTTCTCTCTTTCGGTCTCGTCCGTTCTGAACCCCGGGTGATGGCAGATTTGGTTGCACAAGAAAACACTTGCGGGGACGAAACTTACGTCAAAAGGCCCAACCGCTGTCGAATGAACGAACCGCCACTTGTCAATGCATTGCTGACACCCGATCCGGCTGACATTCGCACGACCATTGTGTCTGTCTGCCTAATTATTAGCCTCCCCGCTGCTCCGAAGCATTGAGTGCACAAAGTTATGCTGCCTCTTTGGGTCCCCCAAAGCCGCACAGGTCCATGGCTTTCAATCGGCGCCGGATCACCTTACCTGTAAGGCGTCTATCAAAGATGCAGCAGGGAGCCCGGCTTGGCGCTCGATCCTTATGCAGCGCTTGGCGTGCCGAAATCGGCAACCGAGGCTGACATCAAGAAAGCCTACAGGGCCAGGGTGAAAACCCTGCACCCTGACCTGCACCCTGGAGATGACGCCAAAGCGGAAGAGTTCAAGCGAGTCTCGTCGGCGTTCGAAATTCTCGGTGACGCCGAGAAGCGGGCAAAGTTCGACCGCGGCGAAATCGATGGGGACGGCAATCCGCGCGGCTTCGGTGGCGGCGGAGCTGGGCGCTGGGAAGGTGGCGGCGCCTACGGCGCGCAGGGTGATCCGTTCGAGGATATCCTCTCGGGCATGTTCGGCGGCGGGGCGCGGCGGCGCAATCCCGGCCCTCAAAAGGGGCGGGATGTGCGCTACCGTGTAGAGGTGTCATTCGAAGATGCGGTGACGGGTGCACGGCGACGAATGGCCATGGCCGATGGCAGCGCGCTCGATGTGAACATTCCCGCCGGCATTACCAGCGGACAATCCCTGCGGCTGAAAAGTCAGGGGCAGCCTTCGCCGAATGGCGGCGCGCCGGGCGATGCCCTGCTTGAGGTGGATGTTGCGACCAGTCCGATATGGATGCGCGAAGGCAAGGATCTGCGGATGGCGCTGAGCATAGATCTGCGCACTGCCGTTCTCGGCGGCACGGTCGATGTGCGCACGCCTTCCGGCTCCGTGGCGCTGAAGGTGCCTGCGGGCACAAATACCGGGGCCCAGCTGCGCCTGAAGGGCAAGGGTGTGCAAGTGACGCCGCCCGGTGATCTCTATGTCCGCATGGAGATCGTGCTCAGCGACCCGCGGGACGAAGGCCTGAAACGCTGGGCCGAGGGCCGGTAGAGCGCCTTATCGACTCTTCGCACTTCGAGGCGTAATTTCCCCCTACACGTCTCCGGGGAGGGAAATGTGCAACCATCTGAAATCGTCTATACGGCCGGCGACAATTGGTATGCCGTGCTCGCCGCCGCCGTGGCAATCTATGCAGTCGGCTTCTTCATTTATGGCCTGTTCCTTTCAAGCCTTTGGCTCAAACTGACGGGCTACGACAAGCAACAGCTCAGGCCTCATGCCTGGAAAATGGCCGTATCTCCGATCATGCCGATTCTCACGGCCATCGGCCTCGCCATCCTGTTCAAGCTGGCGCGGGTCGACAACCTCGCGATCGGGGTGGTGATCGCCTTCCAGATCTGGTTCTTCATTGCACTGCCGGTGCGGCTCTACAGCTTCGTCTATAGTCCAGAAAAAATTGGACTTTTGGTTCTCGACGCCGTACACCTCCTGCTCGGGTTCCTGGTGGCGGGAGCCATCATCGGGGGCTGGCGTTAGTCTGACTGCAGATGAACTGCACCATTCACTTAACGTTCAGAGCCTGCCCCGCATATGGAGCCTCATGAAACGCTCCCTTGTCCTCCTCGCCGCCCTCGGCCTGATGCTCGCGCCCGCTGCCGTTGCGCAGGGCAAGGACCGTGACCGAGCTGAAACTGAATGGAGCGGCGGCCAACTCGCTCAGTTGCAGGAGCAGGGCTGGGGCAACCAGTTCTCGCCCGGCCAGGCGCGCGAAGCGGTCAAGGAAGGCCGCACCGTTCCGCTCAGCAAGATTTTCCAGACGCTCAAACGTGAATATGGCGGCTACCAGTTGGGCGCTGATCTATACTCGCGAGACGCGGGCGGCGCAGTTTATGAGATCGACTGGCTGACTGAAGATGGCCGCAAGGTTCATGTGATTGTCGACGCCCAGACCGGCGCTGTGCTTGAACGTCGCGGCGGCTAGGGCAAGTGTTCGGATTTTAAGGGCTATTCAAGATGAGACTTCTCGTTGTTGAAGATGATGCAGACCTGCGGCGCCAGCTGGCAGATGCCCTGTCGCAAGCCGGCTATGCCGTCGACCTCGCCGCTGATGGCGAAGACGGCCAGTTCCTCGGCGAGACCGAACCCTACGATGCTGTGATCCTCGATCTCGGCCTGCCGAAGAT
>Ga0068877_10001950_pt1 | contig 16838 bp, 10 predicted proteins | sample NOAtaG_FD_66437 | JGI IMG/M metagenome (GOLD analysis project Ga0068877, IMG submission 66437) | Freshwater lake microbial communities from Lake Erie, under a cyanobacterial bloom - NOAA_Erie_Diel6S_1000h metaG | ecosystem: Environmental > Aquatic > Freshwater > Lake | place: USA: Ohio, Lake... | reverse complement strand
CGTGATCGCCTGGTCGATGCAGTGCTGCTTGTAGGCCTCGAGGTGCTCCATCCAGCCCTTCTGGATGAGCTTGATCACCCAGCGGGGGTCGAGGTCGACGCAGAAGCAGATGCCGCCGCGATACTGCGCGAGGTGCTCGATCGAGAGCCGCAGCCGCCGCGGGCCCGAGGGGCCGAGCATCAGCCAGTTGGCCCCCTTGGGAAAGAACTCATCGGGGAGCGTGTCGCTGAACATCTCGTAGTCGGTGCGGAAGTCGCGGGAGTTGTATCGCGACTTCGGCACGCCCGTCGTGCCGCCGGTTTCGAACACGTAGACGGGCTGATCGGCCAGGCCCTTGGGCACCCAGCGGCGGATCGGGCCGCCGCGGAGCCACTCGTCTTCGAAGGGCGGAAACTTCTTCAGGTCGTCGTAGCCCTTCACGTCGGTGAGCGGGTTGAACGGCAGGCTCTTCGCATACTCGAGCCAGAACGGGCAGCCGGTGGACTCGTGGAAGTGCCAGGCCATCATCTCGACGGTGTGGGCGTCGAGGGCGGCGCGGGCGGCTGCGATCGCGGCGTCGTCGGCGACCGGGAAGACGGGAGCTTTGCCGGCGGGGGATGAGGCGGTGGCCATGCGGAGAAGATCCGAGGGGAGAGAATCAGGTGGAGACAATCGCGGGGAGCCGGGGCCGTCAGCCGTCGGAGGTCGGCTCCGACTGCGGCAGCGGGGCGCCGAGCTGGGCGAAGAGCTGCAGCACGCCGTTGAAGTGGGCGAGCCGCGGGCCGTAACGGTCGATGAACTCGCCGAGCGCGTACTCGCTGTCGGAGAAGTCTTCCGCGTTGTCGGCGGCCTCCTGGGCCAGACTCGAGAGGAACTCCGTGTGCACCTTCGAGAGCGACTCGGCGGCGCGGCGGCAGGAGCGGGCCAATTCCGGATTGGCCTCCTTCCAAGCCTTGAGCTCGGCCGTCCGCTGACGCTGCTGGAGCGACACCTGCGCGAGCAGTTCCACGAGCAGATCGCACTGCTTCCGCTGGAGGGCGACCAATTCGCGGAGCAGGCCGTTGGTCTCGGCGACGTCGCCGGTGGCGACCGGGCCCGCCTGGGCGACCGTGCCGGCGGAGATGTCGACCTGCGTGAAGAGCGGGGGGCCGTCTTGCATGCTCAACCTCGCGGATTCCAAGGAGATCATCGACCGGACTCCACAATAGTAGCAGCCAGGCTCGGGCGTGCAGTCGGCGGCGGCAGGGTCTGCCCAGTTTGCGTCGGGGCCGCAGGCGTCAGGGGCCGGCGGCGGTTTGCGGCCGGGGTTCAAGTGCCTGCCGGCGATGCCCGATGGATGGAGTCGGCGGCCAGCCCTGCTCGGGGCCGGCAACGGAGAGCAGCGGCACGACGGAGCAGGCCACACCGGAGCAGGCATGGAGCAGTCGACCACGGATGGGGCGTTGTTCGGGTTTCTGACGGCCGTCGACGCCCCGGGCCACGGCCTGTTCGGCGGCTACCTCGTCGTCGATGCCCGCGGCCGGCCGGTCGAATTTCTCTGCACGGCGCCGCTCAAGGTCACCCGCGCCCAGCAGATCCTCTACGGTGCCACGCTGCACGGCCACCTGCACGGGCAGCAGGTGGGAAGCACGCTGCTCGCCGAGTGCGAGAGCCAGCCGCTCGTGGTGCTCACCGACTTCGATCCGCTGCTCACCGTGCGGTCGCACACGAGCCTGCCGGTCGCAGCCGTGAAGCGGCGCGACGAGGCCGGCGACGTCGGCTTCGTCGTGGGGAGCGTGCGCGTGATCGCCACGGCCGAAGCCGAGTCGGTCGTCCGCGAACGGCTCGCCGAACTGGCTGCGGCCGTCGATCTCTGCGAACCGTTCGAGCGGATTCGTCTGGCCATCGAGGAGGCGCAGCGGATGACTCCTCCGGCGCGGGCGGCATGAGCGGGCCCGCCGTCCTGCAGGTGCTGCGGTCCGGCGCACTCGCCCTGCCGAGCGTGGAGCTGCTGCCGTCCGTCGGCCTCGCCGTGCCTCGGCCGCCCGTGCTGCGGATGCCGGTGACGGCCGTGCCGGCTGCCGTGCTGCGGATGGACGTCGAGATCCCGCGGCCGACGGTGCGCCGGTTTCGCTTCGAACGGACCGAGCAGCCGCTCGCGGCGGCGCCGGCTCCCCGGGTCGCGCCCCGCCCGCCGCGGCCGCAGGCCTCCGACCGGCCGGCCCGCCGGGCGCGGCTCGTGCCGCCGAAGGACGTGGTCAAGCCGGAGGAGAAGTTCTTCTATCTGCTGCAGCCCGATCTCGAGACGATTCTCCAGGCCGACCGGCTCGAGTTTCCGCGGCAGCCGTTTCCCTTCCAGCTCGACGGCATGGCGTTCCTCGTGCCGCGGCACGGCGCCGTGCTCGCCGACGAGATGGGGCTCGGGAAGTCGATGCAGGCGATCTCGTCGATCCGCCTGCTCGTGCGGACGGGGCAGGCGCGGCGGGTGCTCGTCGTCTGCCCGAAGGGACTCGTCTCCAACTGGACTCGCGAGCTGGCCGACTGGGCGCCGGAGCTCGTCGTCGCCGTGATCGAGGGGGATCCGCAGCGGCGGCGATGGCAGTGGACGCTGCCCGACGTGCCGGTGAAGGTGGCCAACTACGAGGTGGTGGTCCGCGACCGCGACCTCGTCGCGGAACTCGGCCTGACGTTCGATCTCGTGGTGCTCGACGAGGCGCAGCGGATCAAGAACCGCGCCGGGCAGACGAGCAAGGCCGTGCGGGCGATCCAGCGGAATCGCAGCTGGGCGCTCACCGGCACGCCCGTGGAAAACTCCGCCGACGACCTCGTGGGGCTGTTCGAGTTCGTGGCTCCGGGACACCTGAACGAGCGGCTGCCCCCCCGGGCGCTGGGCGCCGCGGTGGCCGACCACGTGCTGCGACGGACGAAGGAGAAGGTGCTCACCGACATGCCGCCGCGGCTCAATCGCGACGAGCGGATCGAGCTCACGGCGGAGCAGCGCGAGACCTACCGCCGCGCGGAGGAGGAGGGCGTGCTGCGGCTGGCCGACATGGGGCGGGAGGCGACGATCCGCCACGTGTTCGAGCTCGTGCTCCGGCTCAAGCAGATCTGCAACTTCGACACGGCCACCGGCGAGAGTGCGAAGCTCGACTGCCTCGAGGCCGAGCTCGAGGAGGTGCAGGCCAGCGGCCGCAAGGCGCTCGTCTTCAGCCAGTGGGTGGAGACGCTCGGCCGGCTGGAGGAGCGTCTCGCCCGGTTCGGCGCCCTCCAGTATCACGGCGGCATGTCGACGCAGGCGCGGGACGAAACGATCCGCCGGTTCCGGCACGATCCGCGTCACTCGGTGCTCCTGCTCTCCTACGGCGCGGGAGCCGTGGGGCTCAATCTCCAGTTCTCGCAGTATGTCTTCCTGTTCGACCGCTGGTGGAATCCCGCGATCGAGGATCAGGCGATCAACCGCGCCCACCGGATCGGAGCGGCCGGCACCGTGACGGTGACGCGGTTTCTCTCCGTCGACACGATCGAGGAACGGATCGACGAGGTGCTCCGCAAGAAGCGGGATCTCTCCGACGCGATTCTCTCGGAGGCGGGTACGCCGGCCGCCAGCGGGCTCACGGTGGACGAGCTCTTCGCGCTCTTCAAGCTCGCCCCGCCGACCCGCGCCGCCGCGTGACCGGGCCGGCGGTGTGCGATCGGGCTGCGCCCGATATCCCCCGGCTTGCGCCTGGGGGCTTTTATGAAGGGCGATCCCCCGGCTTGCGCCTGGGGGCTTTTATGAAGGGCGATCCCCCGGCTTGCGATCGGGCTGCGCCCGATATCCCCCGGCTTGCGCCTGGGGGCTTCCTTTTGTCTTTTCAATACAAGCCCCCATGCGCAAGCAGGGGGATTGCGGGCTACGCCGCGCGGACCGTGAGCCACGGGTGGGCGGCGCGGATCGCGTCGACCACCCGCTGCATCGCGGGCTCCGTGGTGCCGCGGAGCATTGAACTGCGGTGCACGCGGTAGCCCGCCACGGCCTCCGGCACGGCGAGGCTCCAGAAGCCGTGCTCCACGAACCGGCACCAGAGTTCGTAGTCCTCCCAGCCGATGAAGTCGCCCTTCACGTAGCCCCCCGCGTGGGCCCAGGCCGCCTTGCGGATCAGGGCCATCGCGTCGATGTAGTTGCCCCGCCGCAGCCGCGCAGGATCCCACGCCGCGGCATGTTTCCGCTTCGTCGCTTCGCCGAAGTGCTGGAGCGTCGGATGGGCGGCAGAGGCGGTCGAGTGCTCGAGCCCTTCGAGCAGGAGCCGCAGGCAGTCGGGCTCGAGCGTGTTGTCGGCATCGAGCGGAAACACGAACGGGGCCTCGGCGGCTGCGAAGCCGGCGTTGCGGGTGAGGGCGAGCCCCCGGTTCGCGACCGTGCGCAGGAGCGTGGCCGAGACGAAACGGCCAGCGTGGGCATTGAGCCACCCGCGGGCCACGTCGAGCGAGTCGTCGGTGGAGCTGTCGTCGACGACGACGAGTTCGAGATCGCCCAGCGTCTGGGCGGCGACGCTCTCGAGCGTCTCGGTGACCAGTTCGGCGTAGTTGTGGAGCGGGATCACGATCGCCACGCGGGCCAGCCGACCTTCGCTCCACCGGTCAATGAGTTGCGTGTCCGGAATCACGGGCAGCGTGGCGGGCGAGTCGGCGTCATGAATCCGCAGCGCATCGGTGCCGCGAGGGGCGGCGGCGGTGACGCGGTCGAGCAGGCGGCGGAACCGCTCGCGCCGGCCGTCGGGCCCGTGGCGATACAGCACGTGGTGTCGGGCATTCCGGGCGAGCCGTCGCCGCAGCGAGGGCTCGTCGACGAGCCGCGTCAGGCCTGCCTCCCATTCGTCGGGCGTCCCGGCGAGCAGACCCGTTTCGCCGGGCACGATCGCCGTCCGGAAGGGCTCGGTGGGCGAGGCGAGCGTGGGCACGTCGACGAGCGCGGCCTCGAAGTATTTCAGTTCGCTCTTGGCCTCGCAGAACGGATTGCCGACCTCCAGCGGCGCGAGGTTGACGTCGAACCGCGCGAGTTCGGCGGGCAATCGCTCCAGCGGCACGAGCGGCCGCCACTCGATCCGGTCGTCGAGGCCCGCGAACGCGGGAAACTCGTGCAGGTCGAGCAGCGGCGTGCCCCGCCGCGGTTCGCGGAAGAGCACCAGGCGACAGTCGGGCCGGGCGCGGAGCACGGCGGCCACGGCCTGGGCCGCGACCGCGAAATCCCGCTGGTGGGTGCGGGAGCCCGACGCATAGCCGATCCGCACGAGGCCGTCGTCGCCGGCGGCCGCGCGCCGCAGCACGGCCTCGCGGCTGGCGCGATAGGTGTCGTGGTCGAATCCATTGACCGCCACCTCGGCCGGCTTGCCGCAGGCCCGCAGCGCGGCGGCGAGCGGATCGGTCGGGGCGAGGCACTCGTCGGCGAGGTCGAGCGTGCGCCGTATCGCCGTGTAATGGCGGGCGATGTCGGCCGGCTTCAGGCCCATCGAGCGGATGCCGTCGATCACGTCGGCGGTCGCGAGCGAGGGATCGAACATCAGGTCGTCGACGTCGAAGACGATGCGGGCTCCGCGCCGCCGCCAGGCCGCGACCGTCTCCGCGAGTCGGCGGCTGGAACGGGCTCGCCAGATCACCACGACCGTCGGCGCGACGTCCGCGTCGCCGGCGTGGGCTGCCGTGAGATCGTCGACGTCGATGATGTCGACCGTGCAGCCGAGTTCCGCCGCGGCCCGGGCGAACCGGGTGACGCGGTAGGCGTGGCCGGGCGTGTCGACTTCACCCGAGACGAAGACGATCCGATGGCCGTCGCCCATACCGCGCGACCCGTGCGAACCGGCCGACTCGTATCGGGGCAGTCGCGGCAGATGCTTCAGGCCGAGTCTGGCGATGCAGCGCCGGCCCCAGGCCCGCAGGGCGCGGCGCAGCGGATGGTCACGGCGGGGAATCAGACGCATGGCGGTTCGATTCAGGCGGCCTGCCGCATCTCCAACTCGCGACGAAACGTGTGGTAATCGCGGATGTAGTCATCGGCCGCATATTCGTGCGAGGCGAGCACGAGCAGGACTGCATCGGACGAATACTTGTATTGGATGCCCCACACCATCGGCGGCAGGTAGAGGCCGACGCCGGGGGTGTCGAGGACGACCTCCTCCCGCGTCTGTCCATCGTCGACGACGACGGACAGGGAGCCGTGCGTGCAGAAGAGCATCTGATGGCACTGGCGGTGCGCATGTTCGCCGCGGGTTTCCTTCGACGGCACGCCGTACACCAGAAAGTATCGCTTGGGCTCGAACGGGAGATGCTTCGCGAACTCACCAACGCTGAGGCTGCCACGTATGTCGGTGACGACGGGCATGCGATGGACGGCCACGCCGCGGCTGCCGATCGCTGCCACTTCATCGGTCGGCATGAGCCGCAGGTGCGGTTTGGCGGCGGCACCATCCGCGCCGACGTACCCCGTGATCCGGGCGGGATTGCCGACGGCGATGGCGTTCGGCGGCACCGAGCGGGTGACGACGGCGCCCGCGCCGATCATGGCGTGGGCCCCGATCTCGATCCCTGGCAGGATCGTGGCGTTGGCGCCGATCGAGGCGCCGGTGCGGATGCGGGTTCTGCGAACCTTCTCCTGATGGCGGCGGCTCCGGGGAAAGAGATCGTTCGTGAACGTGACGTTGGGGCCGATGAATACGTCGTCTTCGACCTCGACGCCGTCCCAGAGTTGCACGCCGCACTTCACGGTGACGCGATCGCCGACCACGACGTCGTTTTCCACGAAGACGTGGTCGCAGATGTTGCAGTCGGCGCCGATCCGGGCGCCGGGCAGGATGTGGGCGAAGGCCCAGATCCGCGTGCGGGGTCCCACCGCCTCGGTTTCGCAGATCGCGTGGGAATGAACGAAGCAATCAGGCGGCATGTCGACCCTCCTTCGTGAGTTCCCGGGCTCCTGCCCCTGCGAACACATGCTCGGCGGCCGCGATCGCCAGCGGCCTGCCCTTGGTGTTCTCGTAGGCCCGCCAGCAGTAGGCGCCGATGATGCCGATCCCCAGCGAGTTCATGCCGCCGAAAAAGAGCGTCATCACGGCGAGTGCAGCGTAGCCGGGCACGTCATATCCGCCTGCGATCCGCAGTGCGACGACGGCGGCGATCAGACAGCCGCTCGCGGCGAGACACGCGATGCCGATGCCGGTGAGCACCCGAATCGGCAGGTCGGTGAACGCGAACACGCTGTCCAGCATGTACGTGAGCTTCCGGGACAATGTCCAGCCGCTGCGTCCATGGATTCGCGGTCGACGCTCGTAGGCCACCTCGGCCCGCTTGAATCCGAGCCAGTAGAGCTGGCCGACCAGCGAGGTATTGGCTTCACGCAGGTTCAGGAGAAGATCGCGGATGCGGCGGCTGCATCCGAACACATCGACTCCCCCCTCGGGAATCTCCCGGTTCACGAACCGGCGATAGAGCTTCCAGAACGCGCGGGCCGCCCAGGTCGAGGCGGCTGGATCGTGGCGGGCCGTCCGCACCCCCACCGCGACGTCGTGCCCGCCGTCCTGCAGAGCCCGCCAGAAGTCGAGCATCAGGTCGGGGGGTTCCTGCAGGTCGGCCGCCATCACCCCGTAGGAGGCCGCGTCGGCGTGGGCGAGGCCGGTGCGGATCGCCGCGAACGAGCCGAAGTTGCGGCTGTGGGTCACGACGCGAGACCGGAAGGTCCGCGTCGGCAGCATCTGCAGCAGCAGTGGCTCGCTCGAATCGGGACTGCCATCGACGACGAACACGACCTCGCACTCCGCGTTCGCCTCCGCGTGCAGCCGGCGGATGACCCGCTCGAGTTCGTCGAGCAGGGTGGGAATCGAGCCCTCGTTGCGATAGACCGGAATGATGATCGCAAAAGTCACGCCGGCCATGAGTTCACCCCCGCGACGACGGTCGCCACCTCGGAATCGTCCATTTCAGGAAAACAGGGCAGGGTCAGAACCTCGGCCGCGAGCGTCTCGGTCGCCGGGAGCGGGCGGTGGGCGGCGGCGTCGAGGTGTGCCAGCTGTCTGTGGTCGGGAATCGGATAGTGGACGTCCGACGGGATGCCCCGGCCACGAAGGTGCGCCTGGAGTCCGGCGCGGTCACCGCAGCGCACGACGTAGAGATGGGCCACGTAGGATTCCCCGGCGCCCGCCAGCGACCGGACGAGCGGGTGGCGGATGCCGTCGCCGAATGCCGCCGCAAGAGCCCGCCGCCGCTCGTTCCAGGAGTCGAGTCGGGGCAGCATCCGGCGGAGCACGGCCCCCTGCAGCTCGTCCATCCGGCTGTTGCGGCCCCCGGAAAGTTCCGCGTCGTACTTGGCCCGCCAGCCATATTGACGCAGCTTGCGAAGTCGCACGGCGATCGAATCATCGTTGGTGACGACGGCGCCGGCGTCGCCGAGGGCGCCGAGGTTTTTCGTCGGATAGAAGCTGAAACAGCCGGCTGCGCCCCACGACCCCGCCGGGCGACCCGCCATCGCGGCTCCATGGGCCTGCGCACAGTCTTCCACGACCACCGTGCCGTTGCCGGCCGCGATCTCCAGCACGGCCGGCATGTCGACCATGCGGCCGTACAGGTGGGTGATGATCATTGCCCGGGGGCGGTGAAGTCGGCAGACGGCCTCGAGGTCGTCGAGCTGCACGAGTCCCGTCGCCGGATCGACGTCGGCATACACGGGCCGGCCGCCGATCGCGCGGATGGCCGTCGTGCCGTAGAGTCCTGCATTCGCGACGGCGGCCACGGCGTCGCCCGAGCCGACGCCGCAGGCCCGAAGGGAAAGTTCCAAAGCGTCGGTTCCATTGCCGACGGCAACGCAGTGGCCCGAGCCGCAGTAGGCGGCGAATTCCTGCTCGAAAGCCGCGACCTCACGCCCCAGGATGAAGTGGCCGCTGTCGAGAACGGCCTCGAATGCCTGCAGCAGTTCGGCTCGCAAGGGGGCGGAATGCCGCTCGAGATCGTTGATGGCTTTCATGAGTCGGCGGCCCGTCGTCGCTGGCCATGTCGCGACGGCATGCGGGCACCCGCGGACACGGACGACGCGGTTTTCCCATATCGTCCGCGGCAGAGACAATGCCGGTTTCGTAGGGAAGCTTCGACGCTTTGTTTATCTTTCTGTGGGCGCCCGTCTTATCAGGCTTGCCTTGCCCGCGGAAGCTGTGATGTGGTAAGAGCCCTCGATCGAGGATGGGATCGCTCGAACGAGCGGCCCTTGCTCTCGCACGGAGGAGCACCGCGATGGCGACGGGAACCAGCGGGATCATCGGGTCATATTCCGACAGGGCATGGGCCGAGATTGAACGCTTGTTTTCAGGGAAATCTCGCACGGTGCGGGCCTTGCCGGCCCTGTTCCTGATCGCCATCGTCTGCCGTCTACCGTCGCTCACGGCCTTTTCGATCTCGATCGACGACGAGTTCACGTCCTGGCGCAGCGATCCGACGGTATGGGCGCAGCAAGGCCGGTGGGTCAACTGGCTGTTGGAATCGTTTGTGATCGATCAGGCCTGCGTGCCGATCTTCACGGACCTCCTGTTTTGCGTCTCGGTGACGGTCTCATACGTGCTGCTCCTGCAGGCGCATCGCATCTTTCTTGGACCGCTGGCATGGCTGGCATTTCCGCTGTTCTGCGCGTATCCGCAATGGGATCTCATCGGGGAGTTCTACGGCAACGTTCCCGGGGTCGCGTGTGGGCTGGCGTGCGTCAGCCTGGGGGCCGCCCTTTTTCACGAGGCTTTCGTCCGCCGTGGCAAGCGGGCCGGCCTCACGTGGATGGGCCCGTTGATCGCGTTGCTCGTTGCCACTGCAACCGGCTGCTATCAGTCGTTCCTGCTGATGTTCGTGGCGGTGGGCCTTGGCGTGATCCTGCGGGCGCAGCTGTCAAGTCGCCCGGTGCCCGGCCGCGCGGCGGCAGGGCAGCTGTTCGCCCTGGCCGCGGTATCGATCGCGGCGTTGGTCATCCATCAGGCGATGTCAGCCGCAATACTGCGAGCGGTTGGCGCTCAATCGGTGTACGTGGAGAGCCTCATCGACGTGCGCAATCTTCAGGCGAAACCGTTCTCGGTCGTCGCGCGGACGGCCAAAGAGGTCCTCCGCACGTTGCTGGGTGCGGGCAAGGCATATGGGATGAGTATCTGGGGGGCCGCGCTTCTCGTGGCGGCCGGCTGGGGTGCGCTGCTCACGAGCGATGGCACCTGGAGGCCGACACGGCGGAAGTGGCTGTGCGTCGCGCTGGCCGCCGGGTGCTGCCTCGTGCCGTTCTCGCTGCACCCGCTGGCGGCGGCCGTGCTTCCTCAGCGGATGTTGGTGGCCATCCCGTACGTGGTATGGCTGTTCGCCGTGCTGCCCCACATCCTTCCCCGTTCGGTGTGGCGTCTGGTGGGAGCCGCGGGCCTGCTGATCACGACGACTCAGGTGCTGTACTTGGCGTCGACTTCGGCTGCCGCCAGAGAGTTGACGGCCATTCATGACCGCCAGTTGGCGGCTGATCTTTACCGAACCATGACCGCCCTGCATCCTGATTTCGACGTTGACCGCACGTATAGCGTCGCGTTCGTCGGGGCGAAGCCCTATTTCGCCCCGCGGTATGTCTGTGGTCCGTGCGGCACGGCGCGAGGGTCGTTCTTCTGGTGGGGCGGTGGGGACAGCGGCAGGATCGTGGCATTCATGCGTCTGCTGGGATACGCCAATCTCGTGACGGCTCCTTCATCCGAACTGCAACGGATTCGGAGCGAGGCCCGAGGCATGCCCGATTGGCCGGCCGCCGGTTCGGTCAGAGTGGTCGATGGAACGACCGTATTCAAACTTGGTCCGACTCAGTGACTCGCGGCAACCGCCTCCTGACCGGATTCGGGCGAGGCAGTCAGGCGGCTCGCTCCGTGGAAGGCGTCGCGAGGGCGCGGCACAGCGGTTCCCATACGAGTTCGGGATGCCGGCCCAGCACGTGGTGGCGGCGGTAGTGGTCGAGAATCCGTTCGCTGTCGCGGCGGCGAGACTCGGGGGCGGTGATCAGGCGGGCCAGCGCCTCGACCCATTGATCGACGGTGTTGCTGACCAGTTGCACGCCGTGTCCGCTGCCGAACGCGGTTTCGTACTCGGTGTGGCGCGATGCGACCACCGGCAGGCCGAGTGCGGCGTAATCGAGCAGCTTGATGGCCGACTTGCAGCGATTGAAGGGGTCGTCGACGAGCGGCGAGACGGCGAGATCCCATTCCTGCCGACAGAACCATTCGACGAAACCGGGATAGGTCTGGGTAGCGGGCTCGCTTTCGGGCTCGACCCGGTGGAAGCAGTGGGGCAGATGCCTGCGGCTTGCCACGCCCACCACGTCGAACCGCACCTGGCGGCCGAAGCGGCGGTGCAGCGACTCGGCGATCGGCTGCAGGAAGTCGAGTTCCTTGTCATGGGTGGCAGTGCCCATGTAGACGATCCGCACCGGCTGCTGCTGCAAAGCGATTGGGCGTGGGCGTGCGTGCCGCCAGATCCGCTCGTCGTGGGCGTTTCGCACCAGTTCCACGTCGGTGCGGAGGCCGGACAGCCGGCGGACGAGTTCGGGCGTCGCCGCCCATACGCTGTCGGCGGCGGCGACGAATCTCGTGACGACGTGCGCGAGCGACGTGAGCCGCTCCGCCTCCGGGTGCGTCGCCGGGATCGACACGAGGTCGTCATCGAGATCGTAGATCAGCTTCATGCCGTGGCGGCGGCAGTGGTCGATGAGCCGCTCGGCAGCCATGAGGTCGGCGACGACGTGCCGCTGGCAGACGATCGCGTCGGCGGCACGGGTCAGGGCGGCTTCGAGATCGACGACCTGCACGAGCGCGTCGGGATGCATGGCCGCCGCGGCGTCGAATGGCTGTACCAGCCGGATGTGGCCGCAGGGGGTGATTCCACCGCCGGCGTACCGATCGGGCAGCACGAGCACCGACGTGAGTCCGGTGCGCCGCAATGAGATCGGCCCGGCTTTGGCTCCGTTGCCGCGAGTCTCGTGGGGTTCGAGGTAGGCATCCGGATAAAAGGGGATCGAGGCCGCTGTCCTCGGACCCGTAGTGGCATTCCCAGGAGAGAGCAACGCGTTCTTGACCGAGTTGAACGTCGCCAGCAGCGTCGAACCGTCGCGAGTCGGCTCGACGAGCCAGGTCAGGGGCCGACCCGTAAGACGCTCCGGAAAAGCGCCGAGCCCGGGGGCGACGATCGGCAGCGATGCGGCGAGCGCCGCCGAGAGTGTGTAGCTGTAGGTCTCTGGCCAGGTCGCCGGGAACCAGGCGACATTGAGCCGCGCGTCGGCGATGAGCCCAGGCAGGTCGGCCTCCGCGTAGGGGCCGGTCTCGCGGACGCGGTGGCGAAGGTGCCGGGGCAGCTTCGGGTCGCAGTATCCGATCACGACGAACTCGTACTCCCGCGGATCGGCCGCCTCGACTGCGGCGGCGAGCGCGTCGAGCCCCTTGTGTTGGGCGACGACGCCGAGCACGCCAATTCGCAGTGGTTCGCCCGTTGCAGGCTGGGTGGCCCGGATGTCCCAGGCACTCTGCGATACCGGCTCGTGCGGCACGGCCATCAGGCGGGCGTGCGGGACGTAGCGGGCGATGCGGTCGCGGGCATCGACGCTCGGGCAGATCACCCGCTCGGCTTCCTGAAGCAGCCACGTATGCCGCGTCCGCCAGTCGGTGATGTTGGTCGCGCCGAACCGCGGCCGCCCGGCGATGCAGGCGTTGCATGTGGCAGCGTCGGGCTCGCCGCAGTATCGCGAGGTCGGCGTCGGCAGCAGGTTGATCTGGGGGCAGATCGAGAAGAAGTCGTGGATCGTGACGTCGAAGGGCAGGGCGAGCCGATCGAGCAACGGCCTGAGGCAATCCTCGAAACCGAGCCAGTGATGCACGTGCACCCGGTCGACGCCGCAGGATTCGAGCAGGGCGACGAGGCCGTCGAGTTGGCCGACCAGGAACACTGCCTCTGGATGGCCCGCGAGACCGGGCACGCTGAGAGCCAGCCCGCCGGGCCGCGGTTCGAGCCGCAGGAAATTCGCCCGCTGTCCGACCGCCTCCTGCACGTCGCGGATATGGCGGTCGGTGCCGCCGCCGAGCGCGTGGGTCACGACGAGGATCGTCGGCTCGGCGGCCTGCCGAAACAGGGCGGCCGTGGCGGCGAACCGGGCGGGCGCGGCGGCGTCGGCCTCCACGTGGCGGGCGACGGCGGCCGCATAATCCGGGTAGCGGGCGGTGAGCAGATCCCAGGCCCGGGCCCGCTCGGGCGAGTCCTTGCCGAAGCTCGTCTCGCCGGCATGAAACACGAACGTGTCGCAGGCGAGCAGGTGCCGCCAGCCGGCGGCCGTGGCCCGCAGGCAGAAGTCGTTCTCCTCGCCGTAGCCGCGGCCGAACGTGGCCTCGTCGAACCCGCCCACGAGATCGAGGCAGTCGCGGCGGATGTACATGCAGAAGCCGACCGCCGTGGGCAGGTCGACCTGCCGGCCGAGATTGGCGGCGCGGAACGCTGCATCCATGTCGGCGACGGTCTTGCCCTGGGGCAGCGGGCCGCCCGCCACCGCCGGCCAACTGCAGATCGTCGCGTTGTTCGAGAACGGTGTGACGCTGCCGATCCGCGATGCCGAGTAGGCATGACCGGCGAGCCGTTCGACCCAGCCAGCCGGAACCTCGGTGTCGCTGTTGAGCAGGATGACATCGCGGTCGCCCGCCGCCGCCATGCCCCGGTTGACCGAGGCCACGAAGCCCCGGTTCACCTCGTTCCGCAGCAGCGTGATCGAGCCGGCATCGGCGCGCGTGCGGAGCCAACGGGAGAGCTCCGGCTCCGGCGAGCAGTCATCGACCACGATGACTTCAACGGGCAGGTCGCTGCGGTTCGAGAGCACGGTCTCGAGGCAGCGGCGGGTCTCCTCCAGGCCGCGGTAGACGGGAATCACCACCGCCACCCGCAGGCCGTGCGGCGGCTGCCATTCGGGCTGCTGTGAGGGGAGGTATTCGGCGATGGAAATCGCGGCCAGCGGCTGAGTCAGCGCCGCGGCCTCGCGGGATCGCCGCAGCCGCGATTGCAGTCGGCGGATGCTTCCGCCGACCAGCGGAAGTCGAGACGTCGCGTCGCCGATGACTCGCCCGAGCTTCATGCCGCACGCCCCGTGGCTGACGGCCCCTGGAACCAGACGGACAACCTGCGAAGCGGGCCGCTGGATGTCGCTTCCGCCAAGGCGAGGGCCAGCCGTTCAGACTCCGCGGCGAGCCGGTGTGTTTCCTGGGCGAGCCGATCCCGCTCACGCTCCGCCTGCTCCAGTGCGCGTGCCAGCCGCTGCTGCTCTGCGGCGTCCGCGGCAAGCCGGGCGGCGAGGCTCTCGCGATCCGCCGTGGCGGCCGCGATGTCGGCGTTGAGTCGCGCTTCGCGTTCGGCGGCGGATGCGAGCTCGGCGAGCAGCTTGCGCTCTCGTCCGGTGGCGCGGCTGGCGCGGGCCCATTCCTCGATCGTATACCTCGCCAGCGCTGCTGGTTCCACGGGATCGGGAGGACGGTCTTCGGCCTTCGTGTCCTGCGTCCGCGCCCCCGGGCCCCCGATCGCATGGCGCCGCAGATGGTCATAGAGTTCGTACGCTTCGGGAATGAGGCAACGGACGACATCGGCGCCGTGCGGATTGCATTCGCGACCGAACAGGTCATGCCGAAAACAGTCGGGCGGCTCACCGACGGGAAGGCCCAGCTGCGTTCGCACCGCGGCGAATACGGCGGACGGATCGGCGATCAGTTGAGAGATCTCGAAGAGCACGCACCGCGTCGGGTGTCGGACGATGAAATCGGCGATCCGTCGATTGTAGGCGACCCACACGTCGAGCGCCAGGCGGGGATCGACGACGAACGCCGCATCGCCGCGGCGGAACAGTGAATCAGCGACATCCCATGGATTGCGGAACACGAAGGCGTAGCGGGCCTCCGGAAGCAGCCTGTTCCAGAAGTCGAGGAAGAGAGTCGTTCGCGGCTCCTTCCACCCCCAGAGCCGGGGCGTCTGCACCCGGTTCGCGACGAGTTTCCTGGCCTCCGTGACGAGATCCGCGGGCATGACGGCGAGCGGCCGCGTCACGTAGCCTTCGAGGTTGTGGCCGAGTTCCCGCAGGGCCCGCATGTGGAACTCGAGGAAGCCGACGTCCTCGAAGTGCCCCAACGAGTTGCCGACGTTGGGGCCGAAAAGTCGTTCTCCCATGTTGACGCCGGCGCCGCCGAAGAGCGACGCCGTCAGCGACGTGCCGGAACGATGCATGCCGCAGATGACGAGCGGCCGGTTCGCGATGTCGGCGGCGGTTGTGCTCATGGGATCTTTGGGGGGATCGTAGAAAAGGCTCGCCGCTGGCAACAGTGGAAAACCCGGTGTCATGCGCCCGGTCGACCACCCAGCTTTCCCCGGTTGCCGGCCCGGCCCGGCCTACGGCGCTTCCGCACTCCGACTCAGCGTGGTTCAATCGGGGAAAATAGCCTCACGATCATGACCAGCACCTACGACTACGACGTGATCGTCATCGGGGCCGGCCACGCCGGCGTGGAGGCGGCCTGCGCCGCGGCCCGGCTCGGCGCCCGCACGGCGCTGCTCACGACCAACTGCGACACCGTCGGCCAGATGAGCTGCAACCCGGCGATCGGCGGCGTGGGGAAGGCCCAGCTCGTCCGCGAGGTCGATGCCCTCGGGGGCGTGATGGCCCGGGCCATCGATGCGACCGGCATCCAGTTCCGCGTGCTCAACCGCTCGAAGGGGCCGGCGATGCACGGCCCGCGGGCCCAGGCCGACAAGAAGCTCTATCAGATGGAGGTCAAGCGGCTCGTCGAGGAGACGCCCCATCTCGACCTGCGGCAGGAGACGGCCGAGGATCTGCTCGTGGAACCGGGTGTCGCCGGCACCGTCCCGCGGGTGGTCGGCGTGCGGGTGCGCGGCGATGCCGAGTACCGCGCCCGGGCCGTCGTGCTCACGACGGGCACGTTTCTGCAGGCGGTGATGCACACCGGCGAAGCCCGCACGAGCGGCGGCCGCGCCGGCGAGGGCACGACATCGGGCGTGAGTCGGGCCCTTGCCCAGCTCGGCCTGAGGATCGAGAGGTTCAAGACCGGCACGCCCTGCAGGCTCGCGGCGAAGTCGATCGACTTCTCGCGGCTCGACGTGCAGCCGGGGGACGATGTGCCGCAGCCGTTTTCCTTCCTGACGGATCGGATCGACCAGGAGCAGATGGTCTGCTGGATCACGCGCACCACGGAGGCGATCCACGAGCTGATCCGGGCCAACCTGCATCGGGCGCCGATGTTCACCGGCCAGATCGGCTCGCGGGGTCCGCGGTATTGCCCCAGCATCGAGGACAAGGTGGTGCGGTTCGCCGACAAGGAGAGCCACCAGCTGTTTCTCGAGCCCGAGGGCCGCCGCACGCACGAAATCTACGTCAACGGCATCTCCACGAGCCTGCCGCGGGACGTGCAGGACGCGATGATCCGGCTCGTGCCGGGCCTCGAGCGGGCCGTGATCATGCGGTATGGCTACGCCGTCGAATACGACTATTGCCCCCCCGATCAGCTCGCTCCGACGCTGGCGTGCAAGGGCGTTCGCGGGCTCTTTCTCGCGGGCCAGATCAACGGCACGACGGGCTACGAGGAGGCGGCTGCCCAAGGCCTCGTCGCCGGCGCCAACGCGGCCCTCGCGGCCGCCGGGAGCGAGCCGCTCGTGCTCGGCCGCGAGGATTCCTACATCGGCGTGCTCGTGGACGACCTCGTCACGCGGGGCGTGGACGAGCCCTACCGGATGTTCACGAGCCGCGCCGAGCACCGCCTCGCGCTGCGGCACGACAACGCGGACCGCCGGCTCACGCCGCTCGCCGCTCGCGTGGGCCTCGCGGAGCCGCACCG
>Ga0068877_10001949_pt1 | contig 16842 bp, 12 predicted proteins | sample NOAtaG_FD_66437 | JGI IMG/M metagenome (GOLD analysis project Ga0068877, IMG submission 66437) | Freshwater lake microbial communities from Lake Erie, under a cyanobacterial bloom - NOAA_Erie_Diel6S_1000h metaG | ecosystem: Environmental > Aquatic > Freshwater > Lake | place: USA: Ohio, Lake... | reverse complement strand
CGCTCGCGGACGATGGCCCGCAGTACCGCGGTGTGCTCGGCGTTCAACGAGGGCTTGCGGCCGGGCCGGCCGGCTCGCTCGGTTGCAGTGCTCTTCGCCATCCCTCACCCCCGGCTGAATCGCCTCGATCAAGACGTAACGCACGGGGTGTTGAATTCGTTTACACCCTCTGAGCCGAAGCCCACGGCATGCCTAGCGGCGCTCCGGATTGAGGCCCGGCCTGATATAAGTATAAGTCCCGATGCCAGGTTACTTATGCACATATAAGCTATCGCGCCATTGGTTGTTGCATCACGCAGCGGCCGCGGTCCTGGAGAGGCGGCCGTGCGCGAAGTGGAGACACCTGTTCTGATCGTCGGCGCCGGCCCCGTGGGCATGCTGGCCGCGGCGCTGCTGGCCGATCAAGGCATCGACTCGATGCTGATCGAGGAACGCGAGGAGTTGCACCAAGCGCCGCAGGCCCATGTGATCAGTTCCCGGACCCAGGAGATCCTGGCCGAGATCGGCATCGACGAGGCGATGCTGGCCAAGGTGTCCACGCCATGGCAGGCCTCCCGCTACGTCACCTGGCGCCGCAACGTCGCGAGCCCCGACCTGGCGCGCATCGAAGTGGGTGGACACGACGCCATGTCGGCGCTCGATGCTGTCAGTGCCCGGCGAACGGCCAATGTGCCGCAGCACCTGCTTGAGCGCCTGCTGCTGGCACAAGTCTCCCGCCGTGTTTGCTGCCAAGCCCGGTTTGGGCAGTCGTGGCGCGGCGCTGAGCAGTCGGCCGAAGGCGTGACCTCTCGCGTGCGGGATGCCACCACAGGCGAGACCTATCGCGTGCGCAGCCAGTGGTTGCTGGCCGCCGATGGCGCGAGCAGCAGCGTCCGGCGGGAACTGGCCATTCCGATGCTGGGTGAGACCGGCCTAGCCCACCTGATCACGGTGAACTTCGAGGCCGACATTCGGCACTTGGTGGGCGACAGCCCGTCCATTCTGTACTGGACCTTGTCAGCCTGTGCTCCAGGCACCTTCATCGTTCACGACGCCGCCCGCTACTCGGTGTTCATGACGCCGTACTTTCCGCCTTACGAGTCGCCGCAGGACTTCCCGCTGGAGCGCTGCGAGCGCTTGCTGCGTACCGCCCTCGGCGACCGCCGCATGCCGGTGCGAATCACCTCGCTGTCGAACTGGACCATGCAGTCGCAGGTGGCAGAGCGCTATCACCTGGGTCGCACCTTCCTGATTGGCGACGCCGCGCACCGGTTCCCGCCAACAGGCGGCCTGGGCCTGAACACCGGGGCGGCGGACGCGCACAACCTGGCGTGGAAACTGGCTCTGGTGATGAAGGGCCAAGCAGGGCCAGGCTTGCTGGAGACCTATGCCGGCGAGCGACGACCATCAGCCGAGGCTAATGCCCGGCTGAGCACCGCTAACTTTCGCCGGATGCGTCAGGTGACCGATGCACTGGGCCTCAACCAGGATCACCTGCCGGTCATTGCGCGCCTGCGCGCCAGTGCGATGTCCCGTGTTCTGCCTGCACGGACCCGTTCCGCCGTCAAGAAGCTGATGGTGGCGCAAGCGGATGCCCGGCTGCGCAAGGTGGCGCGCGCTGCCACGCCGACGTTCGCGAAGGTCAAGCAAAAGGCACAGCAAGCCGCCGAAGCACAGCGCGAGCACTTCCACACGCTGGGCATGGACCTGGGCTATGTTTACCGCAGCGCAGCGATATGCGAAGACGGCAACCCGGCACCGCAAGGCGCGAACCCGGTGATGGACTGTGTTCAGTGCCTGACACCCGGGGCGCGGTTTCCGCACTTCCACTTGCGCGGCGGCGCGGCATCCCCGGCCACCTCACATGCATTGATCGGACATGGCCATTTCCTGCTCGCCGGCTTCGGCTGCCACGGTCCTGCAGTGGCCGACCTCGCACGCACTGCCGGCCAGGCCGCCGACGCCGTAGTGCGCAGCGCCGACTTGAACGCCCTGGTCCCTGAGGCCGTGCGGCCCTTGCTGGCCGGATGGGCCCAGGGCAGCGCCGACTGCATGGTGATGATTCGTCCCGACGGCCACATTGCCTGGCGCCACATGGGCGCTGCCCCGGTGGCCGCGGACGACCTGACGGCGGCCCTGAACCGGGTTCTGCAGATTCCGGCGGGCAAAGCGGCGCCATCCCATGCCTGGTCCGCCTGAGGCTCTGGGCAGTCAGCCATCACACGCCCTTCAACCACACAGCACAAGGGACCTTTCCTTGGACTCGCCACCTCCTTCCAGCCCGTCAGCTGCCATCGTGTTGGGCGTCGGCCCTGATCGTGGCATTGGCGCCCAGCTCTGCCACCGGTTCGCGCGTGAAGGCCTGCATGTCTTCGTGGGCGGCCGCTCGCTCGACAAGATCGAGGCCGTAGCCAAGGCCATCCGCCAGCAGGGCGGGATGGCCACTGCAGTGCTCGCCGATGCCACGCAGGAGACCGACATCGTGCGGCTGTTCCAGGCCGCGGAAGACGCCTGCCTGATGCCGGACGCGGCGATCTACAACGCCGGCAACAACGTGAACGGCGACCTGGCCACCATGGAGTCGTCGCTCTTCGAGAACTGCTGGCGCGTGGCCTGCTTCGGTGGCTTCCTGTTCGGCCGTGAAGCGGTGCGGCGCATGCTGCCACGTGGCCGGGGAACCGTGCTCTTCACCGGCGCCAGCGCGTCCTGGCGCGGCGTCCCGAAGATGTACCCGTTTACCGCCGCCAAGGCCGGCCTGCGGACCTTCGCGCAGGCCATGAACAAGGAGTACGGCCCCAAGGGGCTGCATGTGGGGCACGTCATCGTCGACGGCGCGGTAGAAGGCGACCGCATCCTCAAGGGCAAGCCCTACATCGCCGAGATGAAGGGTGAAGAGGGCCTGGTCAGCATCGAGGGAATCGTCGACGCCTACTGGTACCTGCACACCCAGCACAAGCAGGCCTGGACCTTCGAGCTCGACCTGCGTCCGTTCAAGGAGCCCTGGTGAGCGCCGCCCGTCTGCCAGTGCTGGTGGGCCGCTACATCTCGCCCGCCGTGCGTCGCGTCGCAGCCTGCATGGTGTTCCAGGAGGTGGCATTCGAGCACCGTTCGCTGTCGACCGCCGACCCGGCCGAGTTCGCCGAGATCCGCCGCATCGCCCCGCTCGGCCGGGTGCCGGCCCTGGTGCTGCCCGATGGAGAGGTGCTCGTCGAGAGCTCGGCCATCCTGGACCATGTCGACGAAACCGTCCCAGCGAACCGGGCGTTGCTGCCGCATCACGGTTCGCCGCGGCGCCAGGCCCTGCAGCGCCTGGCGCTGGCCACCGGTGTGTGCGACAAGCTGGTGGCCATCGGCTACGAGATGACGCGCCGGCCTGCAGACAAGCGCTACCAGCCCTGGATCGACCAATGCGGCAGCCAGGCACTGGGCGGACTGACGGCACTCGAAGCCGCCATGGACAAGGCACCGTGGGTGGCGGGAGACCGCATCACACAAGGCGACTTTGCCGCCGCCGTGGCCCTGGACCTGGCCGCGAAAGTGACACCGGCTGCTCTAGAGGCAGTCGCCTTGCCCGGGCTGCGTCGCCTGCGATCGTCGCCCGAGATCTCGCAAGTCCTGTCGCGCGTGCTGCCATGACCGCGCCGACCCCAACACAGTCCCCGGCGCAAGCAGGCACCGTGCCGGTGGCCATCATCGGCGCTGGCGTGGCTGGCTCGGTGCTCGCCTTGCTCCTGGCCCGCCAAGGCATTCGCAGTCTGCTGGTGGAACGGCAGACCGAGGCCGACACGCATCCGCGTGGCCATGTCTGGTCCATCCGGTCGATGGAGGTGCTGCGCTCTATCGACCCGGAACTGGCCGAGGAAATGCGCGAGACCAGCCCGGCGCCGCTCAAGCTGCGCTACATCACCTGGTGCACCTCGCTGGCGGGTGTGGACCTGGGCCGCTGTGTGCCCATCGGCAACGACCCGGCTTACACCGCCCACCTGCTGGCCAGCAGCCCGTGCCGGCCGCTGCACCTGTCGCAGAACGTGGCCGATCCCATCCTGCGGCGCCGTGTGCTCGCCGAGCCCTGCGTCAGGCTGATCACGGGCTGTGAACTGCAGGCTCTGCAGCAGGCACGCGACGGCTGCACCCTCACGCTGCGCGCTCGCAATGGCCAGAGCTTTACCCAGCAGGCGGACTACACCGTCGGCGCCGACGGCGAGCACAGCACGGTGCGGCAGCTGCTGGAACTGGCCACCAAGGTCACGCCGCTGCAGTCGGTGGCCCAGATTCATTTCCGCGCCAACCTGTCGAAGTTCACTTCGCCGCGGCCAGGCCCCTTGTACTGGGTGCTCAATCCGGCCGTGGTGGGCACCCTCACGGCCCACACGGCAGACGACTCGGACTGGGTGCTCACCACTGCCACGCTGCCGGCGGTGGAGCCGGCCGAAGCCATGCCCGCTTCACGCGCCATTGCATTGGTGCATGCCGCCATCGGGGACACCAGAGTGCCGGTGGACCTGGTGGCCGTGCGGCCCTGGACGATGGCGCTTCGTCGCACCGAAACCACCCGCCATGGCCGGGTGATGCTGATCGGCGACGCGGCGGCGGGCTTTTCTGCCATCGGCGGCTTTGGCCTGAACCATGGCATCCAGGATGCGGCCAGCCTGGCCTGGCGGCTGGGTTTGCTGGTCAACGGCCAGCTGCACCCGGATATTGCCGAGACCCTGTTGGCCAGCTTTGCGGTCGAACGCGCGGAGAGCGCGACGTTCCATGCCTTGCGCACCCAGCAACTCACCGAGCTGTCAGACGAGGTGTTGCGTGCCGCCGGGTTGGACCCCAGCGGATTCGGCAAGCTGACCGCCCTGTCCCACTCCTCTTTGCTGGGACTGTTGCCTAGGACTTTCGTCCGCAAGCTCTTTGCCGGCCTGATGGCGGGCGGTTTGAAGCCGCTGGCCCGCTTGGCCGGCAAGGACGCCGCTGGGATGTCAGCGCGCCAGCGGGTGAGTCGTGCGATCGACAAGCAGCGCGAGGTCTTCGTCACGCTGGGCACAGATCTGGGCTACGCCGTTGAAAGCGGCTTCGTGCTGCGCGAGCCGCGTCCACAGCCGGCGGCCCCTCACAGTGCCACCGAGTACTGGCCCACCACCAGCCCGGGATCTCTGATTCCGCATCTGTGGAGCGACGAGCACGGCGTCTCGCTGTCAACGCGGGACCTCGTCCGTGCCGCACCGCTGACCTTGCTGGTAGGCCAGACCGAGCACGCGCGCTGGCAGCCCGCGCTTGCCCAGTTGCGACGCGACTGGGGCATCGAGGTGGCCTGCCCGGCGATCGGTATGGGCGCGGAAGCGCCATTCCAGGCGGAACCGGCCGACTGGGCCGCCGCGCTGGAAGTCGATGAAGACGGCGTGGTGCTGGTGCGCGGCGACGGAGTCGTGGTGTGGCGCAGTCGCCGCCGCTGCACCGACCCCGGCATCGCGCTGCGTGATGTTTTCACTGGCCTGCTGGCCCCGAACAAGCGGTCCGCGAGGGCCCTGACCTCGAACCCCTTTCAGGAAGTGCAATGACCGATCCGATGACTACCTTTCCCGTCGCCTGCCCCGATCCCGACGCGAAGTCGCCAAGGAAACTGGCGCACATCGTCCTGACCACCCGACACTACGAGAAGGCCATTCACTGGTGGAGCATCGTGCTGGGTGCCAAGGTGGTGTTCCGCAACGACCTGCTGTGCTTCTTGTCCTATGACGACGAGCATCACCGGGTGGCCCTGGTCAACACGACCAACTACGCCACCAAGCGACGTGAGTCGACGGGGTTGGACCACGTGGCCTTCACCTACGGCTCGCTGGCGGATTTGCTGCACACCTTCGAGCGGCTCAAGCGCCACGGCCTGGCGCCCGAGTGGTGCATCAACCATGGCCCCACCACGTCCATGTACTTCCGCGATCCGGACGGTGTGCAGGCCGAACTGCAGGTCGACAACTTCGCCACCCATGAGGCACTGGATGAGTGGTTCCGCTCGGGCGCATTTGCCGACAACTCCATCGGCGTCGAGTTCGACCCCGACTTCCTGCTCGAACGGTTCCAGGCCGGGGAACCCGAGCAAACGCTGCTGAGTGCCGGCAAGGTGGTCAGCCGCAGCTTCGTGACCCTGTCCTGAGGTCGGCTCCATGAGGCTGTGCACCTTCTCTGCGGGCTCCGCAACGTCCCATGTCGGCGTGGCCCTGTCGGGCGATCGCGTCTTGGACGTCACCGCCGCAATGGCCTCCGACCCCCGCTATGCCAGCTTGCTGTCAATCATGGAACACGAGGCGGTCGCGTTGCCGGCCATCCGGGCGCTGATGCGGGACGTGGCGGCGTCGCCGCCATCGGATTGCATGCCCGTCTTCGATCTGCGCAACGTGACGCTGCATGTGCCTTACAACCCACCACAGATTCGCTGCTTCAGCGTCTACGAGCAGCACCTCAAGAATGCCTTCGGCCAGGTGCTGAAGAACGAGATCGGCTTCTTCGCCCGGCTGCTGCTGGACGCGCTGGGCATGGCGAAGATCCCTAAGGCGTTCTACGCTGCGCCGGCCTACTACAAGGGCGTGCGCATGAACCTGTCGGGGCACCTGGATGCCGTGTCTCGCCCCCGGCCGGGCGGCAAGCTCGACTACGAAGCCGAACTCGGTGTGGTGGTCGGCCGCCGGGGCAAGGACATCGACAAGGCACGGGCCATGTCGCATGTCTTTGGCTACGTGGTCTTCAACGACTTCTCCGAACGCGACCAGCTCATGAAGGAGATGCGCTCCCGACCCAGCCCCGGCCCGGCCAAGGGCAAGGACTTCGATGGCAGCAATGCCCTGGGCCCATGGGTCGTCACCGCCGACGAGGTGCGCGATCCACATGCGCTGGACGTGTCGGTGCGGGTGAACGGCCAATTGCGCGGCCAGGGCAGCACTGCGCTGATGACGCACCGGATCGACAGCATCGTCAGCTACGCCTCGTGGAACGAGACGCTGCACCCCGGCGAGTTGCTGGCCACCGGCTGCGTGCCCAACTGTGCGGGCATCGAGCAATGGCGCTTCCTGCAGGACGGCGACCGGGTCGACGTGGACATCACCGGCCTGGGCGCACTGAGCAACACGATCACCGCCCAGTGAGCCCCGATGTCGGGCGGTAGCGCCGTGTCCTTTCAATCGTCAATCACAAATCCACTTGGAGACAACATGCACCCAGTCCCTTGGCTCATGGCCGCCGCAGCGGTCCTCGGGTCCACACCCGCCGAAGCTGACCACGGCTACTTCCAGATCGGCTACGGCGCGGAGGCGCGTGGGGTGGGCGGTGCGGCCGCAGCGGCCACGCGGGACGCGTTTGGTGCTGCGGCCAACCCGGCCACGACCGTCTGGGTGGGCAACCGCCTCGACGCCAATTTCTCAATGGCGTCCGGCAGCACCCGGTTCCGCCGGCAGGCCGGCCTGCCGCCGCCCGTGAACGGTGCGCTGGACACCGACCTCGAGAGCGAAAAGCGCTGGGATCCGTTGGCCGAAGTGGCCTACAGCCGCATGGTGGCGCCGGACCTGGCTCTCAGCGTGGTGGGCTACGGCAATGGCGCAGGCACTTTCCTCCCTGCCGACACCACCGTGTGCCTGGCGCCGCCACCCGCGCCGCCCGGCACCACCTTCCGGGGCAACGCGCTATGCGGCAGCGGCCGTATCGTCTCCGGATTGAAGCAGCTGATCGTCGCGCCGACGCTCTCAATGCGTTTGTCGGACAGCGTATCGGTGGGCGGCTCACTGCTGCTGGCCGCCCAGGAGTTCAAGGCTGAGGGCCAGCAGGCGCTGACCTCGCAATCGGCCTCACCCGACAGGGTGACCAACGGCGGCACGGCGTACTCTTTTGGCGCAGGGCTGCGGGTGGGCGGCTACTGGCGGGCGCACGAGATGCTGAGCCTGGGGGCCTCGTGGTCGCCACGCGTCGCAATGAGCCGATTCAAGGAGTACGAAGGCCTGCTGGCCAACCGCGGCCGGCTTGACATTCCGGAGACGCTGATGGCAGGGCTTCAGTTCTCGCCCACCTCGGCACTGTCGCTGCTGCTGGACTATCAACGCATACGCTATTCCGGGACGGATGCCTTGGCCAACCCCGGATTTGACGGCAGCGCGCTGCGTGGCAGCAACGGCGGCCCGGGCGCCGGCTGGCGTGATGTGGATGTCTACAAGCTCGGCGTGCGCTATCAGGCCACACCGGCACTGCGCGTCTCGGCGGGCATGTCGGCCAACAGCAGGGTCTACGAGGACAAGGACACGACTCACAACGTCACCTCGCCGTCCACCTTTCGCCGGCACTACACGCTGGGTGCTGGCTACACCAATGCAGCCGGCAGCGAGTGGTCGTTCTTCTATGAGCATTCGCCCAAGCGCACCACCACAGGAACGTCCGGACAGGCCTCGGCTGTGGTTTCGCAGCTCACGGGCGTTCCGACAGCCGCGGGCCAGGAAAGCCTGTCCACCTCGCTGCATGTCGTCGGCATCCAGTACTCGATTCGCCGTTGACGCGCTGGCTGGTTGCCCCTGGTCGACGGGCCGCGGGCCGCGCGCGTCCGTCTTCCACCCACTGTCCGTCCATAGGTTGTTCTGCATGAAGGCCTGCGTGCTCACGAGGTTTGGCAACACCGACGCGCTGGCGGTCCGACACGACCTGCCGGTGCCGCAACCCGGTGCCCGCGAGGTTCTGGTCCGGGTTGACGCCACCAGCGTGAACCTCATCGACTGCGGCCGCCGCAGTGGCTATGGCGCACCGCTGTTCAGGCTCAAGGGCGCGAAGTCGTTCCCCATGGTGCTGGGCACCGACTTCTCGGGGGTCGTCACCGCGGTGGGCGGCCGGATCAAGACACTGAAGGTAGGCGACCGGGTCTGGGGCGCGAAGGGACATGGGCGCTGGGGCAGCTATGCGGAGTACGTGGTTGTTCCCGAGAGTGAGGTCGGACCGCGCCCGGCTAGGCTCGGCACGCACGAAGCGGCTGCCTTGCCCTACGCCGCGCTGACCGGATGGAAGGCCGTCACCCACGGGCTGCGCCTGAACGAACACAACAGCGCCGGCAAGCGTGTGCTGGTGCATGCCGGTGCCGGCGGCGTAGGCTCGTTCGCCATTCAACTGCTGCGGAACTGGGGCGCCGAGGTGATCACGACCTGCAGTGCGGGCAACGCTGCGTTGTGCCTGTCGCTGGGGGCGGCGCATGCCATCGACTACACGCGACAGGACTTCAGCAGCCTGCTGCGCAACCTGGACGCCGTGCTTGACACCGTGGGGGGTGATGTGGAGGCCCGCTCGCTGTCGACCCTGAAGGTCCATGGCGGCGCGGCCTACGCCACGCTGCTCCACCCGACGCTGGACCTGGTCAGCCGCCACGGCGTGCCCGGCGGGCTGTTCCGTGCCTTCCTGGCCATGCGGTCGGCACGCGCTGCCCAGGCCAGCCTCGGCCGCCGCTATGCGTGGGTGCTGCACTCGCCCGACCGCCAGGCGCTGGACGCCATCGCCGGGCTGGTCGACGCAGGACGCATCCGGCCGGTCGTCGACACCGTCTACTCGGGCCTGGAGAACATGGCAGAAGCACATCAGCGCTGCGAGTCGCGGCACGCCAGCGGAAAACTTGTCGTTCGCGTGTCCTGACGCGGCAGCGACACCCTGCCTCCCCACCCGCACCACGGCCCCATGAACGCAAGAACCGACCCCCAACAGCTGCAGTCCGCACGCCTGGAAGACCGCTACGAGCTCGGCGAGGGCACGGTCTTCCTCAGCGGCAACCAGGCCCTGGTGCGCATTGCGCTGGACCAGCGCCGAATCGACGAGCGCCAGGGCCATCAGACCGGGGGCTTCATTTCCGGCTACCGCGGCTCACCGCTGGGCAGGCTGGACATGGAGCTGTGGCAGGTTCAGCCGCTGCTCAGGGCCGCAAACGTGCACTTTCAGCCCGGCGTCAATGAAGACCTGGCGGCCACTGCCGTCTGGGGGTCGCAGTACGTGGGCACCTTTCCCGGTGCCACGGTCCAGGGGGTGTTTGGCATCTGGTACGGCAAGGGGCCGGGCGTGGACCGCAGCGGCGACCCGCTCAAACACGGCAACCTGGCGGGCACCAGCGCGCTGGGCGGGGTTCTGGTGCTGGCGGGTGACGACCACAGTGCCAAGTCGTCCACCACCGCTCACCAGTCGGACTTCTCGCTGATCGCGGCCGGCATTCCGGTGCTCTACCCATCGAACGTGCAAGAGGTGCTGGACTTCGGTCTGCGTGGCATCGAGATGTCGCGCCACACCGGTTGCTGGGTCGGCCTGAAGCTGGTAACCGACGTGGTGGAGTCTGCCGGCGAGGTGACCGTGGGACAGTTGACGCCGGTGGCCGCGCCCCCGGTGGCCAACGGCCCGCTGCACATCCGCGCGCTCGACATGCCGGTCATGGCCGAGGAGCGACTCCACAACCACAAGCTGCCCGCCACCGTGCAGTTCGCGAAGGCCGCGGGTCTCAACCGCATCGTCTGGCCCGGTGACGGCGCCCGCATCGGCATCGTGACCGCCGGCAAGTCCTATGGCGACACGCTGCAGGCCCTGGCACGCCTGGGCATCGCGGCAAGCACCGCCGCGCTGCCGGTGCGGCTGCTCAAGCTGGGCATGGTCTGGCCGCTGGATGACGAGATCGTGCGCCAGTTCTCACAGGGCCTGGATCAGATCCTGGTGGTGGAGGAAAAGCGCCCGCTGATCGAATCGCAGCTGAAGTCGGTGCTGTTCGACGCCCGCCTGGCCACGCCGCCAAAGGTGGTGGGCAAGTTCAACGGCTCTCCAGAGTCTTCCGCCTCACGGGGCGATGCGTGGCTGCCCTTGTGCAACGAACTCACCGTACTGCAGATCGCCGAAGTCATCCTGCGGCTGCTGGGAAAGCCGGTGGCCATGCCCGCCGCACTGGGCACCGCCCCGGCGGGGGCGGCCATGGGCCTGATGCGCAAGCCCAGCTTCTGCGCCGGCTGTCCGCACAACACCTCGACGAAGGTGCCGGACGGCAGCCGTGCACTGGCCGGCATCGGCTGTCACACCATCGCCATGCTCAACGACCCGAAGAAGACGCACACCGTCTCTCATATGGGCGGCGAAGGAGTGATGTGGATGGGGCAGTCGCCGTTCACACGAGAGCCCCATGTGTTCGCCAACATGGGAGACGGCACCTACTTCCACTCGGGCTACCTCGCCATCCGCCAGGCCGTGGCGGCCAACCTGCGGATGACCTACAAGCTGCTGTTCAACGGCTTCGTGTCGATGACCGGCGGACAACCGATCGACGGCGATCTGAGCGTGGACAAGGCAGTAGCCCAGCTGCGTGCCGAGGGCGTCAAGCGGCTGGTCATCGTCACCGACGACGTTGGGTCCTATGGTGGTGCACGGCGGCAGGCGCTCGGCGTGCCGGTGTTCGACCGCGGCTCGCTGGAGGCCGTGCAGCGCGACCTGCGTGAACACGACGGCCTGTCGGTGCTGATCTACGACCAGGCCTGCGCCACCGAGAAGCGCCGCCTGCGCAAGCGCGGCAAGCTGCCCGACCCGCTGACCCGGACCTACATCGACCCGGAGGTCTGCGAGGGCTGCGGCGACTGTGGCGACCAGTCCGGCTGCCTGGCCATCGAGCCGCTGGAAACTCCGCTGGGCCGCAAGCGCAAGATCAACCAGTCGTCGTGCAACACCGACCTGTCGTGCGTGCGCGGCTTCTGCCCCAGCTTCGTGACGCTGCATGGCGCCACGCCGCGCAAGCCGCAGGGCGGCAAGCCCATCCAGTTCAGCATCCCGGCGCTGCCAGAGCCGCCCTTGCCAGAGTCGTTCGAACCCATGGCCCTGCTGGTCTCGGGCATCGGCGGCACTGGCGTCGTCACCATCGGCGCGGTTCTGACCATGGCCGCCCATCTGGATGACAAGGCGGGCAGCTCGCTCGACGTGACCGGGCTGTCGCAGAAGTACGGCGCGGTGGGCTCACACATCCGCCTCGCGCCCACGCCCGAGTTGCTGTGCACTGCCCGCATCGGGGCCGGCGAAGCCGACGTGCTGCTGGGATGCGACCTGATCGTGGCAGCCGGGACGGAATCGCTTTCGCGGCTGCGGCCTGGCCGGGCCACGGCCGTCATCAACACGAAGGTCGTGCCCACCAGCGACTTCACCCGACAGCCCGACTGGTCTGCTGATGAAGCCAGCTTGCGGGCCCGGCTGGAACAGGCACTGGCCGACCGTGTGGTTTTCATCGACGCGTCCGCTCTGGCCGAATCCCTGCTGGGCGACGCCATCCTGTCGAACATGCTGCTGCTCGGCTATGCATGGCAAAGCGGTGGGATCCCGGTGAGGCTGGCGGCGATCGACAAGGCCATCGAGCTCAACGCCGTGGCCGTGCAGGGCAACCGACAGGCCTTCGCGCTGGGCCGCTGGCTGGCGCACGATCCCGCAGGCGCGCGGCGGGCGCAGGCGCCCGCCGTTCCGGTGCGATGGCCAGTGCCAGCCAACACACTGCCGCTGGCCGACCTGATCACCGACCGCGTCCAGCGCCTGACCGACTACCAGAACGAGGCCCTGGGGCTGCGCTACCGGCAGCGCATCGAGACGGTGCAACGTGCGCTGGGCCGGCGCGACGACGCCGGAGAAGTACTGCGCCAGGTGGCCACCCAGTATTTCCGCACCTTGGCCGTCAAGGACGAGTTCGAAGTGGCCCGCCTGTACACCCGGCCGGCATTCAAGAAGAGCCTGGGCGAAGGCTTCAGCGGCAACTTCAAGCTTCGCTTTCACCTGGCCGGTGGTCCCTTCGGGAAGCGCGACACGACCACGGGTGCGGTCACCAAGTCCAGCGTCGGCGGCTGGGTGATGCCGGCCTTCAGCGTTCTGTCGGCACTGCGCTTTCTGCGCGGAACCTGGCTGGACCCGTTCAGCCGCGGGGCAGAGGCGCGGCTCAATCGCCGAGTTCTCGCAGCCTACGAAGAGGACTTGGGGCGCATGGCCGGCGAAGCGGCCAGCTGGCCCGCCGAACGGCTGCGCGAGCTGGCAAGCTGGCCCGAGAGTGTGCGCGGCTACGGCCCGGTGCGCGAGCGCCAGGCGGCAACCGGCTTGGCCCGCCGCGACCGGGCCCTGCAACAGCAAAGAGCCGCGTGATGGTCGCCGCTGTCCCGTCGATTCGAAGCCTGCAGGACGTGCACGACCTGGAGGCCAGCACACCGTTGCCGCTGGATCGCACACCCAGTACCTATGCGCTGCTGCAGCGCAGCGCCGAGGCCAGCCCCGATGCGACCGCGCTGTCGTTCTTCCTGACGCTCGACGAGCACGACCGGCCCCATCGCTGGAGCTATGCCGAGTGGCTGGCCCGCATCACCCAGGCCGCCCATCTGTTCCGCCGGCTGGGCATCGGCCGGCACGACGTGGTGGTGTTCGTGCTGCCCAACCTTCCGGAGACCCATTGGACCATCTGGGGCGGTGAAACGGCGGGCGTGGTGATGGCCATCAACCCGATGCTGGAGCCCGCCACCATGCGGCATCTGATGGCCACCACCCGGCCCCGGCTGGTGGTCACGCTGGCGCCCATGCCGGGGCAGGACCTGTGGGAAAAGGTCTGCACCGCGCTGGAGGGCGTGGACTCGATCGCCGCCGTGCTGGCCGTGTCGCCCGGCCGCTATTTGCTGAACGACGCACAGCGTGCCGCGCTGGCCCCGTCAGCCGCGGTGCCGGCGGTATTGCGCGGCCTGCCGGTGATCGACTTTCACGACGCGCTGTTGCGCGAGGACGGCAACGCGCTGACCTTCGAGCTGCCGGGGCTGGACGACGTGGCATCGTATTTCTGCACTGGCGGTACCACCGGCATGCCCAAGATCGCCGTGCGCACACACCGCACCGAAGTGGCCAATGCGCTGCAGCTCTCCGTTGCGCTGGCAACGACCCTACGCAGCCCGGACGCCACCGTCTTCTCGGGCCTGCCGCTGTTCCATGTGAATGCCCAGATCATCACCGGGCTGGCCATCTGGGCCAGCGGGGCGCACGTGCTGCTGGGCACGCCCCTGGGCTACCGCACCCCCGGGCTGATTGCGCGGTTTTGGGAACTGGTGGCGCGGCACAGGCTGGTGTCGTTCTCGGCGGTGCCGACGGTCTACGCCGCCTTGCTGCAGTCGCCGCGCCACAAGCTGGACACGAGCAGCTTGCGTTTCGGCCTGTGCGGCGCCGCACCGATGCCCCGCGAACTGTTTCAGCGCTTTACCTCACTGACCGGCGTGAACATCCTGGAAGGCTATGGCCTGACCGAGTGTGGCTGCGTGTCCACCGTCAACCCGCCCGACGGCGAGGCCCGCATCGGCTCGATCGGGTTGCGGCTGCCCTGGCAGGAGGTGCGCATCGCCCGCCTGGGCGCTGATGGCGCCTACCTGCGGGACGCCGAGGCGGATGAGGTGGGTGCCCTGCTGGTGCGCGGGCCCAACGTGTTCAAGGGCTACCTCGACCCCCGCAACAACGAGAAGGCCTGGGTCGACCGCCCCACGGAGGGCGGGCGCACCGAGCTTTGGTTCGACACCGGGGACCTGGGCCGGGTGGATGCAGACGGCTACTTCTGGCTGTCCGGCCGCACCAGGGAACTGATCATCCGCGCCGGCCACAACATCGACCCGCAGTCGATTGAAGAGGCGCTGTGCGCACACCCGGCCGTGGCCCTGGCCGCCGCCATCGGCCGCCCGGATGCGCATGCCGGCGAGGTCCCCGTAGCCTATGTGCAACTCAGGCCGGGTGCTTCAGCCACCGAGGAGGCGCTGACCGCCTTCGCGCATTCGCGGATTTCCGAGCGCGCTGCGGTGCCCAAGGCGATCCACATCCTCGATGCGCTGCCCACGACAGCCGTGGGAAAGCTATTTAAGCCGGCGCTGGTCGAGCGCGAGATTCTCGACGTAGTGCGGAAGGAAGCCACGGCCGCTGCCGTTACCTTGACTGCGCTCTCAGCCACCCAGGAACCTCGCTACGGGTGGGAAGTGCGCTGGGCCGCCAGCGGCGCCAGGGCATCGCTGCGTGACCGACTGGCTGCGTACACGTTTGCACATTACGAGCACGAACCGGCCACTGCACCGCCAACACACCCACTGAAGGCGAACTTCGAATGAACGACGGCTCACCCGCGGGTACCGACCTACCCGCTACTGCAACCGGCGCTGCACTGATCATCGGGGCCGGTGACGCAACCGGTGGTGCCATCGCCAAGCGCTTTGCAAATGGCGGGCTGATTGCCTGCGTGGCCCGCCGCCATGCCGACAAGCTGGAGCCGCTGTTGGCCGAGATCCGGCAGGCCGGCAGACAGGCCCATGGGTTCGGTTGCGATGCCCGCCGGGAAGAAGCCGTAGTCGAGCTGGTGGACCGCATCGAGCGCGACATCGCACCCATTGAAGTGCTGGTGTTCAACATTGGCGCCAATGTCCCGTGCAGCATCCTCGACGAGACCGCGCGCAAGTACTTCAAGATCTGGGAGATGGCCTGCATGGCGGGCTTTCTCTGTGGCCGTGAGGTCGCCAAGCGCATGGTCACGCGAGGCCGTGGCACCATCATCTTCACCGGTGCAACCGCTGGCGTGCGCGGCGCGTCCGGCTTTGCCGCATTCGCGGGCGCCAAGCACGCCCTGCGTGCACTGGCTCAAAGCATGGCGCGCGAACTGGGGCCGCGGGGGCTGCATGTCTCGCATGTGGTGGTGGACGGCGCCATCGACACCGAGTTCATCCGCGAGAACCTGCCCGAGCGCTACGCCACCAAGGCGGAAGACGGCATCCTCAATCCGCAGCACATTGCCGAGAACTACTGGCATCTTCACCAACAGCCGCGCGACGCGTGGACCCATGAGCTCGATCTGCGCCCATGGAGCGAGCGCTGGTGACTCACCCCTTCAAGCCGGAGACCCCCCATGACCAGGGAAGTCGAGTTCTACTTCGATGTGGGCAGCCCCTACACCTACCTGGCCTACCACCAGCTGCCAAAGATTGCGCTGGCGCGGCAGGCCCGGGTCGTCTGGCGACCCATGCTGCTCGGCGGCGTGTTCCAGGCCACGGGCAACCGCAGTCCGGTCGAGGTGCCCTCCAAGGGCACGTATGCCGAGGTCGACCTGCTGCGGTGGGCACGGTACTTCGGTGTGCCGTTTCGCATGAACCCGCACTTCCCGATCGACACGCTGCTGTTGATGCGCGCGGCGGTGGCCCTGCAGGCGTCGAGCGACGACGAATTCCGTCGCTACCTGGCCACAGTGTTCAGGGCGCTCTTCGAGGTTCCGCGTGACCTGTCGTCGCCAAGCGAATTGGCCGCGGTGCTCGCCGAGGGCGGCTTCGATCCGCAGCGGCTCCTGACCATGGCGGGCGAGGTCGAGGTCAAGGAGGCGCTCAAGAAGAACACGGCCGATGCCGTAGGCCGCGGCGTCTTCGGTGCCCCGACGTTCTTCGTCGGTGACGCCATGTACTGGGGCCAGGACCGGCTCACGTTCGTCGATCAGGCGCTGGCCTGAAGGGGCCTTTACCCAGGGGAGGGGGAAACGGGTTTCGTCGGTTCTGGATATCGCTTGGCACCGGCACCACGCGCTGCTCGCTACGTCGTAGATCAGGCCCTGACAAGAACATGTCTCGGGACGCGAGCGGCTTGCCGGCGAGGAGGGCGCGAAAGGAATAGCGCCCAAGGAAGGGCGCTATGCGCGTTGGGTGTTGATGTAGCTCACTCGGTGAGCCACCCGCCTGGGAGACTGGCATGACGGCGATGTGCCGCTGCTTTCGAGTCGAGGGCTGTGATGCGGCGGCGTGAGTTGAACAGGGTGATGCGGGCGATCGGGGAGCTGAACAGGTCGCAGCGGCGCGAGGTGCTGCAGCGGCTGAAGGCCGCGCAGGC
>Ga0068877_10001948_pt1 | contig 16844 bp, 10 predicted proteins | sample NOAtaG_FD_66437 | JGI IMG/M metagenome (GOLD analysis project Ga0068877, IMG submission 66437) | Freshwater lake microbial communities from Lake Erie, under a cyanobacterial bloom - NOAA_Erie_Diel6S_1000h metaG | ecosystem: Environmental > Aquatic > Freshwater > Lake | place: USA: Ohio, Lake... | reverse complement strand
CACGAAGGCGCTGAACGGGATCGTGATGCGCTGCGCCAGCGAAGCGTCCACTGCCATGGCGAAGCCAGACACGCTGCTGAAGGTGCCGGGCCCGTGGGCGGTGATGACGGTGGCCGTCAGCGACAGGGGCGCGCTGATGTAGCGGAAGTCCAGCTGGAAAGCCGCTTCGGTGCTGAGGTCGATCGACAGGTCCTGGCCGAACAGGTTGGCCACGCCGTACGCCAGGTTCGTCACCAGCGGCACCGCTTCGTCGGCCATCGTGAAGTAGGCACCGGCCTGGACCGCGGCAAAGGTGAAGCGGCCGGCCTGTGCCACGCTGGGCTCGATGGCATTGGCCAGGTAGCGCCCGCCGCCCGGGGCCTCGGCCGACGGCAGGTAGGCCTCGGCGTAGGGCGCGGCATCGGTCTGGATCAGGCCCGGGCCGTCGCTGAAGGTGTCCAGGATGGATGCGGCCTGGGTGGTGGTCACCGACAGGGCGGCCGCGCCCAGCGCAGCAAGTTTGTAGAGGCTCATCGAAGGTTCTCCTTGGTGGGTGGCGGGTGCTGCCAGGCACAAGCCCGTCTTCACGGCTGCGCTCTTGCAACCGGCGCCGGGCTGGCCTGAAAGCGCTCGGGCCCAAGGATCGGGGGCACGCACTCACGGCTCGCTCACCGCTCGTCGGCAACACCGCCCATCGACACCCCACACACGAGGGGGCCCAGGTCGGGCCGCAGCGGATACCGTCTAGCGCACGGCCAGCAGTGCCACCGTGGCCGGTGCAGGCGCGATGCCCAGCCCGTCTTGCAACTGGCGCTTGCAGCGCGCAAAGGCCCTTTGCGCAGCCGCTGGCTCACCCAAGGCCAGGTGGCAGCGGATGACGCCACGGTGCAAGGCCTCGTCCAGCGGGTCTTGCTGGAGCGCGGCTTCGTAGAGCGCCAGCGCTTCGCCCGCCTCGCCTGCCTGCTCAAGCAAGCCGCCCTGGGCATGGCAGCGGCGCAAGAACTGCAGATGCAGCGATTCGCGCTGCGCGGCCCAGGGCAGCTCGGGCGGCGCGTGGCCGAACAGCGGGCCGGCATAGGGCAGCGGCTGCCCTGCGGCCCAGGCCCAGCTGTCCACCCACACCCACTGGCGGTTGAGGCTCAGGTGTGCGTTGTCCAGCCGCAGCGCATCGTCGTGACCCAGCAGCTTGCGCAAGCGCAGCACGGCCATGTCCAGCGAGGCCTTGGCGCGGTCGCCTTCGGCGTCGGGCCACAGCGCGTCGCATACGGTGGCAGTGTCCAGCGGTGCCGGACCCCGCGCCACCAGCAGGCGCAGCAGGTCCAGCGGCTTCTTTTGCGGGCGGGCGCCGAAGTCCAGCGCCTGTCCATCACACCAGACCTCGAAGCCGCCCAAGGCGTGCACGCGCAGCGGCCATGGCCAGTCGGCCGCATCGGGGTCGGGGGCCTGCAGGCGGCGCTGCCGGACCATCTGCTGCACGAAGTCGCGCTCCACACCCAGCGCCAGCGCGGCCGCGGCCAAGTGGGCGACGCGGTCGTGCAGAAAGTTGCCTACCGCATGCCAGCTGTGGCGCGCTGCGGTCTGCACGCAGGCCCGCACGTCGCCGGCATCAGGCGTGCGCCCTTCGCGCCAGGCCTTGGCGCAGCGCGCCAGCAGCGCCAGGGCCTGCAGCTGCTCGTGCCGCATGCCTTCATAGGCCAGGGCCTCGTGCGCGGCCAGCGCCACGGCTTCGTCTTCGCGTCCCAGGGCGGTCAGCACCTGCACGTGGCTGAGGTGGTAGACCCACATCTCGCTGACCGGAAACTCCGAGGCGCGCGCCAGTTCCAGCGCGCGGTTCATGCGCACCAGGGCCGTGGCAGCGTCGCCGCGCAGCGTCAGCACGCGCGCGGCCAGCACGTGCAGCGTGGCCTGTTGCGTGGGCTGCTCGGGCGCACCGGTGCGCTGCGCCGCGGCTTCTTGCATCTGCTGCAGGCGTACCTGGGCCAGGGCCAGGTCATGGCGCGACAGCGCTGCGGCTACCAAGTTGGTGAGACCGTAGAAGGTCACATCGGGCGCGCCACTGGCCTGTGCCATGGCCACGCCGCGCTCTACGGCGGCAACGCCTTCGGGCATGTCGCTGCGGCCCAGCACCAAGCGTGCGCTGACCCAGCCGTAGGTGATCCACCACGAGGCTTGGGCCGCACCCGCCAGGCCAGGCGCGGCCAACCATGGCAGCGTCAGGTCGGCCAGACGCGCCAGCAGCATGCGATCGCCCCGGTAGTTGCACCACTCCACCAGACTGCTGGACGCCGACACGGCCACGCTCGGGTCCAGCGGCGTGGCGTCGACAGGCGTCGACAGCGGACGTCGCTGTGCCAGCGTGTGCAGCACGCGGTCGATCAGCGCCTGACGCTCGGCCTCGGGCAATGGGGCCATGCGGTGCGTGACAAACACCAGCAGCGCCGACTTGTCGGCGCGCATCCCAGCGTCGGCATCCGCCAGTTCACTGCGCAAGTGCCAGGCGGCCAGGAAGCGCTGCAGCCAGTCTTCACGCCCGACGTAGCTGCGCCAGCCGCTGAACTGCGCGTTCAAGGCCGCCGACGAGGTCAGCAGACGGGCCGCCGACGCCGGCGGCAGGCCGGCCGCGTCTTGGGCGGCCCAGGCACGGTCCAGCCAGTCGCCGGTGTCGGGGCCTTGCGCCAGCCAGGCCGCCAGGCCGCGCTGGGTCAGCGCCGTGGCGTCGGTGCCAGCGCGCATCGGGTCCAGTTCGGCAAAGGCACGCTGCAGTTCCTGGGCGCGGCCGCGGCGCAACAGCGCGGGCGCGTGTTCGCGCCAGGTGTGCTGCGCCAGGTCGGCCAGGCCGGCGCGCATGAGCAAGGCCAGCGCCGCCTGCAGGTGGCCCTGCTGGGCGCGCACCGCCGCGGCAGCCTGCAGCGTGGCCTGGCGCCAGGCCGGGCTGCCCACTTCAGGCCAGTGCGCCTGTACCGACTCGGTCAGCAGGTCGTGCAGTCGCCAACAGCGCCGGCCGGGCCGCAGGCGCTGCACAAAGCCCAGCTGCTGGCACAGCCGGTCCAGCTGATCAGCGGCATCGGCGCCCAGCCCCAGGGCCTGCAGCGTGGCGTCGTCCACCTCGGGCAGCAGACTCACCGCCGCCAGCAGCTGGCGCTGCGGCGCGTCCAGCACGCCCAGCACCCGCTGGCTGAAGAAGCTGGCCACCAACTGCTCGGCCTCGTCGGTGCTGCTCGGGCGGGCGGCGAACAGCGTGAGGCCCGCCACCCAGCCGCCGGTGCGGGCGTGCAGTTTCTGCGCCTGATCGGCGCCGATGCGCGGCGCCAGCAGCGCCTGGGCCTCGTCGGCGGTGAAGTTGAGGACGTGGCCGTCCATGACCCACAGATCGCCGCGCGCCACCGCGTCCAGCAGCACGCCCTGGGGCGGGTGGCGGCTGGGCATCAGCAGCGTGCTGGTGGCCGGCGCTTCGTCGAGCGCGGCCTGCAGCAGCGTCTGGAAGCCGGTCGATGGCGCCGTGTGCACGTCGTCGAACACCAGCACCAGTGGCCCGCACAGCGCATGAAAGGCGCGGAAGAAGTGGCGGGCGTGCACCTGCAGCGCCTGATCGTCGCCGCGCGGAGGTGCTTGCAGCATGGCTGGCGGCAGGCGCCGGCGCGTGCGCATGGCCAGCAGGCGGGCCAGGGCCTCGCAGGCGGCGCCGATGTCGAGGTCGGTGGCGTCAACCCGAAACCAGGCCTGCGGCCGGCCGCTGTCGGCCGCCCAGGCCGCCGCCAAAGTCGACTTGCCGGCGCCCGCCTGGCCCTGCAGCCACAACGCGCGCGCCGGGGCCGCGTCAGACAGCAGTTCGTGCAGCCGTGGCCGGGAGAGCGCCTGTCGGGGGCGCGGCGGCAGGAACTTGGCCTGCAGGTGGGGTGGGGTGTCGGGGAGGGCTGGTCGCGCCACTGGGTCGGCCCGGGGCATAGGCCGTTCACTGTACCGGCAAGTGCATCCTCAGGTGCATCCGCCACGACCGCCGCGCCCGGCGCCGTGCAGGGCCCAGAGTCGGCCGATGAGAGCCCTGGACGGCAGGTACCTGCGCGGCATTGACGGGACGCCGGAGTTCGTCGAAGTTCCTGAGCCGATCGACGAAGCGTTGCAGGCGGTGTTGCACCAGCTCATCAACCGACTGATGAAGCTGCTCACACGTCAGGGGGTGTTGATCGAAGAGGAGGGCTCGCCCTGCAGGGCAGACAACGACAGTGACTCGGACGAGGCCCGCGTGCTCAGGCCGACGCAGGCACTGACCAACGGACGCCGTGCCGCGGGCAGGTGTCCCACAACCCTGAACAGAGACCGACACTCAGGTCAGACTCACAAAGCCGCCATCGGATGTCATTGGCAATGCCCGGAATGGAGAAGCCAAACCGACCGTGAGGCGAATCCAGCCGTCCGCCAACGCGGCAGTTGACCCTTGCCGCCAGATTCAATCCAGACTAGCGCGGGGGACCCCAAACGGTGCGGGCCAAGCGCATCAGATTGCCGCCAAGCACGGCCTCCAGATCCGCAGCACCGTAGCCCCAGCCCAGCAGGGTCTCGACGATGGCCGGCAACTGCTCCGGTGCCACCATCCGCACACCCTTCGCGTAACCCAGTTCGGCAGGAAAGGTGTGGCCCATCTTGGCCAGGTAGTCTTCCAGTTCCTGGGTGTCGAACACGTAGTCCAGGCCCAGCGCCACATGCAGTGGGCCAACCAGCTGCACGACGTGGTCGATGTGGCGGGCAAAGGTCTCGCTGCGGTTGTCGTTCTGGCCCAGGAAGGTGCCGATGCCGTTGATGCCCACCACGCCGCCGGTGGCGGCGCAGGCGCGGATGAGATCGTCGGGGATGTTGCGCGGGTGCGGGTGCAAGGCACTCGGGTTGCTGTGCGAAAAGATCACCGGCCGGGTCGCCACCTCGAAGACATCCCTGACGGTGCGGTGCCCGGTGTGGCTGCAGCACACCTGCATGCCCACCCGCTCCATCTCGGAGATCACTTCGCGGCCGAAGGCGGTGAGGCCGCCATCGTCGTCCTGGCAGCCGCCGCCGACACGGTTGCTGTTGTTGTAGGCCAGCAGCATCCAGCGCACGCCCAGGTCGTGGTACAGCGACACCAGACTGGGCTGGTCAGCCACGGCATTGGCGCCCTCGATGTCGAACCCGACTGCCAGCCGCCCCGTGGCATGCGCCCGCTCGATGTCCTCTGCAGTGCTGATCAGGATGTACTCGTCGGGCCGAGACCGGATCCAATGGCGCAGGCTGGCCAGGGTGCGGACATGATCCTCGATCCCCATGTCGCCGAAGCCCACATTGAGCATCACCGCGCACACGCCGGCGGCACGGTAGCGCTGCAGTTGCGGCAGGAATGAGGTGTCGTGCGGGCGCGCCACCGGCATGCAGCCGTGGTTGTCCCAAACGATGCTTCGGCGCAGCAAGTCGGTCGCCTGCTCTCGAGTGGTCGCGGTCATCGGGTTCATTCCTGGCGAACCATAGGCCAACGCGGCCCCGGATGGGTTAGGCTTGAAAAACGGAAATTTAGGAGCATCGAACGTATGCCCGGCCGTGTCGCCCAATCTGCAGAGGATGCCTGGTCACCGCTGGACTTCGACCAGGAGGCCTACCGCGCCGGTGCAAGCGAGCAGAGCTTCAAGCGCTTTGCACGCCAAGGTGTGCGCACCCTGCATGCCCACACCGGTGGCAGCGGCACGTCGGACACCGTGCGCCTCGACCAGGACCTGCTGCTGACGGTGATCAACTGCGTGCTGCCCAGCACCATGCGGTGGCGCTACGACACCGACGAGTCCCTGATCATGCTGCGCGCCTCGCTGTGCTGCGACGTCGCGTTCGAGGTCGGCAGCTCGGCGCAACTGGTCTTCAACCGCCCTGAAGTGACGCTGGTGTGCCTGCCCAAGGGGCGGCCGCAAGCGGTCGACATCGCCGGCGGTGCACGCCAGCAGGGCCTGGTGGCCATTTACCGGGCGTCGGCGTTTGCGGCACGCTATGGGCTGCAACTGGGCGATCTGCCGCCCTTGGTGCGAGACGCGGTCACGGGTACGGCTGAGGTCGGCCGCATCGCGTCGTTTCCGCTGGACCATCGTCTCGCGGCGCTGCTGGCAGACACCATCGACACGCGCCTGGAAGGCGAGATGCGGGTGCTGCAGTACGCCGGCCGGCTGGCCGAGCTGGTGGCGTACACCCTGGACGCCATGCAGCACGTGCCGCTGCTGCGCGGCACCGTGCTGAACCGGCAGCGCGACGTGGAACTGGCACATGCCGCAATGGCCCGGCTGGAGCACAGCTTCCGCAAACCGCCGCTGTTCGCCGACCTGGCGCGCGAGATCGGCACCAACCAGAACAAGCTCAAGGCCGTCTTCAAGGAGGCCTTCGGCGTGACGATGGCGGAGTACTGCCTCGAGCGCCGCATGCGCGAGGCGCAACAACTGCTGCTGGCGGCCAACCTCACGATCGCCCAGGTGGCCGAGCGGGTCGGCTACGAGCACCAGAGCAGCTTCGCGGCGGCCTTCAGCAGCCACGTGGGCATGTCGCCTCGCGAGTACCGGCAGCACCGCGCACCCTTCAACCTGTCGCTGAACGCCGGCGACGAGGCTGACTCGGCCCGCGCCTAGGGTTCACCCGGGCGGGCAGGCCGCGGCGACCCACGGGCCGTGCCGATCGCCTAAATCTTTGGTGCAAGTTCAAACGCGGCTGGCGAAGCCGGCCCCTATCGTGCCGCGGAGTCTTCCGTCCAACCGCCCACAGAAGGACCCGCACGATGACCCGCCTGCAACACTCACCCTATCGCCTGACCCTTCTGGGGGCCGCGCTCGCAGCGGCTGGCTTGGTGAACTCGCTGCCAGCCGCAGCGCAGTCATCAGCAGCCAGCAAGGCTGAAGAGGACACTACCCAGACCGTCGTCGTCTCGGCCAACAAGCGTCTCGAGAAGCAGCGCGAGGTCGCCGGCGCAGTGTCGGTCTTGCAAGGCGGCGACCTTGAACGCCGCGGCGCCCGCGACCAGGAGGACTTCCTGAAGCTGACGCCGGGCGTGCAACTCAACCGCGGCGATCCCAACGGCAGCGGCATCACGATCCGCGGCCTCAGCAGCCAGGCCTCACCCGAGAGCGGCGGTGGGCAGCAGAACGCGAGCGGCTCGTACCTGGAAGATGTGCCGCTGGCGTCGCCCATCGGCAAGGGGCTGGTGGCCGACATCCTGCCCTTCGACCTGGACCGCATCGAGGTGCTGCGTGGGCCCCAAGGTGCGCTGTTCGGTTCGGGCTCGCTCGGCGGGGCCGTGCGCTACCTGCTGGCCAAGCCCGAACTGAAGGCCTTCGGTGGAGCGGTGCAGGTGGGAGCCACCAGCGTGTCGCAAGGCAAGACCGCGGGCTCGCTCTACGGCATGGTCAACGCACCCATCGGCGACACGGCGGCGCTGCGCGTGGTGGCCTTCGACCGCACGTCGCCCGGCTACATCGACAACAAGGGCACCAACACAAAGGACGCCAACGAAGTGCGCCAGACCGGCGGTCGGGTCCTGGTCACCGTCAAGCCCATGCGCGAATTGACCGCCACCTTCGTGGCCAGCACGCAGAAGACGAAGCAGGATGACTTCAGCTACGTCTTCGGCGACCCGAAGAAGCTCGAGCACGACAATCCGTCGCTCGGCCGGGGCACCTCGCAGTTCGACTTCTCCAGCCTGACGGTGGACTACGACCTGGGTGGTGCAATCCTGACCTCCGTCACCGGCTACTGGAAGACCAAGACCAACTCCGCCGGCGACGATACGAAGCTGTTCGCCACCCTGGGGCTGGCGCTGCCGATCGTGTCGCGCGTGGCCGCCGGCAGCAGCGATGCGAAGTCACAGGAACTGCGCATCAGCAGCAAACCCGGCGGAGCGCTCAGTTGGGTGGCAGGCCTCTTCTATCAGACCAACGAGGGCAGCGGTGCGGCCAAGCAGAGCGACCCCTCGGCCCTGTTCGGCGTCGTCGACTTGGTGGACCTGAAGACGACCTCCGAAGGCACCGAGAAGGCGGTCTTCTTCGACGGTGAGTACAGCCTGGGCGGCGGGTGGACCGCTGGGCTCGGCGCCCGCTTCTACAAGACCAGCACCGCGTTCCAGCAGACCGGGTCGGTGTTCGGCGCCCCGAGCAACGGGCCCTTGCTGGCCGGCGGCGACGACGGCAACACGCCCAAGGTCAGCGTCAAGTACCGCTTCGGCGACAACATGTGGTACGCCCTCGCGTCCAAGGGCTACCGCTATGGTGGCGTGAACGAAGGGCCGCCGCAGACGACCTTCAAGTCCGACAGCCTGTGGAACTACGAGACCGGCGTGCGCCTGTCACCGGCAGCGGGCGTGCAACTCGACCTGACCGCCTTCTTGCTGGACTGGACCGACGCGCAGTTCACCTACTTCGAGCAACGCGGCGCGCTGGCCTTCTCGGGCATCGGCAACGTCGGCAAGGCTCGCAGCACGGGCCTGGAAGCCGCGCTGCGCTGGCGCATCAACACGTCCTTCGACTTGGCAGCCTCAGTGGCAAGCATCGACGCCAAGACGAGCAAGGACGTACGAACGCTGGCTGGCCGCACCCCAGTGACGATCGCTTCCGGCGCACGCCTGCCCGGCACGGCCAAGCTGCAGTCCGCATTGCAGGGCAACTATCGCTTCGCTGGGCCTTTGGACTCGGCGGGGCGATTCAACATCACGCACACGCATGTCGGCGAACGGGTGATCGATTTGACCGCTTTCTACAAGGCACCGGCCTACGACACGGTGGACCTGGGCGTGAGCTTCAACAAGGCCAGCTGGACGCTGGCGGCAGGCCTGAGCAACGTGGCCGACAAGCGGGGCATCATGAACATCCAGGGTACACCCGACGGCAACCAGGCGTTCCAGCAGTACTACCTGCAGCGCCCCCGCACGTTGGACGTCTCGGTGCGCTACAACTTCTGAGGCCGGATGAACGCGACCGCCCCACAGCCTTCACCCCAGGTCGCGCCCCCCGACTCCGCTGGCAGCTGGCGCGCGCTGGCTGGCAGCGGCGTACTGGCCATGTTCGGCGTGTCCGCGCTGTATGGCAGCACCTTCGGACTGTTCCTGCTGCCCTTGCAGCAAGGCCTGGGCTGGAGCCGCGGCGAGATCGCCTTCGCGCTCACCCTGGCCACCCTGTTCACGCCGCTGGTCGCGCCGCTGACCGGCTGGGTGGTCGACAAGGTGCCGTTGCGCCCGCTGATCCTGGCGGGCGTGGTGCTGCAGTCGCTGAACTTCGCCGCTTTCTCGCTGATGGAAGGCAGCGTGTGGGTGTACTACGGCCTGTGCCTGTCGCTGATGGTCACGGCCGCGGGCGCTTCGCTGTTGAGCCTGGCGAAGCTCGTGCAAGGCTGGTTCGACCGTTCCCTGGGCCGAGCCCTGGGTCTTCTGTTCGCGTGCGGCGCCGTTGGGGGCATCCTGCATCCGCTGTGGACGCAGGCGGTCATCAGCCAATTCGGTTGGCGACAGGCCTTCATGGTCATGGCGGGTCTGAGTCTGCTGACATGCGGGGTGGCGGCCCTCCTGTTCGTGCGCGAACGCGACCCGGCGGCGCGCCGGGCTGTGGCAGCGGTGCCGGATGCGCGCCCAGCCGCCGCTCCGGCAGCGGTACCCGACAACAACGGCCCCGGCTCGATGGCCGCCTTCCTGCGCGACGCGATCTGGTGGAAACTGGCCCTGTTCAACATGCTGTTCGCCCTGGGCGTGGGGGCCATCTTCATGCACTTCGCTGCGCTACTGCAGGACCGCGGTGCGACACCCGGGCAGGCCGCGCTGGCGATGAGTCTCGTCGGCCTGGGCGGCCTCACCGGCAACCTGCTCGCGGGCTGGCTGGCCGACCGCATGCCCGCCTCGCGACTGGCGGTGATCGTGATGGCCGTGCCCATGCTGGCCACGCTCGTCATCTATGCCGGCGGCGGGCTGTGGGTCAGCATCGCGGCAGGCGGCTTGCTGGGCCTGTGCTCGGGCGGTGACAACAGCGTCAGCCTGCTGCTGGCGCGCCGTTACTTCAGCGCCGACACCTTCGGCCGCGCCAGCGCCACTCAGATGGTGGCCACGGCCGCGGGCGGCGGCATCTCGCCCTGGCTGGCTGGCCTGGTGCACGACCGCACGGGCAGCTACGACCTGGCCCTGATCATGGCCGCGGCCTGCATGGGCGCCGCGGCCGTGGCGGCCTGGTGGCTGCCTGAGAGCCGCGTGGCCCCCGCACACCGCGAAGACTCCTTGACCGCTGGGGCCTGAGCCGTGCACCGCTGGCGCAATGCCCTGCTGGCCGTGCTCAGCCGTGACGCGGCGGGGCTGCTGCTGGCCGCGCTGGTGGGACTGCTCTTCTTCGGCATGGCGCTGGTGGCGCCTGCGGCACTGCGAGGGCCGCTGGTCGTGGTGGGCGCGGCGCTCGGCCTGCTGCTCGGCGTGGCCGCGGTGCGCCACCTGTGGACCCTGTCGCGCGCGCGCCGGGCCACGCCACCGCCCGGCCGGCGGGTCGACTTGGACGGCTACCGCGTGCACCTGCTGGCTGAAGGCAGCGTGCCGCCGGGGCGCGCGCCCGTGGTCTGGTTCGCCGGCGGTCATGCCAGCGGCTACGCCATGCACCACCTGCACCGGGCGTTCCGGGGCGAGACTCGCTCGATCCTGATCGACCGTCCGGGCACCGGCTGGAGCGACACCGGCCCCTTCCCGCGTACCACCTCGCGCGAGGCGGACGAGATGGTGCTGGCACTGGAGCGCGCCGGTGAGAAAGGCCCGTTCATCTGGGCGGGGCACTCCTTCGGCGGGCTGCTGGCAGCCAACATCGCGCGCCGCCGGCCGGATCTGGTGCACACGCTGGTGCTGCTCGACCCCACGCCGCTGGAGACCATCGTCTTTGGCCCGCGACTCTCAGCGCTGTCGGACATGCGGCGCGGCGCCTGGCTCGGAGGCCTGGCGCAACTCTTCGGCGTGAACCTGGTGGCCCGGCACAGGGCCCGCATGGCCCAGGTTGCGGCCTACAAGCAGGCGATGGAGGCCACCGAGGCCGTGCTGGGCCCCGAGGTGGCTGCCGCAGCGCCGATCGAGGCGAACGCTGGGCACTTCTTCGCGCAGGCGTCCATCTACAGCGAACTCAGCCCCGAAGGCGTCGCAGCCGTGGCCTGGGACACGGTGGTCTATGACCGCGACCTGGGCGACCTGCCGGTTTGGCTGGTCGGCCCCAGGGACGACGAGGACGGCGACATCGCCCTGCTGCCCGAAGCCCAGGCCGGTGGCGACGCCAACGCGCGCCGCATGTTCGGCTTCTTCGCGGCCACGCGCGAACGCTACCTGGCCACGTCCACGCGCTCGCGACGCGTGGTGGCGCCCAAGGGCTCCGGCCACAACTTCGTCTACGAGATTCCCGACTGGACCATCGCCGTGATGCGCGAAGCCATCTGCGGTGCACCGGCAGAGCCGAACCCATGACCGAACAGACCCCGCCCACCGCAGCGCAGGCCCTGGCCGCACTGGCTGAGCAGTACTGGGCCTTCGAATGCCACGCTCTGCCCTTGGCCGCCGTGCTCGCCGGCCAGCCGCTGGCCGATGCCGTGCTGTTCCGCGAATCGGCCGCCGACCACCAGCGCCGCGACCACGACGCCGCGCAGCTGCTGCGACAGGCCGAGCAGATCGACGCCGGCCCCTTGGGCGCCCAGGAGCGCGCCACGCTGGCGCTGATCCGGCGCGAACTGGCCGGGCTGCGCGCGCAGCACGCGGTCGACTCGTGGCAACGGCCCTGGCTGTTTCCGGCCGGGCCCGACTTCACCGCCATGTTCTGGGCCAACTCCACCAGCGTCGGTGACGCCGCCGCTGCGGCGCTGTACGTCGACCGGCTCGCCGGCCTGCCGGGCTACCTGCGCGACGTACAGGCCAACATCGAGGCCGGCCACGCGCGCGGCTACCGCTATCCCCGGGTGGTGCTGCAGAGCGCGGCTGGCAACACGCGCGGCATTCTGGGCGCGGTGCCCGAAACCTCGGCCTGGCTGTCGCCCTTCAAGCGCTCGCCGGCTGCGGCACAACCCGCCGTTCAGGCCCAGGCCGAGCGTGCCCTGGGCCTGGTTCGCAAAACCTTGCTGCCCGCACTCCAGGCCTGGGCCGGCTTCCTGGAGTCCCTGGTGGGACGCGGTGCGCGCGAGTCGCTGAGCTGCGTGGACGGACCTGCCGGCGCCGCCTACTACCGCGCATGGGTACGGCACTTCACCAGCACGACCGACGATCCTGAAGCCGTGCATGCACTGGGCCTGGCCGAAGTGGCGCGGCTGGAGCGAGAGATCGAATCCGTGGCCCGTGACGCCGGCTACGGCGGCAACGTGCCGGGTTACCGCGCGTTCCTGGCGTCGGACGCGCAGTTCGTCGCCCCGTCGCGCGACGCCCTGCGCGAAAGCATCGAGGCCCTGTGCAAGCGCGTGGACCGGCGCATCCCGGAATTCTTCGGCCTGATCCCACGCATCACCTACGGCGTGCAGAGCATTCCCGACGCGGTGTCGGCGCGCATGCCGCCGGCCTATGCGCAGCCCAGTCCGGCCGATGGCAGCGCGGCGGGCATCTTCTGGATCAGCGGGCTGCCGTCCAAGGCGCCGAGCTATCTGCACCCGGCCCTCGTCGTGCACGAAGCCTGGCCGGGCCACCTGATGCACCTGGCGCTGCTGAACGAACAATCCGAGCTGCCGGCCTTCCGCCGCTATGGCGCGGTGAAGTACACCGCCTGCGTCGAAGGCTGGGCGCTGTATTGCGAGGTGTTGGGCGTCGAGTTGGGCGTGTACACCACGCCGCACGAACACTACGGCCGGCTGGAGATGCAGATGTGGCGCGCCGTGCGCCTGGTGGTGGACACCGGCATGCACTGGCACGGCTGGAGTCGCGAGCAGGCGGTGGCCTACATGGCCGAGCGGCTGAGCCTGTCGCGCGAGACCATCGAAGGCGAAGTGGACCGATACGCAGCGCTGCCTGCGCAGGCGCTGGGCTACCAGATCGGCGGCCTGAAGTTCGGCGAACTGCGCCAACGTGCCGAGGCACAGTTGGGTGCACGCTTCAAGCACCGCGACTTTCACGCCGCCGTGATGAGCGCCGGCGCGGTGACGCTGCCTGTGCTGGACGACTTGGTCAGCGACTGGCTGCAGCGCCAGCAGACACCCACGGTGCCCCATGCCGCTTGACCCGGCCAGCGGCGTGCACTACGCGGTGCAGGGCCAAGGTCAACCCCTTCTCATCGGCCTGCCGCTGATGGCCTCGTTCACCGAGCTGTTCGGCAGCGAGATGCAGCCGGTGCTGGACGGCTATCTGAACCGGCTGACCGACCGCTACCGTGTGCTGCGCGTGGACTACCCCAGCATCGGCGGCAGCCGCGACATCGCGCCGGAAGACCTCACGGCCGATCGCGTGTGCGCCGATCTGCTGGCGGTGGCCAGCGCGGCCGGCTTCGACCGCTTTGCCTACTGGGGCTATTCCTGGGGCGCCGCCGTCGGGCTGCAACTGGCCGCGCGCACCGACCGGCTCACGGCCCTGGTGATGGGCGGCTGGCCGCCGCTGGGTGCGCCCTATGCGGGCATCCTGCAGGCCACGCGGCTGAAGCAGACCAACCCCGAGCCTTCGTCGATGAAAGTGCTTCGCACGAAAGACCAGTACCGCCAGTGGGAGACCTGGTACACCAGCATGCAGGGCTGGCCCGAGGCCGCCTCGGTGCAGCGCATCGCCTGCCCGAAGATGGTCTACTTTGGTGGCGAGGGTGACCTGGTCGAGGCCGGCATCCCGATCCGCATCGCCTCGATCATCCTCGAGCACCGCGACGAACTGCTGGGGCAGGGCTGGACGGTGCAAGAGATAGCCGGCCAGGGCCACGGCGTTTGCATGGCGCCCGATCTTGTCGTGCCGCCAGTGCGGGCCTTCCTGGACAAAGTCTTCTCATGAGCGCAACCCCGTCCGCCGCCGGCCAGGCCCTGCTGGCGCCCTGGTCCGGGCCTTATGGTGGTTTGCCACCGCTATCCGACGTCGACCCGGCAGCCCTTGAAGAAGCCATGCGCTGCGCGCTGGCCATCAAGCGCAACGACGTGCAGGCCATCGCATCGAACCCCGCGCCTCCCACCTTCGAGAACACGGCCGCAGCCCTGGAAGCCAGCGGCGCCGAACTGCGAAGGGTGTCCTGCGTCCACTCGGTCTACGCGGCCAGCATGAGCCTGGGCGACATGCCGGCGGTAGCGCAGCGCATGGCGCCAATGCTGGCGGCATTGGACGACGAGATCGCGCACGACGAGCGGCTGTTTGCGCGCCTCACGGCGGTCTGGAACGGCCGTGTGCAGGCCGGCCTGTCACAGGAGCAGCAGCGTCTGGTGGACGTGTTGCGCACGCGCATGCAGCGCCGCGGTGCCGGCCTGCCGCCGGCGGCCAAGGCGCGGCTGGCGGCCATCAACGGTCGCTTGGCCACCTTGTCATCGCGCTACAACCAGAACCTGATCGAAGAAGCCGGCGAACAAGCTGTCTTCATCGAAGAAGCGTCAGGGCTGGACGGCTTGCCGGATGCGCTGCGCGCAGCCGCTGCAGCAGCTGCGGCCGAGAAGGGCCGGCCTGGCCAGTGGGCTATTCCCAATGCGCGTGGCGCGGTGTGGCCCTTCCTCACGCTGGCCACCCGTCGTGATCTGCGCGAACAGGTCTGGCGCATGTGGACGAACCGTGGTGACAACACCGGCCCGCTCGACAACAGGCCCGTCGCCGCCGAGATCCTGCAGCTGCGTGGCGAACTGGCAAGGCTGATGGGGTATCCGAGCTTTGCCCACTTCGCGCTGGCCGATCGGATGGCTCGGACGCCAGAAACGGCGCTGGCCCTGCTGGAGCGCACGTGGGCCGGTGTGAAGCCGCGTGCGCTGGCGCAGATTGCCGACTACCAGGCCCTGGCCGACCGCGAAGGGGCGGGCATCCGTCTGGCCCCCTGGGACCGGCAGTTCTACGCCGAAAAGCTGCGCCGCGAACGCTTCGGCCTCGACGGCGACGCCGTCAAGGCGCACTTCCCGCTGGACGCCGTGCTGCAGGCCATGTTCTGGGCCGCGGGCCGCGTGCACGGTCTTGCCTTCAAGGCTGTCGCCGGCGCACCGCTGATTCACCCCACGGTGCGGGTCTTTGAGGTCAGCCGCGGCGACGAGGTCGTCGGCGTCATCTACTTCGACCTGTTCAACCGCCCTGGCAAGGCCCACGGCTCTTACCAGACCCAGTACCGTGAGGCTGAACACTTCCGCGGCCGGGTGCTGCCGATCTCCGGCGTGTACTCCACGTTCCCGGCGCCGCCGGACATGGACAAAGGCCAGCCGGTGCTGCTGCCCTGGGAGTACGCCAACGTCTTCTTTCACGAGTTCGGCCATGCGCTGCACATGCTGCATTGCACGTCCGCCTACCGTTCGCTGGGCAGCCAGCATGTGGCCTGGGACTTCGTCGAACTGCCAGCGCTGATCAACGAACGCTGGCTGCGCGACCGCGAACTGCTGGCCCGCTTTGCGCGCCACCACGTCACCGGCGAGCCGATCTCGCCGGCCCTGGTCGACCGCATCGAACAGGGCCTGCAATACGACCGCATCTTCAGCCTGAACCCCGATTTTTTGCTGCCGGCCATCGTCGACATGCGGATGCATCTGCGGGCCGACGGCAGCGGCCGGCCGATCGACCCGGTGCAGGTGGAGAACGACACGTTGGCCGAACTGGGCATGCCCGAGGCCTGGGACCTGATCATGCGGGTGACGCACAACTTCCACTGCTTCATCGGCGCCTACGCGGCCGGGCTGTACTCGTACCTGTGGGCCGACGTGATGGCCGCCGATGCGGTGCAGGCCTTCGAGCGCGCGCCCGGTGGCCTCTACGACGTGGCCACCGCCAAGGCCTGGATCGACAAGGTGCTGAGCGTGGGCCATCGGGTGGCTGCTGACGAGGCGTTCCGCAGCTTCGCCGGACACGATCCGGACCCAACGCCGCTGCACCGGCGTTTCGGATTGGCCTGAGAGCCTGAGCCGTGAACGCCTTCCTGCGCAACGCCTGGTACGTTGCCGGCTGGTCGCACGAACTGCAGACGGGCAAGCTGCTTGCCCGCAAGATCCTCGGCGAACCACTGGTGCTGTGGCGCACGGCCGGCGGCGCGATCGCCGCACTGGAGGACCGCTGTGTGCACCGCCACGCGCCGCTGTCGCGCGGTCGGCTCGAAGGCGATGCCCTGCGCTGCGGGTATCACGGCTTGAAGTTCGCGCCCGACGGCCGCTGCATCGAGGTGCCCGGCATGGACTCGCCGCCGCCGGCGGCCTGCGTGCGGCGCTTTGCCGTTGTCGAGCACAGGCGCTGGGTGATGGTGTGGATGGGCGATGACGTGGCGCGCGCCGACACGGGCCTGCTGCCCGACAACTTCTCCTGCGAATCGCCCGAGTGGGCCTACACCCCGGGCTACGTGCATTACGAGACCCCCGTCGAACTCATCGCCGACAACCTGCTCGACTTCTCGCATCTGAGCTATGTGCATGCCGCCACGTTCGGCGGCGGGGCAGACGACACGCTTGCGCGCGTGCAGCCACGGGTCGAGCGCCTGTCGCGCGGTGTTCGAGTGCGGCGAGACATCTACTGTGTGCCGCCGCCCGCGTACCACCGCCCGCTCTGGGCTTATGACGACCCGGTCGACCGCTGGCTGCACTATGAACTCCTGCTGCCCGGCACGCTGCTGATGCACTCCGGCGCACAGCCCGCCGGCATGGCCGCGGAAGACGCCGAACGCCAAGGCACCGGCGTTCGCTTCCACAGCTGCCAGGCCCTCACCCCCGAGACGGCCACGAGCACCCACTACTTCTTCATGGAAGCACACCGCGCCGACCGCGGC
>Ga0068877_10001944_pt1 | contig 16874 bp, 13 predicted proteins | sample NOAtaG_FD_66437 | JGI IMG/M metagenome (GOLD analysis project Ga0068877, IMG submission 66437) | Freshwater lake microbial communities from Lake Erie, under a cyanobacterial bloom - NOAA_Erie_Diel6S_1000h metaG | ecosystem: Environmental > Aquatic > Freshwater > Lake | place: USA: Ohio, Lake... | reverse complement strand
GCCCGCCCCGGCCTCCTCGTGCTCGGCACCAATCCCGTCACCACCGATGCCGTCGGCACCGCGCTCATGGGCTATGACCCCCGCGCCACCAAGGGCACGCCCCCCTTCCACAAGTGCGACAACATGCTCCTGCTTGCCGAACAGGCCGGCCTCGGCACTGCTGACCTCAATCGCATCGAAGTCATCGGCGGCAAGATCCAGGATCTCCGCTTCCCCTTCCCCATGAGTGCCTGATGCTGCGTATTGTCGACCACATCCTGTCCGTCGCTGCCAAGCTTACTCCCATGGCGGCCCTGGACATACTCCTGGTCGCCGTTTTCATCTACATCTTCATCATCAACATCCGCGGACGCCGCGCCGCCCAAATTGCCAGCGGCCTCCTCATTCTCCTGGCCGCCTACCTCGCCAGCGTCTGGTTCCGCCTCGAGTTGCTCCGCACCCTCCTGGCCACCCTCGCCCCCTACACCGCCTTCGCCATCATCGTCATGTTCCAGTCCGAGATCCGCCGCGTTCTCGCCCGCATCGGCCGCGCCCGCATCTTCACCTTCGGCGGCCGCCTCCAGCGCCGCGAGACCGCCGACGAGATCCTTATGGCCCTCACCTACCTCTCCCAACACCGCATCGGCGCCCTCATCGTTGTCGAACGGGATACCGGCCTGAAAACCTTCGTCGAGACCGGCGTCAATCTCGACGCCCGCCTCTCCCGCGATCTCCTGCTCAGCATCTTCTACCCCGGCGGTGCTCTCCATGATGGTGCCGCCATCGTCCAGGGAGACCGCATCGCCGCCGCTGCCTGCTTCCTCCCTCTCTCGATGAACCCCGCCCGCCTCGGCAACCTCGGCACCCGCCACCGCGCCGCCATCGGCATCACCGAAGAAACCGATTCCCTCGCCATCGTCGTCTCCGAGGAATCCGGCAAAATCAGCCTCTGCGCCTTCGGTGAAATCCAGCACGGCGTCTCCGTCGAATTCGTCGAAGAGCAGATCACCCGCCACCTCGCTCAACCCCTCGCCCCCGTCATCCGGGACCGCACTCCCATCGAAATCCGCCGCTCATGATGCGCCTGTTTACCGAAAACATCACCGCCAAGCTCTTCAGCATCCTCATCGCCTTTCTCCTTTGGGCCGCCCTCGTCGATGAGCCTGAACTCATCGAAACCGTCACGGTCCCGGTCGAATACCGTAACCTCGCCAATCACCTTGACCTGTCCCCCGATGCCCCTAACCGCATCCAACTGCAGGTCCGCGGTCCGCGCGGGCGCCTCAACGAGGTTTCTCCCGATCGCACCAACATCGTGCTTGACTTGAGTGGAATGAGCGATGCCTCCTCCCGCACCTTCACCATCCAGGCCGAGTCCATCAATCTTCCCCCCACCGTCTCCCTCGTCCGCGCCATGCCCTCCCAGCTCCGCGTCAAACTCGAGCGCCGTCTCTCGAAAGACGTCCCCGTCGCCCCCGTCTTTGAAGACTCCCTCCCGGCATCCCTCAAATCGCTCCCTCTCACCATCAGTCCCGCCAACATCCGCATCGTCGGCCCCGAATCGCGCATCCTTCTCATCGAGTCCATCCCCACTGAGCCCATTAGCCGCGCCGATCTCGATGCCGCCAAACCCATCCGCCTCAATGTCCTCCTCGCCGATCCCGAACTCTCCATCGTCGGTTCCCCCGCCGTCACCTTAACCTTTCCCACAAACCCGCTACCCTAGGAGCAGCCATGTCGCGCAAACTCTTCGGGACCGACGGCATCCGGGGCCGCGCCGGCGTGCCTCCCATGGATGCTCCTACTGCCTTTGCCCTAGGTGCCTCTCTCGGGGCTTGGGCTCGCGCTCATTCCCCCGACCCCAAAGTACTCCTGGCCCTCGATACCCGCGAATCCGGCCCCTGGCTCGCCGAAGCCCTCGCCGCCGGCCTGCTTTCCTCCGACGTTGAGCCTCACTTCGCCGGCCTCCTCACCACCCCCGGCCTCGCCTGGAACACGAAGCATGGCCCCTATGCCGCCGGCGTCATGATCTCCGCCTCGCACAATCCCTACGAGGACAATGGCCTCAAAGTCTTCGATCATTCCGGCTTCAAACTCCCCGATGCCCAGGAGCTCGCCCTCGAAAAAGAGATCCTCGCCCTCTCCGTTCCCCATCCCATTCCCCCCGCTTCCCTCTCGGCCCAGGATCAATTCGCCTCCCGCTATCTCGACTTCCTCGCCTCTACCTTTCCCTATCGCCTCAACGGCCTCCGCATCGTCGCCGATTGCGCCCACGGCGCCGCCTCTCTGCTCGCCCCCCGCCTCTTCAGCTCCCTCGGCGCCGAAGTCATCGCCATCGCCAACTCCCCCAACGGCCGCAATATCAACGACGGCGTCGGCGCCCTCCACACCGATCACCTCCGCGAGGCCGTCCTCAATCACAATGCCGACTTCGGCGTCGCCTTCGACGGCGATGCCGACCGCGCCATCTTCCAGTCCCCCACCGGCCGCCTCGTCGACGGCGATGCCGTGCTCTATCTCTCCGCCCTTCGCCTCCGCGCCCAAGGCCGCCTTCCCGGTAATCGCGTCGTCGCCACCGTCATGTCCAACCTCGGCCTCGAGCTCGCCCTCCGCAAACAAGGCATACATCTCGATCGTGCCTCCGTCGGCGACAAGTATGTCCTCGAGGAAATGCTACGCACCGGCGCCTCCCTCGGCGGCGAACAGTCCGGCCATGTCATCTTCTCCGATTTCGCCACCACCGGCGATGGCCTCCTCACCACCCTGCGCGTCCTCGACGCCATGCTCTCCACCAAAAGCTCCCTCGATCAGATCACCGAAGCCTTTCAGCCCTTCCCCCAAATTCTCCTCAACGTCCGCATCCGCGAGCGCCAGCCCATCTCCAACCTCCCCGCCGTCCAGGAAGCCATCGCCGCCTGCGAACTCGATTTCGCCGGTAACGGCCGTGTCCTCGTCCGTTACTCCGGCACCGAACCCCTCGCCCGCGTCATGGTCGAAGGCCAGGACGAAGACAAGGTTCATCACCATGGCCGCCTCATTGCCCATGCCCTCCGCCAGGCGATCGGCATACAATAACAGCGATGCGTATCCTCCTCCTTTCCGCTTTCCTCGTTTCCCTCCTCCCGGCCCAGAACCTCCGGCCCGCCAAGCTCGCCGGGGAAGATTGGGTCCAGCTCTTCAATGGCAAGGACCTCTCCGGCTGGGTGGAAGTCGGCAAGGAGAAGTGGACCGTCGAAGACGGCGAGATCAAGGGCGAAGCCGTCTCCAAGGCCTACGGCTACCTGCAGACTGAAAAGGAATACAAAGACTTCCATCTCTCCATCAAGTTCAAGTGCGTCGGCAACGGCAACTCCGGCGTCTTCTTCCATACAGCCTTCAAGCCCGGCACCCCCGACATCACCCGCGGTCTCCAGTTCGAAGTCGATTGCCGCATCGGCCAGCACACCGGTGGCCTCTACGGCGACGGCCGCGGCTGGATCGTCTGGCCCGCCCCGGAAAATGAGCTCGTCGTTCGCAAGGGCGAATGGAACGAGTACACCCTAAAGGTCGAAGGCAACCGTTACACCTCGCGCCTCAATGGCGTCCTCATGGTGGATTTCACCGATCCCAATCCCAAATCGTTCGACGGCCCCATCGCACTCCAGCTTCACTCCGGCGGCGAGGGCAATATGCGCTTCAAGGATATCTGGATCCGCGATCTGTCCAAACGCTAGCCGCCCCACCGGCCCAGCCCCTAGCCTCTCCCCATGAACCGCCGACAACTGCTCGCCTCTCTCGCGGCCCCCCTCCGGGCCGCCTCCGCCCCCTCGCGCCCCAACGTTCTCCTGCTCAGCGTCGATGACCTCAACGATTGGGTCGGCTGCCTCAAGGGCTACCCCGGGGTGCAGACCCCCAATATCGATCGTCTCGCCCGCGGCGGCGTTCTCTTTACCGACGCCCACTGTCCCGCCCCGCTCTGTAATCCCTCCCGCACCGCCATTCTTACCGGCCTCCGCCCCTCCACCACCGGCATCTACAACAACGAGCAGTACTGGCGCCCCAACTACCCCAACCTCGTCACGCTCCCTATGCACTTCCGCCGCCATGGCTACCATGTCGCCGGGGCAGGGAAAATCTTTCATCATGTCGCTGGCTTCAATCCCCCCGACCAGTGGGACGAATTCCAGCTCCAGCAATTCGACGACCCCTGGTACCGCCGCGCCGATTGGTATCCCTGGAACAAACGCATCCCCGCCCCCCCGGGCCACCCCTTCAACGGCCTTTCCAACTTCGCCGGCGAATTCGATTGGGGCGTCCTCCCCACCGCCGAAAAAGACTATGGCGACCAGCACGCCGTCCGCTTCGCCCAGTCCTTCCTCGCCCGCCCTCAGTCCAAGCCTTTCTTGCTTGCCATCGGCCTCTGGCACCCCCACATCCCCCTTTACGCTCCCCAGCGCTTCTTCGACCTCTATCCCGAAGCTCGCGTTCATGTCCCTCTCACTCGCGACGACGATCTCACCGACCTCCCCCCTCTCGCGCAAAAGCTCGCCGCCTTCCGCCGCGACGAATTCGAGCGCATCCGCTCCACCGGCAAGTGGAAGCAATTCGTCCGCGCCTACCTCGCCGCCATCTCCTTTGCCGACTCCCTCGCCGGCGACGTCATCAACGCTCTCGACTCGAGCCCCCACGCCTCGAATACCATCCTTGTCTTCTGGTCCGACAACGGCTGGCACCTCGGCGAAAAACAACACGTCCACAAGTCCACCCTTTGGCAGCGCTCCACTCACGTTCCCCTCATCCTCCGTGCGCCCCAGGCCCGCTTCCACGGCGCCCCCCGCACCCAACCCGTCTCCACCATCGATCTCTATCCCACCCTTGTCGATCTCTGCGGTCTGCCCTCCCCCGATCGCCTCGACGGTATCTCCCTCCGCCCCTTGCTCGAAAACAAATCTGCCCCCCGTCCCCCTGTCGTCTCCACTCACCTGCCCGGCACTCATTGCGTCATCACCAATCGCTGGCGCTACATCACCTATCCCGACGGTGCCGCTGAACTCTACGACCGCCGCGCCGACCGCCACGAGTTCACCAACCTCGCCTCGCTCCCCCGCCACCGCGCCCTCATCGCCGGTCTCGCCCGCCATGCCCCTGCCTCGAGCATGCCTCCCGTGCCCGACAACACCCAGTTCAACTTCGACTTTAAAACCCACACCTACCAACGAAAGGCCCAGCCATGACCCTCCTGCTCCTGCTCGCCCTCGCCGCCGACCCCAAAGCCGCCCTCACCTTCCACGCCTCCTTTGACAAAGGCGTCGATGCCGACTTCGCCAAGGGCGATCAGGCCATCTACTTCGCCCCCTCCTACAAAGACCTCTCCACCGCCGTCAAAGGCCTCGGCCAAGCCCCCGTCGCTCTCGAGAACGGCGCCCTCCGCTTCAAGTCCAAACACACCACCGCCCTCTTTTACCGCATTCGCAATAACGTCAATCCCACCGAAGGCACCATCTCCTTCAAGCTCAAGCTCGATCCCGCCCTCGACCTTCCCCCCGATTATGTCGATCCCATCCAGTTCACCGACAAAGCCTATAACGATTCCGCCATCTGGGTTGACTTCACCCGCGACGACAAGCCCCGCCTCTTCCGCCTCGGCGTCTTCGGCGAACTCAAGGCCTGGAACCCCAACAATCTCCCCCCCGACAAGAACCCCAAATTCGACCAGCGCCTCGTCGCCGTCAAGAATCCCCCCTTCTCCCGCCAGCGCTGGACCCACGTCGTCATCACCTACAAGACCGGCTCCGCCAGCCTCTATCTCGACGGCAAGCTCCAGGGCAATTCGTCTCCCATCACCGAACCCTTCACTTGGAATCTCGACCAGGCCACCATCCGCCTCGGCGTCAACTATGCCGGCCTCTTCGATGACCTCTCGGTTTACAACCGCGTCCTCACCCCCGCCGAAATCGCCAAGCTCAAGTAGCGCGGCCTCCCTAGGAGTGCCGCGCGCATACCTCGCGCAACTTCCGCAAGAGCGCCGGTGTCGCCTCGAGCGCCGGCGCTTTTTCTTCGTACTCGAGCGCCAGATATCCCCGATACTGATTCGCCACCAGCATCTTCGCCACCCGGTCCCAGTCCGACGGCGCCGGGCCATTCTCGTCCCGCACCATCGCTTTCACCTGAACATTCACCGCATGCGGCGCGATCATCTCAATCTGCTCATAGATCTTCGTCTTGAAGTTCGCCGTGTCCAGATTGATCCCCACCCACGGGCTGTTCACCTTCTTGACGATCTTCACGATTGTCTCCGCCCGGTCCGTCACGCCCCCATGATTCTCCAGCCCCAGAATGATGCCGTGCTGCCCCGCGTATTCCCCCGCCGGCCCTAGCGTCTCCGCCACCCAGCCCGCCGCTTCCTCCTCCGTGCTCGTCTTCGGGATCGCCCCGCCAAACACCCGGATATGCCCCGCGCCCAGCTTCGCCGCCACATCCACCCACTTCTTCAAATCCACCAGCGCTGCCTCTCGCGTCGCCCCCGCCGGCTTGGTCAGCTCCGTCCTCACCGAGATCGAATAGATCTCAATGCCCGCCTTATACGCCGCCCGCTTCAGCGGCATCAGAAAGCTGTCTTCCGTGTTCGGAAACCAGTACACCGTCAGGTCTACCCCATCCAGCTCCTGCTCCGCCGCGATCCGGATCAGGTCCTCATACTTCAGCTTTCCCTGCTGCAGGTCGTTGCGGAATGAATACGCACACAACGCCGGCCTCAGCCTCGGCTTCAACCCCGCACCTCGCACCAGCGGCGCCGCCGCCAAACTCAGCAATGTCTCTCTTCTCGTCATCTGTATGAGCATATAGCAAAAGGCCCCGGTTTTTCGCCCGGGGCCTCTTGCCGTCTGCCTAGAATGTGACTTTCAGCCCGAGCTGAACTTCTCTCGGCCCGTTCGGCGCCCCTTGCGCCCCGGTTACCCGCCCGAAGTTCGGGCTCGTGATGTCCCCGTTCGGGTTGTTGAACTTCGGCGTATTCGTGAAATTGAAGCTCTCGAAGCGCAATTCCGCCTTCCACCGTTCCGTGATGTTGAAGCGTCGGAACAGTGAGGCGTCGACGTTGAACAACCCCGGACCCGTAAACACGTTCCGGCCAATGTTCCCAAATGTCCCCGCCAACGGTTGCGCGAACGCCGCCCGGTCAAACCACTGCGTATGCGTTCCCACGCCCTTCGGCGTCGTGTACGCCCCCACCAGATTTGGGTCGTTCGCATTGCCCGGTGCATTGATGATGCCTCCCGGAACACTCATGTTGAATGGCGTCCCCGTCTGTACCGTCAGGATTCCATTCACCTGCCAGCCCCCGGCGAGAAACGCCATCGGCCCGCTCGTCAGCATCTTCTTGCCCTTGCCGAACGGCAGTTCATAAATGTAGCTCTGCACGAACACGTGCCGCACATCGCCGTCGGCCCGTGCCCGGTTCCGCAGCGGATTGATGTAGTACCGGAAGCCGCCATTGTCCGCCCCCGTTGAATCAATCGCCTTCGCCCACGTATACGCTGTCGTCAGGGCGAAACCGTTGGTGAACCGCCGGTCCAGCTTCGTCTGCAGCGAGTGGTAGTTCGAGTTCGTCCCGAAGTAGATATTGTTGATCGCATCCCGCCGCCCGAACAGTACGTTGAACGGCTGCCCGTTGGCGCCATCGCCGATCCGCAACCCCGGGTTCATGTTCAGCACGCCCGTGATCCCCGTGCCCTTGTTGCCCACATACGCCACCTCGAGCGCCAACTGCTTCGGCAATTGCCGCTGCACCGCCAGGTTCCAGCTTTGTACGTACGCTTCTCTCACGTCCCGCCGCACATAGTTGAATACCGACGCCGGAGCCGGGTTGATGATCCCGTTCGAGGGCACCGGAAAGGGCACGAACGCCGGAAAACCCGTTCTCATCGCCCCCGCCGTCGTAAACGCGCTCACCGCCTGGAACGAATTGTTTTCCCGTACCGGGAAGTTGAACGCATACCCGTTGTCGGCCAGCGGCACCCACGAGATCCCGTATCCCGCCCGCACCACCGTCTTTTCGTTGTAGCGGTAAGCCACGCCTAGCCGCGGCGCAAAGCTCGTCTTATAGTTGATCCGTCCCATGTTCAGCGGGTTCTGCCCCACTCCCGCCACCTCAAGAGAGTTCGTGAAGGGATTGAAGTTCGACAGCCCGCCCTTGACGCGAGGCACCGCCGGCGGCCATAGCTCATGCCGCAATCCGATATTCATCGTCAGCTTCGAGTTCACCGTCCAGTTGTCCTGTATATAGCTGAACCACGGCCGTTGCAAAAACGTCGGGAAGATCAGCGGCAGGTCGCGTCCCATCTGGTTCGGTTGATCGAGGAGAAAGCTCGCGAACGAGTTCGAAAAACTCTGCGCCGATCCGTTCGTCAACTGCCCCGCCGCATTGCGCACCGCCAGAATCGTCGTGCCTTCCGTGAAGTTGAATCGCCCGCGTGGAGAAAACGTCTGGTTCTGCAGCAACTCATCGCGGTTCCGCCGGTAGTCCACGCCGAACTTGATCGTGTGGTTCCCGATAATCTTCGTGTTGTTCACAATGAAGTTCAGGTTCGTCTCCCCGCGCTCCCACGGCAGACTCGGTGAATAGCCCACAACCGGGTTCGTAAACCCGTTGATGATGATGTTCGAAATCCCGCCCGTTACATCGCTCACATTCACTCCGGGGATCCCGATCTCCGTAGACGTCTGCAGTTTGATATCCGCATTCTGCGCGTCATTGCGGTAGTACATCACTCCGATTCGCACCTCCGAAATGAGCGTCGGGTTCCACACCCGCGTATAGTTCAATGCCGCGTTTGTCGCCCTCTGTATGCCCGTTCCCGCGAAGTCGCGGAACCCGCCTCCCCTCTCCCCATAGAGCGGCGGATCGAAAATCGTTGAATCTTGCCGCGAGTAGCGCAAGCTCAACCGGTCGTTGCTCGTCGCCTGCCAGTCCACCTTGATGTCTCCCCCGTCGGTGTCCTTCTTTCGTACCGTTGCCGTTTGGAAATTCTGCAGGAATCCCTCCGTCGTCGGACTCGGAATCAACGACAGAATCCGCCCCGCGATCGGGCTGATCCGGTTGGCCGGAATCGTCCGGTTCGGAAACGGCGTCCGTCCCGTCCCATCGGCCGCCCCCGTTGCCGGATCATAAATATCGGTCCCGTTCGTCCAGTTCAAATCCCCACGCCGGAATCCCAGCGTCGGGATCGTCCCTTGATGAAAGTCCCCGCGCCGGTCCCGGATCCCCTGATAGTCACCAAAGAAAAACAATTTATTCTTGATAATCGGCCCGCCCAGCGTGAAGCCAAAATTGTTCACCGTCGTCACCGGCTTCGTGTTCGAGAAAAATGGCCTCGCCCCCAGCCTGCTCACCCGGTTGAACTCATACACGCTTCCGTGCAACTCGTTCGTTCCGGACTTGAAGTTTACATTCGTTACCGCCCCCCCGGCGCGCCCCAACTCCGCTTCATAATTCGATGTCGTCACGTCCACCGTCTGCAGCGCCTCGATCGGCGGAATCATCGCCGTCAGCAAACCTGTCCGCTGATTGTTGTCCACACCCTCCAACTGCACGTTGTTCGATAACCGGCTCTGCCCGTTTACACGCGTGGAGACCGAGTCCTGCACATTGAAAAACTCCGAATGCGGGCGAAAGGCCCGCGTCGCCCCCGGCACCAGATTGATCAGGTTCTGAAAATTCCGGTTGTAGGCCAGCGGCATATCCGCCAGTTGCTTGGTCTCGATCTTCCGCCCCGTATCCGTCCGGTCCGTCTGCAGCACCGCTGCTTCCGCCGTCACCGAAATCGATTCGCTCACCTGCCCCGGCTGCAACTCAAAGTCCGCGCGCGCCGTCGAGTTCACCAGCACATCCACGTTGTCGCGGATACTCTTGCGGAATCCCGCCACTTCCACTTCCACTTTGTAAACACCCGGCTGCAGGTTCGGAAACGCAAAGTTCCCGCTTGCATTCGTGCTCCCCAGTTGGCTGATCCCCGTGCCCTTGGCCGTGATCGTCACCTTCGCCGACGCTACCAGCGCGTTCGAGCTGTCGGTCACCGTCCCCACCAGCGTCCCGTTCACCGCCTGCCCCATCATCGTTGCTGTGCCAACGATTAGCGCGGCAATTCCTAAGCAAAACTGCTTCATGGCAATCCCCTTCTGCAAAAAAATCAACGTTTGGGGAAATTATACGTGAATCGCGCTCCGGGCGAAAGCCTCTAGGTCAGCCTCTAGGTCAGCCTCTAGGTCAGCCTCTAGGTCAGCCTCTAGGTCAGCTTCCTGAGCCGGAACGTCTGCTTCTGGTTGTTCCGGATCGTCACCGCCGCTCCCGAACCCGACCGCGTCGCCCCTTCCCGCTCCCGCGTCAGCTCCAGCTCTTCCCCCACCAGCCGTCCCGTGAATCGGATCTTCGTCTCGTTGATCTCATTACCCGCCTGCTCCTGCCGCACCAGCACAAACATCACCAGTGCTCCCGCCACTGTCCCCTTCACGATCGGTGTGCTTTCAAAGTCCCCATACTGCTTGCCTCCCAGTTGCGTCCCCTTCTGCACGAGTTGGAAGGCGATATCCTCCACCGTCCCATTGCGCCCGGGCATTTGCCCGATCCAGGTCCCGCTCAGGTCCGCGCCCCACATTGCCCCCACCAGCAAGCCCGCCACCAGTAGCAGCCTCATGTGCGCATCAGCCCCTTCAGCGGCCCCGTGCTGTCGGCAAAGCGTTCTACCGGTGCTCCAAACGCCTCGAGCATCGATACATACAGATTCGCCAGCGGCGTATCCTCGCCCGAGACGATATGCTGGCCGCCAATCACGCGTCCGCCTCCACCTCCTCCCAGCACCATCGGCAGGTTGTGCATCCAGTGCCGGTCCCCATCCTGCAGCGCCGAGCCGAATAACACCATGGAATTGTCCAGCACCGTCTTGTCCCCCTCGCGCATCCCCTCCAGCCGCCGCAGCAAATAAGCATACTGCGCCACATGCCACTGGTTGATGATCTGATACTGCCGCAGCTTGTCCGGGTCCTTGCCATGATGCGACACATCGTGATGGCCCGCGTTCACCCCTTCGAGAAAGCGGAAGCTCACATTGCTCACCGCATTGCCAAACATGAACGTCGCTACCCGCGTCGTATCCGTCTGAAATGCCACCGCGATCATGTCCAGCATCAGCTTCACATGTTCGGCATGATCCGCCGGCCGCTCCGGCGGCGCTCCTTTGGCTTCGATGGCCGACTTCGGCTTCCAGTTCCGCTTATCCCCCGCCGCGCTTCGCTCCACCCTCTGCTCGAGCGAACGCATCACGCTCAAATACTCATCGAGACGGTGCCGGTCCTCCTTGCTGATTCGCGTGCGCAGTTTACGGGCATCCTCTTGCACCCGGTCAAGCAGCAGCTTGTCCATCTGCGCCGTGTCCGCCCCCACTCCATGCGCCGCCCGGTAAAGCCGCTCGTATACCGCCCGCGGGTTCAATTCGCGCGCCAGCGGCGTCGTCGCCGAACTCCAGGCTATGTGCGAACCGTAAATGCGCGTGTACCCCACCACCGCATCCACGCCGATTGCCACCGGCGTCACTCCCAATTCAAGTGAAGCCAGCGGCGTCTCCTGGCCCGCCTGCCGCGCCGCCACTTGGTCCATCGACACCCCGTTGGCAATGTCGGCGCCCGGTGTCTTCTTGATCGTCCGGCACGTCAGAATCGCCGATTCCTTCACATAGTGCCCGTCCCCGCCCCGCGCCGCCTCATTCCATAGATTCGACAGCACCACTACCTTCTGCTTCAAGTCCCCGAGCGGCGACAGCGTCGGCGACAACTCAAAGTCCCGTCCTTCCCCCTTCGGCGTCCACATCGGTACATTTACGCCGTTCGGCATGTACAGCATCGCCATCCGCACCGGGTTCTGGCCCGCCCCCAGCGCCTCCATCCACGGCAGGCCCAGCGCCACGCCCGTACCCCGCAAAAATGTCCGGCGTTTCATTTCTTCTTCACCTCGGCTTCCCCGCGAAAGGGCGCGCTCAATACGATCGCTTCAATCCACTTCGCGGCGTTATAGTCATTCTGCTTCACTTCCGCCACAATTGCATCCACCACGCAGCCATCAGCCAGCGTCAAGCCCCGCCCCAGGGCGTAGCCCAGCATCTTACTCGTCAGGTTCCGCGCAAAAAGATCCTTGCGTTCGAGCAAGACCGTCCGCAATAGCCCCGGCCCGGCGAATTTCCGGCCGTCGTTTAATTCCCCTGTATTGTCCACCGGCTTGCCGCCGTCCTCATCGCGCCACCGTCCCAGCGGGTCATAGTTCTCGAGCGCAAAGCCCAACGGATCGATCCGGTTGTGACAACCCGCGCAACTCACATTGGCCCGGTGCTGCGTCAGCCTCTCCCGCACGCTCTTTGCTGCCGCGGTCGACTTACCCTCCTCAAGCGGCGGCACATTCGGCGGCGGTGGTGGCGGCGGTGTTCCCAGAATCGCATCCAGGATAAAAGCCCCCCGCAATACCGGGCTCGTCCGGTACGGGTACGATGCCACCGCCAGCACCGCCGGCATGCCCAGAATCCCCCCCCGGTTCGTTCCCGGCGGCAGCGCTGCCCACTGCGGCTGCTTTCTCCGCCCCGGGTCGAGCGGCATCTTAAAACCGAAATGCTTCTCCAGGTTCGATGTCCCGATCGTCGCATCCGAGTCGATCAGCGTCAGCAGGCTCAGCTTCCGGTTCAGCATCTCACGGAAGAAATAGACCGGCTGCAGCCTTATATCCCCGAGTAATTCCTCGATCTCCGTGCCCTTGGCCAGCGTCGCCGTCTCCGGCCTCTTGTCCCCGCTCAATTCCCGCGTATGCAGCCACTGCTCGATGAAGCGCTGCGCGAAATTCTGCGACCGGTCATGGCGCAGCATCCGGTCCACCAGCGCCCGCAATACCTCAGGCCGGTTCAGCTTCCGCTGCCCCGCTAAATCAAACAACAACTCGTCCGGCATGCTGCCCCACAAGAAGTACGACAGCCTCGATGCCAGCGCATACTCGCCCGGTTCGTTGCGAAACAGAAAGTGCGGGCTCACCAGCACCGCCCGCAACATATAGAAAACCGCCGGCTCAAACTCCTCTCCCTTACTCCTTGCCGTCCGGAACAGCGCCACATACTCATTGGCCTCAGCCTCCAGCACCGGCCGCCGGAACGCCTTCGGCAGGAAGTTCAGCGCGATCTTCCGCGCCGCCCCGTCCTCGCTCAATCCCTCCCCCGGCTTGGCGATCAACAACCGCTTCCGGCTCTTAAACTCCTTGGCCGCATAGTCCATAGCCTGCTTGGCCGTCTCCAGATACTTCTCGGCGTGCAGTGGCGACAGAAACAAAGTCTCCCCCGCATTGTCAAACCCCTCGCCCCCGGCTCCATCGGCCGGCAGGCTGCCCCCGATGTCCATGTGCAGGTCGAGCAGGTCCTGCACCGTCGCTGTGTATTCTTCCCGGTTCAGCCGCCGCAACGGCCGCGGCCCCACCTGAAAACCCGCCCGGCAGGCTTCCCGCTTCAGCTCCGCGTTCACAAACTTCGCGAACTCTTCCCGCGCGTCCAGACTCGGCGCCGCCGCCCCTTTCGGCGGCATCTCATGGTTCTCCACCCGCAGTCTCGCCCGCGTCCACGAATGCGCATCGCGGGCGAGGCTGCTCGCCTCCTTTACCTTGTCCAGCCCGAATCCCCCCACCGCTTTCGCCCCATGACAGCCCCCACAGTATTGCCCGAGAAAGGCCTGCGCCTGGTCAAATCGCATCGGCTCGGCTGCCAGCAACACCGCCGCAAAACTAATCAGAAGGTATGGCTTCACTGCGCTCATTATAAAGACCACTGCCCGCCCCCCGCACAATCAATATACAATCGCGCCATGCGCTGGCTTCTTCTCCTTGCTCTTCCCCTCTGTGCTCAAACCGGGCTCGACCCCGCCCGTCTCTCGCAAATCCCCGTCCGCATGAAATCCTTTGTTGACAAGGGCACCATGGCCGGTACGGTCACCCTCGTTGCCCGCAACGGCAAAGTCGTTGCCCTCGACGCCGCCGGTTATACCGACATCGAGTCCCGTCAGCCCCTCCGCACCGACGCCATTTTCCAGATCCATTCGATGACGAAACCCGTCGTCGCCATCGCCGCCATGATGCTTGCCGAAGAAGGCAAGCTCTCCCTCAATGATCCCGTCGAGAAACACCTCCCCGAGTTCCGCGGCCAAAAACTCCTCGATGGCGCTACTCTGCGTCCTCCCGCCCGCCCCATCACCATCCGCGACCTCATGACCCACACCTCCGGCCTGCCCACCAATCCCCCGGCCGGCATCGGCGAACTCCACGGCGCCCTCCACAAATCCCTCGCCGACGTCGTCCTCATCATTTCTCAAACCCCCATCGCCTTCGAGCCCGGCTCCCGCTGGCTCTATAGCAACACCGGCATCGCCACGCTCGCCCGCATCGTCGAAGTCCACGGCGGCATGCCCTTCGAGAAGTTTCTCGAGTCGCGCATCTTCCTCCCCCTCGGCATGAAGGACACTTACATCTATCCCCCCAAGGACAAGTGGCAGCGCATGCCCACCGCCTACATTCTCAAGGACGGCAAACCCCTTAAGTACACCGCCGACCCCCTCGGCGAAGGCGCCATGAAGTTCCGTGAGAACGCCCGCTATCCGCTCCCCGAAGGCGGCCTTTACTCCACCGCCAACGACCTCTTTCGCCTCTACCAGATGATGCTCAACGGCGGCCAGTTGGATGGCCAGCGCATCCTCTCCCGCCACTCTGTCGCGACCATGACGCGCGTGCATACCGGTAGTCTCTCCACCAACGGCCCCGGCATGGGCTATGGCCTTGCTTGGGCTGTCGCCCGCGATGCCGCCGCCGCTCCCTTGAGTGAAGGCGCCTACGGCCACGGCGGCCGTTACGGCACCTATGCCCTCATCGACCCGCGCTACAACCTCATCGGCGTCTTCCTCATCCACCGCGAAGGCGGCTCGGAGGAACGCAATGCCTTCCTCAACATCGTCTATGGCGCTCTGACAGACTAGTCATAGAGCTATGTCTGTCCGCCCCATCCGCCAAATCACCCAGTCCCAGCCCACCCTCGAAGGCGCCGGCGTCAAGCTTCGCCGCGCCTTCGGCTTCCGCAATCCCGAGCAGTTCGACCCCTTCCTCATGCTCGATGACTTCCGCAACGACTCTCCGGCCGATTTTGCGGCCGGTTTCCCCTGGCACCCCCACCGCGGCATCGAAACCATTACCTACGTCCTCGCCGGCGATGTTCAACACCAGGACAGCCTCGGCAACTCCGGCGTCATCTCCGCCGGTGACATCCAGTGGATGACCTCCGGCCGCGGAATCCTGCACCAGGAAATGCCCCGTGGCGACAGCCTCGGCCGCGTTCATGGCTTTCAGCTATGGGCCAACCTCCCCGCCTCGCTCAAGATGTCCGAGCCCCGCTACCAAGACGTTGCCTCGCAAGACGTACCCGTTCTAACCGATGACGATGGCGTCAGCGCCCGCATTCTCTGCGGCCGGTTCTGGGGCCGCCGCGGTCCCGTCGAAGGCATCGCCGCCGACCCCGTCTTCCTCGACATCACCCTCCCGCCCGGCGCCGAAAAACGCCTGCCCGTCGAGACCGATCGCAATGCCTTTGCCTACGTCTTCTCCGGAGCTGCCTCCTTCCGTGACTCCTCTGCCCCCAACTTCGAGGCCACCAATCACTCCTTGATCCACTTCGACCGCGGCGACGAAGTCGTTGCCCGCTCCGGCCCTGAAGGCGCCCGCTTTCTCCTCGTCTCCGGCAGGCCCTTCGCCGAACCGATCGCCTGGGCCGGCCCCATCGTCATGAACACCCAGGACGAACTCCGCCAGGCCTTCTCTGAGCTTCAGAACGGCACGTTCCTTCGCGCTTAGCCACCTCAATCCTCTGAGCGCCGCTCCGGCAGCGCGAATACCTGTATGGAAGATTGCGCCGCAATGGCGACGTATTGCTTGCCGTCAATTGCATAGGCGATCGGCGCGGCCACCAATCGTGCCCCCGTGTTGTAGTGCCAAAGATACTGGCCCGTTCGCGCGTCGAGCGCGATCAGGTTGCCATCGTCCGAGGACGCAAACGCGACCCCGCCGGCAGTGCTCAGCACTCCCGTCGCCGAGGAGCCCGTCTGGATCGGGAAGTCCCACCGCTTCTCCCCGGTCAGCGCGTCCAGCGCCCGCACTGAGCCCGGTGTGCCGTTCTTGTCGATTTCCTGGCCGCCGCCGGTATAGCCTTCTCCGGGTACCGGCGGCTTGGTGACGCTCGTATAAACCGCGCAGGCCTCGCGCACCGACACCAGCAAGAAGTTCGTGTTCGGGTCGTAGGAAGGCGCACCCCAGTTGGCAGCGCCCGCCGCATCGGGGCAAACATGATTGCCACCCGGCGTCGGAGAAGTATTCGGCAAGACTATCGGACGGCCCTGGGTGTCCAGTCCTTTCGCCCACGTTTGCTTGGCAAAGGCCTGCCCATGCAGAAACTCGCCTGTTGTGCGGTCCAGTACATAGTAGAAGGCATTGCGTTGCGCCGTGACAAGCAGTTTGCGCTGGCGGCCTTTCACCATGCCATCGATCAGTACAGGCGCTTCGTTGGCATCCCAATCATGTACATCGTGGGGTACGAATTGGAACCACCACTTCAACCGCCCCGTTTCCGGATCGAGCGCCAGCACCGAACACGAATACAAGTTGTCTCCCTCGCGCACCGGGCCATCGTAATCCGGCCCCGGATTCCCAGTCATCCAGAAAATCGTCTTCGTTTCAATATCATAGGTACCTGTCGTCCACGTGGGCGCGCCCCCATAATCCGCGGCCGTTTCCGGCTGCCATGTCTTGCGGTTCGGATCACCCGGTTGAGGCGTCGAGTGCACGCGCCACAGTCTCTTGCCCGTCT